>Ga0209737_10001018_pt1 | contig 21022 bp, 15 predicted proteins | sample TergutCu122P3_FD_187284 | JGI IMG/M metagenome (GOLD analysis project Ga0209737, IMG submission 187284) | Cubitermes ugandensis P3 segment gut microbial communities from Kakamega Forest, Kenya - Cu122 P3 (SPAdes) (version 2) | ecosystem: Host-associated > Arthropoda: Insects > Digestive system...
CAATCCCGTGGCAGCAGGAGCGTCGTTCATTGTGGAAGGCTTGGTGCCTGATAGCCCCATATACGTCTATAACCAGTTTGGACTTTGTGTAAGCTATAAAAATCCCCCGGGAACATCTACAATTACCCTCAATCTCGATCTGCCTACAGGAGTATATTTAATAAGATCAGACAACAAAACTGAAAAAATTGTGGTGTATTAAAATATTTCTAATATTTATTTTCTATTTCACAAACTTGAATATTTTAAGATTTCATATATTTTTGCCGTTGTAATATTATTACAATAATAAACAGTCACGTATGAAAACCATAATCATTACCGGAGCAGCATCAGGAATTGGTGCCGCTTTGGCACGTGAATACAGCAACCAGCCGGCTAATTTAGTATTAGCAGATATCAACCTTGAACAATTGCAAATTACTGCTAATAAATTAAATAGCATTAATGTTCTCTGTATAAAAGCCAATGTTGCTAAAGAAGAAGATTGTAAGAATTTAATTGAAAAAGCAGTCGAAAAATTTGGCGCAATTCACGTGCTCATCAATAATGCAGGCATCTCCATGCGCGCCATGTTTGGTGAAGTAGAGCTTTCCGTATTGCACGAATTAATGAATGTAAATTTTTGGGGAACAGTATACTGTACAAAGTTTGCGCTTCCTTATTTGCTGCAATCGAAAGGTTCGGTGGTAGGTGTTATTTCTATTGCCGGACACATCGGATTACCCGGAAGAACGGCTTATAGCGCTTCAAAATTCGCTATTCGTGGTTTTTTGAACACGCTTCGATCTGAATATCAACTTCAGGGATTACATGTTTTTGTAATAGCTCCCAGTTTTGTTAACTCCAACATTAGAAAAACTGCGCGACTTGCAGACGGTTCTTTACAAGGCGAGACGCCTATTAATGAAGAAAAAGCCATACCGGCAAAGGTGGTAGCCGAAAAAATAATAAAAGGCATTGAGAAAAGAAAACGTTCACAAATACTTGGATTTTTTCAAGGAAAATTAACAGTTTTTGTATCCAAAATATTTCCACAATTTGTAGATAATCAATGCCATAAACTTATGGCAAAAGAACAAAACACTCCAGTAAAATAGTATTGAATATGATTGATTTTAAAAATATTGGAAAACATTCCTATCCATGGGATATCATTATGCCTTATTATCGATTTGCATTATGTGATGTTTTTTTTAAAGAGTATTTAGTTGTAGGTCGTGAAAATATTCCACCGCCCGGAACACCTATTTTTGTAATTGCAAACCATCAAAACAGTGCATTAGATGCACTTGTTATTGTAGGTATGTTTAAAGATTATCGACAACCCGTTTTTCTTGCACGCGGTGATGTTTTTAAAAATGATACAGTTGCTAAAATTTTACGTTTTTGGAGGGTGATGCCTACTTACCGTTTAAAAGACAGCGGAGGCAAGTCGGATCTTATGAAAAATTTAGAAACTTTTCAAATAGCCGCCAATATTTTAAAAGATGGCGGGGTAATCGGCATGTTTCCCGAAGCGTCGCACCAACAAGGGCGTTATTTAAGCACTTTTAAGAAAGGAGTGCCCAGAATTTGTTTTGAAGCGGAAGAAGCAGCTGATTATCAACTCCATTTGCAAATCTTACCTGTAAATTTACATTATTCCAATATCCATAATTTTAGAGAAAAAGCACTTGTAGAAATAGGAAAACCATTTGGATTCAGTGAGTTCCTGGAAGCTTATAAAAATAATCCCAATGAAGCTTATCTTCAATTTAATGAAAAAGCAAGAATCATTTTTAAATCCATGGTGTTGGATATTGAAGATACTGAACATTACGAAGAATACAATTTTCTTCGTGGAATGATTCGACGTTACCGTGTCAAAAACAATTATAAAAAATACAATTATTTCGATGAATTTAATGAAGAAAAAAAGGTAGTTTCGGAAATTGATGCCCTTAAAGAAAAAGATCCTGAAAAATTTGAAACTTTAATGACGGAAACCAAACAATATTCCGAATCTTTAAAAAAGTTGAATTTTAGAGACTGGTTAGTGAACAAAAAACTAACAGGTTTTGGATTGGTTGCTAAAACATTACTTATGGTATTGTTTTTTCCGTTTTTCCTTTTCGGTTTTATCAATAATGGAATTCCATGTGCCATTCCAAACATGTTGTCAAAAAAAATAAAAGATAAAGTTTTTATTGGTTCCATTCGATATGTACTCGGCTTTATCTTTTTCCCTGTTTGGTATTTGGGAGTTTTAATTGCCGCATCGATAATTTCAAGTAGCTTTATTGTTGGACTTTCTTATACCATATTGGCATTTCTTTCTCTGTTTGTATATTATAGATATCGTGTAATCACGTTAAAACTTTGGCGGTCATGGTGTTATTTCTTAAAAAGAAAAACGGATGAAATACGGCAACTTATAGAGTTGAAAAATAATATTTTAGCTTTTTTTTAGTTAAAAAATCGATTATCAAAATTCACCAAATACACTTTTTCCGTAGCACGGGTAACCGCGGTGTACAACCATCGTATAAATTCTTTATCCATTTTGTTTTCATCAAAATATCCGACGTCAATTAATACTACTTTCCACTGCCCACCTTGTGTTTTGTGACAAGTTAATGAATATGAATGTTTTACTTGAACTGCATTCAAAAACGGATTATTTTTTATTTTTAAGAAACGCGCTCGTTTATTGGGGATATCTTCATAATCTTTTGCTACTTCTTGGTAAAGTTGCCGCATTTGTTCATTCGTCATAGAAGCGCCCGCCGTTTCCAAACTTTCTAAAATAATCTTAAAATCCATATCAGGATAATTGGGGTAATCGCACAGCCGTGCTCGAATATTCATAAAATTAAACCCGTAAAGCTCCTGCGTTTTTGTAATGGACATTACTTCCATCATGTCTCCGTTAGCAATAAAGCCCACTTCAGAAAGTTCATCAATCCAATAGTAGTTATTTTTTACTGCCATTAAAAAGTCACCGGTTGCCAATTTATTTTCACGATAAAAAATACGATTCCTTATTTCATTGTTAAAAATGTAAGCACGTTTATTAGAGCGTGTTATCACAACAATATCTTCTGTATCATAGTGGGCATACAATCTGTTCAGCTCATCCTCTAATTCTTGGCTTCCAATAGCTTTAATGTCATTAAATGGCAATAATGAGAAGAAAGGCAGTTTGATTTTTTGCTTAGACAGGGTGTTTCTAAGCAAGGTGGCATTATACAAAATTCCCGAATCATTGGCTTGACGCACTACATCGGTAAGTTGACAAGTGCTTACTGTAACATCAAAATTTGCTGTTAAAAAATCTAAATTTAATGCAGGAGACTCGTCGCTTTGCACAGGTGGAAGTTGTGCGTCGTCGCCTATAAAAAGCAGTTTATTATTTTCGCCTTCAAAAACAAACTCCATTAAATCGGTAAGTACTTCACGACTGCCGAACAACTCGCCGAAGCCACTTTCGCAAGAGATCATGGAAGCTTCATCTATGATATACAATGTATTCGTACTCTCATTCATTCTTCGTTTTATCTTTACCAAGCCCTCTTTTTGAGATATTTTATAAATGTGTTTGTGAATGGTATAGGCTTTTGCACCGGAATAGGAAGCAAAAACTTTGGCAGCTCTTCCTGTGGGTGCCAGCAAAACGGTTCTCTTCTTTAAATTCCCGAATACTCTTACCAAAGCGCTGATCAGTGTTGTTTTTCCTGTACCGGCATATCCTTTCAAGATAAAAAGCTGTTTCGGATCTTTTTTGTATAAAAAATCAACCATTTGCCGCATTGCCGACTCCTGCCCTAAAGTAGGTTCATGAGGCACTTGCTCTCTAAATAATGCTATAAATTGCGATTTAGAAAGCATAGTTTATTCCAAATTGTATTCCCTGTGCGCCATTCCACCATTTGTTGGCAACCCAATTTTTATTAATCCAGTAATTTCCTTCCGGTTTAGAGGGGTCATAAATGGGAAGTCCGTAGTCTAATCGAATCACAAAGAAATTAAAATCCAAACGAAGCCCTACGCCGACGCAAACTGCAATTTGTTTATAAAATGTACTGAAATTAAATTCGGCATTGGGCATATCTTCATATTTCGATAAAAGCCAGACATTTCCCATATCTGAAAATATACCATATTTAAACGCTTTGTAAATAGTGCCCCGGTATTCCAAATTTAATTCTAACCTCATATCACCCACACGCTCAATGTAATTTTCCGAATAAAATCCTCCGGGACCTAACTGCCGGAATGTCCATCCGCGCATACTGCTTGCCCCTCCTACAAAAAAGCTTCTCTCGAATGGAATCACCGTACCTTTTCTCAACGGAATCGCCATACCGAAAACAAAACGTGTAGCAAAAGAATTGCTTTTGTTAATAATCTTAGTATGAGCGAGATTTAAATCAAACTTTTGGTAAATACCATAATTAAAATCATTAAAAATAGTCCATGTATTATTTCTATCCACCACAGAGTTTATGCTATAAAGCAATAACCCTACAGTTTCATAAAAGAAATTTACTCTAAAGATATTACCATTTCTTTCAGGTGTCCAATAAGTTAGGTTATATCGCGCAGAGGGAAGGAAAAACTTCTCAAATTTGCGTTGATAGCTCACAGGATAGTTTGCAAAGCGGAGAGTATCGCGATTACTTCGAGTGTCTAAAGTAGCCACATCAACGGGTGAAATGGAGTGTGTGAGATAGCGCGTGGGGCTCCAGCTATAAGTGTAAGCAAGTTGTAAATTCAAACGTGAAAACAATTCCACATAGCTTGCCGAAAATCTTATTTCGGTAGAATAACCCCAAAAGTTAATATTCTGATACTTAGGTAACATCAATAATCTTGGAAATCTAAGCGAGATATCTCCTCCTATTTCTCCGTAAATAGCATTTTCTCTTTGCTCCTCTTTTTTAATCATCGAGTTCAACCATGAATAATAGTAAAAATTTCCGTAAGCGCCAACTCTCAAAAACTCAGCTCCTCTGAACGCATTTCTGTTAGTGTAAGCTAATGACAAACCGGTACGGTCTGTTCTAATATCAAAAGTACCTTCTACTCCATGTTGCTTGGCTCGTGTAAGACGTATAGTGGTGTTTAAAGCGCCGATTTTATTAATACTATCCCAAAGTGTTTCATCTTCATGATAAGTGATATTGATAATGGTGAAATTATTTAAGTCGCGCAGTTTTTTATGGGTCCTTTCGAAAGCGGTTTGCGTAAACAGATCGCCTCTTTTCATCCATATTGCGCCGGCTATAGTGCGACTGTTAAAGTCTTTTACTAACCTTACTCTATTATTTCTTTTTCTAAATCTTTTCAATGTAACAAATTCATATAGTGTTGAATCTGATTTATTTCTAAAATCCAAGTAAGGAATGGTATCCAAGTTCAAGCTTCTATCAAAATTCAAGTCATAATTAGTATAAATGAGTACATTATTGAACCTGTAACGATTCCTAATTTTTGAAATTAATACTTCATCATTTACATCATCGTAAGATATTTTAATTGTAATTGCTACTGTCGGATAATTTTGGGGGTCTAAATGCGTAAACGCAGCATTGGTATCTACCAAAAAAGTAATAAGGTTTGTATTAGCATGAAAAAAGCCTTGATCTCGAATTTTGCTCACAATGCGCATTCTTTCCGCAACTAACTCTTCTTCACTATAAATTGTACCTTTTTTTATCAATGAATTTGCTGCATCCGTAATTACAATACGCTTATATTCTGGAATATCAATCTGATAATCAATGCTCCGAATATAATAAGGCTGATTGGGAGTAACAATATAATTAACCCTTGCCTTTTGTTTTCTCAAAAATTGAACCTCGGCGCGCGATGTAGCGTCAAAATAGCCGCGTTTAGACATCGCTAAATCAATTTGCAACATAGAGCGTTGCATGTCGGTGCTATCTAACAATACCGGCGGTTCTCCAATTCTTCGAAGCCATTGGTTAAATTTTGAATCTCTTGTTTTCCCCGTAATAGAATCAATTCTTGGTTGATGATTTGCGTAAAGAGATACCTTTATCGGAAATATTCCCATAAATTTTTTATTCGGAATGGGTCGTACAAAATCTATCAAATCATCAAATTGCGTACCTTTAACTTCTTCAACTCTAACTGTATTTCTTACGAGTGCGTACTCGTTTTTGGATAAATTTTTCGTATAGTTACAAGAAGAAAAAAAGACTAACAAAACCAATAGGGCATAATACATTACACCCTTATATTTTTTCTGCTTTCTGCTTTCTGCTTTCTGCTTACCGCATATCAATAACTTGCACATTGGAAAAATCGTTTTTGTTAAAAGTAAACTTGGCATCTGAAAGTGCAGCATTGGGCGTAAATTTTGTAATCGTATAAGTTATAGTAGCTCCGTCCATCTCGTACATCGTAATCTGTTGAATATGAGAAGTCGTTTTATCAATATATAATCTAATTTTATAAAACGGCGATTTTTTCTTGGGGGTTAAATCTACAACGTTTACCTGCTTTTTTTGAAACGCTTCTTCCCGAATAAATTTAGCGGTATATGCTGCCTCCCAATCATTTAACATTTTAGTAGGATGAAACATCGAAAAATCATCTTCTTCTGCTTCAAAAAGAAGAGCTTCGTTTGTACTTTTTTGATAATTCCACATTATTTTTCCATCATTAGCAATAATCTGATCTTCAAATGTTACAAAATATTTTTCTTTTTTAACAAACAAAACGCCTTTAAAATCTTGAACCGTTTTGTTATTTTCTTCCATATTAACCGCAAAATCTAAAGAAAATGAGGAAAGTGCATTGTACTTTTGTGCTGTTTTTTCAATGATGGAAGTCGCTTGAAGAGGCGCATTTTGAGCGAATAATGTGCTGGAGAGAAAAAATAAAATTATGAAGAAAGCTTTCTTATTCACCATGATTATTAAGATTAAGCAGATTTTTGAAGCATTTTTTTACTGCGTTGTAACAACGTACAAAAATATATAAATATTTTTGCAGCGAAAAACGCTTACTTTGCACACTTCAAAATTTAATAATGATAACAGATTGTTTTAACATTGTTTTATTGGGCGCACCTGGATCGGGGAAAGGAACGCAAGCTAATTTATTGAAAGAGAAATATTGTTTAGAGCACGCCTCTACCGGAGATTTATACAGGAGAGAAATGGTTTCCGGATCTACCATAGGGTTACGAGCAAAGCAACTCATTGACCAAGGACATCTTTGCCCTGATGAATTGACATTGGACTTGCTGTACCAATTTTGTTCTTCTTTTGAAAATGCACGCGGCTTTCTTTTAGACGGTGTGCCTCGAACTTTAAAACAAGCTCACATGATGGAAGGAATCGGTTATCCGCATATCATTCCCGTTGCGATTGCAATTTATATTCAAATAGATGAAAATGAAGTAGTGGAACGTCTAACAAAAAGAGCGGAATTATTAAACCGTGCCGATGATACACCCGAGGTGATTCGGCAACGTATTATACATTACGAAAACCAAACCAAACCGCTTGTTGTACATTATCGCGCACAAAATAAACTTATAGAAATTAATGGTATGCAATCGGTAGAAGAGGTGTTTTCCGATATTTGTAAAATGATTGATGCATATTAATTTTATGAATTGTATATGAAAAATATCCATTTCTTTTGGCTTTTTATTATTGTGCTATTGTTGCAAAGTTGTAGCACACATCATAACATACACGCTTTAAAACAAAATGCTTATTATACTACTCAAATTAATCATCAACCTCATATCATTGTTATTGACACAATTATCGAAAACAGAAAGTCTAAACTTCTTTCAAATTTTGAGGGGGTAGTTCGCAAAGCAAGACGGAGTAATTTAATCGCTACAGCCTATTTGATTGACAGTAGTGAATTTACAAAACCACAATCATTTCAAGTAAATTATCAAAAAAGAAAGCCAAAACCCTCTTTAGACGGCAAGAATGTTAAAGTTTCGCATACTTTTATTGATTATATATCTCCTGTTATTATAGAATTTCCGAAGCGTTATTTAGATTCGCTTTTCTCCACGCAAGTATATAAAGATGTACCTTTTGCGCAAGTAACGGGCTATTGGGATTCCAAACTTATCCCTGAAGAACATGTAGGAAAAGTTTTGTTAAAAAACATTACTTCAACTATTAATAAGAAGTTAGATTTAAAAATGGATATTTATGTGCCGCAACATGCAGATGAGATAAAGCGTCCTTTGTTAATGTTGATTCACGGAGGAGCATTTTATGTGGGTGATAAAGCGGAAAAAGAGTTTATTGAGATGGGGCATTACTTTGCATCGTTAGGATATACGACAGCATCTATAAATTACAGATTAGGATTTCAACCTACCAAAACATCAATTGAGCGCGCCGGATATATGTCTTTGCAAGATGCACATGCGGCGTTGCGTTTTTTAATTGCAAATGCAAACAAATATCAGATTGATCCTGAGTATATTTTTGTGGGAGGTTCGAGTGCGGGAGGAATCATTACATTAAGCCTTGCATTTATGCAGAATAAGGATCGTCCTGCAAGTTCATATAAGTCGCTTTTATATAATGATTTGGGAAATATTGAATCAGTAGGACAACATCACGATGTTACTTTTCAAATAAAATCTATTGCTCCTCTTTGGGGAGCGGTAAGTGATCTTAGTATGTTGAAAAACAACAATATTTCCGTATTTTCGTACCATGGCATAAAAGATCCGATTGTGCCTTTCGAGTATGATTATCCTATGCAAAAAATGGTCAAAAAGTTCGCCCCTATTTTCTTCTCTAAAATGCACGGTTCGAAGCTAATACACACCGAATTGAAAAGATTGGGGTATCGCGAAAAGTTAGTATCTGTTGATATTGAAGAGCATGCAATATGGAAAACCGGTGGAAAAATTAATGATCTTTTTTATCAGATTATCAATGATATGGCACATTTCTTTCATGAAGATTTAGTACCAGACCCTGTAAAAATTGAATATGATTCTGCTTACCATCAACGATACTTTATTTCAAATGCAGATGTTAGTTTGACTACTTGGCAATGCGATGGTGGTTTTATCATTAACACGAACGAGAACGAGGTATTTGTAATTTGGAAGGCAGACGCCATCGATAGAAAATTAACAACATCGGGCGTATATAAAAGCGGAGCCGCGTTTAAAACCGAGATAAAAAAATGAAACCTCAAAAAATTTTGCTTTTTATCATTACTATCATCGCTTGCTTGACTGTTATTGCAATTTTATTTCCCACAACCGGAATCACGCTATTTAATAAAAAATTGAGTTTCCCTGCGTTGTCGGAAGTTATGACACGCACACCTCTTTATGATGAAGATCCTGAAGAAATTTTGAAACAATGGAATATCAATACCCTTATAAAAGAAGAAGAAGACCCTATTGAATTAATGGTTAGAAAAACCCATGAAGATACGATAAAATACTTAGAAACTGTCTTTGAAAAAATGGAGCCTGTGTTTGAGTTGCCACATGGCGATCTATCTTATTTTGATGTTTTTTTTGCTAAAGCAGAAGCAGCAAGAACACAGGGTAAAATTGTAAGAGTTTTATATTATGGAGATTCACAAATTGAATTAGACAGATTCAGTTCTAACTTGCGGCAATTCTTTCAGCAAAAATTTGGCGGTGGCGGACCAGGCATGGTGCCTTTTCATCAAACCATTCCTACCGGAGCGATAAACCAAAGTTATTCAGGCGAATATACCGTCTTTTCTCTTTGGGGAGAAGTACGCAGAAACAAAGAAGGTGATTATGGACCTTTAGCCAAAATGTTTAGAATTAATGGAAGTAATAAATTTACTGCAAGCGCACCTCATCGAAAAGGAGAAGGCAAAAGAGACAATTACTCACATATCTCTCTGTTGATTAATAATTTAAATAAGAGTTTTAATGCTGAATTAACCGACAAAACTCATCAAGCAAAATATGCATTGGAAACTGATTCCTTAGGCATTCAATTACTTGATTTTCCACTAAATTTTTCTACCCAATCATTTTCCATTAACATGAATGGCAATGCCAATATCTATGGAATTTTAATCGACGACGGTTTCGGAGTTGCTGTAGATAATATTGCCATGCGCGGCGCTAATGGATTGCACTTCACTTCCATGAATGATTCTTTGATGCGTAAAACCTATCAATTGTTGAACGTTGGGATGTTTATTCTGCAATATGGCGGTAATGCCGTACCCGGATTATCCGGAGAAAAAAGCGTTGAAGCATATGTAAACAATATCATCTCTCAAATTAAATACTTGCAACGCGTAGCGCCCGATATTCCTATTCTATTTATTGGTCCCTCCGATATGCTTTCTATTGTAGATGGTGAATTGAGAACTTACAGACATCTACCTTACTTAGTAGAAAAACTTAGCATAGAAATTCCGAAATCCGGAGCAACTTTTTGGAACATGTATCAAGTAATGGGCGGCGCAAATTCTATGCGCGCTTGGGTGAAAAAAGGCTGGGCAGGAAACGATTATGTGCACTTCACTGCCAAAGGTGCGAATGAAATTGCCAATGTGCTTACCCAAACATTTGAAATGTTATATGAATATTATAAATACAGATTAGAATCCCCGTAGCTTAAAAAACGGTAACCATGCGACAGCGCATGATCATAAACTCTCCTCCACTCTTCACCCAAATAAGAAGAAATAAGCAATAACAACGTACTTTTCGGCTGGTGAAAATTAGTAATCAACCCTTTGGCAATTTTATGCCGGTAGTGAGGCAAAATCATCAAACTTGTCGCTGCTGTAATTTCAGATAAGTTATTTTTTTCAAAATAGTCGGCTAAAGCAGTTAAAGCGTCTTCTACAGCCACTTCGTGCAATGCCGGATTTTCATATATTTCAAATTGATTTACCTGAAAAGGTTGCGCAATATTTAAGTGTAATTTCGCGCCCATAATAAAAATTGACTCTACGGTTCGTGCTACCGTAGTGCCCACAGCAACGATTTTTTTATGCTTGTTTTTTAATAAAAATTCAATAGTATCTCTCGAAATCACCATTTGCTCCTGATGCATTTCGTGATCTAACACAGAATCGGTAGTTATCGGCTTAAAAGTCCCTGCGCCCACATGAAGTGTAATATTTTTAAGCGCAATATTTTTGTTTTTAAGTGATTGCAATACCGATTCCGAAAAATGCAATCCGGCGGTAGGAGCAGCCACTGAACCTTGTTGTTGAGCATAAATGGTTTGGTAGCGTTCTTCATCTGCCGCATTTGCGTCTCTTTTTATATAAGGTGGAAGCGGCATTTTGCCGTAAGCCTCTAACCATTCGGCGAAGGTAATTGTTTCATCTTCCCACATAAAAGTTACTAAAAAGGCATCTCCTACCCTATCTCCTTTTTCAGCAGTAATTCTCATCACATCATCATCTAATCTTCTCATCATCACATCAAATGGAATAGTACTTCTAAACTTTTTAGCATTGCCAATAAAACATTTCCATGCCACTACACCGGTTTGTGTAAACGCAGAAGCGATATCACGCGTAGGATAAATAGGTTCTAACAAAAACACCTCTATTTTTGCATCATATTGATTTTGGAGCAACAAACGTGCGTGAATTACTTTAGAATCATTAAAAACCAATGCATAATCTTCGTTTAAGAAATCGGCTAAATCTGAGAAATGTGCGTCGGTGATGGTTTTATTTTTATATACCAACAACTTAGATTGATCTCTGTTTTCGAGAGGAAAAAAGGCAATTTTTTCGTTAGCGAGAGAATAGTCGATATCGGAAAGAGTAATGTTAGAAAGCATGATTTTTATTTGTTATAATGCCCTATCGGCATAATATACAGCGGCTCTTCATTTTTGGGTAAATTCAAAATTTTTGCAATATCTTCATCAGTAAAAGCACCTATTGCGCAAGTACCTAAGCCTAAGGCTTCTGATTGTAAATACACATTCTGAGCGGAATGCCCCAAATCCATGCAAACATATCTTTCTCTGCCTCGCTCACCATATTTATCGGTCATTCTGCTGAATATAGCGGTATAAATGATAGAAGCAGGAGCTTCTTCAATCATTTTTTGTCCCCAGGCAGCGGCAGTAAGTTCTGTCCTAAGGTCTTTATCAATGATTCTTATTATTTTATGCTCTTTTGAAATATATTTATATACTCCCGGATCAATTCCCTTTACTTTTCCTACTACAACATATATTTCAAGAGGGAATAAAGCGCCTGCTGATGGTGCAGTGCGCAATCCGCCTCTTAAAAAAGGAGGATTCTCTCTTGGTTGCGTTATGCCATAAGCCGCCCATAAAATTTGAGATAGATTTTCTAATGAAATTTCTTTGTCTAAAAATTGTCTTTGAGAACGCCGGTTTTGTAAGGCTTTTTCAACGCTAAAACTACCATCTGTTTGTGGTTCGGGAAGATGTACAACAATGTCATATTCCTCTAAATCCTGGACATTCATATTACATTCTGATTTATTCTTTACTTGTCCGCAAGTAGTTAGAAAAATCATTAAAAATAATGCTAAGATGATCTTGCAATTTTTGTTCATAATTATTATTTTTAAGTTAAACTGCGTGCAAAAATAGTACTAATTTTTGAAAAAAAATTATCTTTGCCAAATTTTAGCAATTCATATATCACAAAAACATAATAACAAATGAATAAAATAGTTGCGCTCCATATTAATGGAGAAAAAGTTACGGCAAATGCCGGTGAAACTATTCTTAATATATGTAAATCAATAGGCATAGAAATTCCGCATTTATGCCACGACCCGAAATTAAAACCGTTTTCATCCTGTTTTTTGTGCGTGGTCGCCATTAAAGGTTTTAAAACGCACCAACCGGCATGTTCCACTATCGTGCAGGATGGCATGGAGATAGAAACCGATTCTCCTGAAATTTTTGAAGCGCGAAAAACCGCATTGGAACTGCTGTTGAGCAACCATTATGCCGATTGTGTGGCACCGTGCAAGCTCACATGCCCGGCAGGCGTAGATGTGCAAGGTTATTTGTCGCTAATTGAGAAAGGATTATATGAACAAGCCGTGGCTTTAATTAAAGAAACCAACCCATTGCCTGCCGTTTGCGGACGGGTGTGCGTGCGTCCATGTGAAGACAAATGCCGCCGCCAACTTACTGAAGATAAAATTCCTGTAGGCATTGACTATCTCAAACGCTATGTTACAGATTTTGATATGTTCTCGCATCTTCCTGACAATGTACCTGCGGATTTACGCAGAATTATTCTAAAAACAAAACCATTAAACGGAAAAAAAGTTGCCATTATCGGGGGTGGTCCCGCCGGATTAACAGTGGCTTATTATTTGCAATTGGAAGGATTTCAAGCAGATATTTATGAGCGTGCAGAGGCAGCAGGTGGATGGCTTCGCTACGGTATTCCCGAATATCGTTTGCCTAATACCGTTTTAGATCAGGAGATTGAAAATATTACGAAATTAGGAGTTAATATTTTTACAAATAAAAATATTGGAGAAAATGTGCAAATCGCTGATTTAGATAAAAATTATGATGCTATTTTTATCGCTATTGGTGCACAAAACGGTGACTTGCTTGGCATTGGAGAAAAACCTGCGCCAAATTTAGTTTCAGGAATCGACTTTTTGAAACGTAACGCTGAAACCAATAACGATACCGATTTGCGAGGCAAACGCGTAGTAGTGGTAGGCGGTGGAAATACCGCCATGGATTGTTGTCGTTCGGCACGCCGCTGCGGTAGCACAGATGTGATTGTACTTTACCGCAGAACCGAAGCTGATATGCCCGCCAATCCCATCGAAATTCACGAATCAAAAGTGGAAGACGTAGAATATATTTTCCTTGCCGCACCTGTGGACGTTTATTACAATGAAAAAGGTGAACTTACCGGCTTGAGATGCATTAAAATGAAAGCCGAGAAAGTACCCGGATCACGGCGTTCAAATATCGTGCCGATTGAAGGTAGTGAATTCGACCTGCCGTGCGATTTGGTACTTCCTGCTACCGGTCAAAAAATTCAGTATGAAGTGTTGGATCATATCAACCAATACTTCCAACCTTCAGCATTACAACTCAATAAGTGGAAAACGTTAGATGCCAACGAAACCACTATGCAGATGAATATTCCGAAAATATTCGCCGCCGGTGATGCCGTTACCGGACCTACCAATATCATTCAAGCCATTGCAGGCGGAAAAGCAGCAGCAAAATATATTGAACAATTTTTGTTTGCAAAAATCGAAGAAGAACAAAAGCCCTTTATTTCCTTAAAAGATAATTTAGAAAAACAAATAGCTGAAAATTACGAACACCGCTTCGTGCCTTGTGCGCGTTATGAAATGCCGGTATTATCGGAAAACGAACGTCACAATTTCAAAGAAGTAGAGTTAGGATACCAAGATGAAACTTTAGCAAAGCAAGAAGCAAATCGTTGCTTAGAATGCGGATGTTCAGCATTTTACGACTGCCTTCTGCAAAAATATTGCACTGATTACGGCGTGGATCAAAACAAATACAAAGGAAAATTTCAAAAATTTGAAGTAAATTTCCAACATCCTAAAATTGAATTGGATAATAACAAATGTATTTTGTGTGGCAGATGTGTGCGTGTTTGCCAAGAATATTCCGGAAATAAATCGTGGGCATTTTTCAAAAGAGGTTCGCAAACTTACGTCACGCCCAACTTGGAAGGCAATTTGGAAGAAAGTCGCTGTGATGCCTGCGGATTGTGCATTGACACTTGTCCTACCGGCGCACTTCGTGAAAATTTTATCCATAAAATTTTGCCGCTTCCATATCAAAAATTACCCGCCATAGATCCGTTTGGCTCAGAAGGGTTTGAAATTGATTTATTAGAATATAAAGGAAATATTTACGGAGCAAAAGCACGCCATGGTTTTGTTAATCAATACGGATTGATTAATAGAGATATAAAATTCGGTTATGAAATTTTTAATAGAAAAGATAGAATTACCCAACCGCTACTAAGGGAGAATGGGGCTTTAAGGTCAATTACGAAAGAAGAGGCGATAAAAATCATCCAAACAAAAATCTCTCACCTCTCACCTCTCACCCCTCATTCCTTACCTTCTACCGCCATCCTCGTTTCTCCGCAACTCACCAACGAATCCATGTACCTCATTCAAAAATTGGCGCGTACCTGTTTGGGCACAAACTCAATCAATTCGTCATATTTTATGCAACGTGGAGTGCAGTTCAACGTAAATAAAAATGACAATTTGTCCATTGGTGAATTGCACGGCGCCAAGCGTATTTATATTATCGGTACGGATTTGGCAAAAGAACATCCTGTAATCAGTCATTTGGTACAAAATTCTCGAGTAGAAAACCATACGCCGGTTACATTGATTACTGCAAACGCAGAATCTTCATTATTTCATCGTGTAGATAACACATTGCATACTAATGATTATCATGCTTTTGTTACAGCGGTTAATCATTATATCTTAAAAAATGATTTAGCAGCCGGAATTTTTACGGATGGATTGGCACAACATTTTAATGAATACAAAGTCCACATTTCATCATTAAATTACGATGAATTATTACAACGTGCAAATATTTCAAATGAAATGGTGGCGCAATTTGTGAAGGAAATTTTTGAAACGCCGGAATGTGCATTTATTTTCTCGGAAAAAAGCGGTGATCTAAACACCTTCTGCGAGCTTAAAAACCTTATGTTATTAACTGAAAAACAAGGTAAAACATTCTGTGGCTTAATGTTGTTAAAACCCGATTGCAATACGCAAGGATTATACGATATGGGTATTCATCAGGAATATGGCCCCGGATTCCGCAAATGGAAAGGCGATTATTTAGAGCTTCTTAAGAAAACCTGGAATGTAGAAACTTTGCCTACTGATACCACTTGCCCGGGAACGTTGTTAGGAAATAAGGAAGCGAAAAACGTATTCATTTTTGGCGACAATATTATAGAAAATTATCCTTTTACTAAAGAATGTATCGAAGCTGCTGATTTTATTTGTGTGCAATCTGTTTTTGAAAATGAAACCACCGCATTGGCAAATTTAATTCTTCCAATGAATTTTGCGATTGAATTAGGCGGAAGTTTCACTTCATCGTTTAAAGTGGCGCAACCTTTTGATGCGGTACGCCCGTGCCCATTCGATTGGAGCGATTACCGGTTTTATGCCCAATTAATGAAAGCATTCGGCATAGAAACCCCGCAAAATAAAGATGATATTTTCTTGGAAATGATTACACTGTTCCAGCCGGGATGTTGCTCAGATCAACGGCATCGATTTGAAATAGTATAGTTAAAAAAAATTATCGGCTCTCCGCTTTCAACCACGCAATCTCTTCTGTCCATTTACTTGTATCGGGAGTTTCTAAAACAATAGGCATATTATCAAATCGCGGATCTTTCATCATTTTGGCAAATACTTCTTTACCTAAAAATCCTGATCCAATATTTTCGTGACGATCTACCCGACTTCCTAATCCTTTTTTGGGGTCATTCAAATGAATGGCTCGTAAATAATGAGCGCCTACCACTTCATCAAACTCACGCCACGTTTGTTGGTATCCGGATTCCGTTTTTAAATCATAGCCGGCAGCATAAGCATGGCAAGTATCTATGCAAACCCCTACCCTACTCTTATCCTCAACTTTATCAATGATTTGTGCCAAATGCGCAAAACTAAATCCCAAATTTGTACCTTGGCCGGCAGTATTTTCAATCGTAGCGACTACCCCTTGGGTTTTATCCAAAGCCCAATTGATAGATTCGGAAATACGACGTAAACATTCATCAACAGAGATAGCATTCAAATGAGCTCCCGGATGAAAATCCAACAACGAAAGTCCTAAATGTTGCACACGTAACATTTCATCAAGAAACGCCTCACGTGATTTTTTCAACGCATCTTTATCCGGATGCCCCAGATTAATCAAATAGCTATCGTGTGGAAGAATTTGCGCTGCAGTAAAACCATTTTTTGCACAATTCTCTTTAAAAAGTGCAATACTGTTCGCCGATAAAGGTGGAGAATTCCAACGAAGTTGATTTTTAGTAAAAAAAGCAAAAGCAGTAGCTCCAATCGCTTTCGCATTCAATGGGGCGTTTTCAACGCCGCCTTCTGCACTTACGTGCGCGCCTATATATTTCATATTCGGATAATTTCGGCAAAAATAATAAAAACAAAATGCCAATTTCTATTTTATCATAAATAATCATTCGAAAAATGAAAAATATTTCATTGATTACAAGCATTTTAACGTAAATTTATTAAAAAAAACAGCATTTTATATAAAAACATTGTTTTTTTTATAATTTTGTTTTATGAAATTGTTGAACGGAACAAATATTTATTAAAAAACTTAAATTGAAAGATTGAGAAAATGCATATGAAAGCAGTATCGGATAAAGATATCCAACACACATTGAAAAAAGTTTTTGGATTTAATTCGTTTAAAGGTGACCAGCTAAAGGTGATCAAATCATTGTTGAAAGGTAAAGATTGTTTTGTAATCATGCCTACCGGAGGGGGAAAATCTTTATGCTATCAATTGCCTGCATTGGTTTGTGAAGGAACGGCAATTATTGTTTCTCCACTCATCGCTTTAATGAAAAACCAGGTTGACGCTCTCAGGAATTTCGGAACCGAATTAGGCATTGCTCACTTTTTAAATTCTTCTTTATCAAAACCGGAAATAAAAGCAGTAAAAGATGATTTATTGAGAGGCAAAACCAAACTTCTTTATGTTGCGCCAGAAACGTTAACTAAAGAAGAAAATGTAGAATTTTTTCAAGATATACAAATCTCTTTCTTCGCTATCGATGAAGCGCATTGTATCTCTGAATGGGGACACGATTTTAGACCTGAATATAGAAGAATAAGGGAAACTATTGACAGAATTAACAAAAAAGTGCCTGTAATTGCGCTCACTGCAACCGCAACGCCAAAAGTGCAAAGTGATATTCAGAAAAACTTAGGAATTGACAAAGCTGAAGTCTTTATATCTTCTTTTAATCGTCCCAATCTCTATTATGAAATTCGAGAAAAAACAAAAGAAATTGATAAAGAGATTGTTAAATTTGTCAAAAGTCACAATGGTAAATCAGGAATTATTTATTGCTTGAGTAGAAAAAAGGTGGAAGAACTATCAGAGTTTTTACAAGCCAACCAGATTCGTGCACTTCCTTATCATGCCGGACTTGAATCGCAAGTACGTGTGAATAACCAAGATGCATTTTTGATGGAAGATGCTGAAATTATTGTTGCAACCATCGCTTTTGGAATGGGAATTGACAAACCTGATGTGCGTTTTGTGATTCACTATGACATGCCTAAGAGCTTGGAGGGATATTATCAAGAAACCGGACGCGCCGGACGCGATGACGGCGAAGGGCTTTGCATTGCTTTCTACGATATCAAGGATTTATACAAATTAGAAAAATTCTCTACAAAAAAATCGGTAGCTGAGCAGGAAATGGTAAAACAGTTATTGGCAGAAACCGCCTCATATGCAGAATCTACCAATTGCAGGAGAAAGCACATATTGCACTATTTCGGAGAAATTTACGAAAATGATAGTTGTGGTTGCTGCGACGTATGTTTGCACCCAAAACCCAAAATGAACGCTACCGAACAAGTGCAATTAGTAGTTGAGGTAATTAAAGAGGTAAAACAGCAATTTGTTGACATTCATATTATTGACATTATTACCGGTGAAAAGACAACCACCATTGTCAAATTTAAACACAATAAATTAAAACAATTCGGTGAAGGTGAAGAATTTGATGCCAAGTTTTGGGGAAGCGTTATTCGTGTAGCTATTTTTGAGGAACTTATCTATAAAGATATTGAAAACTACGGCTTGCTGAAAATTACGCCAAAAGGTGAAAAATATTTGACCAATCCATACACGCTATATGTGCAAAAACCGAATAAAACAAAATCGGATGATGATGATATGGATGACGTTGATATGGATGACATGATGCCGGTGAAAGGAGAAGCTACCGATGCTACGCTATTTGCCATGTTAAAAGATTTGCGCAAATCAATATCAGTAAAAGAAAATCTGCCTCCGTTTATTATTTTCCAAGACCCGTCTTTGGAGGATATGTGTATTCAATATCCTACCACCATTGACGAAATGGTGAACATTACCGGCGTTGGCGTAGGAAAAGCGCAAAAATACGGCAAACCATTCGCCGATTTAATAAAACAATACGTTGAAGAAAACGAAATTGATAGACCACAAGACTTCATTGTAAAATCCATTATTAAAAAATCCGCAATCAAAGTATTTATCATTCAAAGTATTGATAGAAAATTAAATTTTGAAGATATTGCGCATGCTAAAGGATTGGATATGGATGAATTACTCACAGAAATTGAAAGTATTGTAGCCTCCGGAACAAAAATAGATATTGATTATTATATTGATGATACGATTGAAAAATATCATCAAGAAGATATTTTGGATTACTTTTCCGAAGCGGAAACAGATTCTGCACAATTAGCCTTAGACACTTTGGGAGAAGACGATTTCAATTTGGAAGAGATTCGTATCATGCGGATTAAATATATGTCTGATGTAGGAAATTAGTGTGAAAATTTCAACATTACGAGATTTATTTCATTCACAATTAGCTCCGCTTTACGATGAGCGAGAAATTGATGCTATTTTTTTTATCTACATTGAAAACAAATTCGATATAAAAAAACATCAATATTTTTTGAATTCTGATCAACAATTAAGAGATGAGAGGGATGAGATGAGGGGTGATTTAAAGGCGCTTTCAAAAGGAATGCCTATACAATATATAATAGGAGAAACTATTTTTTGTGGATTGCCATTCCAAGTGAATCCATCTGTACTCATTCCACGGCCGGAAACGGAAGAACTTGTGGAAATGATTTTAAGGCAGAAAGCAGAAAGGAAATTCCTTCTCCTCTCAGAGGAGAAGGTGGCAGACGGCGGCAAGCCGCCGTCTGACGGAAGAGGTGATAAAAAACGGGGTAGTTTATATAGAATCCTCGACCTCTGCACCGGCAGCGGTGCAATCGCCGTTACATTAGCAAAAAACATTAAAAATGCGAATGTTTGGGCAACTGATATTTCAAAAGAAGCACTTGAAACAGCAAGGAAAAACGCAATGCATAACAATGTGGAAATTACATTTTTACATCATGATGTTTTGAAAGAGAACATTTCATTTCTTCCTGATAATTTGGATATTATCGTTTCAAATCCCCCATATATTCCGCAAAACGAACGAGATAATTTGCATAAAAATGTAGTGGATTATGAACCGGACGTGGCGCTTTTTGTACCGGATATAAATCCTCTTATCTTTTATAACGCCATAGCACATATTGCAAAAAAAATCCTCCATAAAGGAGGACTTTTATATTTTGAAACTCATGAGAAATTTCATTCTGAACTATCGGCGATGCTTGCAGAAACAGGTTTCAAAGAAATTGAACTTTGGAACGATATTAACAACAAACCTCGCTTTATAAGCTGTAAAAAATTATAAATTGTTAATTTTTACCGCCAATCCCGATTTCAAATTCGCAGCTTTATTTCTATGAATAATGCCTTTTTTAACTAATTTGTCAATCAAAGAAGTTACTTTAGGAAGTTTGCCTTCTGCTGCCACTTTATCAGAAGTTAATCTGATGTCTTTTAACGCATTACGCATTGTCCTTGCGAAGTAGCGGTTTGCTAATCTCTTACTGTCATTGGCTCTAATTCTTTTCTTTGCCGATTTGTGATTTGCCATTTTTGTTATTGATTTTTAATAAAACTTATCCTGTTTTTTGAGGGGTGCAAAAATACATTTTTTTCGATACCGAAATATGTTTTTTCCTAATAGCATAAAAACTTCCTCTAAAAATAATGAACTTCTCCCCCAAATTAATTAACGCCTTTGGGATTGCGATTTTCCTCTTCGAGCTTGATTTTTTTTACGAAGCATTAACTCATGTCTGTGTTCTTAAAGCCTATTGATT
>Ga0209737_10001019_pt1 | contig 21022 bp, 22 predicted proteins | sample TergutCu122P3_FD_187284 | JGI IMG/M metagenome (GOLD analysis project Ga0209737, IMG submission 187284) | Cubitermes ugandensis P3 segment gut microbial communities from Kakamega Forest, Kenya - Cu122 P3 (SPAdes) (version 2) | ecosystem: Host-associated > Arthropoda: Insects > Digestive system...
CATTGGGCATGACGTTATCGGTAATCCCCATAGCTACGCGCACATTCTCTGCCGCGGTCATATAAGGAATCAGGTTGTAGGACTGAAAGATGATGCCTACCTTGTTTCTGCGATACGACTCAAAGCCATACTCAGCTATCGGGCGCCCCTCGAAGGAAATCGAGCCGGACTCGGGCTTATCAAGTGCTCCCAGCAGTGAGAGCAGCGTCGTCTTGCCTGAGCCGGACTCTCCTACAATGGTGGAGAACTGTCCTCTCTCGAATTGGCAGGAGACGTCTTCGAGGATATAGCGCCTGGAGTCTCCATCGGAGAAGGAGTAGTTTACGTTTTCAACGGTAAGTAAGCTCATGGTGCTGCCCCCTACATCAGGATTTTCTTTGGATTAAGTCTGACGATGTAGAACATCGGTAGTATGGTGGCGACGACTACTGTGCCTATCCCGATGATAAAAAAGACAAGCGTTGTTGATACATCGAGCGATACATCATAATTTCCTAATATCTCATTCACCGAAGCATTGTTGCTGTAACCCATGTAATCGATGGTGCTAAAAGACATCCCCTGATTGCTGCTGTTGTTAGCAATCAAGCTATCTCGCAACATGCTTTCCGAGACACTGCCCGAGAATATATTTCCAACAAATAACGCTAGTATAATCGCAAGAAGTGCAACAGCCAGTGTTTCGATTATCACCTGTATAATGATTTTTCTTTTATGTTCTCCTAAAGCAAGTAGTATCCCAATTTCATGTTTGCGATCGCGCAAAAATAGTGTTGTCAAAAGACCAAATATGAGTATTGATGCTACAATGGCAGCCAATAAAACAACAAGTGAAAGCTTCTCTAGCGATTCAATGGGTGAGGTTATTTTGCGATATGAGTCACTAGTGAAAGTTGCCGTATAATATTCAGGAGTCATTTCTTCAACAGCAATACGGAAACTATCTGCATCCTTGGGCTCATTGAGGATATAGATATTCTGAATCCACACAAGATCCTCAATGTCTGCTTGCCAATACACTTCATCTGGGTACATCTCCGCTACATGGCTCATTTGATATCGCATGATATCCATCGAAACTTGATTTGGAACATAAATGCGGTTTTCTAGTTGACTTAAGAAATCCGCATCGATCCACTCATCGCCCGTGTTGTACTCCACCTTCGGTACAAAAATGCCCACCACCTCAAAATCGCACGTCTGCCGTGAGTAAATGCGCTGCTCAACATTAAAACCAAGTTCGGCCGCCGTATCACCTCGAACATCCCAGACTATATTATCTAAAATAAACCTTGAGCCAACATGCAAACTGTTAGTGTGTGCGAAATTCTGAGAGATAAGTGCGACGTAGCTCAAACTACGCGCCTCCTCAGTCGTAAGCATCCTTCCGGAAACCATCTCAATAATACCCTCTTCTACCTCAAATAGTTCAGCACTTCGAACACCCTTCAAGGTTAATGGTATCCAGCCCCCTTCAGCCGCAGGCTCCGAAACTGCGCTATTGTTCCCATCATAGGTTTTCAATTTGTCACTATACACCTGTGCGCCAACCGAATAGTCATAGCCTCTCACTTGAGGAAGAGCGCCGATTTTATCAAGTAGCTGCATAGAAAGACTCGATAAGTTCTCAGGCTGTTGACCCGTTAATGCCTTATGTTCATCAAGGGCATGTCGATCCATTTCTACAATAGCTACTGATGGTAAATCACCTCTCAGATTGGCATCTGTGTTCAATATTGCTTGCCTAACTGAAATAGCTCCAGAAATTACGCTTCCCAATACAAGCACGATTGCCATGAACACCAGAGTTCTTCCGGCATTTCTCCTTATCGCCATCAACGCTCGTCTGAAATTACTCAATACATCACCCCTTTTGTAGTTCGAGTCAAATTTGCCTATCCACTCAACAACCTGCCCGAAGGGCGTATGCTCACCGAGTTACTCACCTGCATCAGCTACCATGACTAGGCGCTGGTTTTCCGGCAGTGAAACATGCCGCAAGCAGGAATTATGAATTAGATGTACGCAACAAGATCTTTTCGATTAGTCTCATTTGATGAAAAGAAATCATCATAATTGCAGAAACGAAAGGCATAAATATAACAAAAGCGGGAATAGTAACAGCAAACGTGCCCGCTGATCCCTCTAAATCAAATAAACCAATTAAGGTAAAGCAAAATGCCACCAAAAAAGGGACGGCAAAAAGCAAGATGCACCATTTTTTGAGAGCAGCAATCTGCTCTCCTCTTGCATGCCTACTCTCTCTAAGCAACAAAACAGTCGATGCCAATATGAGCAAAACGCTTACTGCTGGCACGAGACACAGTATGGCATCTACTGACACTTTCGCGTGCGAAAAGGCAAACTCAACAAACGCTAGAGGCACAGAGGTTTGCAGTAATACCAGAAAGAAGAGTATTGTGGATAAGAGCATGTAATGCACATGAGTGTTTTGCTGACGTGGCACAACAAAAAACATAGCGATACTTGCGCCCACAGACAGCACGAAAAAATAGAGTTTTAACACAAAAGAGGGTGGTTGATTGAGGAGCCAATTCTCAAAACCTATTGTCGTTGCAGCGATAACAAAAAAAGAGATTCCTGATAGTGCCGCTACCGCAATAGTTGCTCGTTTTATGAACAGAATAATCTTATCCAACTATCAACACCTTTCTGTTGGCAATCTGAAGTGCCAACCTAAAATCTGTGCGCTTGACTATATCTATCGATTCTACGATATCCCACCCCTCAGGCAGCACCGCATTAATGATGCTGCCTGAACAATAATGACTATATTTTTTGCACGCGCTTAATTCCGCGCATGAGTTGTGACTGTACCCGAGATAACTGGATTATTATTGGGTCCAAACGCCTTTGATTTATGCCAAGCACTGCCGGGCCAGTCCCATGCAGTCCAGAACTCTGAGACATAAGTTAGACCATTAGCTGGAACATTAATTGTTCTCATTGGACCAAAAGAGTTTATGTGTACCGCAGGTGCAGTGCACGGAAAGTACTGCGCCGTATATGCATTTTTGCCAGTGTTTAGTGCCATTACCCTGCCCTGACGATATCGTCCAATAACCGAAGTCCAGTGAATCACTCCTTGGTTAGCAGAAAAAGACTTGCTTGCATAAACATTGGCAAACGCTGAGGACGGAGCCATAAAACACGCAAGCACAAAAACAATCAAACAGATTCCTCTGGTTTTCATCGTGCAATCCTTTCATTAATCATTGGTATTACAGGTGGGATTTCTGTGCTCAGTACGCCAGTCTGGCTCAACATCCTGAGCACACGGTTCAGAGAAAAGCAATGGGAGCGAATATGCCTGTTCATTTCGGTGTATTGTTCGCATGTAATCCTTCCCGTCTCCTGCGTATAAATAGAAACCTTGTATCAAGTATTCTTTAATTTATATTATGTTTATTAAGAATTACTATACTCATCATGATATCACATTAGTGTGGGGGCGCTCAGAAATCGGGAATTATGGTGTCCCAGTTATTGTGGAACTGAAGCGTGAGCAGATTAGCGCGGGTGATAAAATTAAATCTCATCAGTGCCGCGGATTACAGCCGCAGTACTTCTGGCGATACATTCCCCGTTCGCGTGATATGCGTGTCGCTTCGCGGTAGTGCGCGCTAAAATCGCGTCCCGCATATTGAAGCCCAAACTCCGCGCACAACTCTCGTGCGAGACGAGCGATGCTCTCCTGATTTTGATAGGGGCTGACGGTCAGCGTCGTGGCAAAGTGCGTGTGCCCCTGCTCGTTCGCCCACGCGATCACCCGCTTGAAGCGTACCTCGTAACAGCGCATGCAGCGACCCGCTTCATCCGAGGCGTCACGTGTCGCTTCCTCCCAGTCGCGTGGCTCGTACGCAAGCTCAACGGGCGAGAGTCCCTGAGAGTGCGCGTACTCGAAGCAGGTGTCGCGCCTGCGCTCATACTCATCTGCGGGACGAATGTTTGGATTGTAGTAAATCGACGTGATGTCATCGAACTCCTCTTGGAGGATTCTTAGCGGCTCGATAAGGCACGGGCCACAGCAGGTATGTAATGCAAGTCGATTCATAGGGTTAGTCTAGCATTAAAAAAGGGAGCGATATTTCGCTCCCTTTCAGGTTACGCACTATTCAGGACTTACCGGATCTTGTGCGTTGCGTTGTACGCCTTAGTTCTTGCGTACGTTGCTGGCCTGGTCCTTCCCATTGCGGCCCTGTGTGATGTCGAACTCGACAGCAGCACCCTCCTCAAGAGTCTTGAAGCCATCGATCTGAATCTCAGAGAAGTGAACGAAGAGATCCTCGCCATCCTCCTGCTCGATGAAGCCATATCCCTTATCGGGATTGAACCATTTTACCTTGCCATCAGCCATGCAAACCCTGCTTTCTGCCCCTCACCTTCGAGGGACTAACTCTACGATAAGGGGCAATACCTTTGCCCTACTTACCGCATAAACCATGGAGCCAATTTTTCGACTCCGACCAACAGTATACACCATAAAGCGCAAACGAACCCATAATGGTGATTAATCGCACCCTTCCCTCACTTGAGAAAAATGCCAGCTAAAGAAGTGTTTCTTGAATCGGCTGATCACTGTCAGCGCTCAGGCCGAGGTGCTCGTAAGCGGCAACGGTCGCCTGACGCCCCTGAGGAGTACGGATAATCAGTCCCTGTTGAAGTAGGAACGGCTCGTACACATCCTCAAGCGTATCCGGCTCTTCGCCACCCGCGCTCGCAAGAGTGGTAAGCCCCACCGGCTTGCCACGAAACGTCTCGCACAGAAGAGTGAGGATCTTCACGTCCATCCAATCAAGACCCATATGATCGACCTCGAAGAAGCCGAGCGCCTCTGCCGCCACGTCTTCGGTCACGAGCGCCAAACCCTTGACCTGCGCATAGTCGCGCACGCGCTTGAGAAGACGATTCGCCAGTCGCGGCGTGCCCCTACTGCGCCGACCGATTTCGGCGGCTGCGGACCGGTCAATATCAAGATTGAGAATCCGTGCACTACGCACTACAATCTCGCTGAGTTCTTCGGGCGCGTAATAATCAAGGCGCGCGATCATCCCGAAACGGTCGCGCAAAGGCGAGCTGAGAAGACCGGTGCGCGTCGTTGCGCCGATTAGGGTAAATGGTGGCAGCTCCAGCTGAATTGATCGTGCTGCCGGTCCTTTTCCGATGATGATATCAAGCTTGTAATCCTCTAGCGCGGGATAGAGAATCTCCTCGACCGCTCGGTTCAGGCGATGAATCTCATCGATAAACAGCACATCGTGTGCCTTCAGGTTGGTCAGTATTGCGGCCAAATCGCCCGATCGCTCGATAGCCGGACCGCTCGTCGTCTTGATGGTGACGCCCAATTCATTTGCTACTACCGTTGCAAGCGTCGTCTTTCCCAGCCCCGGAGGACCTGCGAACAGCAGGTGGTCGAGCGGCTCTTCGCGCAGACGCGCCGCCTCGATAAGCACGCGTAGATTGTCTTTGATCCGCCTTTGCCCTAGATACTCATCAAGCGATTGAGGGCGTAGGGTAACCTCGACCTCGTTATCTTCGCCGACGCTTCTCGTCTCGACAAGTCGCTGAAGGTCATCCTCGCGCTCGACCGATGCGGTATCGGTTGATTCCCACCTCACACTCATGCGCGAACACCTCCCATTCTGCGAAGCGCTTCTCCAATTACCTGCGGGGTCTCCTGATCCATATCGACCTCTCTCAGGACCCCTTGAATCTCTGCAGAGGTAAAGCCCATCGCGTCAAGCGCCGCGTGCGCATCGCTGAGTGTTGGAGTATCCAGAGGAGTTCCGCCTATCGGGTCGCCGCCAAGTTCCGGCGCGATCTTGCCCTTAAGGTCAAGGGCGATTCTCTGCGCCGTCTTCTTTCCCACACCGGGAATGCTACTCAGCAGTGCGATGTCATCGGTAGATATCGCGAGCGCCAGTGAGTCGGGAGTATACGATGAGAGCGCGGCGAGCGCGACCTTAGGACCCACCCCGCTGACCTCGAGAAGCGCTTTGAAGATTCTGCGCTGCTGCACATCCTCGAATCCATAGAGGGATATCTCGTTTTCGCGCACATGCTGATACGTAAAGAGCATCACTTCTCCACCACGAGCACTCAGATTAGAAAGCGTCGATGCGGGAACGTACACCTCATATCCCACCCCTCCCACATCTAAGGTGGCAACTTCACTGTCACCTGAAGCGACGAACCCTCGTAAAAAACCAATCATTGTTGGCACCCTTCTCTCATGCGCGCATCGTTGCCGATCGCATATCCGTGGGTCAAAGCTATTGCAAGCGCATCGCTGCAGTGGTCGGGCTGCGGAAGATGATCAAGATTCAGAAGCTGCTGCACCATAAATGCTACCTGCTCCTTATCGGCATGACCGTGCCCCACAATATACTGTTTGACGGTATTGGGGCTGTACTCGCCTATCTCTCCCTCGCAAGTCACACACGCAAGAAGCGCGCTACCCCGCGCCTGTCCCAGCGAAAACGCGCTTTTCGCGTTGGTCCCGAAAAACACTTCCTCGATGGCGGCGTGTTTGGCCTGATAGCGAGAAATCACCTCATGGACGCCCTCATGTATGGTGCTCAGACGCTTTGCCATTGAATCCTTCGATGAAGTGTCGATGCACCCGTATGCGACGGCACACCACGAATCATCGCGCAACTCGACGACGCCCCATCCCGTATGGGCTAGTCCCGGATCGATACCGATTATGACCACAAGTGCTCCTTACTAGGCGAACTTGTGTTCTATTCTACTACAATTCTCCTGCGAGGGGTACTACGTTGATTTGAGTATTGAGTCCTACGACCTCGAACCAGGTTTTGCCCGCGGTAAACTCGATGACGTTATTGTTCACATCAACAATTCGAGGAGGCTGTCCGGGCGCGGTCGTCCACGTTCCCTCTAGCTGGACACCGTGCTTGAATATAGTCGCAAGACCACCGCCACCGAAGTTCCAGTAATCAGCCCACAGTATTACCACATTATTCGCGAAGAGCTGTTGACCCGATACATAGTCGGTGTGTGGTACACCGTCTTGGAAGCGCAGAAACGTCCGGCTTGCCTCATCCCACTGCCATGAAGCGGTCTGAGCCGTAAACGGTACCGTTACGGTGGACACTGCGGCGGCAGGCACATCAGCCTCGTCATCCTCAAAGACGAGTCCGCGCTCTTCCCACGAGTTAAGGTCGACGCCGAACTCTGGAACGACCTCAGGAACATTTACGATACGCACATAGAGATTATGAGGAGCAACACGCCAATCAACGCGCTCCCACACCCGGTTGTCGCTTCCCTCACTAATCATATCGATACCGGTTGCCACCAACTCTGCGTGAACGGCATCGGCTGCGCCACTATAGAGAAGGTATGAACCCCACTGCGATACGACCCACACGTCGTTCGAGCGCGCGCTGCGAAGCGGTCCCGCTGTTTCAGGCAGATCACTTTGGAACAGCACATGAAAACGCGTGATTCCCCCTTCAACTTCGGTCTCATAGACGATATCGGCGCTGAGAAGACCTGACTGGGGTCGTGCGTTGTCCGAGTTCTCAATCTTCATCGAGATAGGACGCCTCTTGACCGCGTCGCCACCGGGCGCCTTAACGTTTGTCAGCGGCCAATAATATGACGCAATTTCAGGGGTGGGTTCGATTACGGTATTGATCTCTTCGCTCCCCGTTGGGCTGGTCTTTGTGAGCAGGAATGCGCCCAGTGCGACAAATGCTACCACCGCCACAACGATTGCTAGCTTCTGTCCGCGTGATAACTCGTCCAATTTCATCAATCTCACCTATTCGTATTCTATTGATCCGTTAATAACTGTTATTCATCGAGAGCAGTAATCTGCTCATCGGTCAAACCCATAGTATGATACACGTTTTGGACGTCATCGAGCTCCTCTAATTTGTCGATGAGCCTCATAACCTTTTTTGCGGTCTCAAGCGTCACTTCCTGAGGGTTGACCGGTTCCATGACCTGCTCTGCCCCGCGTACCGCAACCCCGCTCTCTTCAAGTGCGCGTTTTACCGCCATGACCGCTGTCGGTGACGTGACGACCACGATCTCGTCCTCCCCTACTACCATGTCTTCCCCGTCCGCATCGGCAACGAGCAGCATGAGCTCATCCTCATCGAAGCTGGTATCCTTGTCGATGACGATCTCGCCCTTGCGCTCGAACTGGAAGGCGACCGAGCCGCTGGTGCCTAGATTGCCTCCCGCTTTTGAAAAGATCGATCTCACATCGCTTGCGGTTCGATTGCGATTGTCCGTCAACGTTTCGACGTATATCGCCACACCATCGGGACCATACCCCTCATATATAACCTCTGCCCACGCTGAGCCGTCAGCACCCGATGCATGCGCTTTAGCGATTGCCGCATCAATCTTATCTTTGGGAAGGCTGTACGATTTTGCTTTTGCTATCGCTGCGGCGAGAGCCGCGTTGTTATCGGGATTAGCATCGCCGCCCTTTGCGGCGACGAAGATGATGCGCGTCAGCTTTGAAAAAAGCGCGCTTCGCTTTTTATCCTGAGCAGCCTTGCGATGTTTAGTCGTCGCCCATTTGGAGTGACCCGCCACAAATATCCCTTACCAACCGCGCGTAGCCATCAGTTCGTTGTCGGGTATCTCGCTGATGTTGATGCCAACCATCGCCTCGCCCAGACCGGCGGAAACCCGTGCGAGCACCTCGGGGTCATCGAAGTGGCGAACCGCCTCGACGATTGCGCGCGCCCTCTTTTCGGGATCGCCGCTCTTAAAGATGCCGGAACCGACGAATACTCCGTCGCAGCCCAACTGCATCATAAGCGCCGCATCAGCTGGTGTTGCGACACCGCCAGCGCTGAAGTTGATAACCGGAAGCTTCTGGTTTTCGCGAATCCACTCGACAAGCTCAAGGGGCACATCCTCAGCCTCGGCAACGAATCCGACCGCCTCGTCATCCAAATACTGGAGACACTCGATTTCTTCGAGGACGGTGCGGATATGACGGACCGCCTCGATGATGTCTCCCGTGCCCGGCTCGCCTTTCGTGCGAAGCATCGCGGCACCCTCGTTGATGCGACGCATCGCCTCGCCTAGATTGCGACAGCCACATACAAACGGAGTGTCAAAGTCCCATTTATTGACATGATAGACATCATCTGCCGGAGTCAGAACCTCCGACTCGTCAATGAAATCAACGCCGAGTGCCTGGATAATCTGAGCCTCGACGAAGTGACCGATGCGAACTTTCGCCATAACGGGAATATCGACCGCCTCGATTATGCCGCGTACCATATCGGGATCGCTCATGCGTGAAACGCCACCGTGCGCTCTGATATCGGCAGGAACGCGCTCAAGCGCCATGACGGCAACTGCTCCGGCATCTTGCGCGATGCACGCTTGCTCAGGCGTAACGACGTCCATAATGACGCCGCCCTTGAGTTTTTCCGGGAGTGAATTCTCGTTCACGCGCATGACTTCAGCCTGTGTGTCTATCATGTTACTATTCCTTTCACAAAATGTTTTCTCATTCTAACACTCTTCACCCGCCTAAGCGCAATTGTCTCCGGCTCCACACAATCAAGCCGATTCCCGCAAGCACCATCGGGATTGAGAGTAGCATGCCCATCGTAAGCCAATCCCCCGCCAAAAAGCCAAGAGAGCTATCGGGTTCACGGAAGAACTCGACGAATATCCGAAAGATTCCGTAAAACACCAGGAATGAGCCGAGGAGCACCCCTTTTGGTGGGGGTGGTACCCGCAGTGCGAGAAATGCCATGATTGCGAACAGCACGATGCCCTCAAGAAACGCTTCGTAGAGCTGCGAGGGATGACGCGGAAGCGGTCCGCCGGTCGAGAAGACGACTCCCCACGGCACCGTGGTTACGCGACCCCACACCTCCTCATTGATGAAGTTGGTCAGACGACCAAGAAACAGTCCGATCGGCGCGGTGACGCACCCCAAGTCGATGAGCGTCAACGGGGAGACTTTGATCAGACGCGCCGCAAAAAGACCGCCAACAACACATCCAAGAAACCCTCCATGAAAGGACATTCCTCCATCGGTCAGCGCGAGGATCTTCAGAGGATTCATCCAGTAGTACGAACCACCATAGAAGAGACAGTAGCCAAGCCTTCCGCCTGCGATGATTCCGATCGTCGCGCACAAGGCAACGACCGTGATGTCATCGAAGGAAAGGTCGACCTTCCAGCGCTTCGCGAATAGATACCCGAGCGTCACCCCCAACATGATGCCGAAGATGTAGGCAAGCCCGTACCAGTGGACGGAAAACGGTCCTAATCGCAAGGCGACCGGATCTATTGACGCTATCGAGGTGAGCAGTTCAGACATGTACCGATTATAGCGTGGATTGAATCGATGACAATCGTCCGCGTTGCTATGGTTGCCGCGGCTTCTCGTGATGCGCATGTGGCGAGTTTTTGCATTTCGAATAGGTTTCGACAGGTCGCATGATAGACTGATATCCGACTGAATCGAAAGGTAATCGGTATGGCTGCATGTTGGAGAACAAGAAACTGCGAGATGGATATGCAAACGCACTGTACGCATGCGCTCTCGGACTATGACATGTGTCCGGCTCGCTGTTCGTTCGCACAGTGCGATCGTCCCACGTACGAGTTCACTTCCGACCCCAACCTCGTCTTTTCGCCGGATCTCGACCGCGATCAAGCACTCAAGCAGGGCTGCTTATGGTGCAAATTCTTTTTAACGAACGGACCGAAAAAGGCGAAGTCCGCAGCTGAATAGCTCAGACAACTACCCCAACAAAAAACGTAGGGCGACGTATATCACCATGCCCGCCAAAGAAGAGATCATGAAGCTTCTGGTGAGGCGAAAGGTAATCATCGCGCCGATACCGCCAAAGATTCCCGGATTCAGATAAAGCGGAATCGTACCCGTTGCATCAAAGGCGGGGAGCAGAATCTGTTGAGCGAACAGAGCGCCCATAACACTGATGGGGATAAAGCCCAACCAGCGCATCACCAGTTTTGGAAGCTGCACCTTTGATAGGATCGACATAGGAATGAAGCGAAAGGAAAAGTTCGTAATCGCCATACCGACGATCACAATCCAGATAAGTGCCTGGGGAAGGGGGGCAACGCTTGCACTATTCACCGGACACACCTCCTGCGAGCGCTGCGCCATCTTCTTCCGCACGTACCTCACAAGAGCCTTTCTCATCCTTAAAGATAATCATGGCGATTGTGGCACCGGCAAGCGATGCGATGGTGATGAACCAGTTCGAGTCGATCGATACCCCCAAAGAAGCCGCAAGCCACAGCCCGCACACCAAAACACCCGCTATGATTCCACATAGCACCTGACGACGGTTTTCAGCGAGTGCGACGAAGAGCGCGCTGAACATGGCAGCCATCGCAAAGTCGATACCAAAACGGGTGGGGTCCCCAATCCAGCCTCCGCTTACCCAGCCGATTCCGGTTCCTATTACCCATCCAATCCACGCGATAACTCCCACGCCCGCCATCGATAGTGCGGTGCCCTTGCCGGCGCGCAGATCCGCGACATTGATGGCGAAGGACTCGTCGGTTAGCGTGTATCCCAACCACACCATCTTGCGTCTGGCAATGTGGCGAAGATAGGGCGAGATCGTGGCGCTGAACAAGACGTAGCGAAGGTTCACGACAGCGCACGCAAAAAGGACGGTCAACGCGCTACCGCCAGCGACCATCGTCGCCAAAGCGATGAACTGCCCGGCGCCGGCTAGTGCGGTCGCGCTACAAATAAGCGCGGCAAGAAGCGTGAACCCATATTGATTTGCAAGGATACCGAACGCGATACCGATAGGCATATAGCCCAAGAAGATGGGGAAGCCCAAGGTGAGGCCGCGCCTGAACTCTGAAGGTTGCTTTGACATAGCAGATATAGTAACACGCCCGCTCGCTCACAGGGTTTTGGTACCACTGGTAGGGTGCATGTTTTCTTATACGCAATAACTACAATCCACCCAGCATTCGTGCGCTATAATTGCTCCCATGACTTACGATGTAAAAACTCTAGTCGTTGGAGCGGGTCCCTCGGGATTCGCGGCTGCGTATTACGCCTGTCCCGCTGGCGATGTGCTGATAATCGACTCGTTCACGCTTCCGCGCGACAAGAGCTGCGGAGGTATGATTCACCCGCTCTCACTCGACATCTTGAAAGAGATTGCACCGATTCCCGAGGAGATGTTGCTTGAACCCCGAAGCGTCTACTTCAGGTACAACGACTGGGACAGAAACATTATTCGCGATACCGACTTGGAGTTTCTGAATCTTGACCGTGCTCCCTTTGACGAGTGGATTATGAAGCAGCTGCCCGAAGAGGTGCAGGTCATGGATGGTACGCGCTACCTCTCGCACGTCGAGCGTGCAGACGGGCGCCTTGAGGTAAAAGCGGTCAAGGGTGGTGGAGAGATAGCCATTCTTTGCGACTTTCTTGTAGGGGCCGACGGCGCGCGTAGCAAGGTGCGCAAGAATCTTGGTCTGGGTGAGTTTGACAAGTACATCACGCTACAGGACTTCTGCATCCTTGAGGGCGAGATCGCACCGGCATTCGACTGCTTCTGGTTCTCCGAGATTCCTGAGCTGGGAGTAGGGTACATCATCCCTAAATCGGAGCGGGTCCTTGTGGGGCTCGTGTACTACCCCGGCACATTAGGGGCGCACAAATTGCAGGATCGGGGACTTGAGATTCTGCGCGAACGACTACCTATCGGAGAGTCGATCAAGCGCGAAGCGTGGATTGCGCCCAAGCATAAGAGCATCAACGATATCTGCCCCGGCAGAGGACGAGTTCTTCTGACCGGTGAGGCGGGCGGCTACATCTCCCCCACTTCTGGAGAGGGTATCAGCTGGGCGCTCGATAGTGGTCGCGCGGCAGGTCGCGCGATAGCCCAAAACCTAGGCGATGCAACGCTGGCGACCTACGCCGCAGGGGTCGAGCACCTTCGCAAAGATATACGACGTCGTCTTTGGGCGTTTCCTCTCATGAATACCCGCTGGGGCAAAACGCTTATGGGGTATGTGCCGCGATCGCTGATCAGCAAAGCAACTCACTATTTATAAAGATGCTTTTAAGACGCCTCAGGGATTCGCTCTAACGCGGAAAGCAAAACGGTCGCGTCGGGAGCGTACCTGAAGTACGTGACCGAGCGACCGTTGCGCAGACACAATAAGAGTGCGATAGGCTGCGCGTAAGCAATGTGCGCGACCCTAGGAGTGCACACCGAAGGACAGAGCAAGCAGATTACAAGGGAGCGTACTGTAGTACGTGACCGCCGTAATCTTTGCGTAGCTCGATGAACTTAGGCGCAGCCTAGTGCGCTCTTAGGCGCATTTGCTGAAACCACAGGCCCTACAGACCGCACACCCACTCTCATGCTCAAGCGCACTTCCACAATCAGGACACGCGCCGTTGAGATTATCGAGCGTATTGACATGCTTGCTCACCGCGCTGACCGCATTGCCCGTCGCTATGAACTCATGCGCATGCTCCATCGCGATGGCGATCGCATCGGCACAGGAGAGGACTTTGCCACCCTCTGCCCACGCCGGAGATGGGCAGCGAATACCGCGTAACTGCTTGATGAGCGACTCGGGATCGACGCCTGCGCGCAGGCTGGTCGAGATCATGCGGGAGAGCGCCTCACACATCGATGACGCGCAGCCACCGCTTTTGCCCATCTGCGAGAAGACTTCACACATGCCGTGCTCGTCCCAGTTGATAGTGACGTAGAGATTGCCACATCCCGTCTGCACCTTCTCGGTACGCCCGTGCGTCACCGCAGCGCGGTCACGAGGAGCAAGCATGCCGGTATCAGTTGTGATCACCGCAGGCATGGGCTCGGCTTTCTGAGCGGTCTTACCGGTTGAAAGAACTTGCATATCCTTCGACCCATCGCGATAGATCGTGACCCCTTTGACCCCCAGCTCATTGGCAAGGTCGTAGACGAGCCGAACATCTTCGGGTGTCGCATCGCTTGAGAAGTTAACGGTCTTGGAAACCGCATTATCAACGTGATTCTGATACGCTGCCTGCATCTTGATATGCCAGATGGGCTCAATATCGTGCGCAGTCACAAATACGCTCTGAACATCTTCGGGGACATCGCCGATACCATGAAGCGTACCGTTGTCAGCGATCATGCCCATCAGCTCCGGCGAATAGAACTCACGATCTTTTGCAACGCTTTCAAAGATAGGATTGACTTCGATCAGTCGATCGTTATCCATGACGTTGCGCACATAGCTGATAGCGAAGAGCGGCTCTACTCCGCTTGAGCACGCAGCAATAATCGAGAGCGTGCCGGTCGGCGCGATCGTGGTGACCGTCGCATTGCGGATAGGCTCTTCACCGCGCTGAGCATAGACGGACTCGTCGAAGCTGGGAAACGCGCCGCGTGTCTTGGCGAGTTCACGAGAAGCCACCTTCGCCTCATCGTCGATGAACTTCATAATCTTTGCACCAAGCTTTACCGCCTCATCACTGTTGTAGGGAATCCCCAGCATGACGAGCATATCCGCCCACGCCATAACGCCCAAGCCGACTTTGCGATTGGCACGAACCATCTCGTCAATCTTATCGAGAGGATATCTGTTGACCTCGATTACGTCATCAAGAAAACGAATCGAGCGGTGTACGACATCGCGCAGCTTGTCCCAGTCGACATCCATGCCCTCGTCGGTAACCGCAAGCATGCGGGAAAGATTGATCGATCCCAGGTTGCACGCCTCGTAGGGAAGGAGGGGTTGTTCGCCGCAAGGGTTCGTCGCCTCGAACTCCCCGGATTTGGGGGTCGGGTTATCCGCATTGATCCGATCGATAAAGAGGATGCCAGGATCTCCCGTCGCCCACGCAAGGTTGACGATGCGATCGTACACTTCGCGCGCATCAAGCTCTCCCGCCACCTCTTTTGAGCGCGGATTGTACAGCGAGTATCTCTCGCCGTTCTTTACCGCATCCATAAACTCCTCGGTCAGCGCAACACTGATATTAAAGTTGGCAAAATCGCCATCTTTTTTGCACTCAATAAAATCAACGATATCGGGATGATCAATTCTTAGCACTCCCATGTTGGCGCCTCTGCGCGTACCACCCTGCTTGACCGCTTCGGTCGCCTGATTAAAAACGCTCATAAAGGTGATCGGACCACTGCTCACGCCCTGAGTTGATCTGACGTTGTCTCCACTGGGGCGCAGACGCGAGAATGAGAACCCGGTTCCACCTCCTGATTTGTGGATAAGCGCGGTGTCACGTACGGAGTTGAAAATCTCCTCCATGCTGTCGCCTACTGGAAGCACGAAGCACGCTGAGAGCTGCTGAAGATCACGACCTGCGTTCATAAGCGTTGGTGAGTTGGGAAGAAACTCGAGGTCGGTCATGAGCGAGTAGAAGTCTTGAGCAATCGCGGCAACTTCATCATCGCTCGCTCCCCAGACTTTTTCCGCCTCCGCTATGTTTTCCGCAACGCGGATGAACATATCGCTAGGGCGCTCCATCGGCTTTCCATCCTCGTCCTTTTTGAGGTAACGGCGCTCAAGAACCGTGAGCGCATTAGGAGCGAGACGTTCATTAATGCTTACATCGTAGCTGTGTGTCATTTTTTCCTCTGTTTCTGCTAAACCACAAGATATTGCGTTATGCGATGGTACGACACCCAATATCTTGTGTCAACCTAAAAACAGAGGTTTGTTGCTTTCTATAGCTTTTGTCATAGAACCGTATGCGTTTCGTCACCAAAAACGATAGGATTCCCGTCTGAATTGTGTTATTATGCGCACCCACAAAATGTGTGCCTTACCCACTCTCGCGCTCTTCACGAGCGATAATCATCTGCGTACTTGCGATAGCAACCTCAATCATGTCGAGCGTCGGCTCGGCGGTCGTGAGTCTCTGCAACTGTATGCCCGGCCACAGCAACACCCTTACCAGCCACTTATCGGCGCGCGGACCCGCCCACTTCACCGTCACCTCGTACGCAAGTCCCGCAACCAGCGGAAGTAGCGCAAGACGACTAATCATCGCAATGGCGGTCACCAAGATACGATTATCGACCCCCATCCCCGCAACCATCGTCTTGATGGGGATAAGCGAGAAGATGATAATAGATAAAACCAGAACCATCAAGAGAAAGGATGTGCCGCACCTCACGTGCATCGCCGGGTACTTCATGCAATTGTCGGGCGTTAACTCATCGCCTGCCTCAACCGCGTGGATGACCTTGTGCTCTGCGCCGTGATAGCGAAAGACCCGCTTCATATCGGGCACCAACCCAACCGCCCACACATAGACCAGAAATGCGAGTACGCTAAAAAATCCGTTGACCGCATTCCACCGCAGCGGACTGTCGGTGATAAGCCCCACGGAAAGATTGGTCGCAACTGCGGGAAAGACCATGAAGATTCCAATGGCGAGAATAACGGCCATCACGAGTGATCCCGCCATCATGGAGGTAGTGATCTCCTCTTCGCCCTCCTCGTCTTGCGCCGCCAGGCGCGCGCTTGCGGTGAGTGCCTTCGTACCAAGTGCCAGTGATTCGACCAGTGCAACGCACCCGCGAACCAACGGCCACTTCATCCAGGCGTTCTTCGATGATGCGCTGACCAGCTCATGCTCTTCGCTGTGAATCTCACCCTGAGGATCACGAGCAGATACCGCCCAGTTGTATTTTCCGCGCATCATAACACCCTCGATGACCGCCTGGCCACCGATATGGGTGCACGTTGGTTTTGTGATGTCAATCTCCTGTTTAATCACGCACAATCCTCTCGAAAGGCTTGCCACAAGACATCCTGCCCTCCGGACATGCTCCTCGTCTACATCCGGCTCCCGCATCCATAAAAATGTAGGGAGCGGTCGGTGTCACCAGCTCAAGCATCTTGTCGCTCACACCCCGTATCTCCCATTGAGCACGACGACAACAGCGCAAGCCGAAAAAGTGCAGCAGTTCGCGAATGTTCATCGTCACCACTATCTTCGTCTCCATAGCGTTGGGCAAAAGATAACGTGCGTCTTCGGCAGGAACACCCGCGTCAATCTGCACCCGATACGCCAAGAACGCGTCGGCACATGCAGCCAGATAGCGCTCGAGTGCTTCGGGATTCTCTTCAATAATCGGGGGGACGATGAATGTGGGGTCACTCTCATAGCTTACATAACGTTGCGATTGCTGATTAAAACTTGCTATGCGATGACGCACCAGCTGATGGGTCATCGCGCGCGACACTCCATCAATCGCGAACGTATAATTCGCGTGCTCCAACGCTGACAGATGCCCGCTCGCCATGATAGTGCGCAGAATCTTTCGCACCTCATCATCGCCCATGGTTTCCATAAGCTCCGCCGCACCAACGGGCGCGTAACATACCCGTGCGGCCGCCGCAATTGCACGCTCAGGGCTTGGGGTACTGTTCAGCAAACGGACGTCCATGTACAATTCTCCTATCTGATAACCGTATCATTCTATCATGGGAGACGAACACGTTTTGGAATACAAAAAGGCAACACACACGGACCGAAAGCGTTATTTGGCGATTGTGAATCTCACCGCGAGGAGCGGGTACGTCGCGCGTGCCATAGACGACATAAAAGAGAAGCTTTCTCACCTTGATGTCACCTTCGAGCAGACCCAATACGGCGGACATGCGGTGCAGCTGAGCGCCTCGTCTGCAGAGTTCGATGTCGTTATCTCGATTGGAGGAGATGGGACGATTCATGAGATCATCAACGGCCTGATGCGCATCGAGCAGAGCGAGAGACCAGCGCTGGCTCTCCTGCCATGCGGATCGGGCAATGACAGTTGTCGGATGGTCGGCTCGCCACTCGCTGTCGATCAGGCGATCGAGGCGATAACAAGAAACAAGCAGCGTGCGTTCGATATCGGAGCGTGCAACGAAATCTATTTCGTGAACAGTTTTTCAGTCGGCATCGATGCGCTGACGACCGAGAGAACCAAGAAGCTGAAAAAAGAGACCGGCCGATCCGGGATGCTCCTATACGGACAGGCGTTGCTTGAGATTATCCTAAAACACATGCATCCCACCGTACTCGATACTGTGATAGAGGGATCTACAGAGCGCTATCAGGTCTTGCTGTGCGCGGTTACCAACGGTCAGACGTATGGCGCAGGATTTCGGATCAACCCGATGGCTAAACCCGATGACGGGACGCTAACGCTCTCTCGTATCGACTGGATGACGCGACTGCGCGTGCTCCTTTACCTTCCCAGACTTCTTCGCGCGACACACACCACACTTGCCCAGTATCATTGGCAAGAAATAACGGCATGCACTATCACCGGAACGGAGAACGAGCTCCTTGTCGCGCAAGTCGATGGTGAGCTAATAAAAGAGCGCACATTCGAAATCGAAGTGCGCCCTCAAGCAATCAGATTCGTAGTGTAGACTACTCTGCGGCAACCTCTTCTGCGGGCGCTTCCTCTACGGGAGCCTCCACCGCAACCTCAGCCTCAACCGCGCTCTCCTCAGCCACTTCCGCTACAACCTCAGCAACGTCAACCTCAGGTGCCGCTTCCTCTACGGATGCCTCTTTTCTGGCTGGGGTGAACTCCGCGGCCTTTGCAGCCTTAGCAGCAGCCTTCGCCTCACGCTCCGCTCTTCTGGCGGCCTCAGCTTCCTCGGCAGCCTTGCGACGTGCCTCCTGCTTCGCGGCGTCTTTCTCAAGCGTAGCCGCAGCAGCAGCGCCGAACTTATCGGAGAAGCGCTGGACGCGTCCTCCCGTGTCGATGAGTTTCTGTTGACCAGTATAGAACGGATGGCATTTGTCGCACAGCTCTATGTGCAGACTACCTCCCTTGGTCGACATCGAATCGAATGTATTCCCGCACGAGCACTCATACGTGGTTTTCTCGTAGCCGGGGTGCAAATTGTCTTTCATTTCAACCTCCTACAGGCGCATGATTACCAACCATACGCGAAATTACAGCCTTGCCATTGTACTACATTTTGCCGAGGTCGCCTCCGTTTTGGGCGAGTTTCTTAGCCATCTTGCGCAAAAGCTCCTTATTGTCCTCAGTCTGCCTGAATCCGACGAGCAGTTGCTGCATCGCGCGATCAGGCTCAAGCGGATGGAGAATGTCGCGCACACCGTAGATGAAGTTCTCCCATTCAGGCTCAAGCAACAGGTCTTCACGACGCGTACCTGAGGTGATGATATCGATTGCGGGGAAAATCCTTCGATCAGAAAGCGAGCGGTCGAGTCGAAGCTCCATATTTCCGGTTCCCTTGAACTCCTCGAAGATAACCTCGTCCATCTTCGATCCAGTGTCCACGAGCGCGGTCGCAAGGATGGTGAGCGAACCGCCGTGCTCGATATTGCGCGCCGCGCCGAAGAACTTCTTGGGCGGATAGAGCGCGGTCGAATCGACGCCACCGGAAAGAATACGCCCCGATGCCGGTGACGCAAGGTTATAGGCACGCGCGAGACGCGTGACGGAATCAAGCAGGATGACGACATCTTGACCCAACTCTACCAAGCGCTTTGCACGCTCGATGACGAGCTCGGCTGCCGCGATGTGGTTCTCCGAAGGCATATCGAACGTCGAACTGATCACCTCGCCACGAATCGAACGCTCCATGTCCGTCACTTCTTCGGGACGCTCGTCTACGAGCAGACACATCAGATGGACTTCAGGGTTATTCGCTGCGATAGATGCTGCGATATCTTTGAGGATAATCGTCTTTCCGGCCTTAGGGGGCGAAACGATGAGCCCACGCTGGCCTTTACCGATCGGCGCGACAAGATCTATGGTGCGAGCGGTGTGATGCTCTTTGCCGTGCTCCATGACGAGTCGGCCTTCGCCCCTGCCCGATGACCAGTCGGCCTCGGGAAATATCGGGGTCAAAGAGGAGAACTTCACGCGGTTGCCCACGTTTTCAAGCGGGGTTCCGTTGACGGTGTCGACAGCTTGCAGCGCACCGAACTTCTCGTTGTTGCGCGCCTTGCGCATCTTGCCGGAGATCGCATCGCCTCTGCGCAGTCCGTTCTTGCGAATCATCGAGGTCGCGACGTACACATCATCGGGACCGGAAAGATATCCCTGAGTGCGCAGAAATCCGTACCCCTCTTTCATGACCTCAAGGATGCCGTTTACAACAACCGGGGGGTCGGGTTCGGGGTCCGAAGTTTTCGCCGCAAGCTTCGCCTGTGCGGCACTCTCTCTAGCAGCCTCTTGTGATGCGAGGATCGCCTCGATAAGCTCTGCCTTCTTCAGTCCCTTGGCTTCTACTTTCATGCCTTCGGCTACACCGCGGATATCGGCGACCTTCAGCTTTTCAAGGTCCTCTTTCTTTATAAGTGGCTTTCGCTCTTCGCGCACTGGCTTCGGCGCGTTTGGAATGGATCTGCGGGGTCTTTTGCGGGGGCTCATGCGTCAATCACCTTTTTCCAGTCATCTTCAAACGATTTGAGACCACGATCGGTCAGGGGGTGCTCCACCAGCTTCTTCAAGACACCAAATGGAACGGTTGCTATATCGGCGCCCATCAACGCGGATTGCGTCACATGGTTCGCACTTCTAATCGATGCGGCAATAATCTCGACCTGGTGGCCGAACTCATAATTATTGATTGCGATGACGACTTCTTCGAGTTTGGCGATACCATCATCGCTGATGTCGTCGAAGCGACCGACGAATGGCGAGATGTAACGTGCACCAGCACGTGCGGCCATGATCGCTTGCGGAACGGTAAAGCACAGCGTTAGGTTCGTGTCGACACCTTGGTCTGCGAGAACTCGCGTTGCGGCGAGTCCCTCGATTGTGGTGGGAACTTTAACGACGACATTGGGTGCGAGAGCGCTCAGGCGCTTGCCCTCCTCAATGATTTCTGTGCGGGACTGCCCGACCGCTTCCGCAGAAACCGGACCGTCGACAAGCGCACAGATACGCTGAATGTGACTCTCGAAATCCGCAAGCTTTCCGCCGATACGGGAGTACAGCGTCGGATTGGTGGTAACGCCTGCAACCACTCCCCAACTTGC
>Ga0209737_10001020_pt1 | contig 21020 bp, 18 predicted proteins | sample TergutCu122P3_FD_187284 | JGI IMG/M metagenome (GOLD analysis project Ga0209737, IMG submission 187284) | Cubitermes ugandensis P3 segment gut microbial communities from Kakamega Forest, Kenya - Cu122 P3 (SPAdes) (version 2) | ecosystem: Host-associated > Arthropoda: Insects > Digestive system...
AAAACAGTGACTCGCCGAAGGCGAGCTGCGCCCGGAGGGCGAAGAAACAACTTCGCCTTAGCGACAAGAAAACCCCGCCCGGAGGGCGAAAGAAAAACTTCGCCACGGCGACACCCATTCCCCCCCCCCACTCACACAAAAAAACACCACCACCTCCCCAAAAGTGCTGTCTCTTCAGGAGGCGGTGGAAGGTTTGGGTGCCGTCTTCAGGCAATACCCCTCAGTTGGAGGGGAAACTGCAAGCGACTTGGGCCCAGAGTTGCTGAATGGCTCCCACACCCGTGGGGTTTGGGTGCAAACCATCGCGCAAGTGCGAAGGGTTTTGCTTGAAATGCGTATACAAATCCGGGCCGGCGGGCAACCCATGCTGCGCTGTGAGTCTGTCGACAACGACATTTAAGGCTTGAATGCGGCTGTCCGGCAAAGCCGTCGCATAAGGAATGCGGGCAAGCAGGGGTTGTTTGCCGTTGGCCTTCAGCAAATTTATAATGCTGTTCAGGTTTTTCTCATACTGCACAGTGTCCCCCTCGTTGCTGCCAATGCCTATGGCCCAGAAATGGATGCCCGGGTTGTTGGTGATGGTTTGCGGAAGCCTTGCCAAAAGCATGGTTGAATTGTCTCCGCCAATTCCAAAATTTGTCATACTTGGAAAACGCGTCGGACTGCAGGCCTGCACCCTCTCATTAAACGCCTGCCCCCCCTGTGCATCCCTCCAGAATGTATCGGCGGTAATGCTGTCACCTATAAAAGCCCAGGTGTCGCAAGCCACACCTGTCTGACATTGGCTTAAATTGTGAATGTCTATTTCATCTATGGCAGAGCCGCCGCCAGTCACTTGCAAACGCAGCCATGTTAGGTTGTTGCCCACAATTTCATGCGCACGCGCTGCCACGGCATTGTTGGAAACACTGGCCACCGTCGTCCAGGTGCCATTGCTTCCATTGGTGGAGTCCGAGGAAACTTGAAGGTTATAGCTGCTGGGAGCGCCATATTGTGTGACGTTATAGTTATAGTTTGCGCTGCTCATCCATTGGAACAAGAAGCGAGAAAGCGGCTGCGCTAATTTAAACGTTATATAAGTATTCAAAGGAAAAGAGCGCACCCAAACCCGGCCTTTGTTGTCAAACAACCTTAAATAGTCCTCATTGTTAAACCCGGGAATGCTCTGCACCGTGGCAGCCACCCGCAAAGCGGGTGCAACACGCAGCAAGCCTGGGTCCGGATCGGGATCGGGGTCGGGGTCTGGGTCAGGCTCAGGGTCCGGATCCGGATCGGGGTCAGGATCGGGCTCAGGGTCCGGATCCGGGTCCGGGCCAGGGTCCACACCACATAGGCCAAAACCTGCGGAAGATTGTTTGTAGTTTTGGACGAGGTTTCTCAAATTTCCCCCATCCGTGAGGGGGTTGCTCTGGTCTCCCGCCCCCGCCCCAAAAGCCAGCAGCACTCCCCCCATCGCCACAATGTCATCCGTATGGGTGAGAAAATAATTCGCCCGGTTGTCTTTATACCCCTGGTTGGCGGTGTATGGGTAAACGGCCGGCACGTTGGGAGAGTTTGCGTTGCCCACAGGAAGTTGCCACCAAACCAGAGGTTTGCCAACAATGCGCCTCACTTCGGTTGCCCATTGAAAATGTTGGGCAAAATTCGGCAACACATGGTTTAGGTTCCACCAGCGATCTTCCCCGCGGCGAATCCGGTAGTAGTCCGCATCCCTGTCCAAAGCCTCCAGCACCAAAAAATCCGCTTCGTCGGCCCCAAAGGCTTTTAAATAGTTTCCCACCAAAGCCGCCTGCGCATTTATATTTAAACTGCTGTTTCTGTTAATGTTAACGTCAATGCCCGTGGCCCAGGCCGAAGCATGCAAACCCACCCTGGCGTTGGGTGCATATTTTCGCACCATATGAATGAGGCATTTGGAAAAACCGGTCAGGTTGTTGTCAAAATTCGCACAATCCGCGGGGTTGGCCGTCTTCACCACTGCCGGAAGGTGGGTGGGGGATTGTGGGTTTCGGTGCTGAGCATAACCCCACAAGTCAGGCTCCACATGCAAAACCACTTTGCGCTGCCCTATCTGCTGAAGCACAAAACGCCAATCGTTAAAATACCTTCTCAAAAAGGAAAGCTCATTGGCTGAAGTCACCTGAGACTCCCCATAGGGGGAGGTTTGGGCGAAGGTGTAGTAGGTTATCATCGGAATTTGGTTGGCATTTTGCGCCTTATTCAAAAAATCCCTCAAATATTGGCCGGGGGGCTGCTGATCGGACTGCCAACACCCCCACCAGCTGCACCCCCCTGCACTGTTGGCGCAAGAGCGGCCCCTGGCGGTACACTGAGAGGCGCAGGATGAACAGGGCGTCTCCGAGTCAAACAAAGCATCTGCCAAATACAAATACCTGACATCCAACAAATTCGGGTTTTGTTGAAAAAACACATCCTCCGCCATGGCTCCCACCATCAACCGCTCTTTGCCGAAATGTTCCAAAAGGGTTTTTTCAGAACAGACTCCGGCATCAGAAAAAACAAGGGGTAAAACCTCCTTTCCTAAATATGAATGCATGCCATTCAAAGCATGCGCATTGGAAAAACCAACTACAAACAAAGCAACTAAATTCATTATTACAAAAGTTTTGACACTATTCATGCTGCACCTCCTCAGAGATAAGTTTAACGCTCACAACATGGAATAAGCGACACCAAATGACTCAATTGTTGTTATTCAAAAATCTCACCCAAGTATTTGAGAATTCCTGAAGCGCACAAAGCTGAGTCTTATTCATACGAACTTGCCAGCGTAAACGTTCTAACTCACAAACGGCTTCAGCAGGTTGCAAACCTTCTGTCAGCAAAACGCAGGCAACCACCAGAGGTGCTCTGCCAATGCCATGCTGGCAATGCACCAAGGTGAAACAACGTTGTTTGGTCTGCTCCAACACCCAGAGGACAATTTGAAGCAACTCCTCCTGGCTGTGGGCTTTTCTATCAAAGACAGGAAACCGGCGAAAATGGAGTCCTGGGTAGGTTGACACCAAAGAATGTGGCGTGTTTTCTGCTCTCAAATCCGCCACAGCCCGAATGCCCTGCCTGTATAACACAGCAAACTGACTTGGGCTATAGGCAGCGCCCAACCACAAAAAGGGCCGAATGGGGCTCATGTTGGGTTGGGCCTTCAGTTTCAACCACAATGCATAAGCGCGTTTTGCCAAAATTTTCCAAAAACAATTATGCTTTGGCTTAAGTGCGCTGTGCATTTATGACAAATCCCCAGAATGTTTGAATTTTTTAAACGGAAACTAAACACAACTGGAAGAGCACTCTGTTGTCGTTTGTCGTGGCACAAAGACATAATTCTTCTGCGTTGGGAGGTTCCAAGCCAAAAACACAAGCAGTCGAACCACCCACCATGCAAACAAATAGTTGGCATTGGGCAGCAACAAAATTAAATAGAGGCCAAAAGCATTCAATGCCGCACTCATGGCGCTGGTGAATATATACCTGTTCAGCTGTGCCACCAGAAAGTCTTTGCTTCTGAAGACAATCCATCGGTTGAGGCTGAAATTCACCACCGCCCCCAGACAACAACCCATCGCTGTTGCAAATACCGGGTTGATGTACAGCAACTCCACACCTCCAAACACAGCAAAGAAATCCACCGCTGTCGCAATGGCCGCTGTCACGCTTCCCCAAATGTACCAATGGGGCAAATTTTTTCTTGAAAGCAAACCGGGCTTGGGTGCCAGGGCCAACAACAAGTCCCTCAAACGTGTCAGCGCGGTTATGTTGCTTAAAATGGCTACGAAAATAATTCCGGCAATGGCCAATATGTGCGGAGGCCTTAGCACAGTGGGGGCATACATGGCTTCCAGGGCCGGCGCCAGCGCCACCCCTCCCCCCAAAAACAACACACGCTCCAACCTCTGCATCACCCCCCCACGAAGCTCCACCCCCATGCCTTCTCCTTTGGCGCGTACATAAGGGACGAGGCTGGTGCCGAGCAAAGCGGCCAAAACGGGGAAAAGCACCCAGGTTTCACGGTAATACCAAGCTAAGCCCACCAGAAAAGCACCGTCTACATACCTGTCTAAAATGCTGTCGAGTGCAGCGCCTCCCGGGCTGACGGTTTTTCGCATTCTGGCCAGACGCCCATCCACCGTGTCCAAAATCCCCGCAAACAAAAACAGCCACCCGCCCAATGCAAAACGGCCTGCCGCCACCGCCACCCCACTGCCCATGCCTATCAGCGTGGCCAAGGTGGTTATGGCATTGGCCGGCAAGCCTGAGCGCAGCACCAACCAGCTTAAGGGGTGAATCATCCAAAAAAACCAGTGCCTCAAAAACATGCCCACCAAAACGGAGGCCCCGCGTTTTTCTGTCTCGGCGTCTTTGGGAATGCCTTTAAAAATGCAACGGACTGAAAAAATGAGCAGCCCTGCAATAAAATAGAAAGCAGGGCCCAGTGCTGTCCATATCCTCGCATCTTGACTTAAATCCCCGCCAAGCCATGCCAGCAATGTCTGCAACATGTAGGTTCTCCCCTCTCTCTAGAGGCACTTCAAAAAAGCGCGTCTGCCCGCTTTTGCACCCAAGCAAACACCCACTTCCCTCCCCACCAGCCCAAAACAGCGGCAAGCACGCCACCCAAAACGTCCAGAATGTAATGGTGCGTCAGGTAAACAGCACTAAAGCCTACCGCGACGGCAAATAAACCGCAAGCAAGACGCCACCCCCACCCCTTCTCCCAAACAGCAAAAGTCGCCAACAGAGGGTAGGCGGTGTGCAAAGAAGGCATGGCACCAAATACATTGGGAGAGCGCCCATAAAACTGTTCAAAATAGGAAATTCCAAGCAACAAGTCAAAACGTGCTGCACCTGCAGCACTCCCTGCAACCGTCAACTGCGCAGGGCCTGGGCCATATTCCAAAATGTACCAGGGGGGGGCGGCGGGGTAGGCCACATATGTCACAACGCCTATGAGGTTTGTCAGCAAAAATGTCCACGCCAAAAGCTCAGCCGAAGGGCGGTTCTTCCACAGCAAAACAAAAAACACGGCAAAAAAAGCCGGCAGGTATGCCATATAACAAAACCCGCACAACAAATCCAAAACAGCCGAGGAGCGCTCCCAAAAAAACTCAGCCCATATGGTTTGTCTGTCGCCAAGCCTTGCCGGAAACCAGCTTTGCTCCCAGCGCCAAAGCGCTCCCGTGTGTACCGTGCCGCGCAAGGCCTCAATGAAATAACGCTGAGAGTCAAACAGCACACCTGTCAGCCAGAAGGCCAAACCGGAGCGTGTCAGAAATCTCCACCTGGCCGGAAGGAATGCTGCCGCAAACAGCAAAACATCCGCCGCCACATGCTCCCAGCGCAAATCCCCCAGCCCCCACAGGCAAGCAAAATGGCCAACCGCAATGAAGGCAACAAAATAAGGAAGCATGGCTCAGGGCACGGGCAAGTCATCCCCATAATAGTCCAACCCCAGGTGGGTAATGGGGAGCTCACCGGCAATGGCGCGCAGGGTGTTTTTGAGTTTTGTCTGCTGAATAAACAAGTCATTCTCTGCAGACAGTCCCTTCTTCGCCATGGGCGTCTTAAAGAAAAAGCTCATCCATTCCTGAATGCCCTTCCATCCAATGCGGTGCGCCAAATCCAACAGCAACGCAATGTCCAGCACCAAAGGCGCTGCCAGAATGGAGTCACGGCACAGGAAGTTGACTTTTATTTGCATGGGGTAGCCAAGCCACCCAAAAATGTCGATGTTGTCCCAGCCTTCTTTGGCATCTCCTCGGGGGGGGTAGTAGTGGATGGAGACTTTGTGGTGCACTTCGCTGTAGAGGTCCGGGTAAATTTCCGGTTGCAGAATGGACTGCAGCACCCCTGCCTTTGTCACCTCCTTGGCTTTAAATGCGGCGGGATCATCCAACACCTCCCCATCCCGGTTGCCCAGAATGTTGGTGCTGAACCACCCATTCAAACCCAGCAGCCTCGCTTTCAAAGCCGGTGCAATCACCGTCTTCATCATCGTCTGCCCACTCTTTAAGTCTCTTCCCGCAATGGGCAAGCCCCGCTCCCGGGCAAGCTCCTGCAGGCTTTCCAGGTTGACGCTGTTGTTGGGTGTCGCATTCGCAACGGGAATGCCTTCCTGCAGTGCCGCATAGGCATAAAGCAAGGTGGGGTTAATTTCCTCGTGGTTGTCGTCCAAAGCTTTTTCCAGAGAGGGCAAGGTGGAAAGGCACTCGGAGGGGGGGTGGTAGGTTTCCACGCTCATACAAACCACCATGACGGCGCGCTCTGCATTCAACTCTTTTTTGAAGTCGCGCATGTCCTGTCGCAGCGCTTCAATGCTTTCCCGGTGGTGGCGCGTTTTTTTGAAATGGTTGGCTTCAATGCGCCGCACCATTTCAGGGTTGTGTATGCCCGGCTTGGGTTTTGTTTGCGAAAGCTCCGCACGCACTTTGTTAATGTCTGCTTCTGACAGCACGCCGGAGCGCTGCATCACCTCAATTGCATTTTCGCCGCGAATGTCCCATGCGCCAAAAGCAAGCTCGGACACATCCGCCAAAGGCACCAAGTCCTTGACAAGCACGGTGCGCTGCTCCGTGCGTTTTCCCAAACGCACCGTGCCCATTTGCGTCACGGAGCCAATGGGCTTGCTTAAGTTTTTTTTGAGCAGCTCAACACCCGCCATAAAGGTGGTGGAAACCGCTCCCAACCCGGGTGTCAAAACAGCCAACCTGCCTTTTGCAGGCTGCAATTGTTTTTTGTTTTCCATGTGACTTTCTTGCTCAAACAAGCAAAGCGTTTCTGTTATGCGACAATCGCCCTCGCCTCCGAATACGCCAGCCAGAGGTTAACTACACGCTCCGAAAAAGAAGTCAACTCGGCTTGCAAACAAAACGCCAACACCGAAAACTCACTTGCAAACTCAACATGAATGTTGTCAAAACCGCCCATGAGTTTATACCGCTCCTTTGCCTCAACACATGGCCGCCACATGGCCGGCGCACGCGCCCTCTGGAGGGCCACCGGCGTCAAAGAGTCTCAATTCGGCAACCCCATTGTGGCTGTCGTCAACTCCTTCTCCCAATTTGTCCCGGGGCATGTGCACCTCAAGGAGGTGGGGCAGTGGGTGGTCAGGGAAATTGAAGCCCACGGCGCCATCGCCAAAGAGTTTAACTGCATTGCCATTGACGACGGCATCGCCATGGGACACAGCGGTATGCTTTATTCGCTGCCCTCGCGCGAGTTAATTGCGGACAGCGTGGAATATGTCGCCAATGCGCACTGCGTCGACGCACTCGTCTGCATTTCCAACTGCGACAAAATAACGCCCGGCATGCTGATGGCGGCCATGCGCCTGAACATTCCCGCTGTGTTTGTTTCAGGGGGGCCCATGGAGGCGGGGAGGTGGAGGCAGCAGAGGGTGGACTTCATAGACGCCATTTTAAAAGCGGGCGAAAGCCATTTAAGCGACGAGGAGGTTTTGCAGGTGGAGCGCGCGGCCTGCCCCTCCTGCGGCTCCTGCGCGGGTATGTTTACGGCCAATTCCATGAATTGCCTTGCGGAAGCTTTGGGCCTGGCGCTGCCCGGCAACGGCTCCCTCCTCGCCACCCACGTACAGCGCAAAACCCTCTTCCTCGAAGCTGCCCGCCTCATTGTGGCGTTGACGCGCCGCGCCTATGAGAAAGACGACGCACTTGCGCGCCCCCGAGGCATTGCCACCAAAGCCGCCTTTGAGAATGCCATGCGCCTGGACATTGCCATGGGCGGCTCCACCAACACGGTTTTGCACCTCCTCGCCGTGGCCAGAGAAGCCGAAGTGGACTTTTCCATGGCCGACATTGACAGGCTTTCGCGCTGTACGCCGCATTTGTGTAAGGTGTCGCCCTCCTCCTCGGAGTTTTATATGGAGGACGTGCACCGTGCGGGCGGTGTTATGGGCATTTTAGGGGAGTTGCAGAGGGAGGGGCTTTTGCATACGCAATGCTCCACCGTCTACTCCTCCTCCCTCCTGGAGGCCCTCAACCTGTGGGACATAACGCGGCCTACGGCCACCGCTGAGGCCAAACAGCGCTTTTTGGCCGCCCCCAGCGGACTGCTCTCCCCCCTCCCCTTCTCCTGTGAGAAATATTTTGAAACGCTTGACGTGGACAGGGCACAAGGTTGTGTACGCGACGCAAAGCACGCCTACTCTCAAGACGGCGGCCTGGCTGTGCTGTTTGGCAACCTGGCCCAGGAGGGCTGCATTGTCAAAACGGCGGGCGTTGACAGCAGCATTTTGTGTTTTGAGGGGCCCGCGCGTGTTTTTGAAAGCCAGGAGGAGGCGGTGGAGGCCATTTGGGGAGACAAAATTCGCCCCGGCGACGTGGTGCTTATTCGCTATGAGGGCCCCAAGGGTGGCCCGGGCATGCAGGAAATGCTTTACCCGACGAGTTATTTGAAGGCGAAGGGCCTGGGCAAGTTGTGTGCGTTGCTGACAGACGGACGTTTCTCCGGGGGGACTTCGGGGCTTTCTGTGGGCCACGCTTCCCCCGAGGCGGCCCAGGGGGGCAACATGGCGCTGGTGGAGGAGGGGGACGTCATCCGCATGGACATTCCCAGGCGCAGCATGGAGTTGCTGGTTTCAGAAGAGGTGCTTGCAAAGCGGCGCCAGGCCATGCTGGCCTCAAAGCACCCTTTTACGCCGCGCGCGCGCCTGCGGCCCCTCAGCGCCGCCCTCAAGGCCTACGCCGCCCTCACCACCTCCGCCAGCCGGGGTGCCGTGAGGGATGTAGGGCAGCTGCCTGGCAGCTGATGGAGCAAGCTTCCTCAGCCCGTCCACTCGTGGTGGTGCGCGAGGACCAACAGCCCTACCGCGGTGGCATGCGCGTCGTTGTCAAAGCTGCCGTCCTCGCCCTGCAGGGTGGCGAAGCGCTCCACGTGCGTTTCCAACTCGCGCCCGCCGCACTGCAGGCAAAACAGTGCCTCACCCAGAAGGTCCGCCCCGTTCCATTCCCACATTTGCGGCAGCGCCGCCTCGAGTGCGTCGAGTGCGTCTTGCACTTTGGGGGAGGGAGGGCGGGCGAGGTAGTCCGTGTCCAGCAGCACCCGGTGCGTCTGCCAATACAAGTCGTGCACGGGGCCCACCGACACATAGGGCAGCTCCAAACCCATCAGCGCACCAAGCAACCAGACGTGGAGCGAGCTTGCCTCCCGCGCCACCCGCTGAAGGCACTCAGACGCACAGGCTGCGTCGAGCGGCGGCACCACCCGCCCGCGCAGCCTAAGCAGCCACCGGGCGTCGGCGCGCGCCATCGCCTCCGGCTCGGTGAGTGAGGCGTCAAGCCCGAGCGGACGCAGCTGCAGCTGCCTCAGCACAGCGTCAAGCTTGGGCCCAAGCTGTGCCTGCGCGAAAAAGCGTGGAGCGTGTCCTTCGAGCATATGCAGGGCAAGCGGCCACTCGCCTGGCAACTGAGCGGCGCGGGCACTGAGTGCGTTTAGGGCTAAGAGGGCGTTTTTCATTTCCAGACGCTTAAGACGCTTAACGGTATAACACATACTCCAGCATCTCCGACACAAACCCCGCCTCCTCCAAGGCCTGCGCCGCTGCAGGCGGGTAATGTTTCAGCGTCAGCCGCTTTAAGGCTGGAAATACATTCCCTTTGCGAAAAGCCTGTGCAAAAGCCGCCAGTGCCTCTGCGCAGGTGTTTTCGTCAAACACACGCAAGCTGTACCCATGCCGCTCAAACACGGCCACGGGTACACCTGCTTTGAGTGCCACCCCTGTGCCTTGCAAAACAGCAAAGGGCCTGTCCGGGGCATGGGGTAAGGTTTTGCCCCACAGCTGGTTGGGGTCCGCCGCGGCAAGCCAAAGCAGTTGGGTTTCGGGGTATGCTAAGCCCTGCAGCATGGAGGCATAAGCCTGCTCGCGAATGTATTGTGCGCCGGACAAACCTTCCACAAAATAGCCCCGCCGGGCGCGCCCGGTATATTCCCAGGTGCGCAAGGTTTCCAGGGCCGTTGTCCAGGAAAAACCCAACAGGGGGGAGGCGGTTTCGCGGCAAAGCAGGCCGACTTTTTCAAAGGCGCGGTTTAGCTGCACCTCTGTGCTTTGGGGTTTAAGCGGGCGGCTTAAGGCCCAGCGTCCGGAGGTGGTGGCCGCCACCCTTGCTGCTGCTTGCCGGCGGGTGGAGGCTTTTTCGTTTTTCTCCCGCATAAGCCACATGCGCACTGGCCTGAAGCTGTCTGCGTGTACAAGGCCCTTTTCCATGAGGGAGAAGAGGACTTCTTGCAGGGGTTTTTGCAGCTGTCCTCTTTCGGTGGCCAAGGCGGACATAAAAGAGGCGCCGCGTTTTTTCAAAACCTCCACAAGTTTTTGCTCGTCCGCCTCCAAGGCGGCAAAGGGGCCTACCTCCGCCTCCCAGTCCACGTCCTCATAGGCGTGGAAACACAAACCCTCTGCGCCCAAACGCCAAAACACTTCGCCACCCAAAAGCAGCTGCTCCAACAACTCCGGGCGGTATGCGGTTACTCTTGCGGGCAACAAATGCGCTTCCCACTGGCTGGCGGGAAAGGGGCGGTTTGAGAGTGTTGCCATGGCCTGTTTCAGTTGCTCCGCTGGTGGCGCAAGGGTTTGGAGGCGCCCGGCCATCCACGCGGCATAATGGGAAGCCGGCACCGTTTGTACTTGCCGCCTCTCGCGAAGGGTGGCGCGGCGGGCGGACTCATATAACTCAGCGTGCCAATAGCAGCCGGCTTCCTCAACAACGTTGCCTTGCGTGCGCAACTTTTCCAAAACCGCATGTGCCGCGGCTTTTGTCCAGAAATAACGTTTTGCCAACTGTGTGGCGTCCATGGCGCCGCGAAACCGCAAAGCGCGCCGCACCACATTCAGGCGGGCTTCTTCTTCGTTGGTTACAAGGGCAGCGTGGTAGGTTTCCTGGTGCTCTGCCGCAATCCACAGCCCCGGCTCTATGTATAAACACCTCCCCTGCCCCGCTAAGGACTCAAACCACTCCAAAGGTACCGGCAATTCTCCGGCTATAAAGTCCCCCTCCACCATCAACAAGCTGTGCAATTGGCGCTCGTCTTCGGGAAGCTTGGGGCGCGCAGAGAGGCGCTCCAACTGTTGGGGGGTTGGTTTTAGCTTTTTTTCCAGGGCAGCTTCGGCGCAGGAGAAGGCCGCAGAGAGGACTTTGTCCGTGGTGGGGGCATAAGCATACATCATCTGCATTTCTGTTGCTCGGCGCAGGGGCAGGCACATGGGCGAAGGTGTCTGGTTAAACAGCTCCCTCACCTGCACGGTGCCGGACTGAATGTCTGCAAGCAGTTTTTCTAAGCCGGGCAAGTCCCAGAAGTCTTCCAGGCACTCGCGTTTTGTCTCGCGCAGGAGGGGGTGGTGGGGGTTGTGTATGGCCGCATCCAACATTTCGCTGGCCCGCAGGCGTTGTATCCACAGGGGGTTTCGTTTGCTTTGGCGCACCCCCATCATCAACGCGCGTGCGGCATTGTGGCGAAAACAAATGTTAAACAGGGGTGTACCGGGCAAAGCCGCTTCCAGCAGGGGTTTGGCCATGGGGGGTTGCAGTGTCTTCAACAAACCTTCCGGCAGGGTTTTGTCGCCGCGGGCCATCAGCAAAATGCCATCATCATCCTCATAGCTGTCCACGTCCATACCGCTTAAATTTTTGGCCACAAGTGTCAGCAGCAGGGCCAGGGGCGCATTTATTTGTCGTCCATAAACCGAATGAATAACCAACTGGCAAAGCCCCACCTCGTCGCAAAAATGTTCTGCAATGAGGGTATTGTCATTGGGCAAAAGCCCGGTGGCTTCCAACTGCCGCTCTATAAACTCGGCGCTTGCCTGGGCGGCCTCTGCCTCCAAGCCCAGGGTTTGCAGTGTGGGCAGCAGGTTTTGGGCAAAGGCTGCTTCCGTCAGTTGCCGCAGGTGGCGTCCGAAGGCAAGGCCCGTCTGCAAGCTGCGTCCCAGGGTACCCTGTCGTCGCCAGAAGGGGGGCCTTGCGCCTTCAGGGGAGGTTTGGGAAACCGTGACGGTGTCTTTGCTTATGCCCACAATTTTCCAGGCGAAGGAGCCTAAGAGGAATTTAAAACCCATGCGCTGCTCAAATACAAACTCCTCCTCCAACTCTCCTATTTTTATGCCTTCCTGGGTTTTGGCCGCAAAACTTCCTGTGTCTGGAATGGTACCTGGAGAAGAGGTGGCCAGCATGCGGCTATAGTTGTCCCCTTCTATGCGCTCGTGTATGCGGTTATAGAGAATGCGCGGACGCACGGGGCGCTCGCGTTGGTGCTCTTCGTCACCCGCCAGCATGCGCAAAAGGGCGCGCACGTCTTCGCGGGAAACGTCGCGGAAGGGGTATGCGTTGGGCAGCAGGGACATGGCTTCTTCGAGGAAATACCCTCTGCCTGTCGCCATGGAAACCAGGTGTTGTGCCAGCACGTCCAAGCACAGGCGTGGTGGGCGGGCTTTTTCAATGCCCCCTTCGCGGGCTGTTTGGGCGGTTAAGGCGCAAGAGAGGCCCTCGTGTAGGGTGCGAGGAAACATATACATGAGGCTGGTGCGCCCGGGGTTATGGCCGGCGCGTCCCAGGCGTTGCATGAGGCTGGAAATGGAGGTGGGGCAGGCAATTTGCAGCACCCTGTCTATTTCCCCTACGTCTATGCCCAACTCCATGGAGGAGGTGGCGCACAGCAAGCGAAGTTTTCCCGCCCTCAACGCGTTTTCAACTTCCAAGCGTTGCTGCTTGGAAACACTGCCGTGGTGGGTACGTGCAAACCCCTCCCCTGCCTGTTTGTTGACATAATAGGCCAGTTGCTCGGCCATGAGGCGCCCTTCCACAAAAGCAAGCACACTGCGGGCACCTTGGCAGGCGTCCACAACGGCCCGGGCCATATGCGGCCAGACAGTGCCTTCGGGCAGCGGCTGGCCGGAAAAAGGGTTTTTCACTTGAATTTCAAAGTTTTTGTGCATGGGGGGCGCCACAATGTGCACGGCCTCTTTGCCATTGGAGAAATAGTCCGCTGCCAATTCCAGGGGTTGCAAGGTGGCGGAGAGGCCCACGCGTTGCAGGGGGCGGCCGCAGAGGGCGTCCAGCCGCGCGAGGGAAAGCATGAGGTGGGCGCCGCGTTTGGAGGGAATGAGGGCGTGTAACTCGTCAACAACAATGGCTTTTGTTGTTTTGAGCATTTTTTGGCCGGAGGGGGAAGTCAGCAGCAAAAAGAGGGACTCGGGTGTTGTAATTAAAATATGGGGTGGGTTGCGTGCCATTTTGCTGCGCTCGGCGGTGGAAGTGTCCCCGGTACGCATGGCGGTGGAGAGGGGGGAGGTTATGCCGTATTCTTGTGCAATGCCTTCCAGGGGGCGGTGCAAGTTTTCGCGAATGTCGGCGGCGAGGGCTTTGAGGGGGGAAATATACACCAATTGCAAGCCTGGTTGCAGTGTGCCCAAGCGTGCCTGGGAAAGCATTTTCTCAATAAATACCAAAAAAGCGGCAAGTGTTTTGCCTGTCCCTGTGGGGGCAGAAACCAGCACATGTAGGCCGGAGCTAATGGCAGGCCAAGCCTGGAGTTGCACCGTGGTGGGTTTGCCCAAGTTACGCTCAAACCACTGGCGGGTGGGGGTGGAGAAAAGCTGGTTATAGGGGGCAGGTAATTCCATGGGTATAGCTCCCTTTCTAACACTTTTGCCGTCCGCCGAAGCTTGTGTTTTTCCCCTTCCAACTTTTGGGTGGTTGAGGGAGAAAGGGGAAGCTGAACAAACCAAACTGCTTTGTCAAAGGGTTTCCACATGCTCAAGGAATTTCGAACATTCATTGCTCGCGGCAATGCCATTGAAATGGCCGTAGGTATTGTCGTTGGTGCTGCTTTCACAAAAATCGTCAACTCTTTGGTAAACGACATCATCATGCCGCCCATAGGGCTTTTGCTGGGCGAAATTGACTTCAAGGGTTGGTTTATTGCGTTAAATGGCCAAAGTTATGCCAATTTGGAAGCGGCCAAAGCCGCGAATGCGCCCACGCTGAATGTGGGGATTTTTTTAAATACCACCGTTGAGTTTTTTATCATCGCCTTTTGTATTTTTGTTGTCGTCAAAGGTTTCAACAAACTTGCCGCCCAGGCGCACAGTGCGGCCACTGGCCTGATGGGCTCAGACAAAACGGCAGACAATTCCAAAAACAACACATAGCGCGTTTTCCCAACGCAGAAGCGCAATGCGTGTTGTGTGGTGGGCCCCTTATTTCACCTCCACCTTCCGAATACGGTGGTTACCTTCATCCGCCACATAGAGGTTACCCTTTATGTCGATAACCATTTCCATAGGGTTTGCAAACTGAGCAACATTCCCCGGGCCGTCGGCAAACCCGTACTCACCCTTGCCGGCAAGCGTGCTGACTTCTCCTTTGGGTGAAATTTTTCGGATGCGGTGGTTGCCGCCATCCACCACATAGAGGTTTCCGGCCTTGTCGATGGTGATGCCCCAGGGGAAAAAAAACTGTGCTGCACGGCCTGAGCCGTCGGCAAAACCACCCTCGCCATTTCCGGCAAAGGTGCTGACTTCTTTTTGGGGTGAAACTTTTCGAATGCTGTGGTTACCGCCATCCACCACATAGAGGTTGTCTGCCACGTCCATTACCATGCAGGTTGGAAGCTGAAACTGTGCGGCAGTGCCAACACCGTCTGCAAAACCTCCTCCCAAAAAACTTTTGGAGCCGCTTCCGGCAAACACCTTGTCTTCACTGGTTTCATCTTCTTCCAATACAGAGGGCAGAAGCACCTCTTCTCCCGGTGAAAATTGATAGATGCGGTGGGAATGCAACACATAGCGGTTGCCTGCCGTGTCGATGGCGGTGTTGCAAGCGTGGAGAGGCAGGTGTTTTATTTTGGCATAGTCTTCCGGGGAAAGCCTGCTGACGGCTCCTTTGGGTGTTATTTTGAGGAAAAGCTCTACATCCTCCAACTCCTTACCCTCTATATAATAGAGGCTAAACGCCCTACCCTTCACATAGAGGTTGCCCGCCGAGTCTATGCTGCTGTCTCCGGCAAAAAAAGGCGGCAGCTCCAGGAAGTCTTCAGGGAGTGGATGAGCCGGCGTGCAAACGCCTCCTTCTGGCGTGCATACTTCTCCTTCCGGAGAAACCCTGCGCAGGCCGTTGTTGTCCCACACATAGAGGTTTCCCGCACTGTCTATACTGAGGCTTCGAGGTGAATGAAACTCGGCAACATTCCCCGGGCCGTCGGCGCCACCTTGTTTGCCGCTGCCGGCAAAGGTACTCACCGTTATTTTGGGGGTACACGCAGCCGTTTTGCAGCCAAGGAAAACACCCCATAAGAGGAGGAGCAAACCCCCAAGAGGGGGAAGTCGGCGGTATTTCAGCATCATCCCCCACACCTATAAGGCAATGGAGGTAAAGAATCAACCTGCAGTTGCCGCCCCAATCGGTGGTTGTCGCCATCTGATTTTACTTTTCCCCCTCTCCCGCAAAGCGAGAGCGCGCTTCATATTTCCCCCTCTCCCGCTTGTATAGACCGGACACATGGGTAACAACGTGCCGGAACACGGGTAACATTCAAGCCGGGAGGACCCGGCCATGCCCTGGAGGGAACAGACAGTGTTTGAGCAACGCAAAGAGTTTGTCGTACTGGCAAGTCATAAAGGAAGCAATGTAAGCCAGTTGTGTAAGCGCTACGGAATTAGCCGTAAGACGGGCTACAAATGGTTGTCTCGTGCGCGAGGAAGTGACGGCGAGGAGGAAGCGCTGCAAAACCGCTCGCGCCGGCCGCGGCATAGTCCGGTTTTGGTTGAAGTGTTTATATTCGCCCCTCCCGTCGCCCCCTCACTTAAAAACCCGCATTTCCTTCAGCACCCGCAATATAATTCTCCACAGCACGCGGTGGCGGCGTTTGGCCTCATGCACATGGGAGCCGCCCAACACCTCCAGGCTTAGATTGCGTATGTGTTTTTTCAACTCACTCACATGCTTGCGGATGGCGCGTAAATGCTGCTGCATGGAAAGCATGCCCGCGTTTTTAATGCTAAGCCTGCGTAACCACTTCAGTGCAGACGAGATGAGGACGTCGACGACGAAAAGGCAGTCCAGGAAGCTATAGACGCCTTGAATTTCAAACTTTGTCTCCACCTCGGTCTCGATCTCATTCTTCTTCTCTTCAGACATGCGTTTGCCCCTCCATTGGGTAGGTTAAAACCTTTGGGCCTTGCCTGAGGGGCAGCTGGGGGGGACGTTTGAGGCAGAGTGGCGGCCCAAACAGTCAGAAAACCGGTACTATAGTCAGAATAACCGGCAACCTTACGGTCCCCATCTGGGCCGCCGTTGTCGGCGGGCTTTTAAACAAGAAGGAGCTGCGTTACTCTAAGTGCCTTCTTGTATGACTATAGTTATGGGTTTTCTGGCCCAGCTGCACTCTTTTCGCGCAGCACCTTCGGAGAAGACCATAGCACCTTTGTTGGTGCGAGGGAAATAAAATGTGGCCCCCCTTCAGCGCATACTCAACTGAAAATAGTTTAGCCTTCATATTTTCTTTCTTGACAATACAAGGCTGGGGCTGAGCTAATCAACCTGTTGTAGAAGTCGGCAGCAAAAACCATCCATAAAAAAAAAGAGGGGACACATGCCAGAGACATACGCAGGAGAAGCTGTAAAGCTCGCACCAGAACTTCAAAAAATTGGGTTTCCGGAATTTACGTGCAAGTTGGTGACCGACGTTTTTGACGCAATGATCTCAGCAAACCTGCGGCAGATTTCCGCCTATGCTGAGCTTTTTTCAGAAGTGTCCAAAGGTCTTTCCACATTCATCAACGACACCAAGGACGACATCACCGGCGCCGAGGTTCTCGATTTGCTGATTAAAGTTTTGCCGGACAAATCCGGCAACACCAAACTTCTGACCGAAGGCGAAGCGAAAAACCTGAGTGAGGCAGACGCCCAAAAACTCAACGACGCGCTGACTGTCCGGGATGCAGACGGCAACGCGATTGCGAAGATCGATCCCCCACTGGACGCACAAAAGGACACTTATGGCGGCGCTCGAGCAAGGATCATGGAGGCTGCAACCAAGCGTCTTGCAGCCAACAAATATGAAACCCTGGAGAAGATGATACGGATGGGGTTCATGCGGCTTGTGGTTGAGGGCGGAAAAATTGAAACAAGGCTCAACTTCTCCACCTGGGGTTATGATCATAACTCCGAATACACAAGCCAGTGCACGACGACAAACACCAGAACCAACAAACTCCCCAACCTTATCAGTTGCCTGTTCAAAAATGTGACGTTTTCAAACCAACGGAAAATCGAAGTTGAAAACATGAGCACTTCCTCTTCCTCAAGCCTCGGCACCAGAACCGACATTTTCGGGCAAGTGGTGATTCATTTCAAAACGGACTATATGCCCTTGGACAACAAATAGAGCGTAGATTTTTATGTTTGAGGAAGCCGGTGTTTACCTCCGCCGGCTTCCTTGTTGGTTTGTTTTCAGGACTTCAAAAAAGGAGCGTGTGACATGCCGGATGGCGAAGAGCTTGCCGTCATGGATTTCACCACGGCAATACTCCAGCAGACTTTCGAAGGGCTTGTGCAGGCGATGCTTGCGCAAAAGGAGCGCAACACCGAGCTGTTGCAGGTGAGCAGGCTGCTGCCGGAAGAATATGCAAAAGAACACGTCTCCGAAGAGATGGGGCGCGACAAGCTTATAGAAATATTCGGTGGTGCCGAAGGGGAAGAAGGAGGCGGAGGCTGCCGCGTTGACGCGGGCCAAACCTATTTTCCAGCCAACGAAACCTCAGCGGAGCACCCCGAAATTTTCAAGCGGCTGGGTGTAGAATTTGGGGAGGGCGACTATGTTTCTGCGGACACGGCTCTTGTGGACATGGTTCCTGAGGACATTGCTCTTAGGGACTTGGTTGTTCCCGGGGATCTTGTGCCTGTGTACTTTGCTGCTGAGGACCTTGCGCCTGTGGACATTGTTCATGCGGACATTGCTTCTGAGGACATCGCTCCTGTGTACATTGCTGCTGAGGACATTGTTTCTGTGGACATTGCTCCTGAGGACATTGCTTCTAAGTACATTGTTCCTCCAGGCGCACTTCCAAGAATAAAAAAACCCACGCTTAAACGTTTTCTCATTTCCGAGCGCGGTGCCCAGCGCCTGCAGGAGGCGGCCAGGCAAAAAATAGCCAAAGAGTCCCTTGAAAAGTTACAGCGTCTTGTCGCGGGCGGGCTTCCTGAAGTGTATGTAGAGTCGGGCCGCATTTTGTCAAAAGCAAGCTTCAGGGTGGAGAGGGAGGGGGAAAGCCGTTCTGGCACTGAAAAAGTGCTGCTTCGCACCTTAAATACAAGCAGCCCCGGAGTTTTCCGCATGAAGGCGGGCATATCCGGGGAAATTGAAGTCAAGTTTAAAGTAGGCAGGAGTTAGGCCATGGCCAACCAGAGTTATTTGACGGAATTTATTCTTGCTTTGCACAACGAAGTGCAAAGCGCCGTCGATTTTATTTCCACCGCGGCGGACAAAGAGCGCACAGAGCTTGGGAAGAGCGACGCTTTGATGCAGATAGAAACCTTGCGCATTAAGCTTCCCTTCAGCATTGAGCTGGAGAACAAAACCAAAAACATCGAAAACGTCAACAAAGCCATTCTGGAAGCGGACACGCCCGCAAAGTTGCGCAGCCTGCTCGCCTCGCGCAGCGGCTTTCTGGTGGACATTGGCACCACCGGAAAAATGGGCTCTTTCACAAAAGTGAAGGTGGACACCCAACCCAGCCAACCCGGCGACAGCCTCGAAACCCTGCGCGGGGAAATGGAAATTGTGTTTTCTCCGTTGTCGAGGAAATAGGCCGGTTTGGGTTCAATACTGTTCAGAAAACAAGCTGATCATTCGTCTGCGAACTGAACAGCATGGGCTCTAAGCCTCACTGTTCGAATTCACTTTAAGCGTTTTAAACCCAGCAAGAACATTTTTTATTCTGTGAGTTAAATCTCTTAGCTCTTCTTCCGTCAACTCATCTTTGGCAGTTGTAACGTCAAACACACTCAATCTTTGACCGATAGCATTCATATAGCTCTCTATTCCCACTTCCTGCTCGATCATCAGTTCACCTATAACAACATCCACAATGACATCTTCCACTTTGCCCATATTAAAAAAGTCTTCCGCAGTTAAAACAATAGCATATTTTTCTCCTCTGTTTAATGAAAGGTGCCTTTGGTAACTTACTTGCAGAGCTTCGGTTAATTCATTGTATTTCCATTCTTTCATGGCATTCACTCTTTTAAAAATTATCTTAATCGTGTTCCGTTGCTATGAACAACTTCCACTGTAATGTTCGGGGATTTATCCATAAATTCTCTGATAACCCGATTACAGCTGTCACAGGTGTCCAATTCAGTAAATAAAGTGATTTTACCCTCTGTGGTTCTCTCGGTTTCAACGAAATAGCAGGCACTTCTTAAAATTTTAAGCGAGAGCAGCCACTCGTTCCGTTTTCGGATGGCTATCGTTCACCAACGCTTTTTGTGCTTCTTCAAGCCAAACAACCATGCCAATGGAGAGGTGTTTTTGGCTCATGGGTGACTCCTTTGTCACACTGAATACAAAACATGTTGGTGTTTTTGAGTTGCGAGCTTTAAAGTAAGCTATGATTTTTTATTGACATTTAAGATCTTCTCGCGAACCCGCTCCACCTGGGCAAGCTCATTGCTATAATCTCCCAATTTGTACTCTTCTATTGTTTTAAAAAACACATTTGCTTCATTAATCATACACTGGATAAACTCAAGTTCAGGAACCAGAATTGTACGATCCTCAACAGATAACAGTATATGACCATTATTTTTTTTCATTTTTATTGCTATTGGTTGTTCAGGGAAAAAGACACTTGCCTCCCCTTCGCTCAAATATTCTTCAAATAGATTAATGACATATGCCCATAATTGATCAATCAAATCCCATTGCGACAGATTGAAAAGAGAGTAGCCGTTCCATTTTAAAACAATGGCGCCTTCCAGGTATTGGGGATCCAATATTTTCTTGACTTTGAACATCTCCTCCTGATTGTTTAACTCGATAAAAAAGTCGTTTTTGTTCTGATCATTCATTTGCAGAGGGTCAACAATAGGAGTATTTGGCTTTTTTATATAATTTTTTATTTCATACATAATATCTAACTCCTTCAATTAGGATAAAATTGACCAACTCTGCCCTTATTGATACCCAATGTGTATTCCACATCCTTGTAAGTGCCTTGTATTTGATACATAGAATTAGCATTCTTACTCACAATTTTATCACGATTCTGCTTCAAAACTGACTGAATAGCATCTTTCACATCATCAATGCTCATGTTTTTATCAAAAAAACTCTGAGCTTTTTTGGTAGAGCCACCCCAGAACTCCGGATGATGCCTTTCTAAAGCATGTTTCATTCCTGACTTATCCAAAAGGATCTTCTTATCACCAAAACTATAATACTTGCTATCAAAGTCTCTTAGGGCGTTCACCACTTTTTCAGGATGAGCGGGTTTAATCGGCTTGCCCGACCCTGCAGGTTGAATATTTTGCGTATTGGGTACATCACCCCGAATTTGCATTTCCTGCAAAGTCGCCTCCCTAAACCCTTTGGGCGTCTCTAAATCCGTCTTTCCGCTTGTTGGAGTTACGTTGCCCGTCTTACCGCCAGTTTTAGCCACGTCATCAGCCCTGGCCGTTTTGGTCAAGTCAACTGCCTTGTCACTCGTCTTGCCAGCTACTTGAGCCGCGTCGCCCCCTTTGAGCGCTGTAACAGTTCCCTGGGCCACGTCCACGCCTTTAGTCGTTTGTTTTACCACATTTGCCGTTTCGACACCTCTGGCAATGTTGGCGGCCTCAGCACCCTTATTGGCTACATTGGCGGTTTCAGCTGCCCTCGTTGCCACAGCCGCTTTGTTGGTTGCATTGGCGGCCCTGGCTCCCTTGGTGGCGGCTGTCGCTTCTCCAACACCCACCAACAAACTCCCCACCTCCAAACCACCACGCGCCACAGCT
>Ga0209737_10001021_pt1 | contig 21000 bp, 18 predicted proteins | sample TergutCu122P3_FD_187284 | JGI IMG/M metagenome (GOLD analysis project Ga0209737, IMG submission 187284) | Cubitermes ugandensis P3 segment gut microbial communities from Kakamega Forest, Kenya - Cu122 P3 (SPAdes) (version 2) | ecosystem: Host-associated > Arthropoda: Insects > Digestive system...
CTTGGTCAGCCAGTTGCGCTTGAATTCGCTCTTCAGCGCCGAACCCAGCATCTGCGCCAGCCCCTCGGAGGTTTTCAGGGCCACGTTGCCGACGAAGCCATCGCAAACGATGACGTCGGCCTCGCCCTGGTAAATGCCGTCGCCCTCGACATTGCCGATGAAATTGAGCCCGGAGCCGCGCAAGAGATCGGCGGCGGCCTTGACCATCTCGTTGCCCTTGATCTCCTCCTCGCCGATATTGAGGAGCCCGACCGTCGGCCGCTCCTTGTGCTCCAGCGCCTCGACCAGCATGGCGCCCATGATGCCGAACTGGAGCAGGTGTTCCGCCTCGCAATCGACATTGGCGCCCAGATCGAGCATATGGGTATGCCCCTTGGCGGTCGGCAGCGCGGTGCAGATTGCCGGCCGGTCGATGCCGGGCAGCATTTTCAGCACGAAGCGCGATATCGCCATCAGCGCGCCGGTATTGCCGGCCGATACGCAGGCATTCGCCTCCCCGGCCTTGACCAGGTTGATGGCCACGCGCATGGACGAATCTTTCTTGTTGCGCAGGGCAAGCGAGGGCGATTCGTCCATGTCGACCACTTCCGAGGCATGAACGATGTGTAAATGGGGATTCCTGGCCTCGGCGCCCAGCAAGGGGCGCAACACATCCTCCTGGCCGACCAGGACGAGATGGGCTGCCGGATGCTCTGCGAGAAAGCGGATCGCCGCCGGCACCGTCACCGACGGACCGTGATCCCCCCCCATGCAGTCAATGGCGACGCGGGTTGTCATGGCAAAAGAAAAGGCAGGCGGCTTCTCAAAAGCCGCCTGCCCTCAGGCAATGATTATTCGCCCTTGCCCTTGACAACCTTCTTGCCGCGATAAAAACCGCTCGGGGAAATGTGATGGCGCAGATGCGTCTCGCCGGTGGTCGGCTCGACGGCCAGCGGGGGCGCGGTCAGAAAATCGTGGGCGCGATGCATGCCACGCTTGGACGGGGACTTCTTGTTCTGTTGAACGGCCATGTTGCTTACTCCAAAAAAATCAGTTCGGCTTGCCCTTGAGGCCAGCCAGCGCCGCGAAGGGATGAACCCGTTCGCCGACATCGGCAAGCCCCGGCAAACCACATTTTTCATGCCGCGGCGCCACCGGCAGGGCCAGGAGAATCTCGTCCTCCACCAATTCGGCCACATCCAGTTCGCGCTCCACCGGCAGAAAATCCCGGGTATCGTCTTCCAGCTCGTCTTGCGACAACTCGGCGCCAGCCGGAACCACTTCCAGCAGACTGTCGATGTCCAGATCGAAAGCCACCGCCCCCAGACAACGCTGACAGGCAAGCGCAAGCTTTCCGTCAACCGTCAGCCGTAGCAGCGGCTCTCCGCGCTCTCCCTCGAAACCTTCGAGGCGCCAGGAAACCGTCCCGCCCGCCTCGGCCAGCACGTCGTGCAGGCGCTCAAGTTCGGCAACCGGCAGCGCTCCTTCGAGAACGCGCGAATTGCGGGCAAAGGCGAAGGCGTCGTTGATCCTGTTCAATCGGAAGCTGTTGCGACTAAAACAAACATGGAATGGTATTATTTTCGGCCCGCCATGTCAAAACAAAGCGCTGCCGCCCGAGCTTCTCGCGAAAGGCGCGGCGCAGCAACCCTTCCCGCAACGCCCGTCCCCGATGCAAGCGCTGATCCTCGCCTCCACCTCGCCCTATCGCCGCGAATTGCTCGCCCGGCTGGGGCTTCCCTTCACCGTCGCCAATCCGCGCACCGATGAAAGCCCGCTGCCCAATGAGACGCCCGAGTCCCTGGCCTTGCGCCTCGCCGAAGCCAAGGCCCGCGCCGTCGCCAGGGAGCATCCAGACGCCCTGATCATCGGCAGCGACCAGGTGGCGACCGTCGATGGCCTGATTTACGGCAAACCGGGCGACCATCAGCGCGCCGTTCTGCAATTGCGCGCCCTTTCCGGCAAGACGGTCAATTTTTTCACCGCGCTCTGCCTCTACAACGCCCGCAGCGGCGAGGCCGATGTCCGGGGCGTGCCGACCCTCGTCACCTTCCGCCACTTGAGCGATGGCGACATCGAAGCCTACCTGCGCCGCGAGCCGGCCTACGACTGCGCCGGTTCCGCCAAGTCCGAGGGGCTTGGCATCGCCCTGCTGCAAAGCCTCTCCGGCGACGACCCCAATGCCCTCATCGGCCTGCCCTTGATCGCCCTGTGCGACATGCTGCGCCGGCAAGGCATCGCGATTTTGGGATGAGCGGCACCCTCTACCTGATCCCGGTGCCGCTCGGAGCGGGGCAGCCGGCCGATACGCTGCATCCGGGCGTCCTGGCGACCCTTCGGCCCTTGACCCATTTTGTCGTCGAACAGGCCAAGAGCGCCCGCGCCTTCCTGAAAGCCGCCGGCACCGACCATCCCTTGCAGGAACTGGCGCTGGAAGAACTCAACGAGCATACCCGCGGCGCGGATATCGCGCGCCTGCTCGCGCCGCTACGCGCCGGCCACGATGTCGGCCTGCTCTCCGAAGCCGGCTGCCCGGCCATCGCCGATCCCGGCGCCGATCTGGTGGCGCTGGCCCAGCAGGAGGGCATCCGCGTCGTGCCGCTGGTCGGCCCGTCGTCGCTGCTCTTGGCGCTGATGGCCTCGGGCCTGAATGGCCAGCGCTTCGCCTTCCACGGCTATCTGCCGGCCAAGGAGGCCGAGCGGGCCAAGGCGCTGCGCGAGCTGGAAAGCGAATCGCGCAAGCGAGCGCAAACCCAGTTATTCATTGAAACCCCTTATCGCAACCGGGCGCTGTTCGAGGCCATCCTGAAAATCTGCGAGCCGGGCACGAGGCTGTGCGTGGCGACCGACCTGACCTTGCCCGGCGAATCGGTGCACACCCGGCGCATCGCCGAGTGGAAAAAACAAACGCCGCCCGATGTCGAGCGGCGTCCCACGGTTTTCCTGCTGCTGGCCTGAGAGCCGGGGTTCCGGCGTTTGATCGTCTGGAATGCGAGGCTTACGCCTCTCAAGCCGCCGTGTCGCGGCGCTCCATTCGGTGCGCTTTTTTATAGGCGTACATTTTTTCATCCGCCTGGGCCAGGATTTCGCTGGAAGACAAGACATTGTTAGTCGCGACCTCGACGATGCCATAGCTGAAACTGCCGCGATAGGGCGTTCCGTCCGCTGTCGTCAAATCCTCGGCAACCAGGCGATTCCGCAAGGCTTCCAGGCGATTGTGCGCGGCTTTGCGGCCAATATCGACCGCCAGAATCATGAATTCATCCCCGCCCAGCCGGCAGATGCAGGCATTCTCGGAAAAGGCTTCCAATAATTTCGACACGGTCAGGATGTAGCGGTCGCCTTCCGCATGGCCGAGAACGTCGTTGACGTATTTCAGCTTGTCGATGTCGATGAAACAGACCACGAAGTAGCGATGCTGCTCGATCCATTCATTGAACAGATTCATGCCGTAATGCCGGTTGTACTTCCCGGTCAGCGCATCCCGGTAGGCAACCCCTTCCAGTTTGTCGATCTTGGCCTTGCTGGCGGTGATATCCGCTATCACCGCCGCCACGGCCTCGTAGCCATACCAATGCAGGGGATAGAACGTGGCCGAAAACCACTGGATCGCCTCATCGTCGCCCAGGGAGAACATCCAGGACGCCTGGGCGCTGCTCTCCTCCTCCCGCCGGACGCGATCCAACAGTTCGTCGTAAAGCCTGGGTTCGAGAGAGGCATCGCTCAGGAGATTTTCGACCGGATGATTGGCGAAAAGACGCTCCCCGGTATTCCGGTCAAACACGACGATCCATTCGGACAGCCGGCTGGTAATGATTTCGAACAGGGTGTTACTGCGCTCCAGATCGCGCCGCTGCTTCTGAATGGTGTCGATTTCGCCCAGCAAGGCATCCTGGCGCTCCTTCAGCTGGACGACCATCTGGTTGAAGGATTCGGCAAAGTCGCCCATGAAGCTGATGCGCTGCTTGTAATCTCCGTTGGCCACCTGCCGGGTCTGCCAGGCCAGATGTTTCAGGGTGGCGTGCAGCGATTTCAGGGTGGAGGCTAATTCGTTCTCCGGCTTGGGCAAGGGGCAGGAGAGATCGCCACGGGACAGCGAGGTGGCCAGATTTCTGGTCTCGCGGAGCATTTCCGCGAAATAAACCAGCCCCTCCCCGAATTCCCGGAAGTCTTCGGGGAGGGAAGCTGGATCCAATTGCGCGCGGTTTGGGTAGTACAAAACATCGCGCAAATAGCAGAAGAACTGGTCAGCGATGGGGTGCGAAATTTTCTCTGACTCCTCTGCGCCCTGGCCGGCAGCCACTAGCTCACGTGACGATGGAGCCGTGGAAGCGGCAGACCCGGTCTCCATTGGCCCAGCAGTCTACCTCTTTCACGAAATACTTCTTGCCGGTATAGGCATACAGGATGCCCGCGATGAAGCCTTCATCATAATTGCAAACCGTCTCGTTGGTAATGGGCAGACCGCTGCAATCCAGGTCCTGGCCCACCGTCATCACGATATTGCCCGTTTCCGAATCGAAGGCTTCCATGCGCAAGATGCCGACCCGGAGATCCTGGAGGGTTTTTTGCAGGCTGGCAAAAAAGGTGTCGAAGTCCACCGAGGTATCCAGGACATTTCGGGTGAATTCCTCGCCCGCCAGGTGCCCTGCGCGTACAAAGTACTCGTTGGCCTTATCCGCGCCGAAATCCTTGGTGAGAATATCCAGCATCGTGTACTGCATCAGCCGGTAGACGAGAACCGGCATATCCTCACCCAGATCGCCCCGGCCTTCCTTGATGTCACCCAGGTTTTCCCACTCGAACTTGTGTAAGGTAGCGTCCCTCTTGAAAATGTTCATATCATCCCCTTCGGAGTGCGTTACAAATACATTCCCGCCGCCAGACGGGGCGGTCGCAGCTTGCGTGAGTTACTTTATCAGATATACCAAACCAAGTACTTCCGTCATGCGGGATGCGATACCCCCAAGCCCGGGCCTGGGGTCATGGAGTCACTCTCGGCCTATTCATCGCAAGGGCGGAGCCGTCGTCGCCGACTCGAAAAAGCCGTTCCAGAAGCTGGTGAAGGTATTGGCCCCGAAGCGCCTGGCGAAGCGCTCGGCGAAATTTTCCCTGACCGAGTAGTCGATCAGCTTTTCGGCCTGGATCACATCGCGCGCCACCGTGTCCACGCTGCCGAAGCCATCGGCCAGACCGCGCTCGATGCTTTGCCGCCCGGTCCACATCAGGCCGGAGAAGGTATCCGGTTCGTCCTTCAAGCGCTTGCCGCGCCCGGTCTTGACCACGTCGATGAATTGCTGGTGGATGTCGTTCAGCAGCAACTGGGCATGCTCGCGTTGCTGCGGCAACTGGGGCGAGAAGGGATCGAGAAAGCCCTTGTTGTCGCCGGCGGTCAAGAGGCGGCGTTCGATGCCCAGCTTGTCCATGGTCCCGGTAAAGCCGAAGCCGTCCATCAAGACGCCGATGGAGCCGACGATGCTGGCCTTGTCCACATAAATCTTGTCGGCCGCGACCGCGACGTAATAGCCGCCGGAAGCGCAGATGTCCTCGACCACCGCGTAGAGCGGCTTGTCCGGATGCTTGCCGCGCAGCCGCCGGATTTCGTCGTGGATGATCCCCGCCTGGACCGGGCTGCCGCCGGGACTGTTGATGCGCAGGATAATGCCGGCCACATGTTCGGCCTCGAAGGCGCTATTTAGCGCTTCGACCAGTTTTTCGCCATTGGCTTCGCCCTTGGCCTGAATGACGCCATTCAGATTGACGAGCGCGGTATGCCGCTCCTGATGACCCGTCTCGCTGCCCCAATTGACGACGGCGACCAGGATGAAGGCCAGGTAGGCGAAACCAAGGAGCTTGAAGAATACGCCCCAGCGCCGCCGCGCCCGCTGCTCCTGCAGGGAGGCGAAAGCCAGCTTTTCGAGCGCCTGACGCTCCCAGCCGGGCGTTGGGTTCGAGGATTGCGGATTATCCATAGTCGTCTTGCCGTTCCAGATTTCAGATAAATGTTGCGATCGAGCTCGGCAATCGCCGGAGGTTTCAAGGGATTGCCGTAATCAGAGCCGCCGGGAGGCCTTCCCGGCTCCGGAACGCCCCAGCGCCACGGATCGAGCTGGTAAGTATAGCGTGGAATTGCCGGCCCAATATTCCATACGCGCAGCCGGGAGCGGTTTCACCCGTCACGGCGGGCGCGCCGGTCAGCCGTGCATCCGCAGCCAGCGGTCGAGATCCGGCACGCTATCCAGGGCGGCCAGCGGTCCGTGTTCGAGCAGATGCTCATGCGGATGCGCGCCATAGGTCACCGCCAGGGCATCGACGCCGGCATTCCTGGCCATCAGCAGATCGTGCGAGGTATCGCCGATCATCACGACCCTCTCGGCGGCGACGGCGAATTCAGCCATCAGCTCCTGCAACATTTGCGGATGCGGCTTGGAATGGCATTCGTCGGCGCAGCGCGAGGCGAGGAAATAGGGGCGCAGACCAGAATGATCGAGCGCCCTTTCCAGCCCGATGCGACTCTTGCCGGTAGCGACCGCCAGCGCGTGCCCGGCGGCTTTTAGGCGTTCCAGCATGTCGCGCACGCCGGAAAACAGGGTCAGCTTGTGGTCGCCGGACAGGAAGTGATGGCGATAGCGCTCGGCCATCGCCTGACATTTTTCCGGCCCCAGACCGGGCGCCACATAGCGCATCGCATCGGCAAGGCCGAGGCCGATCACATGGCGGGCGCGGCTGTCGTCCGGCACGGGCAGTTCGAGGTCGCGGCAGGCGGCCTGGATGGCCTCCACGATGGCGGCGGCGGAATCGAGCAGGGTGCCATCCCAGTCGAAGACAATCAGTTGATATTTCATGGGCCAGACAAAATCGCTTCGAGATGGGCGGCGGAAAACTCCCGCGCGCTGCCGGCATCGGCCGCCGCGATGGCACAACGGATGCCGTCCGGCAAGGGCGCGATGCATTCGAGCGGCGCCGCGGTCAGCGGATGACGGAAAGCCATGCGCCAGGCATGGAGCGCCATGCGCTTTACGCCCTGCCCCCTGAGTTGGCGATTGAGGGCGAAATCCCCGTATTTTTCATCGCCAAGTATCGGAAAGCCAAGATGCGCCAGATGCACGCGAATCTGGTGCGTGCGCCCGGTCTTCAACTGGGCTTCGACAAGACTCATCGTCGGCCAGCGGGCGAGCAGCCGGAATACGGTATGCGCCGTTTTGCCCTCGGGCTCTACCGCCACCCGCCGCTCGCCGCTCTCGGTCAGGTATTTGAAGAGCGGCGCCCGGACATGCTGGGTGGCGTTCATCCAGCGCCCCTTGACCAGCGCGAGATAACGCTTGTCGGCCCCCGCGCCGTGCTCGCGGAACATATTGTGCAGGGCGGTCAGAGCCAGGCGCTTCTTGCCGATCAGCAAAATGCCGGAGGTTTCGCGATCGAGCCGGTGCGCAAGCTCCAGGAATTTCGCCTGCGGCCGCTGGCGGCGCAGCGCCTCGATGACCCCGAAGCTGACGCCGCTGCCGCCGTGGACGGCGATGCCCTCGGGCTTGTCGATAATGAGCATGGCCTCGTCCTCATAGAGGATGGGCAGATCGACCCGCTCCTGGGCCGCTTCGTCGATGTCGCTCTGCCTTCGCTCGGCGAGGCGCAGCGGCGGCAGGCGCAATTTGTCGCCGGCGCACAGCCGGTAGGTGGCATCCACCCGGCCGCTATTGACCCGCACCTCCCCGCTGCGCAGGATGCGGTACAGGTGACTCTTGGGAACCCCCTTGCAGTGACGGATCAGGAAGTTGTCAAGGCGCTGGCCCTGAGCTTCGTCGCCGACCACCCAATGGGTAACGGAATTGTTACCAGCATGGATCATTTTCTAATATACTTGTTCTGTTTTACGTCTCGGTTTGCAAGAGATCCAGAACCGTCAGACCGCCCGCCCCCGCAATGTCATGCGGCCGCCGTGCGGCAGGCTCGGGGATCTCACTTGCGCGACCGGCGCAAGCCAGACCAACGTGATTCGACTGGTTAAATTCACTCACCAAAAGTAGTGATGTTAATGGATTAGCCCGCTTCAAGCACGCACGGATTGCCCGTTGCAGGAATTTCCGGGCCGCGCATTCGATCATTCCGAATGCCCCGCGACCCTCGTTCTGAACCAGCACATTCACCATCGCCAATGCCTCCTTTCATGACGCACGCCGAGAACTGAAACTGTCGCTGCCTGCACGGGCGTTTCGTTGCCGTGCGCGAAAGCGCGCGGGAGCCCGAAAATAATGAAACGCATGCTCTTCAATGCGACACAGGCGGAAGAACTCCGTGTCGCCATTGTCGATGGTCAGAAACTGATCGACCTCGACATTGAGTCCGCCGCCAAGGAACAACGCAAAAGCAACATCTACAAGGGTGTCATCACCCGAATCGAGCCCTCGCTCGAAGCCTGCTTCGTCGACTACGGCGCCGAGCGCCACGGCTTTTTGCCCTTCAAGGAAATTTCCCGCGCCTATTTCCAGCCCGGCGTCGAGGCGAGCAAGGCCAAGATCAACGAGGCCCTGAAGGAAGGCCAGGAACTGATCGTCCAGGTCGATAAGGACGAGCGCGGCAACAAGGGCGCGGCGCTGACCACCTATATCTCGCTGGCTGGCCGCTATCTGGTTCTGATGCCGAACAATCCGCGCGGCGGCGGCGTCTCGCGCCGCGTCGACGGCGACGAGCGCGCCGAATTGCGCGAGGCCATGGATCAGCTCGAAGTGCCGGGCGGCATGAGCCTGATCGCCCGCACCGCCGCCATCGGCCGCAGCGCCGAGGAATTGCAGTGGGATCTGAATTACCTGATCCAGATGTGGAACGCGATCAACGACGCCGCGACCCCGGAATTCAGCTACCTGGAAGCCGGCCCCGATGGCGAGAAAAAGCGCCAGTACACCAAGGCCCCGAAAGATGCGCCGGCCGGCGTCAGGCCCGAACGCGACAATCCGGCCCCCTTCCTGATCTACGAGGAATCCTCCCTCGTCATTCGCGCCATCCGCGACTACTTCCAGCCCGATATCGGCGAAATCCTGATCGACACCGACGATATCTACAACCAGGCGCGCGCCTTCATGGGCACGGTGATGCCGGGCAATGTCAATCGCGTCAAGCGCTATCGCGATGACGTGCCGCTCTTCTCGCGTTTCCAGATCGAGCACCAGATCGAAACCGCCTTCGCCCGCCAGGTCAACCTGCCCTCCGGCGGCGCCATCGTCATCGACCATACCGAGGCCCTGGTTGCCGTCGACGTCAACTCCGGCCGCGCCACCAAGGGTTCCGACATCGAGGAAACCGCCTTCAAGACCAATCTCGAAGCCGCCGAGGAACTGTCCCGCCAGTTGCGCCTGCGCGACCTGGGCGGCCTGATCGTCATCGACTTCATCGACATGGAGAACAGCAAGAACCAGCGCGAAGTCGAAAACCGCCTGCGCGACGGTCTGCGCTTTGACCGCGCCCGCGTCCAGATGGGCAAGATCAGCCGCTTTGGCCTGATGGAACTCTCGCGCCAGCGGCTGCGCCCGGCGCTTGCCGAAACCAGCTACATCTCCTGCCCGCGCTGCACCGGCACCGGCCACATCCGCTCCACCGAGTCGGCGGCCCTGCACATCCTGCGCATCCTCGAAGAAGAGGCGATGAAGGAAAACACCGGCGCCGTGCATGTGCAAATGCCGGTCGATGTCGCCACCTTCCTGCTCAACGAAAAGCGTCTGGACATCCAGGCCATCGAATTGCGCCACAAGGTCACCATCCTCTTGATCCCCAGCATCCACCTCGAAACGCCGGCCCACAAGATCACCCGCCTGCGCCACGAGGATCTGAACAACGAGGAATCCCGCGAACCCTCCTACCGGATGGTCGACGCCCCGAACGAGGAAGCGATCAAGCTCGCCAATCTGCAAGAATCCGCCAAGCCCCGCCAGGAAGCCGTGGTCAAGGGCATCGCGCCGGAACAGCCCGCGCCGATGGCCAATGAAAAACCCGCCAGCGCCCCGGCGCCACAAGAGGGGACTGGCCTCTTCGCCAAGATCATCTCCTGGTTCAGCGGCAGCCCCAAATCGGACGAGCCCGCCGCGAGCGCCGCGCCGGAACCCTCGCGCAAGCCGCGCCAGGGCCGCAACGACAACCGCCGCGAGCGCGGCGAAAGCCGTGACAACCGGGGCGACGCTCGGCGCGGCGCACGTAACGGCAATCGCCGCGACGAGGAACGCAGCGCCCGAAACGAACGCCAAGCGGAACGTCAGACCGAGCGTCCCTCGCGCGACGAGGCCGCCGCCCCGGCCGCCGGCGAGCGCAAGGAGCGCCGTCCTCGCGGCGAGCGGCGCGAAAAAACCGAGCGGACCGAACAGCGCCCGGCGCAAGAAGTCATCGAGCCCCGCCTGCCGGCCGAAACCGCCAGCCTGACCGCCCTGCCCCCCGCCGACATGCCGGATGCGGCCAATGGCGAGGAAGGAACGACCCGCCGGCGCGGCCGGCGCGGCGGTCGCGGTCGCGGCGAAGGCCGACGCCAGGAAGGCGAAGCCCTGGCCGCAACGCCCGCCGTCGAGGAATCGGCCAACGCGCTGGAAGCGCCCACGCCCCAGCCCGAAGCCAGCACCGCCGCGCCGGTGGAAGCCGTCGCTCAACAGCCGCTGCCGGTCGCCAAGGAACAGCCCATCGTCCAGGCGCAACCGGCTGAGCCCATCGCCCCGGCGGAAGTCGGAGCCGCGCAACCGGAACCAGCTGCCGCCGCGCCCGTTCAAGCGCCCCCTGCCGCCGAACCGGCCCCGGCCATCGCTGCACCACCGGCAGCCCCGGCCGTCGAGAGCGCCGACGTAGAGGCCGTCATCGACGCCGCAACCGCCGCCGCCCTGCCGGCCAGCGAAGCCGCGCTCGAAGAAACCCCGGCCAGCGCGCCGGTGCCGGTCGCCGCCGCCGCGCCGATTGCCGTCGTCGCGGCGGATCTGGAACAGGCGCTGGCCGACAGCGGTCTGGTCGTGGTGCAAACCACGGCCGCCGCCATCGTCCAGCCGGAACCGCCGGTCCGCCTCGGCCGTCCGCGCAAGCCGAAAGCCGATATCGGCCAGAGTGGCGGTGAACCGCTGATGATGGTCGAAACCCACAAGTAAGCGGGTTTCTGCAATAAAAAGAGGGCGCCTTCCGGCGCCCTCTTTTACTTTCAGCGGCGCTCAGCCCCGCTGTTGCTTGATTTCCTCGATCAGCCCCTGGGCCGCGTCCTCGACCATGTCGAGGACGATGTCGAAGCCGTGGCCCAGGCCGTAGTAGGGATCGGGCACTTCGTCGTCCTCGAAATTCCGGGCGTATTCCATGAACAGCTTGATGCGCGGCAATTGCTCGGGGGTCGCCATGCGCTGCAAGTTGTCGAGATTGGTCCGGTCCATGGCCAGGATCAGGTCGAAATAATCGAGATCCTGGCAGGCCACCTTGCGCGCCCGCAGCTGCGACAGATCGTAGCCGCGCACCATTGCCGCCCGCTGGGTGCGCGCATCTGGCGCTTCGCCAACATGGTAGCCGTGGGTGCCGGCGGAATCGACCTCGACCTTGCCGCCGAGTTGGTTTTTCTGGATGAATGCGCGCAGCACGCCTTCGGCTGTGGGCGAACGGCAAATGTTGCCCATGCAGACCATCAGCACGCGATAAGTCATCTCGTCTCCTCTTCCTTCGGGTCATGCCGCGCCGCGCCGAAAACCTGTTCCCTGAGCCGGAACAGTTCATCCCGGGCAGCCGCTGCCTTTTCAAATTCCAGGTTTCTCGCGCACTCCAGCATGTCTTTTTCGAGCCGCTTGATTTCCCTGGCCACGGTCTTCTCATCCATTGCCTCGAAGGCCGCGCGCTGCTCTGCCGCCTTCAGTTCGGTCTGCGCCGATTCCGCATCATATATGCCATCAATGATGTCCTTGATCTTTTTCGAGACGCCTCGCGGCGTAATGCCATGCCGCCGGTTGAAGTCGATCTGCTTCTCGCGCCGCCGCTCTGTCTCGGCCATCGCCCGATGCATGGATTCTGTGATTCTATCAGCATAGAGGATGGCTGTGCCATGGATATGCCGCGCGGCCCGGCCGATGGTCTGGATCAGCGAGCGCTCGGAACGCAGGAAGCCCTCCTTGTCGGCATCGAGAATGGCGACCAGCGACACCTCGGGAATATCGAGGCCTTCTCGCAAGAGATTGATGCCGACCAGCACGTCGAACTCGCCCAGGCGCAGATCGCGGATAATCTCGACCCGCTCGACGGTGTCGATGTCCGAATGCAGATAGCGGACCTTGACGCCATTGTCGGTGAGGAAATCGGTCAAATCCTCGGCCATGCGCTTGGTCAGCGTGGTCACCAGCACCCGTTCGCTGGCCGCGACCCGTTTGTGAATTTCGCCGAGCAGCTCATCCACCTGGGTGCTGGCCGGGCGCACCCTCACCTCGGGGTCGATCAGGCCGGTCGGGCGCACCACCTGCTCGACCACCTGGCCCGCATGCGCGGCCTCGTAATCGGCGGGCGTGGCCGAAACGAACACCGTCTGCCGCATATGGGCCTCGAATTCGGCGAATTGCAGGGGCCGGTTGTCCAGCGCCGAAGGCAGGCGAAAGCCGTAATCGACGAGATTTTCCTTGCGCGAGCGGTCGCCCTTGTACATGCCGCCGACCTGACCGATGGCGACGTGCGATTCGTCGATGAACATCAAGGCGTCGCGGGGCAGGTAGTCGATCAGGGTCGGCGGCGGCTCGCCGGGCTGGCGTCCGGAGAGATGCCGCGAGTAATTTTCGATGCCCTTGCAAAAACCGATCTGGTCGAGCATTTCGATATCGAAGCGGGTGCGCTGCTCGATGCGCTGGGCTTCGATGAGCTTGTTGTGCTGGGTGAAGAAGGCGATGCGCTCGCGCAATTCATCCTTGATCGCCTCGATGGCGCGCAGCACGGTGGCCCGCGGCGTGACGTAGTGCGAGGCCGGAAACACGGTGAAACGCAGGGCCTTGTGCAGCAACTGGCCGGTCAGCGGATCGAAGAATTGCAGATTCTCGATTTCGTCGTCGAACAGCGAGACGCGGATGGCGTGCTCGGCGTGCTCGGCCGGGAAGATGTCGATAATGTCGCCCCGCACGCGGAAAATGCCGCGATGGAAATCCATGTCGTTACGCTCGTACTGCATGTCGGTCAGACGCTTGACGATGTCGCGCTGATCCATGCGGTCGCCGACCCGCATGGTCAGAATCATGTTGTGGTATTCGTCGCGGTCGCCGATGCCGTAGATGCACGACACGGTGGCGACAATCACCACGTCGCGCCGCTCGATCAGGCTCTTGGTGGCCGACAGGCGCATCTGCTCGATATGGTCGTTGATCGAACTGTCCTTCTCGATGAACAGATCGCGCGAGGGCACATAGGCTTCCGGCTGGTAGTAGTCGTAATACGAGACGAAATACTCGACGGCGTTTTCCGGGAAAAACTCCTTGAATTCCGAGTAAAGCTGCGCCGCCAGCGTCTTGTTGGGCGCGAGCACCAGGGCCGGCCGGCCCATGCGGGCGATGACATTGGCCATGGTGTAGGTCTTGCCCGAGCCGGTCACGCCGAGCAGGGTCTGGAAGGACAAGCCATCCGCGATGCCCTCGACCAGCCGGTCTATGGCCTCCGGCTGGTCGCCGGCCGGCAAAAAAGGCTGGTGCAAACGGTAGGGGCTACCGGGAAAAGCAACAATATTCTCGGCCGTCCGAAATGTCATGATAGAGTTACAAGGTTTTGTCTGCTCGCGCACAGCGTCGTGCGTTCTGGTTGAACCGCAACCCTATTATTTCACGGAGTCGCTATGTCCTCTTCGATCTTTGCCGCGGTGGAAATGGCCCCGCGCGACCCTATCCTCGGCCTGAATGAAGCCTTCAACGCCGACGCGCGTGATACCAAGGTCAATCTCGGCGTTGGCGTCTATTTCGACGACAACGGCAAAATTCCGCTCCTGGCCGCCGTCAAGGCAGCCGAGGAAGTCCGCCTGAAGGCCGCCCCGCCGCGCGGCTATCAGCCGATCGAAGGCGCTGCCGCCTATAACACCGCCGTGCAGAATCTCCTGCTCGGCAAGGATTCCGAATTGCTCGCCGCCGGCCGCGTGATCACCGCCCAGGCCCTCGGCGGCACCGGCGCGCTGAAGGTCGGCGCCGATTATCTGAAGCGTCTGAATCCGGACGCCAAGATCTATCTCTCCAATCCTTCCTGGGAAAATCACCGCGCCCTGTTCGAGGCCGCCGGCTTCATCGTCGAGGATTACGCCTATTACGACGCCCAGAGCCGCGGCGTGAATTTCGCCGGCATGAAGGCCGACCTCGGCAAGATGGCCCCCGGCTCCGTCGTGGTGCTGCACGCCTGCTGCCACAACCCGACCGGCGCCGATCTGTCCGACGCCCAGTGGGCGGAAGTGGTCGGCCTCTGCCAGGAACGCGGCCTGGTGCCCTTCCTCGACATGGCCTACCAGGGCTTCGCCGACGGCATCGAAGCCGACGCCGTGGCGATTCGCGCCTTTGCCGCTTCCGGCCTGCAATTCTTCGCGTCCAGCTCCTTCTCCAAGAATTTCTCGCTGTACGGCGAGCGGGTCGGCGCGCTATCGGTCGTCACCGCCAGCAAGGAGGAAGCCGCCCGCGTGCTGTCTCAGGTCAAGCGCGTGATCCGCACCAATTATTCCAATCCGCCGACCCACGGCGGCGCGCTGGTCGCCGGCGTGCTCGCATCAACCGAGTTGCGCGCCCAGTGGGAAGCCGAACTCTCTGGCATGCGCGATCGCATCCGCGCCATGCGCACGGGCCTGGTCGACGCCATCAAGGCCGCCGGCTGCCCGCAGGACTTCTCCTTCGTCGCCAAGCAGCGCGGCATGTTCTCCTACACCGGCCTGTCGGTCGATCAGGTCGAGCGCCTGAAGGCGGAATTCGGCATCTACGCCGTCTCCACCGGCCGCATCTGCCTCGCCGCCTTGAATAGCAAGAATATCGACTACGTGGCCAAGGCCATCGCCGCCGTCACCCGGGCCTGATCCCGGGCGGCGCAAGCGCCGCCGCGCGCCATCGCCAAAGGCTGCCAACCGGCAGCCTCTTTTTTTGTCTACGGAAAAGAGAGATCGCTGAACGGCGGCGCTCAGTGGGTCGCCGTCAGCACCATGTTGGACACGCTGCCGCTCAGGCGGGCCGGCACGCGCACGCTGGACACCGAGGAGCGCGCCTGTACCGTGACGCTGCCCTCGATCTGACCATCGGCCTCGACCGTGGCCCGGCCGCTGGCCGTCATCAGGCCGGCATCGAGCTCGACGGAGCGCGCCACGGCCCGACCCTTGGCGACGTCGATCCGGGCCTGCAAGCTCTCGAAGCGCGTCGTTCCGGCCCGCACCACGGCCCCGGAACCATGGCGCGCCAGTTCGCCAAGATCAATGCCGGTCAGCAAGCCCCGCGCCATCCGGACATCGAGATTGGCGTCGATGCGCCCGAGCATGTCCTGCCAGTTGCTTCCCATCGCCTGCAGCTGAACCGCGCCATTCAGTTCGCCCTCCAGCTTGAGCTTTGGCGAAAACGCCGCCATCGCGCGGCTCGCGTCGAGCCGCGCGAGACTGGCCTCGCCGCTGATCGCCATGCCGATGCCCCAGTCGAGCACCCCCTTGCCCCGGAGTAGGCCCCCCAGGCAATGGGTGTCGATCTGCTGCAACAGCAACTGGTTTTTCTGCAACAGGCCATTGGCTTGCAGGTTCGCAAAACCAAACGGCAGGCCCTGCGGATCCCAGCGCGAGGATTCCATGGAGAGCGCGAGCCCTTCTGCCGTTGGCGTCGCCTCCAGACGCAAGCTGTCGTCGGATGCGCGGAAACTGGCTTTTTCCGCGCTGCCGTCGGGCCCCAAATAGATGTCGCCGCTCCATTCGGGCGAGGCCAGATCGCCGAGCGCGACCGTGGCGCCGCTAATCCGCAGCAGCCGAACCGGGAAGGGGCTCTCGCTCGGGCCCGATGCGCCAAACATGGGCAAATCGAGCAGGCGCTCAGCCGTCAGGCGCACGCCGCTGGCCTCGACCTCCGGCAAGCTCCGGCCGGCCGAATCGAGCAGCAGATAGGGCGAGGCAATCGCCAGAGAGGCAATGCGCCCCTCGCCATCGGTCCCGATACTGACATCGCTCAACATGAGCCGCGGGCGCGGCAGCAGGACGAGGCGGATTTCGCCCACCCTGACCGGCTGCGCCAGACGGCGCGACAACTCGGCCTCCAGGCCGGGCCGGAAATTGTCGTAGGGATAGAGCAGCAATACCGCCAGCAAGGCGAGCAGCGCGCTGACAACCAGGCCCATCAGCCAGCGCCCCGGCCTGATCCGCCGGATCGGCCGCAGCGGCTTTTCAACCGGCGGCGGCGGCAAGGGACGCCTGTCCGCCATCAGTTCATTGGCCGAGAAGGAGGCCGCCGACTGGCCGAAAGCCGACAAGGCGCTGCTCGCCGAGCTGGCGGACAGGCCGGGCGGCACGGAATTGCGCGCGCCGAAGGTCGAAAATTGCGAAATGGCCGAAAACTCGACATTGGGCGGCAGCGTCACCTGCTCGTTCCGGGGCCTCGACGGCTCCGTGACGATCTCGATGTAACCGCCCTCCTTCAATTCCTTCAACGCCCCTTCGACCAGGCGCTGATTGCCGATCTTGAGCACCAGTTGCTCGACGGACAGCGTTCCGTCGACCTGCAACAGGACCATGCGCAAATTGCGCTGCACGACGCGCGTGCTCTGGCGAACCGCCTCGTTCCCGGCCGCGGTTTTCGCATAAATGATATTGGAATCCATATCCCGAAATTACTGCAAAAAATTCACGAAACGCTTGACACAAGCGGCTTTAGCTACTAGAATGCGCGCTTCTGTTCCTCGATAGCTCAGTCGGTAGAGCGCCGGACTGTTAATCCGTAGGTCCCTGGTTCGAGCCCAGGTCGGGGAGCCAGCATTACAACGGCCCGCCATCGTGCGGGCCGTTTTCATTTGCCCTTCCGCATCCGGCATTTTCAGGCTCAGCCTGTTCATTTCGCGCTCCCGAATCCATCGCGGCACCCCGTCGGGGATGCCCTACTTGTCCGGCATTTTACCCCAGCCGCCCCTTTGCCGACAGCGGCGCGCCAGACATTCCCCGCCTTCCATCCGCCCATGGCTTACCCTGGGCAAACGAGCCGCTTATTGATATTTCTTATGGTTTGCTGAATCGGCGTTGCCGATAATCGCTATCATTTCAGCTTTCCGGCTTTTCCGCCGAGCGGCCCGACATGCATAACGAAACCCTGCGCCCCGAGTCCACGCCGGACGAGCCGGTCAATGTCCGCCCGCTCGGCTCGCCCCTTCCGCGCGGATGGGCTCAGGGAACGCTGGTGGACAAGTACGGCCGGCGCATCAGCTATGTTCGCCTGTCGATCACCGACCGCTGCGATTTCCGCTGTACCTATTGCATGGCCGAGGACATGAGCTTTCTGCCGCGCCATGCGGTGATGAGCCTGGAAGAATGCCTGCGCGTCGCCCGCGTCTTTGTCGGCCTGGGGGTGAATAAGCTGCGCATCACCGGCGGCGAGCCGCTGGTCAGGAGGGATGCGCTGTGGCTGATCGAGCGCCTGGGGGCCCTGCCCGGCCTGAATAATCTGGTGCTCACCACCAATGGCTCGCAGCTGGAGCGCTTCGCCCGCCCGCTGTTCGCCGCTGGCGTCAAGCGCCTCAATATCAGCCTCGACACGCTCAAGCCCGAACGTTTCCGCCAGATCACCCGGATCGGCGATTTGCAAAAGGTGAAAAAGGGCATCGCCGCCGCCCGCGCCGCCGGTTTTCGCCGAACCAAGCTCAATGTCGTGATGATGCGCGGCGTCAATGACGATGAATTCATCGACCTGGTGCAATACGCGCTGGATAACGAGCTGGACATTTCCTTCATCGAGGAAATGCCGCTCGGCGACATCCACGGCCGCAGCCAGTCCTACCTCTCGTCCATCGAGGCCCGCGACCGGCTGGCCGAGCATTTCGAGCTGCTCCCATCCACCGAGGATTCCGGCGGACCGGCGCGCTACTGGCGCATTCCCGGAAGCGCGACCCGGGTCGGCTTCATTTCGCCGCACAGCCACAATTTCTGCGACAACTGCAATCGCGTGCGCATCACCGCCCGGGGCGAGCTTTACCCCTGCCTCGGCCAGAACGATGCCGTCAATCTGATGGAAACGCTGCGCTCCGGGGCCGACGACGATGCGCTGCGCGAAGCCATCGTCGCTGGCATGGGCATCAAGCCCTTTGGCCACGACTTCACGCAGCAGATGGAAGCGCCCCAGGTGGTGCGCTTCATGTCGATGACCGGCGGCTGATCCGGCTCAGGGATAGACCCGGCAGAAGCCGACGCCGGTCACCGGCTCGCTGACCAAACCGAGCAAGGTAAAAAAGATTGCCAGGGCCACGAAAAAGGCGGCCCAACGGGCCGCCTTTCGATGACGCAGCATCTGCTCCCGGCAGAGTCGCCAGAAATTCATCGAGCGCTCACAGACCGCGTTGCGCGCGCTTACGCTCGATTTCGGTCAGGTAGCGCTTGCGCAGGCGGATCGACTTCGGCGTCAGTTCCACCAGTTCGTCGTCGGCGATGAATTCGACGGCGGCTTCCAGGCTCAACTGGATGGGCGGCACCAGGCGCACGGCCTCGTCGGTGCCGGAGGCGCGGACATTGGTCAATTGCTTGCCCTTGATCGGATTGACCACCAGATCGTTCTCGCGGCTGTGGATGCCGATGATCATGCCCTCGTACAGCTTTTCGCCCGGATTCACGAACATGCGGCCACGATCCTGCAATTTCCACAAGGCATAGGCCACGGCATCGCCGTTATCCTGCGAAATCAGCACGCCATTGCGCCGCTCGGCGACCTGGCCTTCCTTGACCGGCGCGTATTCGTCGAAAACGTGGCTCATCAGGCCATTGCCGCGCGTCAGGTTCATGAATTCGCCCTGGAAGCCGATCAGGCCCCGCGCCGGAATGCGGTATTCGATGCGCACGCGGCCGCGGCCATCCGGCACCATGTCCTGCATCTCGCCCTTGCGCAGGCCGAGGGCCTCCATGACGCCGCCCTGATGTTCTTCCTCGACATCGACGGTCAGCATTTCATAGGGCTCGCATTCGACCCCATCGACGACCTTCTTGACCACGCGCGGCCGGCCGACCGCCAGTTCATAGCCTTCGCGCCGCATGTTTTCCAGCAGGATGCCCAGATGCAATTCGCCGCGGCCGGCCACGTCGAAGACATCGCTATTCTCGGTGTCATGCACGCGCAGCGCCATATTGGTCAGCAGTTCTTTATGCAGACGGTCTCGAATCTGGCGGCTGGTCACGAACTTGCCTTCGGTGCCGGCCAGCGGACTGGTGTTGACCATGAATTGCATGGACAGCGTCGGTTCGTCGATTTTCAGGAGCGGCAGGGTTTCCGGCTGATCCGGATCGGTCACGGTACAGCCCAGGACCAGATCCTCGATGCCGGTAATCTGGATGATGTCGCCGGCCGAGCCTTCCTCCAGCTCGACCTTGTTCAAGCCCTTGTAACCGAACACCTGGCCCACCCTGGCCTTGAGCGGCTGGCGCTCGTGCTCGGCGGCCTCTTCCTCGGTGCCGAACATGACCATGACGTTCTGGCCCGGCTTGACCTTGCCGCGCTTGATGCGGCCAACGCCGATGCGTCCGACATAGGACGAATAATCGAGCGCGGAAATCTGGAATTGCAGCGGCGCATCCACATCGGCATCCGGCGCGGGCACGTGCGACAAAATCATGTCGAACAAGGGCTTCATGTCGACGCGCGGCTGGTCGAGTTCCAGCACCGCCCAGCCATTCAGGCCGGAAGCATAGACGATTGGGAAATCGAGCTGCTCATCGGTCGCGCCCAGCTTGTCGAACAAATCGAAAGTCAGATTGACCGCGTTATCCGGATCGCCGCCCTCGCGGTCCACCTTATTGACCAGCACGATGGGGCGCAGGCCCAGCGCCAGCGCCTTCTTGGTCACGAAACGGGTCTGCGGCATCGGCCCCTCGACCGCATCGACCAACAGCACCACGCCATCCACCATGCCCAGCACGCGCTCGACCTCGCCGCCAAAATCGGCGTGGCCCGGCGTATCGACGATATTGATATGAATGCCGTTGTAATCGACGGCGGTATTCTTGGCCAGAATGGTAATGCCGCGTTCCTTTTCCAGATCGTTGGAATCCATGACGCGCTCATCCACCTGCTGGTGAGCGGCAAAGGTGCCGGACTGGCGAAGCAGCTGGTCGACCAGCGTGGTCTTGCCATGATCGACGTGGGCGATGATGGCGATATTGCGAATGGGACGGGCGGACATGGAAAGACTTGCCTGAAAAATGGGAGGCAGGATTTTATCATCTTCTGCTGCATCGCAGCATGACTTGGGGCGATTTTATGGCGTCAAATCCTCGGGACCAAGCGCTTGAGGCGAGCGGGCGTTCTCGTTATCGAGCGCGGGAGAAAGCCAAGCGTTGAGCAATCCGCAAGGTCTTAAACACAGCGCCTTCGCGCATCCATTACAGGATCATTTTCCCGGATACGCGCCGCCAGCGCGGCAAGGCGTTGCGGGTCGCGCGTTTCGCACTCCCAAATCACCAGGGCAGTCCATCCGGCGGCGGCCAGCTCGACCAAGTGGCGGGCGTCTCGCGCCACGTTCCCATCCAGCTTCGGGTTCCAGTAGTCCGGCCGCGCCTTCGGTCGGGCGGCCGCTTGGCAGCCGGGGTGCTGATGCCAGAAACAGCCATGCACGAACAGCGCCACGCGGCGGCATGGAAACACCAAGTCAGGAACGCCGGGAAGGCACCGAACGTGGAGCCGAAAGCGCAGGCCGGCGGCATGAAGGAAGCGCCGCACAAGCATTTCCGGGCCTGTGTCGCGGGAACGCACAGCCCGCATGGTGCGGCTGCGCTGCTCCGGCGTCTCGCTCATTGGCGAAATTCGATTTTCAGGCTTGGGTCGGTTTCGACTTCTTCCACGATTTCGTTGTAGCGCGTCACCACGTCGCCCACGGCCA
>Ga0209737_10001022_pt1 | contig 20994 bp, 16 predicted proteins | sample TergutCu122P3_FD_187284 | JGI IMG/M metagenome (GOLD analysis project Ga0209737, IMG submission 187284) | Cubitermes ugandensis P3 segment gut microbial communities from Kakamega Forest, Kenya - Cu122 P3 (SPAdes) (version 2) | ecosystem: Host-associated > Arthropoda: Insects > Digestive system...
TTCCCCTCCTTTGGAGGGGTGCCGCGATAGCGGCGGGGTGGTGCTTCGTGTTTGCAGAAACATTCACGTTTTACCACCCCGTCAGTTTCGCTATTGCTCAATTGCCACCCCTCCAAAGGAGGGGAATGGAAGTGCTACAACACTAAAAAAATCCTGCTAAGTATTTGTCTTAGCAGGATTTTTCTTTTAGGATAAACTTAATTTTTATTTCTCCTCAATTATTTTTTCAAACACATTTAACGCCGTTCCAATCGAAGAAACGGGTTCAATAGAAATTTGCCGTTTACCGTTGGTTTCAGTAATTTTGCAGTTACGCGGGTAGCGGCTGACATAGTTTAGCAGCAAGCCAAATTCTTGCGTTTGGTAATATGGTGAATCAAGTTTAGAAACTAAATAAAACGTCATTTTGCGATTTTTCAGCACAAGTCGCTCAATGCCGAACCGCATTGCTTTCCAACGTAGCGGCAATACTTTAAGTAAATCGTCTGCCTGTTCGGGAATTTTGCCGAAACGGTCTATTAAGCGAACTTTGAATTGCTCTAAATCTTGTTCATTAGTTATTGAATCTAATTCTCTGTATAGCGCAATTCGCTCGGAAGTACTTGATACATACTCATTTGGCAACATCAAGTCCAAATCGGTTTCAAACTGCGTTTCGGACACAAAATATTTTTGGTTGCTGAGCGAGGTCGAAGCATCTGCTGCAAATATTTCCGAAAATTCCTCTTCTCTTAATTCCTGTACCGCCTCTGCAAGAATTTTTTGATATGTTTCGTAACCCATTTCGGCGATAAAACCGCTCTGTTCCGCGCCGAGCATATTTCCCGCCCCGCGAATGTCTAAATCCTGCAAAGCAATGTTTAGCCCACTGCCAAGTTCCGAAAATGTTTCTACGGCTTGCAATCTGCGCCGCGCATCTTCGGTAATGCTTTTAAATTCGGGCGTTATGAGGTAGCAATACGCCTTTTTGTTGCTGCGCCCCGCCCGTCCGCGAAGTTGGTGTAAGTCGCTGAGACCGAACATATTAGCGTTATTTATAAAAATGGTATTCACATTCGGCATATCAACACCGTTCTCAACAACGGTGGTTGCAAGCAGAATATCGTACTCGTATTCCATAAAATCGAGTATTGTTTCTTCGAGTTTTGCGGTAGGCATTTGTCCGTGCGCAACGGCAATTCGGGCATCGGGCAAAAGGCGTTTCAGTTTGTTCTCCAAAACGTAAATGCTTTGTATTCTGTTGTTTATGAAAAAAACCTGTCCATTGCGGTCAATTTCATTTTTTATCGCCTCGCAAATAATATTTTCGTCAAAATCAATAATTTCGGTAACGATTGGGTAACGATTTGGCGGCGGCGTGTTGATAATCGACAAATCGCGCGCGCCCATTAGCGAAAATTGCAGCGTGCGAGGTATCGGCGTAGCGGTAAGTGTCAGAGTATCAACATTTATTTTGAGATTTTTTAATTTTTCCTTGATTGCAACGCCAAATTTCTGTTCTTCATCAATAATTAATAAACCTAAATCTTTGAATTCCACATCTTTACCGACAATTTTATGCGTTCCGATAAGAATATCAATTTTTCCGTTTTTTAAATTTTCAATAATCTCTTTGGTCTGTTTTGCCGATTTTGCACGGCTGAGATATTCCACATTTACAGGGAAATTTTCTAAACGTTCAGAGAATGTTTTGTAGTGCTGAAACGCTAAAACCGTGGTTGGTACAAGCACCGCAACCTGTTTTCCGTCTGTCGCCGCCTTAAACGCTGCACGAATTGCAACCTCCGTTTTTCCAAAGCCCACATCGCCGCAAATCAACCTGTCCATCGGGCGAATATTTTCCATATCTTGCTTAATATCGGCAGTCGCTTTGCTTTGGTCAGGCGTGTCCTCGTAGATAAAAGACGCCTCCAATTCCTGTTGTAAATAACTATCGGGTGAATAGCCAAAGCCCTCTTGTTCAAGGCGTTGCGCATAAAGTTTAATCAAATCTCGAGCAATGTCCTTAACTTTCGATTTTGTGCGCTCTTTGAGCCGCTCCCACGCACCTGTACCAAGTTTTGAAAGTTGCGGCTCGACACCCTCACTTCCTTTATATTTTGAAATTTTATGCAGCGAATTTATACTCACAAAAATCACGTCATTTCCCCTGTAAGTCAGTTTTATAACCTCCTGACTTTTGCCGTTGATTTCGGTTTTCAGCAGTCCCGCAAACCGCCCAACACCGTGGTCGATATGCACCACAAAATCGCCAATTTGCAGCAAATTCAACTCTTTTAGCAACATCGCCGCTTTGCCTCGCCGTGTGATGTCGTTTTTGAGCGAAAATTTGTGAAATCGGTCAAAAATTTGGTGATCGGTAAAACAGCAAATTTTCAAATCGTTATCAACAAAACCCTCGTGAATAGTCCTTTCAATCGGGGTAAAATTAATGTTATCGCCTCTGTCAGTAAAAATTGCGGCAATGCGGTCGGTCTGTTTTTTGCTGTCGGACGAGATAAAAATTTGGTAGCCGTCAGCGATATAGTCCTTTAAAAATTTGGCGATTAGGTCAAAATTTTTGTGAAAAGGGGGTTGGGACGTTGTAGAAAACGATATGCCCCCCAACCCCCTCAGGGGGGGTAGTGTTGCCTCATTTCTCAGAGGGCGTGCTGTCTCCCCCTGAGGGGGTTGGGGGGCTTTAAACTCGACAATCCTAAACTCAACTATTTGATTTTTAAATACTTCGCCGTTGATAAATCTTGAAAATAAGTCTGGAATTTTGTGTTCTTCGTTCTCTTTTACCAACGCTTCGGTATAAATTTTGTCAATTCTTTCGGCACAATTTTTTATTGAATTAAACAAAACAATCGTATCTTTTGACATAAATTCAAATAACGAAATCATTTCCAAAGCCCTGTCATTCCGAACGCAGTGAGGAATCGCGTTTTGTTTGTACGCGATTTCTCCCGTTAGTCGAAATGACTGAGAAATGTCGGGAATAATCGCCATTTCGGCAACCTCTTTGATAGAAAGTTGCTTTTCGATGTCAAAAGTTCTGATGCTTTCGAGCGTGTCGCCAAAAAAGTCAAGGCGGTAGGGCAGTTCGTTTGCAAACGAAAAAACATCAATAATGCTGCCACGCACCGAAAACTGTCCCGGCTCATAAACAAAATCAACCTGCTCAAAACCGAGTTCCTCGAGTTGATTTTGCAGTAAAATAGTATCAAAATTTTGATTTTTTTTCAGAGTAATTTTTATTTCGTCAAAACCTTTAAACGAAATCACTTTTTCCATTAAAGCATCGGGGTAAGTAACTATGATACAAGATTTTAGGTTATTAATTTTGTTTAAAGCGTCTGTGCGTAAAATTTCGTTTGCCTTGTCTGTTGCACCCGATTTATTGACTTTTTTGTAAAGAGCAGGGAAAAACGCAACGCTTTCCTGCTCAACAATCTGCGCAATATCAAAATATGCGTAACCCGCCTCATCAGCACTTTCAGCAACAAACAAAATCGGTTTTTGCACATCTTTAAATATCTCAGTCACAGCCATTTGCCGAGCCGAAGCAAAAAGAGAACCGACAGCCAAATGGTTGTCCGTTCCTTTTCCCCACTCGCACATCTGCCGAATTAGCGGGTGTTGAGAGTATATTTTCTGAAAATCATTTAGTTGCACACGATTTTTTTTGCAAGTTTGCAAAGGTACAAAAAAGTTAAGAGTTAAGGACTAAGAGTTAAGAGTTTTTTTATTTTTACAACAAAAATTCTTTCTTGAAATTTACTAAAAAAAGTTTTGTTTGGGCGCGGGTGATTGCTGTGTAGAGCCATTGTAAAAACTCTTTGTTGAGGTTTTCGTCTGTCAGGTAGCCGTGGTCAATGTAAACGTGCTGCCATTGTCCGCCTTGCGATTTGTGACAGGTTACGGCGTAGGAAAATTTTGTTTGTAGAGCGTTGAAGTATTCATTTTCACGCATTTGTAAATATTTTTTTCGTTTGCTTCCGATGTGCAGATAGTCCTTTTCTACTTCTTCAAAAAGTTGTTTGCCAAGCAAATCGTTTTCAGCGGGCGTTTGCGTTGAGAGCGAATTTAAAAGAATTTTGCAATCAATTTCCATATCATAATCAAGCAGTTGCAATGTAACATCGGCAAAACGCAAGCCGTAAATTTCGCTGTGTTTCCTGATTCTGATAACTTCGGCAATGTCGCCGTTGGCAATAAAATTTAAGTTTTCGTACTTTTGATTCCAAAAATAGTTATTTTTGACAACCATAAGCAAATCGCCGTTAGCAATTTCGTTTTCGCGCTGTAAAACCTGATTTCTAATGCCGTTATTGAACACGTTTGCACGTTTGTTTGAGCGGGTAACCACAATCGTATTGATTTCGCTAACTTCACGATAAGAAGAATAAATACAATCAATCAATTCTGCACCTGTAATGCTTTGAATATCGGGAAAATTTAAGTCAATTTTCGGAGTTTCGTAAATTGGTTTATTAAGAATTTTGCGCAACATTGTGGCGTTTGCTAAAATACCGCTGTTTGATGCTTGACGTACAACTTCGGTAAGGGTAAATTCCTCTACTTCAAGTGAAAAACTTTCAAGGATTTTTTTGTCCAAAGCAGGCGAAAAATCTTGATTTACAGGCAATAACTGCGCCGTATCGCCAAGCAAAATCATTTTGCAATTTTCTGCTGAATAGACATATTCCACCAAATCGTCAAGCAGCCGACCCGAGCCGAAAACGCTGCTCTCAGCCGCTGAATTTGCAATCATAGACGCTTCATCTATAATAAACAAGGTGTCTTTATGATTGTTGAAATTGAGCGCAAAACTAAAATCAGTAGCCGATTTTTGTCGATAAATTTTCTTATGAATGGAAGTTGCCTGTTTGCCCGAATACTGCGCAAAAACCTTTGCTGCTCTGCCTGTAGGCGCAAGCAAAATTGTATGTTGCTTCAAATTTTCCATTGCTCGCACAAGCGCGCTAACAACAGATGTCTTACCTGTTCCTGCGTAACCTTTTAGCACAAAAACTTGATTTTGAACGTGAGAAGTGCAAAATTGCGCTAATTTTTTAATGCAAAAATCTTGCTCTTGCGTTGGAGCAAAAGGCAAAAAAGAGGTTATTTGTTTTGCAAAAAAATCGTGAAGCACTTTTTTGAGTTAAGAGTTTTTGTCATTTCGAGCGATAGCGAGAAATCTGTTTGTGTTTGCACGAGATTTCTTTCCTTGGTCGAAATGACGATTAAAATTCTACAACAACCTTACCAATCTCAAATCCTCTACTTGATGTTTTTACAATCTTAACGGACTTGTTGTCAAGATTTTGAACTTCAAACGCGCCTTTAACAGCGTGCGTGTGTCCGCCGAGAATTAAATCAATGTTGCGGCTTTGAGTTGCGAGAACTGAATCATTAACATCGCCTTTGTAGCCGAGATGCGAGAGCGCAATCACAAAATTGCAACCCGCATTTCTCAAACTGTCGGCATAAAAATTGCCGCGCTCTATTGGGTCAAGATATTGAATTGGCTCAAAATTTGTCGGTAAAATCAAACTTTGGGGCGATATTCCAAAACCGATTACAGCGACTTTCATTCCGCCGCGGTTGAAAACTTCAAACGGCTGCACAAGCCCTTCAAGCACTGTGCCGCGCACATCGTAATTGCACGAAACAATCGGAAAATTGGCGAGTTTAAGGAACATCGCCAGCGTGTCCAAGCCCAAATCAAACTCGTGGTTGCCCAAAGTTACGGCGTCATAACCGAGCCGATTGTAGCCCTCTATCTCCAATCGTCCGCTATAGATATTGAAATAGGGTGTTCCCTGCATCATATCGCCCGCATCAAACAGCAAATTCAGTGGGTAGATTTTCCGCAAACTATCAAGCAAATCGGCTCGAGCAGCAAAACCGCCTTTGCCGTCTCTCGCCTCAATTTGCGAATGTACATCGTTGGTACAAAGTATCAAAAGTTGCTGTTTTTTTGGTTGCGCGCAACTTGCTAATAATAAGATTATTAGAGAATAAAGTAGGTGTTTCATATTTTTTTCAATGATTAATTATTAAAGTTTAATGATTAATTTTTTTATCATAACCCCAATCTTCATCATAACTATCAACCATAATCAATAAAGGGTTACCAAAAAAAACTTCGCCTTTTGTTTTTGCATTAATTTTTCTGCCATTTTTAAATTCATTTTTAATGTAATCAATAATAACATCTCTTAAAGGTGCTTTTAAAGGTAAAATTTCGGAATAATCTGCCAAAGCGTAAAGTTTATCATTTCCAAAAGATAAGTAATCGGTAGTAAGAACTTGATAATTTTTTGAAGTATCAAGTTTTTTGCCTGAAATGCTGATATGTTCAGCTCTTTCTTCAAATACAACCATTCTTATTCCGTCAGTAACTTGTCCGCCCTGTTTTGCGATTTCTTGGCAAAGTTGCTCAACTTTTTTACCCGAAAGAGTGAGAATAACAAGTTCATTATCAAAAGGAAACACGCTGTAAATATCGCCAATGGTAAGCACACCCTGCGGCAACGAGCCGCGCAGTCCGCCTACGTTGGTAATGGTAAAATCGAACTTGTGTCCTTGATTTTTTGCGTAATCGTTCATCACATCGGTAACAAAACGTCCTAGTAACGATTCTGGTCTGCCTGCCTCCATTTTTTGCGCAGAAATACCGATTTCAACACCCATAATTTCGTCTATTGCAAGTTTGTAAGGCAAAATCCATTGGCTCATTTCGTTGTTTCGCGAATGTTCGTTTGCCACAACTTCAATCAATTCCGCAGAGATAATTTTCGGATTAAAACTTTTTTGGCACGCAACAAAAATTATGACGCAAACGCCAAAAATCAATAAAAAACTTAACTTTTTCATTTTATATTTATTTTAAAAATTAAAAAACAAAATTACAAAAATTTTTAATACAAAAAAATACCTCTGAAATTTTCAAAGGTATTTTTTTGTTTGATGTGCAAATATTACTTTGTTTGTTTCAAAGTAACAGTAACTCCGTCACCAAGCAGTATCAAAGTTTTACCTTTGTCTTCGATATCTGCAGTGTAGATATCTTCGTCAATGGTGTCAGTCATAATCATTTGCTTGTTTGTAACAGTGTATGTTCCCATACTGATAGGTAACGCAGCAACAGTAATTACATAATTGTAACCTGCTGTTGTAACAATTCTCATAGTAGCATCATTGAATGTGCCTTCATAAGATTGTCCTGTGATTGCCTCTTTTAATGCGGCATCATCCATTTCGCTTCCGCAAGATGCGAAACCAACGGTAGCCACAACTGCTACCAACATTGCATAAAAAAGTTTTTTCATTTTAGAAAATAGTTTTATTAGTTAATAATTAATGTTAATTTGCTTTTTTGCCAAATGTACTTTTTGCGTTATCAGCAGTTTTCTGAGCTGCCTCTTGAGCTTTTTGCTCAATAGTTTTTGGTGCTTCTTTAACAGGCTCTACAACTTTCACTTCTTCTTGTTTTTGTTCAGGAGCAGGTACAGTAGCAGTTTTTGCAGGTGTTTTTTGACCTTGTTTAGCAGTTTGAGCAGGTGCTTCTTCTGCTACAACTTCTTCTTCGATAACAACTTGTTCAACTTGTTCTGGTTGAACTTCGGCTTCAGCTTCTTGTTGTTTGGTGCCGCCTCCGCAAGCCGAGAATGATACTGCAAATACTGCAGCAGCAAATAATAATACGAGTTTTTTCATTTGTAAAATAAATTAAATGATTAATAATTTTTATTGTTTATAAGTTTAAAAAAAAAACATTTTTTTCGGACTGCTAAATTAGATAAATTTTTATTAATTAAAAAATTTTTATCAAAAAGCACAATCGCCTCATTTTCAATGAATTATATTTTATTGGTGTGTGTTTTTTGTTAAAATAAAAATATTTTTTTAGAAAATAACGTCATTTTTTGCAAAAAAAAATCGTAAATTGTGAATCATAAATTGTAAATTAATTTGTATCTTTGCATTTCAAAATGAATTCGTTGTTTTCGACTGAAAATATTAAAATAGTTTAATTGAAATGAAAAAAAATATTGAAAATTATTCAAAAGCCGCTGCCGAACTCGAAAAAATTGTGCAGAACATTGAAAATAACGCATATAATATTGACGAACTTTCAGAAAAAATAAAAGAAGCAGTTGCGCTAATTGAGTTTTGCAAGCAAAAACTCAAAGAGACGGATAAGGAGGTTGAAAAACTTTTGGAAAAGATTTAACCCCTCTGCCCTTCGGGCATCTCCCCTTTAAAAAAGGGGAGAGTTGGGGAAGTACAAACAAAAAGACAGTCATTTCGACCAACGGGAGAAATCTGCTGTCAAAACGAGATTTCTCCCGTTGAAAACATTGAAAAAATAGTAGCACCTAATTTAAGGGGACGAGCCGAAGGCGGAGGGGTTAAATTAAACACAATAAAATCAAATCTTTTGAGTTATAATAATATGAAATTTTATATAAAAAAATACTTTCTCATTGTTGTTGCGGCGATGGTCGCTTTTTCTTGTTCTACAAAGAAAAATACTTGGGGGTCAAGAACTTATCAAAGTTTTACAACAAAATATAATGTTAAATTCAACGCGCAAACACAATTTGATGAGGGTGTTAAAACGTTGAAAAACAATCACAAAGATGACTATTCCACGCTTTTGCCGATGTTTCCTGTGGTAAATCAGGAGACAGGCGGTTCAATTTCGGGACAAATGAACACCACAATAGAAAAAGCCAGAAAAGCGATAAAAAACCATTCCATACGCAAAAAACCGACCAAAAAACCGCTCAGAATGAGCAATCAGCAATATCAGATTTTCAAAAATCAAGAGGAATTTAACACGCAAATAAAACACGCGTGGTTGCTGCTCGGCAAAGCAAGTTTCTACAAAGCCGATTTTATCGGTGCGGTGGGTGACCTCAACTATCTGATACGCCATTTTCCTGAGGCAACGGCGGTAGTTTATGAGGCGAAACTTTGGCTTGCGCGCGCTTATGCTGAAATGGGCTGGCTTTACGAGGCGGAAAACGAACTGCAAAATCTCAACGAAAACACTCTTCCAACTTCTCTCAACGGTACTTTTGCTGCATTCAAAGCCGACATTCTGCTAAAACAGGAGCGTTACAAAGAGGCGATTCCGTTTTTGCTTGTGGCGATTGATAAAGAAAAAGATAAATATTATGTTGCGCGCTGGGAATTTATTTTGGGACAACTTTATCGAATGACAGGACAGGAAAATCTTGCTACTCAGCATTTTATGAATGCAAAAAGAAAAGCACAAAATTATGAAATGATTTTTAATGCATCTTTGCGTGCATTTGAATCAGAAAAAAATGTGGCGGTTGCGATAAAGGGCTTGCAAAAAATGGCAAAAAACAGCAACAACAAAAATTATTTAGACCAAATCTATTTTGCTATTGGAAATCAATATCTAAAAAACAACAACGAGCCGAAAGCAATTGAGTATTACAAACTTGCAATGGAAAAAAGTACGCGGCACGGACTTGAAAAAGCGTTGGTTGCGTTAAAACTTGGTGATTTGTATTACAAAAATAGAGAATATATTTTGTCTGCACCACTCTACGATTCGGTTGTGAAAATGATGCCGAGTACACATTTGGAATATAAGCGGGCGGAAAATTTGGCGGAAGTTTTGGGCGAATTAGTGCTGAATTATAATGTTGTACAACTTCAAGATTCTTTGTTAAATCTCTCTTTGATGTCTGAAAGCGAACAACTTAAAGTTGCAGAAAAAATTATTGCTAATTTAATTGCACAAGAAAAACAGGCGGCGAAGGACTCAGCCGACCGTGCCGCGCTTGCCGTTGCGCAAAATTTTAGCAATACGCCAGACGGTTTTGACCCAATGCCCGGTATGGGCGGAAGAAATGCCGATTGGTATTTTTACAACGCTTCGCTTGTGAGCAGAGGAAAACGCGAATTTGAAACCAGATGGGGCAGAAGAGCATTAGAAGATAACTGGCGCAGGCAGAATAGAGTTCTTCAAATGACAATGGATACGGAATATTTGGCGGAAAACGATTCAATATCAACTGCAGAGCCAACCACAAACGATAGATACGACCCTGCATATTATCTTGCACAAATTCCCAAGACAGAAGAACAGAAAAATGCCGCTTTGGCACAAGTTGCAACTGCATTGTATAATATGGGCGGAGTTTTTAACGAAAAACTAAAAGATGACGAAATGGCGGACGAAACATATCGCACTTTTCAATTTCGCTTTTTCGAAGACGAGCGCAAATGCGAGACATATTATTATAATTATCAGATAAATGGACGTTTGGGAAATACATTTGAACAGGATAGTTTTAGAGAAAAGATTTTGACGGAATGTTCCGACAGCAAATTCGCCGTGATGTTGCGCGACCCCAATTATGCGCAAAAAATGGCTGAAATGCTTTTGGCGCAGGACTCAATTTATGAAGCGACATATCTTGCTTATTCAAAAGGTGATTTTGCTTCTGTAAGGCGCAATTACAACTATGTTTTGCAGAACTTTCCGCTTTCGGAACTGCTGCCGAAATTCACTTTTTTAAATGCGCTGACAATTGGCAAAACAGGCGAAAGAGACGATTTTGAGCAATCGTTGTCTGACTTGATTGAGAGATACCCTGATAGCGATGTTGCCACAATGAGCCGCGATATTTTGGCTCTGATGCGTCAAGGACGCGAGGCATCAAACGATGGAGGTGCGAGCAGTTTAGTGGAAATGCGAAATCAAGAAGCCGCAGCCGAAATTGAAAATATCAAGCAAACTTTGGGTAATTTTACCGCTGCCGCCTTTGAGCCGCAAAGTATTTTGATAATTCAAAATGATAATGATAGAATGTTGATTAATAATATGTTGTATGATATTGCAGCATATAATTTCAACAAATTTATGATAAAGGATTTTGATTTCGACATCAAAAAAATTGATAGAAAAGATATTTTGATAATTTCGGGAATGGAGAGTTTGGAAGAGGCGAATTGGTACAAAAATCTCCTTTTTACCGACAATCTTTTTATTGGTAAGGACTACCTCAATTTGTTTAATGTGATAATAATTTCCGACTCAAATTTAAGATTGATTGAAGCGGGCAAAAGTTTAGACGAATATTTAAGATTTTCAGGTAAATGATAAGAACAAATAAATGTGAAATGTAGAATAAAAAAAATGTAGAATGTTCTTAAATTTTCATTCTACATTTTTTCATTTTGCATTTATTTGCGCGCTTCTTTTTCGCGTGTCCAATACAGCGTTTTTCCGAATAACTCAACTCCCCAATAGCCGCGTACTTTGAGTTTGTTGTCGCTTGTAATTGACATATCGGCTCTGTAATTTCCCTTTTTACCGGGATAAATCATTTTGCCGTTTTCCCACTCGTTTTTCTTTGGATTGAAAACAAGGTTTTTCATAAAAACCAACCCTTCGTGGTGTTTCAATTTTGGGTTTTGTACCCAAACAACTTTTGCATCGTAGGTGTTTTCCCCAACTTTGTAAATGTAATTTTGAGACGGTTCTTTTGTGAATGGGTCTATCGAATAGTAGTAACCCACGATGTCGTCTCCCTTGTTTTGCGCTGTCAAACTAACCGCAAAAAATAAACTGATGATAAATAATAAATTTCTCATTTTTGATAAATAAAAATTGTTATTGGTTTTTGATTTAAAATTTATTCTTGTTTTTGTTCTTGGTCACTGAGCAAAGTAGAAACGTTGCTCAGTGCTTTTTGCTCTTTCAACGGTTCTTTTTTCTCGCCTAAATACTTTGGCAAATCCATTCCTGCCTGATTGAATAAATCGTTGAGCGGCGGCACAGATTTCATCAAACCTGCAAGAAAATTGGCAGTGGAAGTGTTGCCGTCTTTTCCGTTGTTGCCGTCCCAAACGGTGATTTTGTCAATTTTGATATTTTTAATCGCCTCAACCTGCGTTTTAACAAGTTCAGGTAATTTTTCAATTAACAGCAATTGATAAGCCGATTGTGCGTTTCCTGCTGCTTTAACCATTTCACGATAACCTTCGGCTTGCTTGGTCAAAATTTCGTAATAACCGCGCGCCTCTGCGTCCATTTTAGCAAATATAGCGTCTGCTTCACCCTTTGCATTAACGCGAATTTTTTCTGCCTCTGCTTCGGCATCGATAATTCTGCGCTGCTTTTCGATTTCTTCCTGCACAATAATATTTGCCTGCTGCGTTGCCCGCTCACGTTCTGCCCGCGCCTGTTCTGCTTTTTGTTCTGCGGCGTATGATTCTTGCAACGCTTTTGCCTGTTGAACTTTTTCTGCGGTAACGGCAATCTTCAACGCTTCTGCCTCTTTTTCGCGACGAGCTGCATCAGAATTTGCGATGTCAATTTTCGCCGTATTTTCACCTTGAACAGCAAGAGCATTCGCCTCTGAGGTCTTTATACGGGTATCACGCTCTGCCTCTGCTCTACCAATTTCGCCGACTTTTTCCTGTATAGCCACAGAAACTTTCGCCTCGTTGATTGCCTTTGCAGCCGCCTCTTTTCCCAACGCCTCAATATAACCGCTTTCGTCTTTGATGTCGGTTACATTGACATTGATAAGTTTTAAACCGATTTTTTTGAGTTCCTGTTCAACGTTATTTGAAACATTTTCCAAAAATCTGTCGCGGTCTGAGTTGATTTCCTCAATAGACATCGTGGCGATAACCAAACGCAACTGCCCAAAGAGAATATCGCGGGCAAGGTCTTGAATCTGGTCAGACGACAAACCAAGCAAACGCTCGGCAGCATTGCCCATAGAGTCCTGCTCGGTCGAAATACCAACAGTGAATTTGCTCGGAACATCTACACGAATATTCTGCTTACTGAGCGCATTTGTCAAATTCGCTTCAATAGAAATTGGAATAAGCGACAAGAACGAATAGTCCTGAATGATAGGCCAAATAAATGCGCCGCCGCCGTGAATACACTTAGCAGAGCCACCGCCTGTTTTTCCATACACAACAAGAATTTTGTCTGACGGACAACGTTTGTATCTCTTAATCAGCGAGATAAATAAAATAAAGCCGACAACTACGGCGATAATGATTAACATAAAAGGTTCCATATAAATAAATTATGAATTATTTTTAAAAACGCAAAGATACAAATTTTCTTTTATTTATTATAAGGTTTTATTCTATTGTTTTTCCTGCTTTTGACCAAGCATTTATACCGCCGTCAAGATTATAAACGGTTTTAAAACCTGCATTCTGAAATATTGCCAATGCTGACTTGCTGCGCACGCCTGACCTACAGTAAATCAAAACGGGTTTTGTTTTGTCCAATTTTTCTATCTCTTTGCGAAAATCGAGACTGCGAAAGTCAATGTTTTTGGCATTTTTGATACGACTTTCTGCAAACTCTTGCGGCGTTCTCACATCAATTAACTGCTCACCTTTTGTAACAACTAATTGTTTTTCAAACTCATTTACACCGATGGTTTGATTTTGTTGCCCACAAGAACAAAGGGCAAAAAGTAGTGATATTGAAGTAAAAATGTTTTTTTTCATAATGATTTTTTTAAATTTTCTCCACTAAAACCGCCTGATTATCAATAATTTCTACAACGCGCACTTTTGCGCCTGTGAGAATTTTTTCGCCTGCGGTAATGGCGTTAATTTCGTGGAAAGAACCGCGCACAGAAACCTGAATTTTACCTCTGCCTGACTTGTTTTCGGGAATTGGAAGATAGACATCGGCGGTTTTGTCGAGCGTTTCGACAAGACGAAAAGTGTTGTCTTTGCTCAGTTTTATCAGAATTTTAACCAAACCGAAGAAAATCAGCACAAAAATTATTCCAAAAAGCACCGCAACAAATGCCAGCAACACCTTTGAGGAAATTGTGTTGTAAAAGCAAACACCGCCCCAACCCGCGCCAAGCAGAAAATTTACGAGGTTGCGCACCGAAAAAAAGTGCGACACACCGCCTGAATCGCCGTCAGTGTCAAAATCAATATCGTCAAACACATCGCCGCCAATAAGCGACACAATGGTTTGAATTATAAAAATCAGCGAGGCAACAATCGCCATTCCCCAATAGATTTGTAAAGTGGGTTCGAGAGAATTAAACCAGTCAAGCATATTAGTTAGTAAGTTAATAAGTTTGTAAGTTATATATTTTTGCAAAAGTAGTAAAAATTTACGATTTTTTTTCACTCACTCCTCATTTTTCATTCCTCACTCCTATTTTTCCGCTCTTGGGTGCGCTTGGCGGTAGATTTTTTGCAGTTCTTCAAAGGTGGTGTGAGTATAAACCTGCGTTGAGGCGAGCGAACTATGTCCAAGCAACTCTTTGACGGTATTGAGTTCTGCGCCGTTGTTGAGCATTGTGGTGGCAAAGGTGTGGCGCAAAACGTGCGGACTGTGTTTTACAAGCGTACTAACATTTTTCATACGGCTGCAAACAACACCATAAACCGCTTTGTCGTACATTTTTTTGCCGTTTTTCATAACAAAAAAACTATCGCAAACTTTTTTTATTTCCTTATTTCTGATTTTCAAATATTCCAAAAAAAGTTCGTTTAGCAATTTTCCGAAAGGAATTAGTCGCTCTTTTTTTCGTTTTCCTAAAACCTTTATCGTTTTCCTAGAAAAGTCAATATCGTTATCTTTCAACGAAATAAGTTCGGCACGGCGAATACCTGTTTGAAAAAACGTTTCGACAATCAAATTATTTCGTTCAGTTTCAAACAGTGTTTCGTTTTCTTGCTGCTCAAACAAAAAATCGGAATTCATCTCTTTTTCAGTAAAAAAAACGGGAAGTTGCGGACGATTTTTTGGTGCAACAACGCCAAGTGCAGGATTTTTCTTTATTTTTTCTTTTTTTAGCAAAAATTTATAAAAAGATTTCAGCGCAGAAAGTTTTCTATTAACCGAAGTTGCCGAAAATTCTTTCATCAAATCTACTGCCCAGAGCCGAATGTCGTCTATTTCGGCTTTTTCGAGAGTTAGATTTTCGTTGTTTTTTTGCAAGAAATTTTCAAATTGCTCTATGTCAAATTTGTACGACAAAACAGTATGGGAAGAATAATTCCTCTCATACTGAATATATTGAAGAAACAAATCCAACATAATAATTGATTTTTTCGGCAAAGTTAAATATTTTTTTGCAAAAAAATCAAAAATGCGCTTTTATTCTTCTTTTCTTTGCAATTGTTGAACGTAAACGGCGTGTTGTTTTTGCTCGCGCTTTATAACAGAGGGTTTATCAAATTGCTTACGGCGGCGAAGTTCTTTAACAACACCGGTTTTTTCGTATTTGCGTTTAAATTTCTTCAAGGCGCGTTCGATGTTTTCGCCGTCTTTAATTGGTACTACAATCATTTTGAGATAGTTACGTTAAATTTTATTATTAAAAATTCTTTTTAAAATTGGACTGCAAAGATAGTTGTTTTTTTTTAATCTGCAAACAGTTTTAAAAAAAATATTATTAAAAATTATAAGGGTTGTTAATTTTTTTTATTCCCCAAAAAATTATTATCTTTGCAAGCGAATTTTGGCTTGAAAAGCCAAAGTAAAATAAATTTATTAATAATAAAATATAAAATTATGTCAAAAGTAACAGTTGTTGGCGCGGGCGCGGTTGGTGCAAGTTGCACAGAATACATTGCAATGAAAGATTTTGCATCGGAAGTTGTGTTGGTAGATATTAAAGAGGGTTTTGCCGAAGGAAAGGCAATGGACTTGATGCAAACTGCCTCTTTGAATGGTTTCGACACAAAAATCACAGGCACAACAAGCGATTATTCAAAAACCGCTGGTTCAAAAGTTGCCGTTATCACATCGGGCATTCCACGCAAACCGGGAATGACGCGCGAAGAACTCGTTGGCGTTAATGCAGGCATTGTAAAAAGCGTGGTTTCGGGTATTTTGCAGTATTCGCCTGATGCAATTATTATTGTGGTTGCCAACCCAATGGACACAATGACTTATCTCGTGCATAAAGTTTCTGGCTTGCCAAAACACCGCATTATCGGTATGGGCGGCGCGTTGGACAGCGCACGCTTCAAATATCGATTGGCAGAGGTGTTGAACTGCCCCGCGTCAGACCTTGATGGTATGGTAATTGCTGCTCACAGTGACACAGGTATGTTACCGTTGATTAGCAAAGCAACTTATAAAGGTGTTCCCGTAACGGAATTTTTGTCGGAAGAAAAAATCAACGAAGTGGTTGAAGCAACCAAAGTTGGCGGCGCAACGCTCACAAAACTGCTCGGCACTTCTGCCTGGTATGCGCCCGGCGCAGCGGTATCTGTGCTTGTGCAATCAATTCTTTGCGACCAAAAGAAACTTATACCTTGCGCTCTTATGCTTGACGGAGAATATGGCGAAAAAGATGTTTGTACAGGTGTTCCTGCAATTATTGGCGCAAATGGCGTTGAAAGAATCGTAGAAATTGCGCTTACAGATGCAGAAAAAGAGAAATTTGCAAGTTCAACGGCGGCGGTAAGAGAAGTTAATAAGGATTTGGCAACAGTTTTGTAAAACGCAGATGACGCGGATAACGCAGATTTTAATAATTCACAGATAAAAAATAAGATAACATAATTAATATGTTATCTTATTTTTTTATAAAAATTTGCGTTCAAAGCACTACTTTTATCGCTTTGTTGCTGCTGTGCAGAATATAAATACCTCTGGGCAGTGCAATATTGAGCGTTTGGTCTGCATTTATTTGCAACGTTGCAACATTAATACCAACGACTGTAAAGATTGAAACGGTTTGATTTTCTTTGCTGTTCAAATATAGATTGCCGTTGTTTGTCCAAACTTTCAAGGTGTTATCAACAAAAGGTTTATTGTCGGATACTGTACCGCTGAAAGCAGCTAAAGATGCAATAAATGGCTCTGATTTTTCTTCGCAACCATAATGGGTAATAACTTTAACGTGTAGTGAGAAGTCGTCATCTTCAAAATCAAAATCACCCATAATGATATACGGCGGCATTGTAACTACTACCTCGCTGTGGTCTTCATATATACCTCCTGCGTTGGGATGAGCATCATAAACAGACAGAATATAACCAACAGCGTTTGCATCTGCACTCCAGTGTAATTTTATGTGTGGTTCGTTTATGTGTTCGTCTCCTTCCTGTTTTAGTTCTGCTATAAAACCGCTTATCTCTTGTGGTATAGGTTTTACTGTAACCGCAATTTCAAACGTTGTGCTAGTACCACAATATTCTGCTATTACATCGTAAGTTACAGTAAAATCCGACGAATAAGGATTTTCTATGATTTGCGGATTTGATGTGTCTATTTCTTCACCATCAAACAAAATGGTAAAGGTTGTATTTTGTGGCAATAAATATCCACTGAAATCTAAACCTAAGAAATCAAACTCTTCGTTATGGCAAGCATCAATATTTTTATTTGCAATAATAATTTCATCGCTGATGATTGTCAGGTTCAACTTAATCACGCTATCGCAACCTGCTGCGTTTTGCAATGTTAAAAGCGTGTGTAATCCCGCCTCTGTGTAGGTTGAATTTGTTAACTCACAATAATACGCATCGTCTGCACAAATTAAAGCATTAATAATGTGCTCAGTAGGTTGTTTGATAGTAAGATTTAGATAAACCACGCTGTCGCAATTTGTAGCGTTTGTAGTTGTAAAAGCATAACCATTAAACGCTTCTGTATAATCAACATCATTTAAATGATAAGTTTCTCCTGCGCAAATTGAAGCATTGATAGTGTATTCTGTTGGTTGATTTACAATAATATTTACATTAAACGGCTCGCCAATGCAACCTGTTTCTGCATTTTTCGGAGTAACTGACAGAACCTGCGAAGATGTTACATTTGTAAGTGAGATAGAGGTTGCATCAATAATTCCGATATAGGAATATGTTAAACTTGCATCAGGCGTAATATTCACATCATCACCACTGCAGATTGTTTCTTCTTGGTCTAATACAACAGGTTTTGGATTTACGGTAACAGTTACAACATCAGAGAATTTTGCTCTTGTTAAACTGCTTACTCCACCGGGAAGATTTAATAAGTTGCTTCCAATTATTGTTCGCAGTTGTGTCAAGGTAATATTTAAAGTGGCTTCTACATAATAATCACCGCTTTCTGTAATTGTGATTGTTGAATTAGTTTCATTATCTAACCTCACATCGCCTTTATACCATTGATAAGATATATAGGTATCTGCACAAGTTGCTGCTATGAGGGTTGTATTACCGCCTTCGCAAAAAATTAAGGGATTATTGTTTGTTATTGTTATATTTGGAACTGTTATATCAAAAGTAATTTTTGCACTGCCTTCACGACCTGCTCCGCCATTGTTTGTTCCTATAGATGTGCCTCCCCCTCTTCTTGCACCACTACCGCCTCCACCGGGAAAAGTTCCTGTGATGCCATTGGTATTATTCGAACCATTGGTGGTAATTCCTCCTCCATTACCGGCACTGCCTCCTGAGGTATTCTGTCCATCAATCCAGCCAGACTGACCATTTAAACTGCCGAGTCCTCCATTTTCTGCTGTACCTCCAGCACCTCCAGCACCCCACTGATTTGAAGTGCTTCCGCTACAAATATAGCGACCATGAGATCCGCCACCGCCGCCTCTTGCTTCTACTAAAATTGAATTGTATGTACATTTGCTATCGTTACCTTTTGTCCCATTGTTTCCACTACCAACTGTTCCTGCAGTACCCGTTCCGCCAGCTCCTCCTGTCCCAACAGTAACACTCATCGTACCTCCACCATCACCAAAATTTTTTATTGCATAAGCACCGCCACCACCACCGCCGCCGCCTGATGAGTTGCCACAAGAGTTATTAGCACCACCACCACCTCCTCCTCCGCCCCAAATTCGAGCAATAATATCGGTAGCAAAACAGGGAAGATTTAAATTGTGATTGCCTGCGGGCAAAGTTGCTCCAATTTCTGTTGGAGTATAACCATCAATAGTGATAGATTTAAGATAGGCGTATTGGCTTCTTGTATTAGTTTTAGTTATTCTTAAAAACCTGTCAGTAGATAGGAATGATACGTTTACTGTATTATCAATATGATAAACAATTGCACCAGAACTTTCATCATTAATAACACCTATTTGACGCCAAGTTTGGTTATCTGAAGATGCCTCAAATATAACTTGAGGCCAATAGTTAAATACAGTGGCAGCATCTCTAAATCGATGAATTGTTATCACTGCATTTGTAGGAACATCACTAAATGCAAAAACCATTGAGCCACTTGTTGATGACGTCATATTTAATTGATACCCACAATCGATACCATCTTGAGAACGTATATGCCACGTTGATGAACTGTTGGCAAACGTAATCCAAGGCAACGCAATGTTACCGCCACCTGTTTGTTTATTAATAGTAACAGGTAAAGAAGTTGTTGATTGTGCTTTTATATTAACAGCACAAAATAAAAAAGCAATACAAAAAAATGCTGCAAGACAAGTTAGATTAAGTTTTTTCATAATCATAAAATTAAAAAAATTAAATTAGAATTTGAACTGACAAAGTTAGTCACTTTTTCCCTCTCACAATAAAATAACCTGCTTTTTTAAAGATTATTTTAAAGAGATAAATAAAATAAATATTTATTAACATTGTTGTTTTTATAATAAATTTATTGTAAAAAATAGCAGAAAATCAACACGTTACAAAAAAACAAAAAAAGTATGTAATCTGTTATTTGCTGAAAATCAGGCAGTTATATGATGTTAAATAAAGAGGGTTTTTTTCTTAAAATTTCTTAATTAAATTTAGATTTTTATTTGGAAAAATAAAACAAAAAATGTGTTTTTAAGATTTTTTAATTATAGTTTCGTCATTTTTTGACAAAAAAGTTCGCGGTTTCTATCAAAATTTTGATAAAAACCGCGAAAGAACATATTATATTTTTCTTTTAAGAAACAAAAATGTAGAAATAAAAGTTATAACCTCTCAACGATTACCGCTGTTCCCATTCCGCCGCCGATACAGAGCGTTGCAAGTCCGTTCTTGGCATTACGACGTTTCATTTCGTAGAGCAAAGATGTGAGAATACGCGCACCCGATGCACCAATCGGGTGTCCGAGAGCGATTGCGCCGCCATTTACATTGACGATTTCGGGGTTGAGTTTCAAATCACGCACCACGGCTATACTTTGCGCCGCAAATGCCTCGTTTGCCTCCACAAGGTCGAGGTCTTCGACTTTCATATTCGCCATTTTCAACGCTTTTTGTGTTGCGAAAACAGGTCCATAACCCATAATTTGCGGCTCTAAACCTGCTGTTGCATACGCTTTTATCTTTGCAAGTGGTTTCAAACCGAGTTTGTCCGCTTTCTCTTTTGACATCAAAACTGAAAACGCCGCGCCGTCATTAATACCCGAAGCGTTGCCTGCGGTAACGCTGCCCTCTTTTTTGAATGCAGGACGCAGTTTTGCCAACGCTTCAATAGTTGCGCCAGCACGAGGAAATTCGTCTTTTTCAAAAATAATCGGGTCGCCTTTTTTTTGCGGAATAAGAACCTTTACAATCTCTTCATCAAATTTTCCCGCTTTTTGCGCTGCCTCACATTTTAATTGACTTTGCAAAGTAAATTCATCTTGCTCTTCACGCGAAATATTCCATTTCTCAGCGATATTTTCCGCCGTTATTCCCATATGCACAAGCGAAAACGCCTCTGTTAAGCCGTCTTTTATCATCGAATCAACAATCACGCCATCGCCCATTCGGTAGCCGCTACGGGCGTTTGGCAAAAGGTAAGGCGCATTGGTCATACTTTCCGTGCCACCGCAGAGAATCACCTCCGCATCACCGCTTTTAATAATTTGTGCAGCCAACGAAACCGACCGCAAGCCCGAGCCGCAAACAATATTCAAAGTCATCGCAGGACTCTCCACAGGCACACCCGCTTTGACAGCAATTTGACGAGCGGTGTTTTGTCCTGCGCCTGCTGTAAGCACATTGCCAACAATGGTTTCGTCAATAATTTCGGGCGAAATGTCAGCACGGTTAATCGCC
>Ga0209737_10001023_pt1 | contig 20980 bp, 22 predicted proteins | sample TergutCu122P3_FD_187284 | JGI IMG/M metagenome (GOLD analysis project Ga0209737, IMG submission 187284) | Cubitermes ugandensis P3 segment gut microbial communities from Kakamega Forest, Kenya - Cu122 P3 (SPAdes) (version 2) | ecosystem: Host-associated > Arthropoda: Insects > Digestive system...
TCGGAAAATCATTGACTTTGTTGACTTTAACCCCGCAGTTCTGGATTCCCGCGTTCGCGGGAACGACGAGAAAAGAAAGGCTCACTTCAACCCTAAACCGGTCTATTAGACATTGTCTTCCCGCACATGTGGGAAACAAAGGGGTAACCTCAGTTAACTAAAAAATGAACACGTCAATAACTATTGACATGCGTGGTTTTATTTTTCAGTTCGAATTCTACCTGTCTTTGCGCCAGAAAGAAAATACGCGAGCCATAAGCAGGACGGATAAGTTGCCAAGGAGTGCTTTTGATGAAAGGAATGTCGCTATCGCTGAATAACCCCAGCGCCTCCATGCCTCCTACAAAGGCAATCAGGACACCTAAGAGAAAGTCCATGTCCATTTCTGCTCGAAAATCCTGATCCATCTACACGCCCTCCATAGCTGCCTGCGTATAGACAAACCTATTTTTCAAAAGCAATGTTGTCTGAGTCCTTTTCTCACCTTCCCCCTTGCCTTCCAAATATGCCCACTATATAATAACCATTATATAGGAGATTTTATGCTCAGCTTCAAAGTGACAACCGTAGGCTCTTCCGCAGGTTTCATCCTGACAAAGGAGGCGATGGCTCACCTCCGCATTGAGAAGGGGGATACGGTTTATTTGACGCAAACGCCGGATGGCGGCTATAGGCTAACGCCCTATAACCCTGAGTTTGCTCGGCAAATGGCGCTGGCCGAGGAGCTGATGCACGACGACCGCGAAATTCTACGGGCCCTGGCGAAGTGAGTACTTGGCGCTGGGTGGCCCCGGCCGTTCTCTATGCCATTCACGACCGGCAGCTGGCCGAGCACGGCGGACAAGAAGGCATTCGGGACTTGAACGCCATCGAATCCGCGCTGGCCAGGCCGCAACACCTGCTGGCCTATGGCGCCCCGGATGCGGCCGCGCTGGCCGCCGCCTATGCCTTTGGCCTTTCAAGAAACCACGGCTTTGTGGACGGCAACAAACGCGTAGCCTGGGTGGTGGCACGCCTCTTCTTGGCGGACAACGGTTTTAAGTTGAGTTTCAAGGCCGTTGAAGCTGTGCGCCTCATGGAGGCCCTTGCTGCAGGCCTCATTGAAGAAAGCCAGCTGGCACAGTGGTTTAGAGAGCGGTTGGAGAAGGTGGCGGAAAAATAACTGCCTCGAAAAAAACACTTTCCCCAAACCTCCGAAGAATGCTATGTCTCCTCCCGCTGCAAGAGTTTTGTAGCTGGGTCTGGTAAACCCATTAGATATATCGTTGAACGAGAAGTGCCCCAGCAGGGCCCGGTGGCCTGAGGCTTCTCGTTTGAGTGCCTCCAGGTCTCTGGTGGCCCAAGCGGGGGTCGAAAGGCCACCGGTTTTTCGATATATCTACCGGTTTTACCAGCTCGTTTGGGCCGCCACGTTTGGCTCAAATGAAAAGCCTGGCCCCTGCAGCGTATTTTTCGCTGTATGGGAGGGCCGGACATGCAAGAAGAGAAGCAAAACGAGAGCAATGGCTTAGACGAAGGCACGTGCCTGATGTTATACGCCACCTACAAACTGCTGGATTGTCTGCAGGAAGCGCATTTCTCGAATGCCAACATTGTGCGCCAGCGCGTCTTAGTCCTCACGGCCTTGCCCGGGGGGCTTGGCTACCTGATGGATATTTTCACGGTGCTGACGGATGCCATCCGCATGAAGGAGCGTGCATGCATAGAGCAGAATTTGGCAGCGCTCGTTGACATGCTGGACGAGGCCGGCGTGTCTGCTGAAAGCCAAACAGCAGAGCCTGGGTCCCCGCCGCCACCGTGGTGGTGCCTCGAAGACACCCTCCCCTATGGCCAACCCCAGCCCATGGAAGAGCCCGCCCCGCCAGAATGCGCGACGCCAAGGAGCAACCATGGATGCTGAAAGAAAAGAGCTCGCAGAAATAAAAGCCCTGGTGCTGACGCTTGCCACTGCTTTGACGGGGCTTCTGGCCACGCTCAGCAAAATATTCAAAACCATGGCGCTGGACCGTTTTCCAGTTGAATTGATTCGCTGCGACCCACATTTTTCGCACATCTTCATGCGCTTCCTCCTTCGGCCGTCCTCGACGTGCCTTGTGGCACGCCTGCGGGGTCCGAAGTCCGGGCCGCATGAATCTGCACGAAAACTGTGTGCCTCGCTTGAATCACTTCAACTGGAAAACGGTCTTGTATTTTCCGTTGTGCTGCTTGCCTTGCTTGCCACGCTCGCCTGGCTCATGTTGTTTTAGGCGGCGTGGGCGGTCCCCACACCGACATGTTGCTTGCCGTTTCCACCTTCATTCCAAGGCAATTTTGCGGATGCGGTGGTTGTAGGTGTCTGCCACATAGAGGTTGCCATCCGTGTCGATGGCAATGCCGCGAGGCCTGTTAAACCGTGCAAGCTTTCCCGGGCCGTTGGCGTAGTCTCCTTCTATGCCGCCGCCAGCGATGGTGCTCACCAAACCCTGTGGCGTGACTCTGCGGATGCGGTGGCTGCCATTGTCCACCACATAGAGGTTGTCCGCCGCGTCCATGGCGATGGAGTTAGGCCAATTAAACTGTGCCTGGCTTCCTTGGCCGTCAGCAACCCCCCTCTCGCCGCTGCCGGCGAAAGTGCTGACAACGCCCTCTGGAGAAATTTTGCGGATGCGATGGTTGTTGTAGTCCGCCACATAAAGGTTGCCCTCTGTGTCGATGGCAACACCGTTAGGCGCATAAAAGCGTGCGTCTGTTCCCGTGCCGTCGAGAAAGCCTCCGCTGTTGCCGGCAATGGTGCTGACGACTCCCTGGGGTGTCACCTTGCGGATGCGGTGGTTTTGGCTATCGGCCACATAGAGATTCCTCTGCGTGTCGATGGCCATGCCATAAGGGTGACGAAACCCTGCAGCTGTTCCCGTGCCGTCGATAAAGTCGCGTCCACTTCCGGCGAGGGTTCTGACGGCTCCAAGCAGCGAAATGGTTCGGATGCGGTGGTTCCACGTATCCGCCACATAAAGGGTGCCATCCGTGCCGATGAGAATGTCATAAGGTTGATTAAACTCTGAATCCGCTCTCCCCGAATCGACAGAACCTTGTGTGCCAGTGCCGGCAAAAGTGCTGACAACTCCCTGTGGCGAAATGGCTCGGATGCGGTGGTTGTTGGTGTCCGCCACATAGAGGTTGTTGCTCCTGTCAATGGCGACGCCATAAGGTTGATTAAACTGTGCAGCTGTTCCCGTGCCCTCAGCAAAGCCTGCTGTTCCACTTCCGGCAACGGTGCTCACCACAGCTGTTGGAAAATAAGTGAATGTGTCCGCAGAGACGGCCGTTTTCCCCCCCGTGGTGACGCGCACAGGGCCCGCGCAGAGCATGCTTTTGGGGACCTTTACAACAATCTCATTCTCTATAGCAGAGACGACGGCAGCCGGAATGCCATTGAACGTAACGATGTTTTCCGAAGGCACAGCGCTGAAATTTTCTCCTTGAATGCGAAGTATGGCACCCTGGGGGGCCTCATGTGGGCTGAAGCTGCTGATGACAAGTCCGGCAGCAACTTTGTCACCAGGCTCGCCACCCAGCTCATCAACAGACCCACTGCCAGGCTCGTCAACAGACTCGCCAGGGGACACCGGTTTCTTGCGGGTGCACACCCCAGTGTCGCCCGGTTTTGGGTTTTCGCCGACATAACAGTGGCTGTCCGGATGCAAAGAATGGCAGTCGGCGTCTGTTTTGCATGTGCCCAAAATGCTACAACCAGATGCCAACAACAGCAAGGCCAAGACTTGAACAAATTTTTGCGTTCTCATGGATTCCCCCCTTCAAAAATGTTGTGCGTCTGTGGTTGTTCGTCCGACATGCTCGCTGCTTTCCCCTTATTTACTTCCATCTTCATAGCATAGAATTACTTGGGGCGACTAAGTGTTTTTTTCTCATTTATTCTATTAGACCGCCTCAACCCTAAACCAAGCTAAATCCCCGGTGAGTATGCTATGTTGCCCGCCACCCCCGGCATGGCCACACCGTCCTTGTTCCACCCAAAGGCCACCGTCTCGCTGCCGCTATATATGACAATCAGTTGCGTACCGACGGTGACGTCACTGCCGGGGTAGATGGAGGCCTCCCCCCCCAGGTTGAGGAGGTGGGCGATGTCATCTTTGCACGCCGACTGGCGAGTCTTCTGAAACTTTTTGCCCACACCCCGCCCTCCTGCTGGACACTGCTCAAAGCTACACAACCCTACAACCTAGCATTCTTTGCCAACTCTGTGGAACAAAAACTGTGGACGGACATGTTCTGGCTTTGACACCGCGCGCCCTCCCCTTTTGCATGTAAAGGAAAGCTGCCGCCTGCTGTGACCATAACAGTGTACAGTGAAATATCTACATGTATGTTTTTGAATTTCTAGCAACATTGCAAACAGAGCTCAGAGAATCTAAGTGAGGGCCGAACAAAGGAGACACATCTATCTATCTATACATTCAAATGAAAGTCTAACGACTGCTGTTGTAGCGGCGTTGACGGGTTGCAAACAGCAAGGAGCAACACTTCCGGCTGAAATAAGGGGGGGGTTCTATGTATTGACATTCAACATTTTGCATTTTGTATTGAAAGGAAAGAAGTCATGAAACCAAATACAACCATGCCCAAGGCATGTATAGTATATTCATTCCCACGGGCAGTGCGCAGCTGTTTGCTGGGTTTGGTAGTCATTCTGAGTTTGGGGTTTGTGCGGGAGGCGCAGGCGGCCAACTGCACTTGGAAAGAACCGAACAAAGCCCTGCAGAAGGACATTCAGCAAGCCCTCAAAGACCTCGGTCTCTATTCCGGTTGGGTTGACGGAGAGTGGGGGCCGCTCTCCAGGCAGGCCATCCAAAAGGCTGTGAGAAACTGGTCGGGTTACATAGGCCCCACCGACGGGTACCCCGGGGCCAACACTTGTGAAGCGGTGAGGAAATTCGCCTACGCCTGTGGTAGCTACAGGGGCTCCTTGTCTGGTTCTCTCAACACTGAGGCCTGGCTCGGCTTCCTCTCCGCCCTGAAAAGGCCGAAGAAATACTCACTGTACATGTCTGGGGCGATTGGCCCCTATATTGCGGCAAATATGTACTCACTCGGATGCCCCATTAACAACGAGTACTATTGGGCGGGCGGATATCGCCAGGAGACCCAGCACAAGTCTGATGGTAGCCACCTCAATGGTATGCACCTCGCAATAGTTTGGAAAGGCAATACGGGCGCACATGTCCTGCATCCGCCAGTCAAGGACTTCATCAGTAGGATGAATAGGATTGAGTGGATTGGATTCCCAACCACAGATCCATCCGCAACATACAACTCACCCTGGTGCCAAACGTTCGAAAAGTGTAGGCTTTGCTGGCGTCAATTCAGCTATAGCGATAGAGATATTTCTTGGAAGTGCTGGAAAAGCGCCTCCACGCCAACCGCCGCTGGCGCCATGAGCTCAGAGCTTGACTTGCCCGAACAAGACATGGACTCCCTCGAGGAAGACATGGACTCCCTTGAGGAAAACCTGGACTCCCTCGAGCAAGCCGTGGACCTGCCACAGGAAAATGGGCCAACGGAAACCATGCCTGAAACAGACACACCTGTCACCGCCACCCTTTCCGAAGGCAAGGCCGGCCTCTCGGGCGGCTGCAACGCCGTGGGTGGCCCCTTCTCCCTCGCCGCGCTCATTTCCCTCGTGGCTTTAGCGGTTAGGCGCAGGCGTCTCGTCTAGGGGGTGTCCCTCATAGGACACTCCGTTTAAATTTCCTCAGTCGTTGCGAGGAGCCGGAGGCGACGAAGCAATCCAGCGCTGCAAGCGTTTGCACTTCTGGATTGCTTCGCTTCGCTCGCAATGACGGAGAATTACAGGACAAGTTGCACGAATTCATTTCCTATTAGGGACACTCCCTAGATGTCGCGATATTTGAAACATAAAAAAAGTGCGCGCGCCAGAAGCAGGACGGATATCCCTATGTTCAGTTGCCAAGGAATGACTTCGAAGAAAGGTCCGATGAGAGGAATGTCGCTGCTGTCGAATAGCCCCAGCGCCTCCATGCCCTCTACAAAAGTAATCAAGAAAGAGAGGAGAAATTCCATGTCCCTTTCTGCTTGAGGATCCAGAGCCATCCAAACGCCCTCCATAGCTACCTGCGTATAGACAAACTATTTTTCAAAAGCAATTGTTGTCTGAGTCCTTTTCTCACCTTCCCCCTTGCCTTCTCGGAACACCTGCTATATAATAACCATTATATAGGAGATTTTATGCTCAGCTTCAAAGTCACAACCGTAGGCTCTTCCGCAGGCTTCATCCTGACAAAGGAGGCGATGGCCCACCTCAGAATTGAGAAGGGGGATACGGTTTATTTGACGCAAACACCGGATGGCGGCTATCGCCTAACGCCCTATAACCCTGAGTTTGCTCGGCAAATGGCGCTGGCGGAGGAGCTGATGCACGACGACCGCGAAATTCTACGGGCCCTGGCGAAGTGAGCACCTGGCATTGGGTGGCCCCGGCCGTTCTCTATGCCATTCACGACCGGCAGCTGGCCGAGCACGGCGGACAAGAAGGGAACCTTGGGCGCAGCACTTGTCCTCAAAAGCAGCAGAGGGTTCCCCAAGGGAAGGCTGTGTCGCTCACCCCCCAGCCCCCTCAAGGGGGCGAGACGCAAGACATAAACGCCATCGAATCCGCGTTGGCCAGGCCACAGCAGCTGCTGGCCTATGGCAATCCGGACGCGGCCGCACTTGCTGCCGCCTATGCCTTTGGCCTTTCAAGAAACCACGGCTTTGTGGACGGCAACAAGCGCGTAGCCTGGGTGGTGGCGCGCCTCTTCTTGGCGGACAACGGTTTTCAGTTGAGTTTCAAGGCCGTTGAAGCCGTGCGACTCATGGAAGCCCTTGCTGCAGGCAACATTGAAGAAAGCCAGCTGGCACAGTGGTTTAGAGAGCGGTTGGAGAAGGTGGCGGAAAAATAACTGCTCCGCAAAAAACACTTCCCCAAACCTCCGAAGAATGCTATGTCTCCTCCCGCTGCAAGAGTTTTGTAGCTGGGCCTAGCAAACCCATTTAGTATTGACCAATAATGAACGGAGAGAGCCACCGGCGAATCTTGTCTCTTCGTTCTGCGGAACCCACCTTTGGCGGTCCAGGTGTGGAATCGCGAGATTCGCCGGTTTTTCGTTATTGGTCACCGGATTTGCTAGCTCATTTGGGCCGCCACTTTTCTTGGCTCAAATGAAACAGCCTGGCCCCCTGCAGCTTTGGAGGGCCGGACATGCACGAAAAGAAACCAAACGAAGGCAGCAAATTAGAAAAATGCAAGCGCTGGGTGTCGCATGTCGTCGCCCTCTGGAAACGCCCAAAAATAAAAGCCTATTTCTTCCCCAAAGACGGCCCCCCCTATCCGATTGAGCTCCCTTATTCCACGCTGACACCGATGAAGTCACGCAAACGCCGGTCCATGCAAACCGGCTATGGCACACAACCGCCTGCACCCGTCAAGCCACGGCCACGAAAGACTTTTTTCGAAAAACTCAAAGGCTTTTTCTTCAGACGAGGTTAACCCATGAGCACACCCGAAACCGAAGCACATGACGACATTCCCTCCGAAGAGGCAGAATCCCTTCTGCCTCAAATTTCGCCTTGGCAGCCTCGAAAAACCCTCCCTATGTTTCCTCCGTTTTCACAGCCGCCGCCTGCGCCAACAACACCCGTGGAGACTCAAGAAGAGGGCCCCGCTTTCTTTACACCGTTGGAGCAGGAGCGCTGCCTGGCCGCCCTCGAGGAGGTTGAGCTGTGTGAGAATCCAGGAGGAAGCCATGAGCGATAAGTGGGCCTTTATGGCGCTTGGGTTTTCAATCGGGTTTCTGGGTGCGACACTCCTGGCTGTATTTTTGGCGACCTAAGCGGCTTTCTGTGGCCTCCTTGTGTAAAGCGGCATACTCATCCTCGGACATCGGCGAGGTATAAGCTTGTCGAGCTCCGGTGGTTTGGAATCGAGCTCCGGTGGTTTGGAGTCAAGCTCCGGTGGTTTGGAGTCGAGCTCCGGTGGTTTGGGGTCGAGCTCCGGTGGTTTGGAGTCAAGCTCCGGTGGTTTGGAGTCAAGCTCCGGTGGTTTGGAGTCGAGCTCCGGTGGTTTGGAGTCAAGCTCCGGTGGTTTGGGGTCGAGCTCCGGTGGTTTGCAAGCGTCGGTTGCGACAATCGCTGGTGCCCCCCTGAATGGCCTCCCATGGGGGAATAAAAATTCACTTTCTGCTTTCAATGGCTGCTATGCAACCCCTCGCTGCCCTCATGAAAAAAAACATGCCCACACGCCACAGGCCCCCGCTTTTTGTTTTGCTTTCACTCCTTTTTGCCCCCGCGCTTCTCGTTGGCCTCGGGTGCAAGACGACACATGCCCGCATGCAGGCGAGTGCTGAAACCACCCTCTATGTCCCGGGGGTTGTTGTCAGCACGCTTGCCGGCAACAATGCAACCCTCGTCAATGGCCCCAAAAGCCTGGCGCAGTTTTTTGAGCCTTCCGACGTTGCCATCGACAAAGCGGGCAACCTCTATGTGGCTGACAGCAGCAACCATTGCATCCGCAAGGTTTCGCCCCAAGGAGACGTCAGCACCTTTGCCGGTACCCACCATCGCGGCTTTGCCGACGGCCCTGGAAACCAGGCGCAATTCAGTGCCCCTGCCGGCATTGCCGTCGACACAGCGGGCAACCTCTATGTGGCCGACACAGGCAACCACCGCATCCGCAAAATTTCGCCTTCGGGAGAAGTCAGCACGCTTGCCGGCAGCGGCGAAACAGCAGGCTTTGCCGACGGCGCCGGGCACCAGGCGCGGTTTCATGGCCCTGTCGGTATTGCCGTCGACGCAGAAGGCAACCTCTATGTGGCCGACGCAGGCAACCACCGCATCCGGCAGGTTTCGCCTTTGGGAGAAGTCAGCACCTTTGCCGGCAGCAAAGAAGGCTTTGTCGACTGCTTCAAAACCCTTGCGCAATTTAACAACCCTTCGGCTGTTGCCCTCGACGCAGCAGGCAACCTCTATGTAACCGACACGTGGAATTCCCGCATCCGCAAGGTTTCGCCCAAAGGAGACGTCAGCACCGTTGCCGGCGACAGTTATGGGGGCCTTCGGGACGGCCCCAAAAACCGTGCGCAATTTGGCGGCCTTTCGGGTATTGCCCTCGACGCGGCAGGCAACCTCTATGTGGCCGACACCGGCAACCACCGCATCCGCAAAGTTTCGCCCAAAGGAGACGTCAGCACGCTTGCCGGCAGCGGTGCAACGGGCATGGACGAAGGAGGAGGTTTTGCCGATGGCCCCGGCAACCGTGCACAGTTTAAGCGCCCCGCTGGCATGGCCCTCGACGCAGCGGGCAACCTTTATGTGGCGGACATTGACAACCACTGCATCCGCAAGGTTTCGCCCAAAGGAGACGTCAGCACCTTTGCCGGCGGCATTCCGCCCGCTCTGGGAGGGGGAGACTTTGCGGACGGCATGGGAAGCCGTGCGCGCTTGCGCTACCCTTCCGGCATGGCCGCCGACGCAGCAGGCAACCTCTATGTGGCCGACAGGTGGAACCACCGCATCCGCAAAGTTTCACCTCTGGGAGAAGTCAGCACTGTTGCCGGCAGCGGTGAGGCAGAAGGCCTTGTCGGCAGCGGTGAGGCAGAAGGCCTTGCCGACGGCCCCAAAAGCCAGGCGCGGTTGAATGGCCCTGCGGGTGTTGCCCTCGACGCGGCAGGCAACCTTTATGTGGCTGAAATCGGCAACAACCGCATTCGAAAGGTTTCACCCCAAGGAGACGTCAGCACACTTGCCGGCAGCGGCGAAACAGGCCGGGAAGACGGAGAGGTGGGAGGCTTTGCTGACGGCCCTGGAAACCAGGCGCAGTTTTATAGCCCTTCTGACATTGCCGTCGACGCAGAAGGCAACCTGTATGTGGCCGACACGTGGAACCACCGCATCCGCAAAGTGTCGCCTTTGGGAGAAGTCAGCACGCTTGCTGGCAGCGGCGAAACAGGCCGGGAAGGAGGAGACTTTGCCGACGGCCCTGGAAGCCAGGCGCGGTTTCATTTCCCTGCCGGTATTGCCCTCGACGCAGCAGGCAACCTCTATGTGGCCGACAGCCACAACCACTGCATCCGCAAGGTTTCGCCCTTGGGAGAAGTCAGCACCGTTGTCGGCAGCGCCAAGAAAGCAGGCTTTGCCGACGGCCCCAAAAGCCAGGCGCGGTTGAATGGCCCTTCGGGCATTGCCCTCGACGCGGCGGGCAACCTTTATGTGGCCGACACGTGGAACCACCGCATCCGCAAGGTTTCGCCCGAAGGCGAAGTCCGCACCGTTGCCGGCAGCGGAGAATCCGGCGACACAGAAGGCAACGGCAACCTTGCGCAGTTTTATTTCCCTTCCGGTATTGCCCTCGACGCAGCGGGCAAGCTTTATGTGACGGACACATTCAACCACTGCATCCGCAAGGTTTCAGTAGACCGCTTCTAAGTTAAAGTGATTCTAGCGAGCCTCACAGTTTTCGAGCAGATTCCCGCGGCCCGGACTTCGGACCCCGCAGGCGTGCCTGAGGCACGTCGAGGACGGCCGAAGGAGGAAGCGTGGGAAGATGCCGAAAAATGTGGGGCGCAGCGAATCAATTTAACTTAGAAACGGTCTAGAATAAAAAGCGCTCCGTCCCGTTGTTTTTGAAATATGGAAAACACATTGCCTGCTTTCCATCTAAATTGCTATGGCTCGCACTTTCAGGGGGGGACACAGAAACCCTGCGCTCTAAAAAATGAGGTTGCTGCCATGAAAATGACAGAAGAAGTCCACTGCTCAACGGTTTTTGAATTTCTGGTAAGGACAGACTTTCGAAATGCACAGCTGTTTGGCAAAAAGGCACAACGAGGTGATTGGATTTTTCGAGGGCATGCCGATGTGAGTTACCGCTTGGTGCCATCGCTTCTTCGGCCTTGTGTTCGCCTTAAAAACACCCAAAGGAATGAAGAGGGCGCAGGGGAGTGGGTGGCGGTGGAGCCTTCCAAAATAGACAATATGGCCCTGTGGGCCTTCGAAATAAGGACGCTCAAAGAATTTTTTGAGCTTGCCGATGCCGCCGGCCTTCCGCTTCCTGAAGACAGCCAGGCACTGCGTCGAAAATTTGAAGAGGAAGGCCCCCTCCCCTTTATGGGCAAAAGCTTTAAAAAACGCCCCGCCGTGTCTGGCCCTCCCAAGGCACAAAAAACGCTCTGGCCTGACGAGTCGCTGTTTTCCCTGATGGCCCTTGCCCAACACCATGGCGTTCCAACGCGCTTGCTGGACTGGACAAAAAGCGCCAAAGTCGCTGCCTATTTCGCCGGGCTTCGGCCAAAGCACTCCTCACAACCTGACAGGCTGTGTGTCTGGGCATTCAACTTGTCCTATTATAAAAAACTGTTGAGGGCCGGCACATTCGCTGCGGGTTTTCCAAGTCAACGCGGCCCCATCCTCATTGTCCACGCTTCCGGGGCAGGAAACGCCAACCTCCACAAGCAAGAAGGGTTGTTTTTGCTGCATAAGGAGTTTCAGCCCAACCTGGAAGCTCCCGACACAAGGGGCATGGACGCCATCCTCGCCGGGCACCTGGAGGCCATGGGCACCCAACTTGAGCATCCTCTTTTTGTCTGTGTCTCCTTGCCCAGAGCGAAGTCCGGCGACTTGCTTCGGGCTTTGGCTGCTGAAGGCATCCACCCTGCCCGACTTTTTTCAGGGTTTGACGGCGTATCCCGCGCCCTGCGTGAGCAATGGGAAGAATGGGGGCAGCCTGTCTCTGAGCGGATGGTGGATTTTCTTCGTTTTGCTCAAGAGCCCAAGTCACCGACGCAAATTAATGAGCGCTTCCATGACACGTGCAATCAGCTGATAGAGCAAGCCTGGTGGGGGGGGCTCATCGGCTTTGACTGGCAAAAACAGCCGGGGCTGGTGGTGCTTTCAGACAAGGGGGAAAGCCTTATTGACGCATTTGAAAAACAAAAGGCTTAAAACAGGCCGAGTTGACGCTCGTGAGGGATGGGCAATACACCGATGATGACCCATGGGTTCGGGGCGAAGGAATGAAATCGTTGCGTTGTTCCGAGAAAGAAATGGAGGTTTTTCTTCGTGAATTCATCGAAATATTTTTGTCGAACCTTGTCGAGTGCCTTGGGCTCATCGTCGTTGGTCAACCGGAGGCAATTCCAATAGAGCGCACCGGCCTCCCAGTCGAGCACCTGAAGTTCGCTCTTCTTCCCTGCCGCATCTTCAAACCTGTATGAGAAACTATAGGGCAGCTTTGGAATCACCTTGAAGGTTTCCCTCCAGGCGTTGTCCTCGAATAACTCGTTTTGCCGCGAGGCTTCGCGTATTTCGCGAACTTTGTCGAGTTCCCACGCGCGCTCGTCCTCTTCAACAACAAAGTCCAAAATGCGCGTCGGCTTAAATACAGCAAGCGAAACCTGGTTCGCCTTCGCCCCGACAATCAACTCATCGAGTCTGTCATAGACACGGGCCTTTTTGAGCAACAACTCGCGACGCTCGCGCCAGTCGTCCGCCGTTCCCATATGGCCGACGGGCTCGAGCTCACACGCATCCACGGGTCGATGACTCTCCGGGCGCAGGTCCGTGGTGCTTCGCTGGAGGCGGCATTCGAGCCAGTCATATTTGCTGTATTGCTCCTTCTCTTCAAGGCGACGAAATGGCACGGGATAGATGCGCACCCACGTGCCATCCTCACGCACGCCTGCCGTGCAAACCGTTTCGCCATACTTCCGAGAGAGCGTTGGATATGTCTTGACGGTAATAAGAATGCGCTGCTTTTCCATTCTGCCCCACCTTCTCACAAATGCTTGGCGCGGAAATTCTCTCCGAGTCTGCTTTCAAGTGCCTCGGCCACACAATGGCGATGGCATTGCTTGGGTTGATGCTCATAGCAGGTGAGCGCTACACATTCTTTCTCGTCAATCCAGGCCCGAATTTTTTCGAGCACGGCGTCCTGCTTGAAAAGCCATGTGCGCTTATAGTGCTCAAAGAGGGCCTCATAGTCAGCCTGCGTATTGAGGCCCTGCCTTTGCTCAGACGCGATGCCAAGCTCGGGCAAATGCTCATAGCGGAGCCCAACATTTTCACAGGCGCTCGCAAGCGTTTTTTTCGAGAAACCATATTTCCGGCTGATGGGGTTGCGACGCACGTCACACAGAAGCGTGACGCCACTCTTGAGCAGCGTGTTCAGGTAGCTTTCGACAGAATGGCCTTCATAGCCAAGGGTGTACAGCGTGGCCTTAGAACAACCGACGCGGGCAGATTGAATGCGTGCGAGCGCGGCGGCGTCACCCTTCAGCACACGCCCGGCAATTTCACTGCGCGTGGCAAAGAACGGAAAGCGCCGATATGTGTCGGCAATCAGCTCGTCGCCACGCAGATGGTGACGCCTTGCGAATGCGAAGAGTTGCACGTCGGCTGTCCGCCCAATCACTTTTCGGCCCGCGTCGCTAAGACACCACTTGTCATCATCTTCAAGAAGCCCGAGTTCCACGAGTTTCCGGCAGTCGGCGTAAGAGCTGAAAGAGAATGCACCCAACTTATAGGGTACAAAGTCGTAGGGGGCGTTAAGCTGCAGCTCTTGGCAATAAAGGAACAGCAGCTTTTGGAAGTCGAGCTTTCCGACTGTCCCACCAAGGGCATCCAGGAGCTGCAAGAGCTGCCGCTGCCGCGAATACAACATCGGCGTTGTGCGCAAGAAAACACGGGGGCTCATCGCGGTCATTTTGTCTTCTTTCCTATGCTGATGTTTTTTGTACTCTCTTGGCGATAAGCAATCAAATGTAGCAGCATAAAACTCTTTTTTGGGGTGCAGAAAGACTGAACGCAAAAGGAGCTTCAACATGAATTCAAGTGGACATCCGCTGTGCTGGCACCCCTCTCCGCTGGGGGCCATCGGCTTTGCCTTCAACAACGCCCGCCTCTGGGAAGTCACCCTCAAGCCCTGGCAGGCTTGCCCCGAAAATGCCTCGCCGCTTCTGGGTGAAAACAAAGCCTTCGCCCAGGCCCTGGACGCCTATTTCGCAGGAAACGTGGGCGCGCTGGAGGCTTTTAAAACAGTTCCCCAGCGGGGTACGGCTTTCCAAAGAGAGGTGTGGCAGGCCCTCTGTCACATAGCGCCTTGTCAACACCAAAGCTATGCTGGCATCGCCGCTGCCATTGGGCGCCCCAAAGCTGTGCGCGCTGCCGGAAGCGCCATCGGCAAAAACCCCCTTTTTCTTGTGCTGCCTTGCCACCGAGTCCTCGGTACTGACGGGAGTCTGCGCGGCTTTGCGTGTGGGGTGGATGTTAAGAGGTGGTTGTTGGGGCATGAAGCGCGGTATGCTGGAGTTTGAGGGGGGCCTCAGGCCCCCCTATTTAGCTCCTTTTGCCGCAGGCAAGAATCCTCTTCACCGCATCCCCCACCTCCATGGGCGAATCCACTACCTCTACATTCGCCTTCCTCAAGGCAGCTACTTTCTCTGCCGCTGTCCCCTGGCTTCCAGAAACAATGGCGCCTGCATGGCCCATACGCTTGCCGGGGGGGGCACTCATGCCGGCAATAAAGCCAACAACAGGCTTCTTGCAGTGGGCACGTATATGCTCCGCAGCAACTTCCTCCGCATCCCCCCCAATCTCCCCTATCAACACAATGGCGTCCGTCTCCTCGTCAGCCTCAAACGCCAACAGCGCATCCACAAAGTCCGTCCCGTTGACAGGGTCTCCCCCTATGCCAATGGCCATGGACTGGCCCAGGCCCAACTCGGTAAGGCGAAAGACGGCTTCATAGGTGAGCGTGCCGGAACGGGAAATGACGCCAATGCGCCCAGGACGGTGAATGAAGCCGGGCATAATGCCTATTTTGCACTTGAGGCCCGGCGCTATAATGCCAGGACAGTTGGGGCCCAAAAGGCGCGAGGAACGGCCTCGCATGAAGCGCTTGACGCGCACCATGTCCAAAATGGGAATGCCTTCCGTAATGGCCACCACCAGCGGAATGTCGGCGTCCACCGCTTCCATAATGGAGTCCGCAGCACAAACCGGCGGCACAAACACCGCCGCCGCATTCGCACCCGTCTTCCGCACGGCTTCATCCACCGTGTCAAAAATGGGGACAAGGCCCCCTTCGCCTCCATCAAAACTCTGCCCCCCCTTGCCGGGGGTGACGCCAGCCACCACCTTCGTGCCGTATTCCAACATCTGCTTCGTGTGGAAGCTTCCAGCGCCTCCCGTAATGCCTTGCACCAACAAACGCGTCTCTTGCTTCAGCCAAAATGCCATGAGTGTCTCCTATTGCCGGGCAACCGAAACTGCCGTCTGCGCCGCTGTCTGCAAACTGTCCGCGGGAATAATGGACAAGCCCGAGGCTGCCAGCAAGGCCTTGCCCTTCTCCATGTTGGTGCCTTGCAGGCGCACCACCAAAGGAAGTTGGAGGCCCACCTCTTTGGCCGCCGCAATAATGCCTTCGGCAATGACGTCGCAACGCATAATGCCGCCGAAAATGTTTACCAGCACCGCCCGCACCTGCTTGTCGTCCAAAATTAACTTGAATGCCTTGCTGACGCGCGCCTGGTCCGCACTGCCGCCCACGTCCAAAAAGTTGGCGGGCTTTCCTCCTGCAAGGCCAATGGCGTCCATGGTGGCCATGGCCAGGCCCGCACCATTCACCATGCAGCCAATGTCGCCTTCCAGGGAAATATAGGCCAGGCCCGCGGCCTTCGCCTGCAACTCCCGAGGCTCACTCTCGTGCTCGTCCTCCAGCGCAAGCAGCTTGGGTTGGCGAAACAAGGCGTTGTCGTCCAACTCCATTTTGCAGTCCAGCACCCTCAGCTCGCCGTTTTTCAAAAGCACCAGCGGGTTTATTTCGAGGGTGGAGGCGTCGTATTCCATATAGGCCTGGAAAAGCGCGTGGCACAGCTTGACAAAACCCTGGGCTGCGGCACCCGAAAGCCCCAGCCCAAAAGCAAGGCTTCGGGCGACATAGGGCTGAAAACCTGCGGCCATGTCCACATGCTTTCTTAAAATTTTTTCTGGGAAGGCCGCCGCCACCTCCTCTATTTCCATCCCCCCTTCCGCCGAGGCCATGAAGCACAGGCGGCCACAGCCCCTGTCCAGAAGGAGGCTTAAATAAAACTCCTTCTCTATTTCCAGGCCCTCTTCTACCCACAGCTTGCGTACGAGGCTCCCCTTCGGGCCTGTCTGGTGCGTCACCAGCTGCCGGCCCAATAACCCCGCCGCCACCTCCTTCGCCTCCTTCGGGCTTTTGGCAAGCCTGACACCGCCGGCTTTGCCTCTGCCTCCCGCGTGAATTTGTGCTTTCACCACCACCACACCCGTGCCCAATTGCCTCGCGTGTCGCTCGACTTCCTCGGGCGTATGCGCCAGGGCGCCGCGCGGTACAGGGGCCCCAAAAGCCTTCAACAACTCCTTCGCTTGGTATTCGTGGATTTTCATCTCGCTGTCTGTCTTCTTTCTTTTTTCTGCTTGCCTCAGAAGCGTCTGTTGTTGCTTGGGTAGGTTTTTTGAATAGCTCGACTTATTTAGAATAGACTGTGGATTATTCCAAATACAGACTTGAGCAGCCGATAGATTCACATTTTTCTTGCTATGAAGTCTTTTTGCAGGGCAGAAAAGTGGAGGGTTGCCAGCGGTTTTTCGGGAGGGGCGGGGCTCAATCGCTTTTTGCGGCGCACGACGCCGGGAGGTTTCAAACCTTATGTCCCAAGCAACGGATGCACGCGTGGTGGAGACGCCTTCGGGCCTCTTTGGCGAGTGTGTGAAATTTCTGAATACTTCCGTCGGCTCCAAGGTGGCGATGGCCATTTCGGGGCTTGTCATGTGCGGCTTCATCATCGGCCACCTGGCCGGAAACCTCGCCCTCTTTGGCGGGAAAGACGCCATCAACGCCTATGCCTATTTCCTGCATAGCCAGCCCGCCTTGCTCTGGGCTTTTCGCGGAGGGCTTGTCCTTTCTGCCGCCCTCCACGTCTTTTTGGCCATTCGAAGCCACCTCCTTGTCAACGCGGCCGCCCGCCCCACCCCCTACGCTTTCAAACCCTCCACCCCCAGGCATTGGAAAAAGTTTATCGCCGGGTGGTCCGGGAAATATAATTTCTGGTCCGGCCTCCTCCTTTTTGTCTATCTCCTCCTCCACCTTGTACAGTTTACTTTCCGCGGCGACAAACCCATGACGCGCCTCCTTGTCGGCGGACAAAGCGTCGAAACCGTCGACGTGCATATGATGATGATGACGGCCTTCAAGTGCCCCATCGTCTCCGGCTTCTACCTTTTGGCCCTTGTCCTTTTGGCCTCCCATTTGTCCCATGGAATATACAGCCTCTGCCAGCACCTGGGCCTTTGGGGAAAAACCTGGACCCCCGCCCTCCAATCCGCGGCCAAAGCCCTCGCCTATGGCATTTGTCTCGCCTTTGCTTCCATCCCCCTCTCCGTTCTTCTCGGCATTATTTAAGTGAGGCAGGCCATGAATCTCGACTCCAAAATTCCCTCCGGCCCCCTGGCCAACAAGTGGTCCAAATACAAGCAGGACGTCACGCTCGTCAACCCTGCCAACAAGCGAAAGTTTCGCATTATTGTTGTCGGTACAGGCCTTGCCGGCAGCTCCGCGGCGGCGTCCTTGAGTGAGTTGGGCTATAACGTCGACGCCTTTTGTTTTCAGGACAGCCCCAGGCGCGCGCATTCCATTGCGGCGCAAGGCGGAATTAACGCGGCCAAAAATTACCAAAACGACGGCGACAGCGTGCAGCGCCTCTTTTATGACACCATTAAAGGCGGCGACTTTCGCGCGCGCGAGGCCAACGTGCACCGCCTTGCGGAAGTGTCGGCCAACATTATTGATCAGTGCACCGCCCAAGGCGTCCCCTTTGCGCGCGACTATGGCGGGCTTTTGTCCAACCGCTCCTTCGGCGGCGCGCAGGTGTCGCGCACTTTCTATGCGCGCGGCCAAACCGGGCAGCAGCTGCTTATTGGCGCCTACCAGGCCCTGGCGCGCCAAATTCATTCGGGCAATGTCCGCATGCATGCGCGCCATGAAATGCTGGAGCTGGTGGTTGTCGACGGCCATGCGCGCGGCATTGTGACGCGAAACCTGGCCAATGGACGCGTGGAGGCGTGGGCGGCGGATGCGGTGGTGTTGGCGACGGGGGGCTATGGCAATGTCTTCTACCTCTCCACCAATGCCAAAGGCTGCAACGTCACCGCCAATATTCGCGCCTGGCGAAAGGGCGCGGCCTTCGCCAACCCTTGTTATACGCAAATCCACCCCACCTGCATTCCTGTTTCGGGGGACTACCAGTCCAAACTCACCCTCATGTCCGAAAGCCTGCGCAACGACGGCCGCGTATGGGTCCCCAAAAAGAGAGAGGACTTGGGCAAAAACCCCGCCAGCATTCCGGAGGCGGACAGGGACTATTATTTGGAGCGCAAATACCCCAGCTATGGCAACCTCTGTCCCAGAGACATTGCCTCGCGCGCCGCCAAACAAGTCTGCGACGAAGGACGCGGCATTGGCCCCGCCGGGCGCGGCGTCTACCTTGACTTTGCCGACGCCATTTCCCGCTTTGGCAAGCACGTCATCGCCGAGCGCTATGGCAATTTGTTTGACATGTACGCCACCATTACGGGGGAAGATCCTTATTCCGTCCCCATGCGCATTTACCCGGCAGTCCACTATTCCATGGGCGGCCTCTGGGTGGACTATAACCTCATGTCCAACCTTCCGGGCCTGCATGTCATTGGTGAAGCCAACTTTTCGGACCATGGCGCCAACCGCCTGGGTGCAAGCGCCCTCATGCAGGGTTTGGGGGATGGCTATTTTGTGTTGCCTTATACCATTGGCCAATACCTCGCGACGGCCAAACAACCCAAGGTGTCCGTCGAGCACCCTGAATTCAAAAAAGCCATTGCGGATGCGCAGGCACGCATCCAAAAACTCCTCTCCATCAACGGCAAGCGCACGCCGGACTGTTTCCACCGGGAGCTCGGCCTTCTCATGTGGAATAAATGCGGCATGGCGCGCAACGAGAAGGGCCTCAAGGAGCTTTTGCGAGAAATTCCCGCCTTGCGTGAGCGCTTCTGGAAAGAGCTTGTCATTCGCGGCGACGCTGCCACTATGAATGTGGACTTGGAGAAGGCTGGCCGCGTGGCGGACTTCATGGAGTTTGCGGAGCTGATGGTGCGCGACGCATTGGACAGAGACGAGTCCTGCGGTGGACATTTCCGCGAAGAGCACCAGACGGAAGAAGGCGAAGCCAAGCGCAATGACGCCGAGTTTTTGCATGTCAGCGCCTGGGAATACAAAGGAGAAGCTGAGGTGCCCCTGCGGCACAAGGAGCCTCTCAACTATGAGGAAATTAAACTGCAGACGAGGAGCTACAAATAATGAGCGCGCACGATGACAAACCCATGAAGCTCACCTTGCATGTTTGGCGCCAGCAAGCTCCCGAGCAGCCCGGCGGCATGAAGGAATATTTGCTCGACAACGTCAGCCCGCACATGTCCTTTCTGGAGATGATGGATGTGCTCAACGAGAAGCTGGCCACCCACGGCGAGGAGCCTGTCGCTTTCGATCATGACTGCCGCGAAGGCATTTGCGGCATGTGCTCCATGGTGATTGATGGGCAGCCGCACGGCGGCCACAAAGGCGTCACCACCTGCCAGCTGCACATGCGCCACTTCAACGACGGCGACGACATTTATGTGGAGCCCTGGCGCGCCAAGGCCTTTCCGGTGTTGCGCGACCTGGTGGTGGACCGCTCCTCTTTGGACCGAATTATTCAGGCGGGCGGCTATGTCTCCGTGAATACCGGCGGCACGCCCGACGCGAATGCGCTGCCCATTCCAAAGACAGAGGCGGACCAGGCCATGGACGCAGCGGCCTGCATAGGCTGCGGGGCTTGTGTGGCAGCTTGCAAAAACAGCTCCGCCATGCTTTTTGTCTCCGCCAAAGTTTCCCACTTGGGGCACCTTCCCCAGGGCCAGGCGGAGCGCTATAGCCGCGTCAAGGCCATGGTGAAGCAAATGGATGCTGAAGGCTTTGGAAATTGCAGCAACCTCTCTCAGTGCGAGGCTGCCTGCCCCAAAGAAATCAGCAGCAAGGTGATTGCGGAGCTCAACCGGGACTTCTTGAAGGGCAGCTGGAAAGGGTAGACTAATTTCTATTCAAGGAGAATGTTCCCGTCCAGGTCTCTGTCCAGCGATGAAATCCCCGGGTAGCTGCGCTCCAGCTCCCCGAGCTCCCCCCCTTGTCCTTGCATTTTGGCCAACAAAAGCCTTTGTTGCTTTTTCAGCTCCATCTGCTCCAGGCTCAGCTGCAAGGAGAATTTGAGCTCAGCCTCGTCCCAGGGTTTGACCAGCATGCGATCCACCTCCCCGTAGTTGATGGCTTCCGCGGCCATGTTGAGGTTGGCATTGCCTGTCAGCATAACCCTTGCAATGTCAGGGTAGCGCAGGCGCACCAGCTTCAAAAGCTCCACCCCTGTCATGCCGGGCATAATTTGGTCCGAAACAACCAAGTCTATCTTCCGGCTTTTCAACAACTCCAAGGCTTCCTGTCCGCTGTGGGCCACAGAAATGTCATAACCCTCGTCGCCCAAACTGCGCTTGAGGGCGTTGACAATATTGGGCTCATCATCAACCAATAACACCGCATATGTTTTCATAGTTTCAGCCAAACTAAGCCTCCGGAAAGACGAGCACCTGCCTCCTTTCAATTATTAAGCGGGGGATGCGTTGCTTCAAGGCTTTCTCGAGAAGCGCGGCGGCGCGTTTCCCAAAGGGCTGTTTTGCTTAAGGCTCTTCTTTTGCCCTGCGGGCAATAGGGGTTTCTTGTCGCCTTCGGCGAAGCCCGCCCTTCGCCCTGGCGGGCGCCCCATGCCTCCGGCGGGGAACTTTTTGCTCGCACAAAAAGTTCCACAAAAATGCTCCCTCCGGTGGCCCTTGCAGGGGGCTTAGGCATAGC
>Ga0209737_10001024_pt1 | contig 20978 bp, 14 predicted proteins | sample TergutCu122P3_FD_187284 | JGI IMG/M metagenome (GOLD analysis project Ga0209737, IMG submission 187284) | Cubitermes ugandensis P3 segment gut microbial communities from Kakamega Forest, Kenya - Cu122 P3 (SPAdes) (version 2) | ecosystem: Host-associated > Arthropoda: Insects > Digestive system...
TTGTGGTCGGTCACGTACGAGAGTACGCTCCCTTCCACGCCTCCTTGCTTCCTAGAATCTGCGCCATTTGGGCGTCGCGCTCTTGGCTAGTGCAATTAATGTGCATTGTCGTCGTCAGCGGCGTCGTTGTGGTCGGTCACGTACGAAGTACGCTCCCTTCCACGCCTCCTTGCTTCCTGGAATCTGTACCATTTCGACGCCGCGACCCTGCCGTCAGTGGTAAGGCGAGTGCGATAGCGGCGTAGGGGGCGTGCCCCCCAAAACTGTGTCCAATTGCGGGGTGCAGTGTATTTTCACCCTTGAAGATGCGGGAAAAATGCGACACATTGCCATCTGCGATGGTTTGGCAATGGGAGAACGATGATCCCTTGCCGGGCGAGAGTCAAGCGAATTTGTCGCGGGAGGGAAGCGTGAAGAAAATCCTGGCATGGATGGGGCTGGCAGCGTGCGCATGTATGGTGTCGTTTGCGTCGGCCGACGCCAAACCCAAAGAAAAGCCGCGAAAGGGCAAACCCGCCGACCAGGCTGTTCTCGACCTGGTGGCCGACTTTGTCGATGACCGCCATATGCGCATTGACGGAAATCTCGAAGACTGGGCGGGCGGGGCCTCGATCGCGTTTGAAACGCTGCTGAGCGGCGAGTACGAATACGACTGGACCGGTCCCAACGATCTGAGCGCCACGGTCAAGAGCCGCTATAGCGCTACAAAGATTTATTTCCTCGTTCAGGTTAAGGACAACGTCGTCGTCAACAAGCTGCGCCAGTGGGGCTCGGACAAAGTTGAGCTGTGGCTTCGCGCAGAAGATAAAGACGGCAGGAGCCTTGGCAATCTGACGGGCATTTCCTTCGACATCGGCCCTGTGGTCGACGGCAAAAAAACAGGCGTCAAGTCTTTAGCCGGCAGCAATAAGCTTGAATTCGTCAGCGTCGCGCCCTACATCAGCCAGGGCGGCTACGACTTCGAAATTTCTGTCGATTTTGCACTGCTCGCCAAATCCTCGCCCGCTTTCGACGGTACCGTGCGGTTTTGCGTGCTCGTCCGCGACTGGGACCAGGACGATCCCAACGAAGATGAAGCCACCGTGGGCTCATGCCCGATTAATCCCAAGAATCCCAAGTCACTTAAACCGTCCGAAATGGGCAGGATCAGGCTCAATCTTGGCGAGAAGATATGGAACACAGCCATGTCAGGGGAGCTGTCGCGCTACCAGGGGGCGTGGCTTAAGACGTCGGCCAACGTAAGCGGGGCGCCGATCCATGAAGTCATTGGGTTTTCGGATGACACGCTGGTGGTGGCCGGGTTCGATCTGGGCACGCCAAACCTGTCCTGGCATACGATATCGCTGATGACATCGCCGAACAGCCGCCCCGTCTCGCTCACGACGCGTGACATCGACGGCGACAAGTACGACGAAATTTTTCTCACGCGCACGGAACCCTGCGATGAATCCAACATGCAGGCCGAACGCGTTTATGTCTTTAAGTTTGCAAACGATTCGCTGCAGCTTCTGACAAATTATGTGACCGAAATCCGTTCGGACGATGGCAAGGTCGCCAAAAACAGCTACAAACTCTCCGCCAAAGACATTCAGCAGACGCTTGATGCGGCTTCTTCGGCGGATATTTCCTCGTGTACGCTGCCCAGCAGCGGTGACATGGTGCCGTTTATCATGCCGGGAGAGGGCGATAAGAAGCGCACGATAAGTTTTTAGGTTTTGGGTTTCGATGCGAGATGGGAGGCGTGATGCAAAGCGCAATAGGCAAGCCGGGCTGTGTGATGGGGTGGGGGAAGTCTCCCCCTGCGCTGCTATCGGCCTGTAGGGGCGAACACAGTTCGCCCCTACAGGACCGATACGCAGCTACCCCCTCGCCGGGGCCCGACGGCCCCGGACCCCATGCTCCTGCGCCGGATACCTTCGGTTCAGCGCGTGCCGCTTTCTTATGGGTGGTCTCGAATGTTGCCGGTGCATTGGTGAAATCCGAGGCACAACGTCATTAGATTATGCTGGGTTGAGCGCCGGATATGGATTATCAAGAAGAAGAATTTGCATACCATGATGATGAGGAGCAGCCAAAGCAGGGATTGTCCTGGCTGACGGGGCTGATTTCTCCCGGGGCCGCGCTTTTTCATTTTGGCCATTTGGCGTGGGGCATTGCCGCCAACCTGAGCTATGTCTCCATCGTGATGGGCTTTTTTCTCGCAGTTGTCCTTGTGCAATTTTTTCCGATACCGGGCCTGTTTTTTTTGTTTCTGGTTTTAAACATCACCTGGTTTGGGCTGTTCTATGTGGGGGCAAGAGGCGTATTTGGCTATGTGCGCATGGCCAATCCCTGGATGCAGGTTTGCCTCGGGATGGTCACTTTCTGGCTGCCATTGGCCATGGTGATGGTTTTTTCGCTGGGCACGGTCATGCAGCGTACCTGGATGAGCAACGACTCAATGCGTCCGGGTATTTTGCACGGCGATACCATTTTGGTCGACAGGCTGCACTATCGATGGTTCGCGCCCGAGCGCGGCGACCTCGTGCTGGTCGAGGAGCAGGTTAAAGGCAAGAATGGGCAGCGATTTCGGCGCGCTTTCTTTGCGCGTGTGATCGCCGTACCCGGGGACAGCATTCAGATTCAGGGGGGACAACCCTATGTTAACGGTCAGCGCCTTGTGCAGTTTATCCCGGAAGAACCTTCCGATAGGCCGATTGCCTTCGAGATTCCCGCCGGCATCAAGTTACCCGAAGATGTTTCGCTGGCCGAGCCCAGGCGCTGGTATCCAATTATCTCACCACAGCAGCTCCTCTTTGCACAAACCGAGACTGTCACACTCGAAGCCGGTCAGTTCTTTGTGCTCGAAGATAATCGTGACATGACCAGCAGCCATCCCATGAAATCGAGCTATGGCAGCATCATTTCCGGCCATAAGATCAAAGGCCAGCCACGCTTCGTGATTTCCAATTCAAACGACGAAGACAGCTTTTCGCGCTTTGGCCTCAGGCTCCGTTAGCGAGTTTTTTTGTGGGGGAGCTGGCTCCCCCACACCCCCTGCGATACTTCGTATCGCTTGTGGGTAGAAGCGAAGTGCATCATTTTTGGCAAAAATGGCCGTATTTTGTGACGGATTTTTACCTGTGAATGCAGGAGAATCTTAGAGCTCAGTGCTCGTCGGTGGCGTCATGTTTTCCTGAAAGATATAGCTCTCAGATAAAAATAAAGCTCGACGGCTACACACGTTGGCTTTCCTCCTAAATTTGACGAAGGGTGGCATCAGGGGCAGGATGGGTGGTGTTGGCAGCAGCTGTGGCTGTCGACAGGGTTGGTCAGGGTTGTCGGCAGGGTGAGCGTATGGAAAACATTTTCAGGCTGTTGCTTGGTTTTGCGTTTATTACGTTCGTGTCATATCTCGTGTATGCCATTTTCGAGCAAGCTTCTTCGGACACTTACCAGCGACTGACGGCGAGCCTGGCTGAGGTCGAGGCGGGCAACGCAGAAATTGCCGCAAAAAATACCCTGCTGCGCATCAGGATCGAGGCGCTGCGAAGCGAACCCCGTGCCATTGAACGTAAAGTGCGCGACGAGCTCGGACTTGTCCGTCCAGATGAGATCATCCTGCTCCTTCGCTCGCACGAAGACGATAACTAGCTGTGTTTTTCTCTTTTTTGTGGGGGAACTGCTCTCCCTTTAGGGGGGACGCCAGCGAAGCTGCTAGGGGATTCCCACACCCCCTGCGAGGGAGGAGCGATCTCACTCCGTCGCCGCTTGATGTGTATGTCCATAACTATTAGCTATGAGCTCAAGCTCAAGCTCAAGCTCAAGCTCGTAGCTAATAGATCATAAATTAGGAGACCAGTCATTTGAACAATAAAGTGTGAAATCTGGTCAACATCTATGGAGTTTGTCCTCATCAATATACGATTTATCAACTTTTCGAGCGATTGCCCTGTTTGTATTTCAGCACGATGTTGACATGGCCGCTGCGTATGTGCATTCTGCTGTTTTGACTGACTTTGTGGGTAAGGAGAGCAGCAGAATGCGTTTGATGGGAAATAAATTGGCGATTTTAGCACTCATCTCTGCATTTGCCACTGGCTGTGAAGGCGGTTTGATATTGGTGGGCAACTGGGATGATACGGATGGTCCAGACAGCCAGGAGCCCGGCAAGTGTGTGGATGCGTGCAGATTTGGTGAGACGCGGTGCCTGGATGGGGCGTCGAGGGCTTGTGTTCGTGTGAGTGCTGGCGATTGCACGCGTTGGTCTGGTGCTGCGACATGCGAGTTTGGTTGTGATTCTGGCGCGTGCAGCCCTGATCCTGCGTGCCCTGCTGTATGTGTGCCTGGGCAGACGACGTGTCGCGATGGGGCATTAAGTATGTGCGTGATGCAGGATGGGTGTGCCGTTTGGTCGGAAACGGTTGCTTGCCCCAGCAGCGCACGCTGCGATCAGACGCGGTGTGTGAATGAAGATGGATCCTGCGCTGCTGTCTGTGATGAGGGGGCAACGGTGTGCAATTACGGGGGGATATCGACGTGTCAGGTGGATGATGAGGGCTGTGCTGTATGGGGTTTGCCGCAAGCCTGTGAGCCTGGTGCCGCATGCGTCAATGGTTTGTGTAAGGCAGGTGGTCAGACATGCAGTCATGTCTGCGGTGTCGGTGCCGGGAGGTGCGAGGATGGTCGCAGCGTGACTTGTGAACTTGGTACGGATGGATGTGCCCAGTGGATAAGGCAGCCTGACTGTCCTGGTGGTACAGTGTGTGTCGATGGCGTTTGCCGGGCGGAGGGGTCGGGCTGTGCCGAAGCGTGTGTTGTTGGAACAGCTTCGTGCCGTGGGGGCGGGGTGTCGAGGTGTGAGGATTCTGGGGATGGGTGTACGGCGTGGGGTGTGCCCAGTGCCTGTTCGACGGGCACTGCTTGTGCCGATGGTGTCTGTCAGCCGTCTTGCAGTGTGGTATGTGCGGTGGGCTCAAAGTCGTGTCAGGATGGCGCTGTCGTCAGTTGTGAGACCAATGCATCGGGATGCCAGATGTGGGGCTCCAAAACGTATTGTCCGCCAGGGTATTATTGTTCGGGGGGAACATGTGTTGAGGCGTATTCTTGTGACGATGCGTGTTCCTTGTCCCAGAGAACCTGTGATGGCAACTACGCCATGTACTGTCGTCATGACTATGCTACGGGGTGTAATCAATGGAACGTCAGTGAATACTGCTCTGATCGCTGTGCTGGCGGTTATTGCGAAAGCACCTGTACAGATAAATGCCTGGCCGGCGAAACGTCGTGTGATGGCAACAGAGTGATGGCATGCAGGTTGGGGTCGAACGGGTGCACGGATTGGTATGTGTCCAGGACATGTGCGTCATCCGAGGTTTGCTCAATGGGCGAATGCCGGCCGCCTTGCGCGGGTGCAGTTTGTACGATAGGCGAAACACAATGTGAGGGTGAAAGGGTCGTGACGTGTGTTGCCGATGCAGGGACGGGCTGCCCCAAGTGGGGTTCAGCTGTGAATTGTGCGGGTTCTCAATACGAGTGCAGGGAGAAGCAGTGCAGACTCAAATGCCAGTATATGGTGACACCCTGCTCGGAAGCTGAGGTTGGCACGAGAAGATGTGCCTCAGGCAATGAGACCTGGCGGTGTTTCATGTGTCCATACCAATTTTGTCCGATATATAGAGTCGAAAGCTGTGGTGACAGGCTTTGTTCGGAAGGCGTGTGCAAATAGCATGAAGCCCGTGATGGCATTTTGAGGAAATGGGCTTCTCCGAATCAGAAGAGGAAGTAGATAAGCACGAGGTTGATGAGGATCAGGAGTGCGATGATCAAAATTTTCAGGATTCGCGTGCGCCGAGTTTTGTGTTTTTCGTTGGCAGAGGTGCTTTCGCTTTTCAGGGTGTAGAAGTTGGGTTGTGCGGCGATGGCTTTTTGAAGTTTTTTGATGTCGGCGAGCATTTCCTGGGCGTTTTGGTAGCGCTTTCGGTAGTCTTTTTCGAGGCCTTTTTGGAGAATGGGGCCAAGCGGGGATTGTTCCAGCCATGCGGGCAGCGGTATGGGATCTGGCGATGCGTGCATTTTGAAGGCTTCGACGGTTGAGGAAGGCACAAGAGGGCTGCCTGTCACCATATGACCAAGCATGAGTGCGATGGCGTAGACATCGACGTAAGGGCCTGCCGGGTGACCCAGGAAGAGTTCCGGGGCCATGTATTGTGGGGTACCCAGGATGGTGCCTATGACAGTGAGCCGCTCGTCGTTGCAGTGCATGGCTTTTGCGATGCCAAAGTCGAGTACTTTGATAAAATCGTTTTCGCCGATGACTTTTCGAATGAGGATGTTATTGGGTTTGAGATCGCGGTGGATGATGCCTCGCTGGTGAGCTTCGTTGACGCTTTTGAGGATTTGTGCGGTGATATGGACGGCTCGCGGGAGGGCCAGACCATTGTTGCTTTCGAGAAGTTCTCGCAGGCAGTGGCCTTCGATGTATTCCATGACGATGTAGAGGTGGTTGTCGTTGTCGGTGCCTGCGTCGATGAGCTGGATGGTATTGGGGTGGATGAGATCTTTGATGATGGTGGCTTCGCGGAGGAAGCGCTCGACGACCGAAGGGTCTTCCTGCGAGTGCAGGCGTTTAAGGGCGATGATGCGATCGACGCCGATTTGTCTGGCGCGGTAGACGATGCCGAAGCCGCCGCGTGCAATTTCATCGATGATTTCGTAGCGATGGGCAATGATGTATCCCATGTCAAGCCCGCGTGAGTCGTTTTGCGGGGCCGTGCGTTGTTGAACATGCACGCACTTGTTGCTGCCGGCGTCGTCGGGATCCTGTGGCAGGGCAAGGATGTGCTGATCGAGCACGAACGTATGGCAGCCGGAGATGCCGGTATTATTGGGCAGGGCGCTGTTGGGGTGCTCGCGCACTTTTGTTGCGGAGACGTTGGTGTCGGCGCCGGAGCGTGCGTCACTTTGGCAGGGCATGGGCAGAATTTCGCCGGGCAAAGCCAGCGTCTTGGGCTCGAAGACCTGGGCTGAGGGAGAAAGGCGTATCAGTGTCTGCATGTCTGAGTACGGGGCGTCGACTTGAGGTGGGTTTGTGGGAGGCAGAGCGGTATTGGCGTTGGAGGAGGGAGCGTTTGCGCTGGATGCAGCGATTTGTGCTATCTCTTTTTGGGGGACTTTTCGTGTCGCCGGCATCGGGGGAGGCGTGTTGTCGTCAGCGTTGTGGCCGGGGTTGGGGATCGCCTGATCGGGAATCACGTCTTGTTTTTCGCTGCTCTGTGGGATGGGAATCGTCTCGACGGTGGGGATGGATGTCAGGGCGAGGACGGCGCGTTCAATGTCGCTGGAGCGGAACGAAAACGTTGGCAAGGGTGACGGCGTATTTTGGACGATGGGAAGAAGCTGGCTTGTTTCGTGCCAGTCGTTGGCAGCATTGGCAGGAAGGGTGTCGGCATGCGCGATGGCATCCTCGTTGGGTTTTGGCGAGTCTTTTTGGATAATGTGTGTGGATCCAAGGCCTTGTGTATCACTTGCAGGTCTGGTGCGTATCGTCTCGTGTTGCATGAACCACCTTTTATGATTTTTACCTGCATGCCGTCTGTTTCGCGTCATGCATTGTCGGTCAGATGGGGTTATTATTTTCAAAAAAGTAAATTTACCCTAATGTAAATTAAAGCATTTTCATCATCAAGCACAACAAAATGCGTGAAAATTGGTGCAGACAGAGTTCTGAGCGTTGTGCTTGGCGTGCTTTTGGGTGAGAATGGGTGCCGGGGGCAGGTGCTGTGGTGTGTGTTCGAGATGGCTTATTGGGAAAGGGCATGGATTTTTTTCAGCATTGGGTCGAGCGTATCCTTCGGGGCGTTGTGGGTGCCGGCTGTTTGTTTTTGGCCGGCGTTTTGGGAAGCGCGTGCGCAGAGGCACAGGATCTGAAGGCAGGGGCGGGGGCGCTGCCGGCAAAAGAGGAGCCGTGCGAAGTCAGGTGGCGGTTGGAGGCTGAGCTGTTTGTCGATGATTTTGTGCAGGCAGAGTCAGCCTGCGAGGCGGTAGATGCGTCGAGCTCTGTGGCATTGAGGCAGGCTTGTGGACGGCTTTTTCGTGTTTGCGCGGGGATTGATGCCTTTGCGCACATGGGCGACATGGATGGCTTTGCACTCGTGGGCGGCCCTGAGGTGCCAAAGTTTGAGAGCCCGGCAGAGGGTTGCCCGCCGGGGGCGTGGCAGTCGGATGTGCGCACGGCACGGATGTGTCAGGGCGCATTTTCGTATTGTGGCGCCGGTGATTTGGCCCAAAAATACGCGCCTGAGGCAGGAAGCGGGGATGAATCTGATATGTTGCCTTTTGGTTATGCGCGGCGCGGATGGATGAGATGGATGGGCAGCATGCCTCCCGAAGGCATGCGTGAGGAGATGGTGCTTGAACTGGTAGCGGGATTTGCGGCAATGCTCGACTTTCGTATTGTGGCCGAATCTGCGCGCAGGGGGGAGAAGCCCAAATCGGCTTCTTCTCAGGCCATGCGCTTTTCAGTCATGCACTTAGAAGCGACAGCCCAGACGCATGGCCGTCTGGCACAATCGGCAAACTCATCCTTGTCCAGACAACTGGCCGATTTCCTTGGAATCTTCGTGACGGCGGCCGAAAGGGTGTGTGAAACCGATGTCATCGACAGGCAGTTTGAGCAGCTTTTTGAGCCCGTCGAAGTGCAGCTCTCGCTTGAGGACAAGATTTCCGTGCTGGCGAGCGTCATGCCCCTTATTGAACGACATGCCATCGATAGCTGTGACCCTGTTTCGGCAAGGAAATGGCGCGAGACATCACGATCGCTTCTGCGCTACTGGTCGGGCGGAGGAAGAATTTGGGTTTGTGAGATGCCGCTTTACGACAGCGCCGATGACGTCACCCTCGTCGCGCGTATCGCCTTTGAGATGTCGTCCGTTCTTCCCGGATCCAGGTTTCACCCAAAGCTGGCAACGCGTTTGCCGCGATTGGGTGAGGACTTTTCGGGAACAGGGTTCGCTGCTTCATCCCTCAGGTGCGAAGCCGTGCCCGGGGTGCCGGGGGCTGACGTGCGCAGTGCTGATGCCGTGGAGCGTGCGCTGCGCGCCCTGTTCCTCGCGCTGAAGAGCCGCGATGCCGAGTCGATCGATGCTGCAAGTCTTGACTTTGTCGACAGGCTTGAGGCCTGGCACGAAACGCATTGGGGAAGCAGCATGCGGCCGGATCTGGCTGCGCAAAGACGGGCATGGCTGTGTGCGGCGCAGACGATTCAGCTCATTGCCATCGAACAGCACCGACTCATTGCTGCGACCATCATCGAAACCTCTTTGCGCCGGGTGTTCCCAGCCTCGACATTTCTGTCCCGATTGCATTCGTACGACGGATGCGTTCGCGATATTGATGCAGAGTTTCGTGTCAATGCCGAAGCGCAGATTCAGGCACACGCACAGGAGTTTCGCTGGCTGGCCGAACACTTCTCCGACAAAAAAGTGAAAGATATCGGCCGGACTTTTTCGAAATGGGCCAGCCACAAATCCAGTGACGTCGTACTCTATCGGCGGCTCCTTGCGTCCATGGCCGCGCTGAGCCATGGCAGACGGGATTTGGCGGTGCGCTTTGGCGAAGGCATCACAGCGAAACGCACGCTATCGGCCAATCCCCAGATTTTTGCATCTGATTTGCTGCTTTCGGCGGCTGGGGGACGGCTCCCGCCTTCAGAGGCGCTTCGTGCCATGGTGACGTCGTTCGAACTCAGATCGTCGAGCCATGCCTATATGGCGATGGTGGCCATGGCGCCGTGGCTTGATTCTGCATCAAGACGACGGGTCGTCGCAGTGATGGCCCCAAGCCGCCTTGAGACAGCTCCCCGGGCAGGGGGGCGTTTCGCCGAAGTCTATGCGGATGAAATCTCGGCCCGGCTTGATGAACCGCGCAAAGCACGGTTTGCGCTTTGGCGCGTCGAGCAGTCGGCGCCATTTCGGTCACCGTTTTGGAGCCTTCGCGTTTTGCAGCCCGTGCTGCAGGCGGCCGTTAAGGCGCAGGATTGGAAAACCGTCGCCCAGATTGCACAAACGATGAGGAATGTCCCAGGTTTGCCGCTGCTGTATCGACGACTGTTTGACCTCACGCAGGCGATTTCCGCCTCGCTTGATGCCGTCACAGACGCTGCCGCCGACAAGGCATGGTGGGTCCCGGATTCGGCAGGGCTTCGCGCCTGCCTTGGGCTCTCCTCTGCACGCATCGCCTCGCACGAAGAGGGCCGTGCGTTTCTCCGTGCGCTGCCGCTTTGTCTCGACAGGATCGAGCCTGTACACAGACTGGTCTTTCATGGTATGGCGCCCTTCTGTACGCCATAGCAAGGGGATCGAGCATGCCAATCAGTTTGTCGGCCCTGTTTTCAATTTTAATCACCTCAGCTGTGCTGGTCGTCTGCATCTATATCGTGCTCGAAAAGCGACAGCCAACTTCAACGCTGGCCTGGCTCTTTGCCGTGCTCCTTGTGCCCGTCGGCGGGATTCTCCTCTACCTCGTCCTTGGGCGACAGCGCATGGTGCGCCGGCGCATGCATAAGGCGCACCTGCGAAAGAAGTGCCAGCAGGCGTTCAAGCACTATATTGAGCATTCACCAGCGCGCAGGATTGCCATTCACGCAATGTTTCTTCAATACGAACCCATGCTCAGGCTCGCCCTGCACGGCAAAGTGGATCTCTCCGTGACGCTGGGCAACCGCCTCGAACTCCTGTGCGACGGCACCCAAACGTACGGCGCCATTTTCGAGGCAATTCAAAATGCCAGACAAACCATTCACGTTCTGTTCTACATTATACAGCCCGACAGTGTGGGCAACCGCCTCAAGCTGCTTCTCATGCAAAAGGCCCGCGAAGGCGTCACAGTACGCCTGATTTACGATGACTTTGGCAGCATCAGGTTGCGGCGTGCATGGGTCAGCGAACTGCGCGCTGCAGGCGTTCAAATAGGCGTCTTTATGCCGATGATGGTGCCGTTTGCGGGATTCAGAATGCGCTGGAGTTTTCGCAACCATCGTAAAATCGTCGTTATCGACGACAGCATTGGGTTTACCGGCGGACTGAACATCGGCGAAGAGTACGAAGGGAAGAACCCCGCCATTGGACGCTGGCGCGATACGTTCGTCCGCATCGAAGGCCCCGCTGTTCTGGATTTGAACATCGTCTTCTGTGAGGACTGGCTCTTTGCAACGGACGAACTCATTGAGCCTGAACTTGTGCCGCCGCTCATGGATGATGGCGCCATTGTCCAAATCGTGTCTTCCGGGCCCGATCGGGAATGGGAAGACATCCTCATCCACTATTTTGTGGCGATCACATCGGCAAAACATACCTGCTACATCACGACGCCCTACTTTGTGCCCGTCATGTCCATACGCACTGCACTCATTTCGGCAGCCATGCGCGGCGTCGACGTGCGCCTGCTCCTCCCCGGTTACAATGATTCCAAAATTCTCGCTCTGGCGAGTCATTCCTATTACGATGAACTCATCCGGGCCGGGATTAGGATTTATGAGTTCCAGGATGGCTTTCTTCATGCCAAAACCATCTGCATTGACGCAGAGTATGGCTCCGTGGGTTCGGCAAACATGGATCCGCGCTCGCTCAGGCTGAGCTTCGAAATCAACGCTTTTATCTATCAGACAGCCTTTGCCCGGCAACTCCACAACATGTTCCTCAAAGATCTCGAACACACCTGCGAAATCACCCTCAACGACCTGATCCAGAAACGGCTTCCCCGGCGCCTGGCAGAGTCAGTTGTGCGCCTTGCCAGCCCGCTTCTTTAGAATGGAAGGGGGCAACGCCCCCTGCGCCGCTATGCTCGCCCTTTTCGTATCACCATAAAAGGCGCGGCGTATCTGCGCACGCAGATAGCCGCGCCCGGCCGCGTATTGCCCGTTCGGGCAATAGCGGGCGATCCAAAACAGCCCCACCCAACCTGGCTCGCATACGCGTCTACCCCCTTTGCGGGGCTCAAACGCCGCCCCGCAACGCCCGGCTCGTGGGACGCTGCTCCACACCCCCTGCGATGCTACGCAGCGCTTGGTGTCTTGTTGGGATCACCACACCGCTGTAGGGGCAGCTCCCCATAAGCGCTAATCAGATTGTGAGCTTTGTTGTTCTTGCGATGTGTATGCCCATAACTATTAGCTACGAGCTCAAGCTCAAGCTGTGGCATTGCCACTGATTAGCATCAAGGATTTTTGGTGTCTCACAAAAATAAACTTAAGTGTCCATTATTGAGTTAGCGTCTATGGGGCACTTGCATGTTTGCCCCTCTGTGCCTGGATTTCATTAACGGGGATTTGCACGAATGCCATTGACGTGCGATGGGTTTGCGTCCATTATGTTGTATTAGGTGTATGTAACTGCTGACTGCGTGCCAGGTTTTGGCACCGATGCCGCTGAGGAGGCAACCCATGATCGATCAGGCCAAGGACAAGAAGGACGATGTTTTGAAGGAGAAGCTCGCCAAGGGCAAGGCGGAGCCTCAAAAGGAGGATCCGGCCAAGGCGTTGCTGCAGCAGGCTAAGGCAGAACAGGAAAAAGCTGTTGAAAAAGCGCCTGATAAGGATGCGCAGTCAACGGATAAGGCGGCTTCGAATGGCGCACAGGCCATCCAGCCGCTTGGCAGCGCCCGGGTGACCTCAGAGCAGGCAGAAGTGCACGCGGAGCCAGGGAAAGCGGGCGCAAAGATCGGCACCCTCAAGGCAGAGTCAAAAGTCGAGGTGCTGGGACGAAAAGACGATGAGCTCAAGGTCATGGTCGATGGCAAGATCGGCTACATTGCTTCAGACAAGACAGATTTCGAGGGCAAGTCGGCAGCGGCAAAAGCGCCCAAAGCCATCGGAACGGCGCAGATTACCTGTGCGGCACTCAACGTCAGACAGGCGCCGGGGACGGATCAGGCAGCGATGGGGGTGTTGCAGCAGGGCGATCGCGTAAAGTTTTATGGCGAAAAGTCCGGCTTCCTCGAAATTCGCGTTGGCGACAGCGTTGGCTATATTGCGGCAGAGTTTACCGACTATGCCGGGCAGCAGAAAGCGGTGCCAAAAAACAACGAAAAAAGCGAGCAGGCCCTCAGCAATGCCCCGGAAGCTCTCCAGGAACTCCTGGCCAAAGAAACGCTCACGACGGCCGAAATTGCACAGGCTCGCACGATGATCGAACAGGCTCAGGAATCCCTGCGCGGAGACTTGTACGAAGCACTTCAGACCAAGCCTTCCTACATGCGTGCCCAGAAAGAGAGCAAAACCAAACCTCAGAATGCCACAGGTGCCGGGCTTGAGAATCTTGCGAGTTGCCTGCAGCTTCTTGGCATCCAGAATCCAAGCAGCGACATGCCCTACGAGTCCTATCTTGAGCAGATTAAACGCGATCAGAAACTGCCTGCTCAAAGCAATATGGAAAACTGGGGGGCAATTGCCAACGCCATGGGTGCCAGCTATCGTTCGCTGTGCCGGCCGGGCGATCGCACGGGGTTAGAGAAGGCCTTCTGGTCCGAAATCGTGCGCGAGCAGCTGCGCCAGGGCCATGCCGTGATGGCCTGCGTCCAGCACCAGGCCGTTCGCATTGAGGCCATCGACGAAAAGGGTTTGGTGGTCACCGTGCCGGATGACAGCCAGGGCTTCACCGGGTTGGGTGCCGGCTGGGCTGCTTACGAAGGAAAAACAAATCAGAAAGCCAACGGAAAACGCGGGCTGCTGGACTTCAATGCATTGGGGCAGGCGTCGTTGCAGTGGGTCATTGCGATGAGCTAAGTCCTGTTCGCGAGTGTGTCACCGGTCAGGTGCCATCTTTAGCCCCCGCTTGCCGGGGGCTTTTTTTTAAAGTCTGTGGAAAAAGTGCAATTTTGTGCTAGAAGCATGCGTGATTTGGCCGCCCGGAGGCAGGTTTTTGATTCAACGTCATGGGGTTAGGAATGGACAGCAAAAAGTTTGACACGAGGCTTATTGAACGCCACCTTGAGAAAGGGATGATTTCCGAAGCAGATTTGGCTGCACACCTGGAGGCATTGCCGGATTGTTCCGGGAAACTTGTGGCCTTTTCGACGCCACAGCCAATTGTCTCAGAATTTGAGGCCGAGGCTGATGATGAGGATGACTCAGAGGCCTGATATTTCGTGTAGGAGAGGTGACCATGTCTGACGGATCGACCAATGCTCATAAAGGCATGACGTTTTCGACCTTTGTATTGTCGCTTGGAACGACGGCGCTTGCGGCGCTGGGCCAGTGCGATGATCCTTCGTGCCTCGATTTTCCAAGAGATCCCGAAATTGCGCGCAACAACATCGATATTCTGATCATGCTGCGCCAGAAAACCATGGGAAACCTGAGCGATGAAGAGGCAAAACTCCTTTCCTCGATTATCTATGATTTGCAAATGCGCTATCTGACGGAAACGGAGCGCTGATTTTGGAGTTGAAGCCATGACAGGACTTTTTTGCGGTTGTTCGGATGTGCCGCGGGACAGCCGGGCGTTTTATCGGACGGCGACAGCTGTTGAGTACAGGGTTGGCCTATTTTCGCCGCCAAAGGCTCGCGTGCTGAAAGCGTGGGCAGAAGAAGCACAAAAGGCAGCTTCCCCAATGCGCAGCATTTGGGTGGCCTGGCAAGCCTTTACGCATCGGGCTGCCGATATCCGCAAGGGCCATGGGCTTAAGCTTCAGGAAGGCGAAAATGCCGCAAATCTTGGGCATTTTCGCGCAACGGCCGAAAATCGCCGCGTGTGGGACAAGATTAAGGAACAGGCTCAGAACGTTGGCGCCTCACATATTTTGCTCGAAACGCCGGCTTCCTTTTCTCCAGCCTCTGCCAATAAACTCGCCCTGACCGCCTTCGTAAAGGAGTGGGCACTGTTACCCGAAAACATGAAGCTGGTGTGGCATCCGGCGGGATTCTGGTCGCGCGAAGAATCGATTGCCCTGGCCGAGTCGCTCGGCATGATCCTGGCAATTGATCCGCTGGTCGATGATAAAGAAGAGCTTCCCAAGGGCGAGTCGGTCTATCTCCAGATGCTGGGAAGACGCGGATTGATGGACAGCTATTCGGATGACGATTTGGAACGCATCCTCAATATCGCAGCACGTTACGACGATGTGACGATCATCTTTCGAACCCACGATTCTCTGGGCGATGCCACGCGCCTTCTAAAATTGTCCGAAACGTACGAACCAGACGATGACTTTGAGTTCGACGATGAGGAAGACGACTTTGCGGATGACAGCGACGAAGCCTTCGACGATGACGAGGATGAGCTCGAAGATGATGACGAGAGCAGCTTCGACGAGGAATAACGAATGATAATGGCAGCCTGGCACGTTGGTCAGGCTGAACTGAGTGATAAACTTTCTGGCACATGTGTTTCCAAAACATGTGCCTTATTTTTTGTTGCTGTCTTTTGTGAAAAATCGATGATTTGTCACTCATCCAGCAATAGCTGAGGGCTGGCGCTATTCAATCTGGCTGAGCATCTCCCTGAAATCTGCAAGAATCTCATCCATTTCTGGTGTATTTCCGCATTTCGCCCTCAGTCTCTCGCCAAAGAGCCTGCCCCTACTGAACCCGCGTTCCACCTCGGATAAATGGAGGACATATTGGACTTCTTTCGGGTAGGCGGCTATCATTTCATCTACTTTTGAGATTCGGATATTCCATTCAGAATTGGAATTATTCCAATCGTTTATTTGACCCTTCATAGTTTTGGCGATTTCGGCGCATGTGACGTCGTTTTTCGGCAGATCTGCCAACATCATGACAAAATCACCAGTGGCACCAACGCCAGTTATATCAACCTCAACTCCAAAGACGTAGGGGACAATTTTCAGAAGGCTTGCGTGGATTTCAGCTATTTCTGGTGTGCCTTTACACTTTTCCAGTCTTTTATCAAGGCGTTCGAAAGCATTTGCCGAGCGTGCCTCATCCACTGGAATAACGATATCCCGAAATTCTTTCGAATAGGCGTCTAAGGTATCATTTGTCTTCCATTTATTCGCTTTTGAAATGCGAGTTTTCCATTCAGAAAGGTTTTGAGGGGTGTCAAAAACCTTGATGGCGTTGGCGATTTCGGCGCATCCGCCTTTGTCTCTCGCCAGATCTGCCAGCGTCGTGGCAAAATCGCTGGCTATGCCGACATCGGTGATATCGGCCACGTCTGTAACGTGGCCGACAATTCTCAGATAGCGCAGGATAATTTCAAGGATTTGCGCATCCCCGCACTTTGCCGCTACCTTTTCACCAAATTGCTCTCCGAAGTGTTCTCCGCGTTTTTCCAAAATTTCGTCGTCTCGCTTTGTACCCGCTTTCTTTATCGCTTTATCTGCCTTTGCAATGCGGGCTTTCCATTCAGAAAGTGCTTCGGGATTGTCTAACTTTTCTATTGCCTTGGCGACTTTAGCGCATGTGGCATCGTCTTTCGCCAGATCGTCCAGCATCATTAAAAAGTCATTGGTGGTTGCATGGGCGGCAATAAGATCCTGCCTGCCTTTCACATACGAAAAAATGCCGTAACCGACCAAAAGAACGACGACTACGATTCCCAAAATGCGTTTCAAAGTGAGTTCCTTTCTTTGCAATGACAAACGGCTGGCTTAAACGATGCACTTTGCCACTTCACCCACAAGCAATGCGCAGCATCGCAGGGGGTGTGGGGGAACGAGTTCCCCCACAAAAAATAAAATTATGGCGCTTTTTGTGCAACAAAGGCGCGCAGCACCGACTCGGGCGTAGCCGGCCAGGTGATTTGGGGGTCACGCTTGGGATCGCTTCCTGCTGCACCAATCGCATGTTCCAAAGCCTGCATGAGTGCAACCGCCAGTACAAAAGGCGGCTCGCCAACAGCCTTTGAGCCATGAACGGCATCGGCCGTGGCATTGCTAAGGAGCCGTATTCGAAAACGGTCAGGCTCTGGGATCATGCCAATGGTAGGAATCTTGTAGGTTGCGGGGTTATGGGATTTGAGCGAACCATCTTTGCCCCAGACAAGTTCCTCGCACGACAGCCAGCCATAGCCCTGCACAAATGCCCCCTCGACCTGGCCGCGGTCGATGCAGGGCAAAATCGCATCGCCAACGTCGTGGATGACCTCGACATCGCAAAGCTGGTACTCGCCTGTCAGCGAGCAGCACTCGACCTCAAGCACGCAAACGCCGTAGGAATAGTAAGCGAAAGGTGTGCCGCGGCCTGTCACAGCGTCATAGCCGATACCCGGGGTGGCATAAAAACCGGCGGCGGAGAGCTGGACGCGATTGAAATAAGCCTGTTTGATGACCTTTTCGATGGCAATGGGTTCGCGATGGGCGGCCAGACACAGCCCGCTGTCGAGGAGGATGGAGTCGGCGTCGTTTTCGGGGATGTCGAGCATTTGTGCGGCGACCAGGCGCAGCCGTCGGGCGAGTTGTTTGCAGGCATCGTGAATGGCAGCACCGTTGAGGTCGGTGCCGCTTGAGGCCGCCGTGGGCGAGGTGTTGGGCACCTTGTCGGTGCGCGTGTCCATGAGGCGGATTCGATCAGGACTGATGCCAAGGTCATGTGCGGCGATGGCGATCATTTTGGTATGGAGACCCTGCCCCATTTCTGTGCCGCCATGGTTGATGGCAACAGAACCGTCGGCATAGATGAGGACGAGTGCACCACCTTGATTGAGCATGGCATTGGTAAAGGAAATGCCAAACTTGACCGGCATAAAGCCGATGCCGCGCTTGATGAAGCGATTCTTCGCATTGAAAGCATCGATTTGCTGTTTTCGCTCAAGGTAATTTGAAGTTTTGAGGATTTCTTCCGTCATGCGGGGTATGCGGAAGTCGCGGAGCTCTGCGCCATATTGCATGACGTTTCTTGGCGATGGACCATAGAAATTGAGGCGGCGAATGTCGACCGGTTCCATGCCCAGATGCCGTGCGGCACGGTTCATGACCGTTTCGATGACGATGAAGCCCTGCGGACCGCCAAAACCGCGAAAGGCAGTGTTGGAAGGGAGATTGGTTTTGGCAATATGGCCTTCGAAGTGGAGGGCAGGGATGAAATACGAACCGTCCAGGTGGAAGAGGCATCGATCGAGGATCGAACGCGACAGATCATGTGCCCAGCCGCCGTTTGCCCAGGTTTTGACGTAGAGGCCAAGGATGGTGCCATCGTTGGCAAAGGCCGCCCGGTAGGTGGAAAAGAAGGGGTGACGCTTGCCAGTATACATCATGTCTTCGTCACGGTTAAGCCAGACGCGCACGGGACGGCGGGTGACCCAGGCACCGAGTGCGGCCAGGCCCGCATACTGTGCCCCCTGCGTTTCCTTTCCGCCGAATCCGCCGCCCATGCGGGGCATGATGACGACGACGCGGTTTTCTGTCAGCCCGAGGATCTCGGCGGTTTTGACCTGAACTTCGCGCGGATTCTGGCTGGAAGCATAGATGACGACGTCGTCGTCCTCATTGACCTCGGCCTGAGCGCATTGTGTTTCGAGGTACCAGTGTTCCTGCCCCGGCGATTCGACTTCGCCTTCGATGGTAAAATCAGCCCGTTGAAAAGCTTCCTCAAGATCGCCGCGCGCAATAATATGCTCGCCGGAATGAAGGCTGTTTTGGGCAATGGCATCGCGAATGTCGAGGATGGCAGGCAGCGTTTCGATCTCAAGAGCCACACGCTTGGCTGCCTGGTGACAGGCTTCGTAAGTTTCGCCCAGGATCAGGGCAATTGCCTGACCCACGCAATGAACCTCGGAAGACGCCAGGAGCTCCTCGTCGTGGTAAATGGCCGAAACATCGTTGATACCGGGGATGTCTTTGGCGGTCAGGATGGCGGCCACGCCCGGAACCCTGAGGGCTTCATCTGTTCCGAGCTTTTGGATGCGCCCGCGGGCGACAGGAGAGGCGATGATGTGCGCCACGAGCATGCTTGCAGGACGCGGCATGTCGTCGATGAACAGGGCCCGGCCTGTGACGTGCTTCCAGGCGCTCTCGTGAATGGCATCTTCGTGCAGGGGGCTGTTTCGGCATGTGTCTTTCATAGTGCATTACCCAGTTGAACGGTGGAGGTGGGACGGTAATCGCGCTTTGGCAGATTCTCTTCGAGGGTTTCGTAATAAAAGCCTCGCAGGAGATTGCAGGCGACCTCCTTTCGGTACCATGCGCTCGCACGGACATCGCTGATGGGGGAAAAATCCTGGGCGACCATTTGCGCGGCATGCTCGATGGTATCTTCGTTCCAGGGTTTTCCAAGGAGGGCAGCCTCGGCAAGCTTGGCGCGTGCCCCAGGCAGGGCAGACACGCCGCCGTAGGCAAGTCTTGCGGCTGTGACGATGCCGGCTTCGTCGGTTTCGACGTAGCAGCAGGCCGAAACACTGCTGATATCCAGTTCGAGCCGTTTTGAGACTTTGTAGGCAGCACAGCGTGCGTTTTGGGGGATGTTTGGGATATCGAACCCAAGGACGATTTCATCGCTCTGTATGCAGGTCTTGCGATATCCGACGAAGAAGTCTTCGAGCCTGAGCTGTCGCGTACCGCGAAGCGATCCGAGCGTCACCGTGGCATTGAGGGCGACAAGCACTGGGGCAATGTCGCCGACTGGAGAGGCACTGGAGACGGAACCCGACATGCAGGCGACCTGCTTCGTTTGGTGGGAAGCAAAAAATCGCAGGATTCGTCCGAGAGGCGTACACCGCTCCTGGACAAAACTTTCGATGTCGGCCAATCGTGTGGTGGCGCCGATGTGCAGCGAGGTGTCATCTGCCGACAGGTGTCGAAGCGCCTGGATATTGGACAGGCTCATATATAACGTGGATTGGCCGCCATGCTTGTTGATGATGACGGCAACGTCAGAAGCACCGGAAACGATCGTGGCATCGGGATAGGCAGACTTGAATTCGAGGGCCTCTTCGAGCGTGTTCGGCACAAAGAAGCGCGTGTTTTCATAGCGATAATCGAGCGTCTGGACGGCGAGGGGCGGCTCGGTGAGCTTGTGTGTAAACGCGTCGTCGTGCCCCGTTCCGGCAAGAGTGCGCACACACTCGAAAATGGGGCGATAGCCCGTGCACCGGCAGAGATTGCCAGACATCTGCTCAATATACTGCCATGGTTCCCTGAGGTCGTGCCGATACGTTGCCTCAAACAAACTCATGGCCACGCCCGGCGTGCAATACCCACACTGGGAAGCATGCCGCTGAAGGATGGCTGCCTGAACCGGATGGCGCTTCCCGGACTGGGCCAGAGCCTCAATGGTGTAAATCTGCTTGCCATGAAGCATGGGAAGCAGGATGAGGCAGGCGTTGATGGCTCGATAACGTGGCGGCTGTGAGTCGCTGTCCTTGAGGATAACCGTGCAAGTGCCGCAGTCGCCCTCGTTACAGCCCTCTTTGGTGCCCGTCAGATGGATGATGTCTCGCAGGTAGTGCAGCAGCGACATCGTTGGGGGCAGACCTTCGATATCATAGGTCCTGTCATTGATGGTGCACTGGATTCTGTTCATGACGCTTCACTCTTGTCTGGGGTCAATTGTCTCGCAGGGCCGGAGACGGCAGTAACGTATCAAATATCGGGTGAGATTCGGAATGAGAAAATCTTTTTTATTCATAAAAGAATCCAGCTGCATGCTGTTTATGCTACATATGCCTACATTGTGTGTGCGAAAATCATGGCGGAGCAGGGTGAGTTTTGTTTTGTTGCGCCCGCTATTGCCCGCCTAAAGTGCGGGCAATACGCGGCCGGGCGCGGCTATCTGCCAGGCAGATACGCCACGCCTTTTATTTTGTATTGGGACCAGCACCCGGTAGGGGCGACCGTCCCGGTCGCCCGTGCCCCCGGCAGTCGCCCCGAAGCCGGGCGTTGCGGGGCGGCGATTGAGCCCCGTACAGGGGGTAGACGCGTATCGCGCTCGCCGAAATGTGCATCTTCGTCGTCAGCGGCGTCGTTGTGGTCGGTCACGTACAAAGTACGCTCCCTTCCACGCCTCCTTGCTTCCTAGAATCTGCACCATTTCGACGCCGCGACCC
>Ga0209737_10001025_pt1 | contig 20976 bp, 12 predicted proteins | sample TergutCu122P3_FD_187284 | JGI IMG/M metagenome (GOLD analysis project Ga0209737, IMG submission 187284) | Cubitermes ugandensis P3 segment gut microbial communities from Kakamega Forest, Kenya - Cu122 P3 (SPAdes) (version 2) | ecosystem: Host-associated > Arthropoda: Insects > Digestive system...
TGCCGTGCGAGCTGACTTGAGTAGCTTGTGCGCTGCTTCGATACATTCCTTTCCGCTTGCTGGTCTGCCCATAATCGCCTCCTGTGATTAGGGCAATATTATTCATGATTTTATTGCAAAATAGAATAACTACTTCACCACTTCCATCAACTTGCCAAAACTATCCACCACGTCGTACTTGACGTTTTCTGGAGCGTAGCGACGGTTCATTTCGTCGAAGAACTTACGGGCGCACTTGATCTTTGTTTTTTCGATCTCGCGCAATTCCATTGATGACATGGAACCCTTGGTTTCGGCGACGAAGTAGATGTGCTTGACCGCGCCTTCCTTGAAGCTGATGGCCCAGTCCGGGTTGTAGTCGCCTACCGGCGTGGGAATCAGAAAACCGCGCGGCAGCTTGGCATAGACCACCACATCGCTGCTGGTGTCCAACTCCTTCACGAACTCCCGTTCCACCTTCGAGTCCGTCAGCACATAATCGTAGATGTGCCGATGCAGTTTATCCCCGGCCTTGCTGAAATCCTGCTTGGTTTGTCCGGCGGTAAAGATATCAAGGTCGAACTTGTCTTCGACCGGATCGTAGGCGAGATGCTCGATGATGACCGTAGCTTTCTGTTCGTTGATGAGTCGTGTGGCTTCGGTGATGAAGCTCTCCGGGTTGGTTTTGAACTGGGCAAAAACTGCGACGTTGACCCCTTTGAGGACGTCAACGATCGTCCGGCGCGTCAATTGGGTGCCTTCAGCCAGTTTGCCGATCAGGTCATACTTGACCACTGAATGGATCGACTGTCGGTTAACCTCGGTTTCAGTGTCTTTCAATAGGAACGCGTTCCCCTCCTTGATCCCGTCGTAGGTGACGGTAGCTGCCTGCTCTCCATGCTGGATGGTGTATTGCAGCGGAGTGACGCGCAGATTGGCATCAATCTCCTTCACTGCCTTTTCCACCAGTTCGTCCGAATCGAACTTAACACTGTAGGCCGCCTTGCGATTGATGCGCTTCCACAATGCCTTGAATTCCTGCTTCTCAAAATTGGCGTTGAGCGGATTCTTCTTCGGGCGACGGTCATCGCTAATGGAGGGCAGCAGGCTTTCGCTGAACACGCTGTCGATGAGTTGGAACACCTGTTCGGTGTACGGCAACAATTCATCGGACAAGGTCGTTAGCGTGCCGTCTTTCCTGGACTGATGATATTTCTCGGTGATGCCGCGCTTTTTGTCCACATAGCCATTCTGGATCAGGTAAAACTCAATGTCAGTAGCCTGATCCTCTGAAATAACTACTTCGCCGGACGAGGTCTTCATTACCTTACCGATAAAGTATGCTTTATCAGCCACCCGTGGTCGCTCGGACAGGGAATCACTAATGTCCTTTTGCAACGCCGTCACAAAATCCTTGTAGCTCTCGCTGGCTACCACCGTCAGCACGTTCACATCGTGAACGATAGCCGGATGATCTATCCGGTCGCCCTGCTGGTTAACCGACAGGCGCAGCCCGCGCCCCACCTCCTGCCGTCTTGAAATGGTGTTGTCGCTGTGCTTCAAGGCGCAGATAACGAACACGTTCGGGTTGTCCCAGCCTTCCCGCAACGCAGAGTGCGAGAAGATGAAACGCACTGGCTCGGAGAGCGACAACAGCCGCTCCTTGTCCTTCAGGATCAGATCGTAGGCATCCACGTCGTCAGACTGCCCGGCGTTTTCGCCACGCGCCGCGACCGTGGGGTCGGCCAGGCGTTTCGTCTTTTTGTCGATAGAGAAATAGCCGCTGTGGGTCTTGCCCGCCGTGATGCCTTTCAGATACTTGACGTAAGCCGTTTCATCCAGATCCAGCATCTCGTTCAGATATTGCGCGTACTCTTCCTCGAAAACACGGGCGTACTCGCCTTTCTCGTCCGCCGCCGCATAGTCGCGGTACTTGACCACCTCATCGATGAAAAACAGCGTCAGCACCTTCACGCCCTGCTGGAACAGCGCCTGCTCTTTGTCGAAATGCGCCTTGATCGCCTCCCGTATCTGGATACGGCGCAACGCCGCTTCGGTCACATCACCTATGGCGTCGCCCACTGTCAACTCAACGCCGTTGGTGAAGCTCAGGGTGTCGGTATTGGCGTTGATATCCGCCACCACGAAACCACGGTACTGATCCAGCCCGTTGGAAAGATCGAACAGGTTGTCGCCCTTTCCGAGTTTGCGCACCACAGGCTTGATATTGCCGCCCATCAGTTTCCGTTCCAGTTCCACGCACGCTTCGGGCGGTTTCTTGGTGGAGATTTCGATGGATTGCAGATACAGATAGTTGCTGGTGCCTGCCAGCCCCTTCACGGCAATGCCACGCACTGCGATTTTCTTCACCAGCTTCTGGTTGTAGGCATCCAGCGCATCCAGCCGGTGAATCTTGTTGTGCGTAGTCTTGTGGGTGGCCGAGTAGCGCAGCACCATCAATGACTTGAAGTTCACCAGCGAATCCAGCGTCTTGCCGCCTTCCATCTTCTGCGGCTCGTCCAGAATCAGGATGGGCCGGTTGGCGCTGATGACATCAATCGGCTTGCGCGACTGAAAATCGTCCAATTCGTCGTAAATGCGCCGGTTGTCTTTTCCGGTGGCGTTGAACGCCTGTACGTTGATCACCATCACATTGATGCCCGCATCCGACGAAAAGCTCTCCAGATGGTGCAACTGCTTGGAGTTGTAGATGAAAAAGCGCGCCTTCTTCTGGTAGCTCTCCAAAAAGTGCTCGGCGGTAATTTCCAGCGACTTGGCCACACCCTCGCGAATGGCGATGCTGGGTACAACGATGATGAATTTGCTCCAACCGTAACGCTTGTTCAACTCGAAAATTGTCTTGATATAGCAGTAGGTTTTGCCCGTGCCGGTTTCCATCTCGATATCGAGGTTCACCCGTGCGACTTTGGTCTTGGCCAGCGCATTTGAGATGGGCAGGTTCTGCTGGCGTTGCACCTGTTGGATGTTATCGAGCAATGTGGTTTCCGAGAGCAAAAGCTCGGCATTTTTAAAGCCAGCCTCCGTGAACAGATTCTCGGTTCCCTTGCCGGGGTCGATGCGATAGCTGATCGCTTCGCTTGATGCAGGCGGCTGCCCCTTGAAGCAGTCCAGCACCGCTTGCACGGCAGCGGTTTGGTAGGCTTGGGTTTTGAATTTGAGCTTCATGCTTGATCTTCCTGCCGCTTTGCCAACTGCCGCATTACCAAGTCGCGCTCACGTTCCAGTTCGCGTTTGAGTTCTTCTTCGCTGGGCAAATGCGGCAGATATTTGGCGGCAAATAGTTGCTGTTGCTCAACCAGTACGGAATAGCGCACCACGGCTTCACTTTTTTCACTGCATAGCACTAGGCCAATGGTCGGGTTATCGTCCGCGCCCTTTATCTCTTCGTCGTACAGACGCACATAAGTATCCATCTGCCCCATGTCCTGATGCGTCAAGCGACCCAGCTTCAGGTCTACCAACAAGAAACATTTGAGTTTGAAGTTGTAGAAAACAAGGTCGATGTAAAAATCTTCATCAGCAAAACTCACCCGCTGCTGGCGGGCGACGAACGCAAAGCCTTTGCCCAGCTCCAACAGAAAGCCTTGCAGGTTGTCGATGATTGCCTGCTCCAGATCGTTTTCAGAAAAGCGTCCGCCCAAATTCAAAAAATCAAGAATGTAAGGGTCGCGCAGAAAGTCCTTATTGGTTTCAGTCAGAGCGGCGGTCTTTTCCTGTGCCTCGGTCTCGACCAGTGCCTTTTCCTTGCTGCTCAACAGGCGTTCGTAATACAGCACGCTGATTTGGCGATCCAGTGCGCGACTACTCCAGTTCTGGCTGATGGCTTCCTGCATATACCAGTCACGGGCGCTGGGGTTTTCGATGCGAGCAAGCGCATTGTAATGTGTCCAGCTCAATTCGAGAGGCAGTGCCTCTCGAATCGGAAAGGCCAGATGGAAGCGGCGCATGTTGCGCAAGTTACTGACATCAAAGCCTTTTCCTAATCGTTCCGTGAGCCGCTTCGACAACTCCGCCAGTTGCCGTTGCCCGTAAGCAGCGCGTGCCTGACCTTGTTGTTCGTGTTCAACGATCAGGCGTCCGATTTCCCAATAGCTGCTCACCATCGCACTATTCACGCTCTGGCGCACATGGCTCCGAGCTTGGACGATGACTTCGCTGATCTGGCGAATCAGGTCATTCAGTTCGGTGGTGAGCATGTTCATCACAAACACTTCACTTCCGTAGCGGGAGACAACAACTTGAAGATTTGCTCCACATTGATCTTTGTTGCGCTGTTCTTGAACCCGGCATCGCGGAACACCACGCGCAGCGGCTTGAAGGTAGCCAGTTCCTTGACAAAGGTTTCGTCGATCCCTTGATGCGCGTTGAAGCAGGCGGCCAGGACGTTGCCATCGACGAAGAATACTTCGTATTCTTGAAAGGATGAATTAGGAAGGATGAAGGATGAATCCGTCTCCTCCCCTTTTTCCTCCTTCATCCTTCCTCCTTCATCCTTTTTAATTTTGATGATTTTCTTCTCGATGGGCAGGGCGAGATCGACGCCCCAGTCCAGCATGACCTGGAACAGCAGGTCTTCGGCACTGCGGTCGGGTTTGATGTTGTCCACGAACATTTCAAGATTCGCTTTATCCAGCGCATCGGGGGCGTAGTACACGTCGGACATGTTGGAGGTGTCGATTTTGAGGACGCGGAAGCCGGTGTCTACTTGCTCGTTCTGCTCGCTGATTTTTTTCCCGGCGCGGCGGATGCGTTCTTTGCTGATTTCGGCAATGGTTTTATAGCCAGCTTTGAAGGCTTCGGAATCTTCGGCGCAAATTTCTGGGAGTTGCACCATGATGAAGCGGCGGTTGCCTCCGTCTTCGGCGTTCAACTGTATAGTGGCATCCGCTGTTGCTGATGAGCCAGAAAAGAAATCCACGACGATTCCATCTTCATCTCCGTGCAAGGAAAGAAACCATTTGATGAGTTGAGTCGGCTTTGGGGTGTCAAATACCTTGAATCCGAACAAATCCTTTAACTCTCTAGTGCCGTCCGCATTAGAGCCAAATTTGTCTAACCAAGTACTCCAGCCAATAGATTTTTTCACATCTCGAATTTTTTCATACGGCACCCATCTTTCAGTTTCTCCATTAACGGAAATTCCGTTATCGAATGGGCGCATTTCCCAATGAAAAAAGTCAACATCTAATTGTGCGATCAGTATGTTAGCATTGTCTTTTCCCCATCGCCAATGTCCTTCTTTTCCGTCATTTCTGTACGGGAGCACATACTCACCAGTTGGACACAGGAGACCATAAAATTGGTTTGGTCTATCTTTTCTTAGAGAAGCCCCTCCCCATTTCATTAATTCACGCCCCTTTCTATAAGAGCCATCTTTATCGCTGAGATTGAGCGCGCCTGTGGATCTCTCATCCTGTGAAACACTTTCAGACGATGTTTTGTAATAAATAAGCAGGTATTCGTGTCCAGTCCTTAAACCCGTTTTTTCCTTGCCTCCACTAGCTTCAGAAAGCCACGGAGCACAGGCGAGCCTATTTGAGTAACCCAAAATTTCGTCCAGTAATTTTCCAAGCTGAAAAACCTCCTTGTCACTGATTGATATTGCAAGCAACCCGTCATCTGAAAGAAGGTTTGCTATGACCTTCAATCGTGGATACATCATGCTCAACCAATCTGAGTGAAATCGCCCATTTGTTGATGTATTAGCAACTAAGCGGCCACCTTTTTCGTCTATCTGGTTAGATCGACGAAGATATTCTCCAGCATTCTCAGCAAAATCATCCTCGTAGATAAAATCATTCCCCGTGTTATACGGCGGGTCGATATAAATCATCTTCACCTTCCCCAAATACGTCTCCTGCAACAGCTTCAACGCATCCAGGTTATCGCCCTCGATAAACAGATTCTTCGTCGTATCGAAGTCCACGCTTTCCTCGCGGCAAGGGCGCAAGGTCTTGGCAATCGGCGCATTGGCCGTCAGCAGCGCTTCGCGCTTGCCCGGCCAGTTCAGGTGATACCGCTCCTGCGGCCCCTCCACCAGCGAGCCGGAAAGCTCTTGCCGCAACTGGTCAAAATCCACCGCCAGCTTCACGCTGCCATCCTCGCCCCGCGCCTCGGTCACGCAGCCGGGGAACAGATCGCGGATGCGCTCGATGTTGTCGTCGGTCAGGTTGGGCGAGTGCATTTTCAGTTTGTCCACGTTTATCTCCAATTTTGAATAGTGAATTTCACTCTTCACCATTTTTCAATTCGCCAAACTTGGCCGCCATCGTCGGGTTGCCCCGGGTCAGTTTCTTGATCGTTACGTCCTGCGCCTTGTCATTCGCAAGACGAAGATTCCTGTCGGTGCCGAGCAGGGCATCTTTGGTTTTCTGAAGATGGTCGATCGACTTGTCTATTTCTTCAATGGCTGTCTGGAAGCGCCTGGAGGCAAGGTCGTAGTTCTTCGCGAATCCGGTCTTGAAGGTCTCAAGCTGGGTTTCAAAATTTGTGATGTCAATATTTTGCGCTTTCACCAGCGCCAGTTCCGTCTTGTATTCAAGCGATTTCATCGCCGCATTGCGCAGCAGCGTGATGATGGGGATGAAAAACTGCGGCCTGACGACATACATCTTGGGGTAACGGTGAAAGACATCCACAATGCCGCTGTTGTATAGCTCACTCTCGGGTTCGAGCAGCGAGACCAGCACTGCGTACTCGCAGCCCTTCTCGGTACGATCCTTGTCAAGCTCCTTCAGGAAATCTTCGTTTTTCTTCTTGGTGGCGGTTGTGTCGCTTTCGTTCTTCATCTCGAACATGATCGAGACGATCTCGGTGCCTGCCTCGTCCGAATCGCGGAAGACGTAGTCGCCCTTGCTGCCCGTCCGCGCGTCATTGTCTTTCTCAAAGTAGGCTCGCGGAAATGCGGTGGCGCGGATGCGGTTGAACTCGGTCTCGCAATGTTGCTCAAGGGTTTCGCCGAGCATCTTGGTGGAGAGCCGCGCCTTCATGTCCTTCAAGCGTTCGATGGCGTCTTCACGTTCTTTGATCTGAATCTCGTATTTTTCTTTCAGAGATTTTTCGGCGAGGTTTTTTTCAAGTTCCGCCCGTTGCAAGCCGCTCTTTAATTCGTCTCGCTCTTTCTCGACGGCGCTAACTGCCTCGATGATCGCGAGTTTCTGCGCGACAGCGTTGGCCTCCAGCATTGCCTTCAATCCCTGAATCTCTGCTTCTTTCGATGAGACAGTCTTTTGCAACTCGCTTGCGAGCTTGGCGTCGGCCAGCTTCGCTGCGGCCTGCTTGTCCTGTTTGGCCTGCTCAAGTTGGTTCGCGAGCGCATCACGCTCTTTCTCTACCGCACTCAGAGCCTCGGTCACGGCGAGTTTTTTCGCTGTCTCACCTGCGTCAAGTCTGGCCTTCAGTTCCTTGATTTCGGCATCCTTGGCGGATGCGGTCTTCTGCAACTCGTTAGCTACCTTGGCTTTAGCGAGTTCGATGGCGTTCTGCTTGTCCTGTTCAGCCAACTCAAGCCGCTCACGCAACTGCTTCTCAAAATCACTGTCGCGAACCTGCTTCAGAATGTCGGCGTATCCAGCCTCGTCGATCTTGAATGCCTTCTGGCAATGTGGGCAGATGATTTCATGTATGGCAGTCATCGTTCGAGTCCTTCCAACTCAGTTTTCAGTCGCCGCACAGCGGCATTGATCTCCACCTTGCGGTTAAATTGCTTTTCCTTTACCAGCCGTGCAGTGGTCTTGTCCAGTTCTCGCTGTTTGATCCGCGCCTGTTCCACGCGCGCCACCAGTTTAGCCAGCGATTCCTGCGGCCTTGCGGGCAAGGGGATCAGGCGGTGCAACAGTTGTTCGTACAGGCCGCCCATGTGCAGAGCCACTGGCATGGCCGTGCGCGGGCAGTCCGCTGGTTGCCAATCCGTTGCGAAGTAGTCCGAGACAACCCAGCGGCTGGCGTCTGCCTCGTTGGGGCGCTTGTAGGCGGCGATCATCTGCGTTCTGCCCTCGAACACCAATTCAAAGATGATCGGGAACGGAATCGCTCCATCAATACAACGCAGTACGTCATGGTGCAGTTCCTGCATCTTGAGGTGGAGGCTAAAAACCTGAATCTCCGGCACGCTGGGGCGAGCGGGCAGATTGATGGTTTCCGGCGCCAATTTATATGCCCAGACGATCTGCTCAACCTGTTTGACGAACAGGTCTTTCAGTCGGGTATTGGCACCGCTGTGCTCATACACCTTGTTCTTGGGCAAGATGCGGCCAAAGGCGGCCTGCACGGGGTAGGAAATAAAGGCAGAAGGAGGAAGGAGGAGGGATGAATTCATGTTTTTTTCATCCTTCCGCCTTCTGCCTTCATCCTCGCTTTCTTGACACACGTAACCAGAATCGCCATGAGTTCATCCGCTTCGCTCATCAATGGTTGCAGCTTTTCGGCTGAAACAATGTTCGCTTCAACCAGAAGTTCAAGCCAATAACTGCTTTCTTCCAACTCCTGCATGCCACCTTCGAGCTTGCTGATGAATTCCGCATTAGAGCGAGCGCGAACAGCTTCGCGGTAATGCGCGCCAACGGATGTTCCGGAACGCAGCAATTGCTTCCCCAACACTTGCGCCGCACTACTCTTGGGTAACGCGCCATAGAGTCGAATAACCCGCAACGCAAACTCCTTGGTTCTGACAGCCAAGTCTTTCATCCTTCCGCCTTCATCCTTCCGCCTTCATCCTTCCACCTTCATCCTTCATCCTTCATCCTTCCACCTTCATCCTTCCGCCTTCATCCTTCATCCTTCCGCCTTCGCCCTGTATCACCAAAAAGGCTATCAGCTCGAAATCGTCCAGCCCGGAAATGGTGTGTGTGAGTGCCGTGGTCTTGCCGCCAGAAAACAGGCTGTCGATGTCTTTTTCTTCTTTGACTTCGATCATCGAGCGGATGGCCTTGTTCAACAAGTCGGAATACGGCTGCATTTTTCGGCCATCCGCCGTGGCTTCGTTGAAATGCCGACAGGCGTCAGCAATGGGTTCTGCCCGACCCTTGCAGCACGAGCGAGCCAAATCAAGCAGACGTTTAACTTCGGTGTGGTCGTGGATAACCTCGCCTTCGCGGCTGATGTAAATCAGGTAGTAGGGGTGCAAACGGTTGTGTTGCGGGACGTGCGCTGGCGGATTCACGCCGGCGTTGCGGTTGCGCAGCGTAAAGATGACGCCGGGCGCGAGGCCAAGATCGGGATCGGCTTGTACAACGGCGTGCAAGCCATTGGGCGATTTGTCGAGTTCACCGTGGGTTTTGACGTAGTTCAACAAGTCCATGCGGAAGTCGTTGAGGCCCAAGTCGGTAATGGAAACGCCGGTTTTGAGATCTTCCAGTTCGATGACCTCCTCTTGCAGGCGGCGCAATTGCTCTTTGCGGTAAGACACGTCGTTGGCCTGCGCGGAGATAAGGTTGTCGTCACCGGTAGCGGTAACGTCTACGATCATCATCCGGCTTTCCACGCGCTCCTTGAGGTTGATGTATTCGTCCAGCGAAATGTCAGGCCAGTAGTTCACCAACTGGATACAAGCATTGGGGGAGCCAATGCGGTCAACGCGCCCGAAACGCTGGATGATGCGTACCGGGTTCCAATGGATGTCGTAGTTGATGAGGTAGTCGCAGTCCTGAAGATTCTGGCCTTCAGAGATGCAGTCGGTGCCGATGAGCAGGTCAATTTCCGCCGGCTCATTGGGAAGGACGATGGCCTTTTCCTTCGAGCGCGGAGAGAACAGTGTAAGCAGTTCCTGAAAATCGTATGTCTTTGGCAGGGTGGATTTGGGCCGGTCACTGCCCGTGACTTTGCCGGTGTGCAGCTTCTGGCTGACCAGCAGGTCGGACGCGAGGTTGGCGTAGAGATAGTCCGCCGTGTCGGCGAAAGCGGTGAAAAGCAGTACCTTCTTGTTGCCAGGGTTGATGGGCTTGGCGATCTTCCCCAACACATGGGCTTTGAGGTGCTGGAGCTTGGCGTCATCGGCAGGAGTGATCTTCGCCATCGAGGCCAGGAGCGCTCCAATGGTGGCGAGATCAACCTTAAGGTCATACTCCCACGAGGGCAAGTCCATGTCGGCTAGATTGATCTTGACCTTGCCGCCAATATCGTCGCCCTGTTCCAAATTATCGAGCAGATCATCATCCTCGGCATCGAGGTTTTCCAGAACTTCGGTCAGGTCGCTCACACTGGCAGCGCTGCCAGTCTGATTGAAGGCTGCGATCTTCGCCAGGGTGTTCTGGTGGTTGGTTTGCAGGGATTGGAGCGTAAGCCGGAATGAATGAACCGAGCTTTCTAGACGCTTGAGCAGGTTGACCGTCATCAGCCTTTGCAGGCTTTTTTCACGGTCGATTTGCCGCAACTTGCCGCCAGAGACTTCAATGTCGTACAAATCTTCGTATTTTTTCAGGCGACTGGGCAGGATGTAGCTGACCGGGGCATAGACGGCGAGCTTGAGGCTGGATAGTTGCCCGAATATCTCGTTGAACCCCATCACGTCCGTTCGTTCAGTCAGGGGGCAATGGAACGACAGCGGTTTGCGACGCTCCGGGAAGTGACCAATGTCCCTGGTGTCGTAGAAGGTCTGGATGTGCCTGCGCGAGCGCGCAATGGTGACGCTGTCCAGTAGCTCGAAAAAATCGAAATCCAGTGCATCCAGAATCGCACGCGGGGTGCGCTCTTCCGGCGGCAGTGTCGACCACGCATTAAAAGCTTTCTGCGCGTTGCGGAATACCTCTTCCACCGACTTGCTGGTACGCAGCTTCTTGTTGAGATTTTCTGAATCGCCTTCGTAGGCCAATGCAAGCTGGTTGCGCAGGTCGGTAAAGCGGTTGTTAACCGGCGTGGCGGAGAGCATCAGCACCTTGGTCTTCACGCCCTCGCGGATGACCTTGTTCATCAGCTTCTGATAGCGGGTTTCTCGCTCTCTGACCGCATCGTTATTGCGAAAGTTATGAGATTCGTCGATGACCACCAGGTCGTAATTTCCCCAGTTAATGCGATTGAGCGACGTGCCGAAAGATTCGCCACTGGTGCGATTCAGGTCGGTGTGGCAAAGAACATCGTAGTTAAAACGGTCGCGGACGAAGATATTGGTCTTGAGGTTGCGGTTGTAGTTAAGCCAGTTGTCCGCCAGCTTCTTCGGGCACAGCACCAGAACCGATCGGTTGCGCAGTTCGTAGTACTTGATGACTGCGAGCGCGGTAAAAGTCTTGCCGAGTCCGACGCTGTCGGCAAGGATGCACCCGTTGTAGGTTTCCAGCTTGTTGATGATGCCGGTGGCTGCGTCCCTTTGGTAATTGAATAGCTTGTTCCAGATCAACGTGTCCTGATAGCCCGTGCGGTCGTTGGGCAGGACGTCTTCGCCGATGTCATCGAGGAACTCGTTGAAGATGCTATAGAGCATCAGGAAGTAAATGCTCTCCGGCGGGTTTTCCTGATACACCGTTGCGATGTGGTCGCATATCTGCGCAGTAACGTCTTCCAGCTTCTCCTGGTCGTTCCAGATCTGCTCAAACAGGGCGAGGTAGGTGGCCGTGAAGGTCGGCTCATCCATCTTGTTTACAAAGTTGGAGACGGCTTCGCCTTGCTGGTAGCCTAAATCAACAGCGGTAAAGCCATGCAGGGGCAAATAAGCTGCGTTTTCATCCTCCGACTGCACGCAGGCAAATTGCTGCATCGGAGCCTTGCTGCGGTTGCTTCTGAACTTGGCCTTGCGTTGCATCCAGTCAGCGCATTCCCTGGCGATGGCGCGCTGCGTGAGCTTGTTGCGCAGTTGTATCTCAAACTCACTACCGTAGAGGCTGCGTTCGCGGTTGAGTTTGGGGATATGAAATTCCCGACGTTCCTTGCGAATCTTGTCGGCCACCTCATCCGCTACAAAGGCAGGCGCAGTGAAGATAAAGCTCAGTTCCTCGATTTTCTCCAGCTCAGCCTTCAACGCCTCGTAGGCGTACATCGAGAAGCAGGACGCCGCGACCTTCAGCTTTGCGCCGGGCCGAAGGGTCTGCTTCAGGTCATCGCCGAGCAAGTGATTGATATTGTCGATGATCTCCATTAAGTACATATCCTCGAAGACAAAGCCGGACGAGCGTTACCAGCCGGTTGCTCAGGTGAAATGCTACTTGAGAACTGAGTGGAGAACATCTATTTTCACGGTTTGCTTTGGTTGGAGGTCACCTGTACAGCTTGATCTTCCTTGCCTTCTTGCGACGGTTCTTCCAGCAGCATCGGCCGCATCAAGCCCACCGCAGAGAGGCGCTCATTCATTCCTCCCTTGCCCTGACCAATGCTCCCAGCACGGAAAAAGCGGTTCGACTGCTACACTAGCGACTTTCAATATTTTTCCTTCCTCTCTCCATGCTTGCCCCGATCGAAACCCGTATTGCCGACGAACTCGGCGTTTCCACGCATCAGGTTGCCGCTGCCGCGCGTTTGTTCGACGATGGCGCGACCGTTCCTTTTGTTGCACGTTACCGCAAGGAGGTCACCGGCGGATTGGACGATACGCAGTTGCGCACCCTCGCCGAACGGCTGACCTACCTGCGCGAGCTGGAGGAGCGCCGGACAACGGTGCTGGCGTCCGTCGAGGAACAGGGCAAGCTGACGGCGGAGTTGCGCGAACTGATCGAGTCCGCCGAAACCAAGCAACGGCTGGAAGACCTTTATCTGCCTTACAAACCGAAGCGCCGCACGAAGGCGCAGATTGCCCGTGAAGCAGGACTCGCCCCATTGGCCGAGGCGCTGCTCGCAAACCCGGAACTGGAGCCGGAACACGCCGCGCTGGAATACCTGAACCCCGATGCGGGATTCGGGGATGCGAAGGCGGCGCTCGCTGGGGCGCGCCAGATTCTGATGGAAAATTTCTCGGAAGATGCCGCCCTGCTGGGCGAGCTGCGCGAGCTTCTCCACGAGGAAGGAGAAATCCGTTCCTCCGTGCTGGAAGGAAAGGAGGCCGAAGGCGCCAAATTCCGCGACTGGTTCGATTTCCGCGAACCGTTTTCCGCGATGCCTTCGCACCGGGCGCTGGCTCTGTTGCGCGGCCGGAACGAAGGCGTGCTGAAACTCGACCTCGATCTGCCCCGCCCCGACAGCGATATCGGAACGAAACATCCCTGCGAGCAACGCATCGCGGCCCGCTTCGGTATCCGGGATGAAGGCCGTCCTGCCGACAAGTGGCTCGTTGAAACCGCGCATTGGGCCTGGACAGTAAAGATATCGCTCTCGCTGGAATTTGAACTGATGAGCGCATTGCGCGACCGCGCAGAGGAAGAAGCCATCCGTGTTTTCGCCCGCAATCTGAAGGATTTGTTGCTCGCCGCCCCGGCGGGGCCGCATTGCGTGATGGGACTCGATCCGGGCATCCGCACGGGCGTGAAAGTGGCGGTCGTGGATGCCACGGGAAAGCTGCTGGATACGGCAACCGTCTACCCGTTTGAACCCCGGCGCGACCGCACGGGGGCGCTTGCCACGCTTTCGGCGCTGGCGCAAAAGCATGCGGTGGAGCTGGTCGCCATCGGCAACGGCACCGCCTCGCGCGAAACGGATGCGCTGGTAGCGGAGCTGTGCGCCAGCCAGCCGGAGTTGCGACTTACGAGGATCGTGGTTTCGGAAGCGGGCGCATCGGTCTATTCGGCTTCGGAACTGGCCGCGCGGGAATTCCCGGAGTTGGATGTCTCCCTGCGCGGCGCGGTGTCGATTGCACGGCGATTGCAGGACCCGCTGGCGGAACTGGTGAAGATCGAACCCAAGTCGATCGGCGTGGGCCAGTATCAGCACGATGTCAATCAGGGACGGCTGGCAAAGAGTCTGGACGCGGTGATCGAAGACTGCGTGAACGCGGTCGGCGTAAACGTCAATACAGCTTCCGCGCCATTGCTGGCACGCATTTCGGGACTCAACACGCTGCTGGCGGGAAACATCGTCGCGCACCGCGACGGCAACGGCCCGTTCCGGGATCGCCGTGCACTATTGGAAGTGGCGCGGCTTGGCCCGAAGACTTTCGAGCAGGCGGCAGGCTTTTTGCGCATCCCCGATGGAGACAACCCGCTGGATGCCTCTGCCGTGCACCCGGAAGCCTACCCGGTCGTGGAACGCATTCTCACGAAAACGAAAAAGGGCGTGCGCGCGTTGATGGGAGATGCCACATTCGTGAAAACGATCGATGCCGCCGAATTCGTGGACGAGCATTTCGGCCTGCCGACGGTGAAGGACATCCTCGCGGAACTGGAAAAACCCGGCCGCGACCCGCGTCCGGAATTCCGTACCGCGAATTTCCACAAGGGCATCGAGTCGCCCGCCGACCTTACCGTCGGCATGCTGCTCGAAGGGGTCGTCACCAACGTCACGAACTTTGGCGCATTTGTCGATGTCGGCGTACATCAGGACGGGCTCGTGCACATTTCGGCGCTGGCCAACCGTTTCGTGAAAGACCCGCACAGCGTGGTGAAGACCGGGCAGATCGTGAAAGTGAAAGTGCTCGAAGTCGATCTGCCGCGCAAGCGTATCGCGCTCACCATGCGTCTGGGCGATGAAACCCCTCGTGTGGAAAAAGAGCACCGCGAGCATCACGAACATCGCAAGCCGAGGCCCGACTCGCGACCCCGATCAACCAACTCACGCCCCTCGCGCGCCGATGCCCGCCCCAAGGCTGACGAAAGCGCACTGGCACTGGCTTTTGCACGCGCCAGGAACAAATAAAACAAATAACGGAACCCCACAGAATGAATCCCCCCAGCACCATCCAGCGGTTTTTGCTGGAAAACCTTGATATTCGCGGAGCCGTCGTCAAGCTCACCGACGTATGGCAGGCCCTGAAACACGAGCGCGGCTACTCTCCGATCGTTGCCGGACTGTTGGGCGAAATGGCGGCAGTCTGCACAGTGATCGCCGGAAATCTCAAACAGCCGGGCCGTCTCACGTTCCAGGCGCGCGGCAGCGGGCCGGTCAAACATCTGGTGATCGATTGTTCCGAGGCGCTCAACCTGCGCGGCTACGCCAAGGCCGAGGACTTCACCTCCGGGGACGAACTGCCGACGCTTCTCGGAGACGGGCAATTGCAGTTGAGTCTGGAGATGGAAGGGCTGGAGCAGCCTTATCAAAGCATCGTCCCGCTCGAAGGCGGCAGCATCGCCGAAGTGTTTACGCACTACCTCGCACAGTCCGAACAGCAACCCGCCGGGTTATGGCTGGCCTGCGACCAGGACGCCAGCGCGGCGCTTTTCCTGCAAAGACTCCCCGGCGCGGACACGAAAGACCCCGATGGCTGGAGGCGCGTCCAGACGCTTGCGGAAACCGTGAAGAGAGAGGAACTGCTCGAGCTGGACGCCTCCGCCCTGCTCCGCCGCCTCTTCGCCGAAGAAGACGTGCGCCTTTACTCCCCGCGCACCGTTACGCACGACTGGCCGCGCGAACCGGAAAAGATCGCCGACCTGCTGCTGACGCTGGGCGAGGAGGAAGTGCGTGCAATGATTGCCGAAAACGGCGAACTCGTCGTCCGCGACGAGTTGTCCAATCACACCTATCTGTTTGGCACAACGGAAGTCGATGCCCTGTTTCAGCCACGCACGCTGCATTAGGGATAATCTTTATACTCATCGCCTACGCACCGCTTAGAGCGGTTTTGATCCAATTGCATACAAGCCCCCATCCCAGCCTTCCCCCGCAAGCGGGGGAAGGAGACTGGCTTCCTCCCCCGCCTGCGGGATGATGGAGACTGATCCCCTCCCCCGCTTGCGGGGGAGGGTTAGGGAGGGGGTAACAATGCAGAAAAATCTTAAACCTTGAGGAGAGACCAGCATGTCCACATCCAAGCAACTTTTTGCTGCGCGCTACGGCGACGACTCCCTGCCTGCGCCGGCAGCATGGTCGCCCGTCATCGAGCATCTGCTCAACCACCGCTCGATACGCGCGTATCTGCCCGATCCGGTCGATGACGATCAACTCGCCGCCATCATCGCCGCTGCGCAATCAGCGTCGAGTTCCTCCAATCTGCAGGTCTGGAGCGTGGTTGCGGTACGCGACCCGGCGCGACGGGCGAAGCTGGCCGAACTGGCCGCCGGACAGAGTCAGGTCGCGGATGCGCCGTTGCAACTGGTGTGGATTGCCGATCTCGCCCGGCTGGAACGCGTGGCCGAGATGACCGGACGCCCCAGCGGCGCGCTCGATTATCTCGAAACCTTTCTCATGGGCGCGATCGACGCGGCGCTGGCGGCACAAAATGCGGCCGCGGCAGCGGAATCGCTCGGGCTGGGCCTGTGCTTCATCGGCGGCATGCGCGACAAGCCGGAAGAGGTTGCCAGCCTGCTCGACCTGCCGCCCAAAACCGTTGCCGTGTTCGGCATGTGCGTAGGCAAACCCGACCCTGCCCGCCCCGCCAGCATCAAACCGAGGCTGCCGCAGTCCGTGGTGCTGCACCATGAGCGTTACTCGCTCGACGCGCAAGTGCCCGGCATCGAATCCTATAACGCTGCGATGGCGCGTTTTTACGAGCAACAGAAAATGAACGTGCGCGGCGCCTGGGCAGATCATTCGTCCAAGCGCATCGCGGGCGCGGAAACTCTTTCCGGGCGTGACAAAATGGTCGATCTTCTACGGGAACGCGGGTTCCCTCTGAAATAACCTGAGAGAATATCTTCGTTTCGGCTTCGGCTTCATTTTTCGGATGTACCGCCATGGCCAGATTTGAAGACTTACAGGTTCTCGTCGTCGCCAGCAATGCGAGGTTGCGCGCGCAACTGCGCGACATGTTGTCTTCGTTCGGGTTCGACGTGATGCATTTCGCCGTGACGGCGCATACCGCCCTGCGTCACCTGCGGGCGCGTCATTACGAGATGATCCTGTGCGATTTTGAGCTGGGCGAAGGTCAGGACGGACAACACTTCCTCGAAGACCTGCGCCAGCACGAAATCATCGCCAGCGACACGCTGTTCGTGATGATTACGGCTGAACGCAATCATGAGCGCGTGGTCGGAGCCGCCGAACTGCTGCCCGACGATTACATCCTCACGCCCCTGTCTCCCGGCGCGCTTCAGACGCGTCTGGCGCGCATCGTGGACAGGCGCGAAGCGCTTCTCCCGGCATGGCAACTGGCGGCCATCGGCGACTGGCTCGGAGCAATTGAATACTGTCTGGAAGCGGAAGTCTCCTATCCGCAATATCTGGTCGATTTCCACCGGCTCGAAGCCGGGTTCTACATCGCGTCCGGTCAACTCGACGAAGCCGAGGCCATTTATCGCCAGATCGTCGAAAGCCAGCGCATCCCCTGGGCGCAACTGGGACTGGCCCGCTGTCTGGCGTTCAAGAAAGACTATGCAGGGGCCGACATTCTGCTCTCCAACCTCATTGCCGATAACAATAAATTCATGGCCGCTTACGATCTTCTTGCCCGCGTGCGCGCGGAAAGCGGGCAGATCGAGGCCGCGTGCGAGGTACTGCATACGGCGATCGAACGCTCGCCGCTACGCCTCGGGCGGCAGCGTCGGCTTGGCGAACTGGCAATGGACGCAGGAAACGCCGCAGTTGCCGAAGCGGCTTTGAGTGAAGTCGTCCGCCAGAGCGCAAGCTCGGGTTTTCGCAATCCCGAGGACCACGTGCGGCTGGCGCAGGCGCAACTGGCACAAGACAAGATCGAAGCCGCCCGCAACACCATCGGCGACATCGAGCGCAGCCTCGGCACCCAACCAAATGCCGCGCTGTGCAAATCGCTTGCCAACGCAATGCTTCACGCGCATCTGGGCGAAGAGAAAGAAGCGCGAATGGAACTCAGCGTGGCGGCCAGTCTCGCGGGAACGGGCGCGGTTCTCTCTTCCGGGCTATCCCGGGAACTGGTCAGGGCATGCTTCGACCACGACATGCGAGGCGCAGGCTGTGATGTGATTTCAAACATCCTGCGCGTGGCCGGTGACGAACAAACGGTCAACGCCCTGCACGGACTGCTCCAGTCGCGCGGACTGGAACTGCTCTCGAAGAGTCTCGAACAAAACATTCAGGAAGAGGTCCGCAACCTCATCAAGGCCGGCGCCGAAAAAGCGCGCACCAACGACTACAGCGGCGCGGTCGAGGCGATGATGGACGCCGTGCGCCAGATGCCCGGCCACCCCGTAGTCCTGTTCAATGCCGCGCTCGCCCTGCTGCGCCACATCGAACACCGCGGCTGGAACAACTCCCTTGCCAATCAGGCGCGCTCCCTGATCGAGCGCGCCCGCACGCTCGACCCGGCCAGCGTCCGCCTGAGCACGCTGGCCGAATACATGCACATATTGATCGGTCGCAGCGGCATCGTTGCCGACAACTTCGCAAAACCCGCGCGACGGCGCAGGAGTGCGAGGTTTTAGGGCCGCTCACTCTTCTTTCATCGAAGCAGCAGCGGCGTAGGCCGGGATGAAGCGTAGCGTAATCCCAGCTATTCTTGCTGCCGCGCGAACGAGATCAGTAGCGCGCATCCGGCGGCCTCTTGTCCTTGGGCCAGTCGTTCACCTTGCCGGGGAAGTCGGGGCGCGGCATGTGGCTGAAATATTCCGCGACGTCGACCGACTCCTGATCGCTCAAGCCGCCCTGAGCCAGCGGGAAGCCCGCTTGAAAGCCGATTGGCATGTTGCGCTTGACGAAGGCTGCCGCCGTGTAAGTGCGCGCCATGCCCGCGCCGATGTTGAAGGAATGATCGCCCCATAGCGGCGGATAGATGGACTGGCCGTAGCGGTCCTTCAAACCTTCGCCATTCTCGCCGTGGCAGACCGCGCACTGACCGGCGTAGATCCGTTTGCCGTTTTCCGGATCGGGCAGGATGGTCTGGCTGATCTTGCCGACGCCACGGCCTTCTACCTTGTCTTCCGGTTTGGTTCCCCGCTTCATCCAATCGAAGTAGGCGACCATGGCCTTCATGTCGTCGCCGTCCTTGGCCAGCGCCTTGCCGTTCATGGAGCGCAGAAAGCATCCGTTGATGCGGTCTTCCAGCGCAATGATACGCCCGGCACGCGGAGCGTAGCTGGGGAAGAAGGCCGACACGCCCACATAGGGCGAGCCGTCGGCTACCGTGCCGCCGTTGAGGTGGCAGGAGGCACAGTTGAGCACGCCGCCCACGTTCTCGGGTAGCAGCGTATGCGTCTCCGTATTGAGGCGCATGCCGCGCACGAGTTGCTCGGCGTTCGGCTCCTTGAGGATGTCGGCGATGCGCGGCGTCTCGAACGGACGGGTGTCCACCGTGGGATCGAGCGCGGCGCGCGCCGTTTTCACCTGCGCCTTTGTTACCGGCGGGTTTTTGGCGTTACCCCAGTTCGCGCGCACGAAGTTGATGATCTCGGCAATTTCGTCGTCCCGTAGCCGGGCGAAGCCGGGCATGGTGAAAACGCGCGGGTGGGTTTGCGTCTGCGCCGTTTCCCAACCCGTAAGCATGATATGGATCAGCGTCGAGGAGTCCTCGGTCGCCACGGTGGGATTGCCCGAAAGCGGTGGGAAAACTCTGGGAACGCCAGCACCGTTCAGGCGGTGGCAGCCCACGCAGAACTGCGCGTAGGCCAGACCGCCGCGCGTCGTGAACATGCCTTCGGGAACGACGTTCGCATGCCCCGTGTCGGGGGCCGTGTAGGGATGATCCGAGTGCAGCGACTTCAGGTAGGTGGCGATGGCTACGAGATCGGCATCGGTGAAATTCTGCGTCGAATGCTCAATGACTTCCGTCATGACGCCGGAGGCGGTCGTGAAGCGGTTTTGTCCGGTTTTCAGCAGTTCCACGGTATCTTCGACGGTCCACAGATTGCGCAGGTTGACTGCGTTCCATTCCTCGACCTTCGCGCCGGAAAGAAATTGGCCGCCGCGTGCGCCCTTGTCTGTGAGCGCGACTTCCTGGAAACCGATGCCGCGCGGCGTGTGGCAGGCGCCGCAATGGCCCGGACCCTGCACCAGATACGCGCCCCGGTTCCACACCTCGTCTTTGCCCGTATCAGGCGCGAAGGGCTGATCGTCATGAAACATGGCGTTCCAGAAGGCCAGCCCCCAGCGCTGGTTAAAGGGGAAAGCCATCCCGGACGGCTTGTTGGGGCTGTCCGTGGGCGGCACACCCTGTATCAGATAGACGTAGAGTGCGAACATGTCGTCCGGCGTGATCCTGGCGTAGGACGGATACGGCATGGCCGGATACATGCGCCGTCCGTCCGCCGTGACCCCATGGCGCATGGCGCGGTCGAAAGCGCCGAAGCTGTAGCCGCCGATACCGGTCCTGGGATCGGGCGTGATGTTGGTCGAATACAGCGCGCCGAAAGGCGTCACCAGCGCCCGCCCGCCGACCATGGGCGTGCCGCCGCTCGCGGTGTGGCAGGCCACGCAATCGCTCGCCTGGGCAATGTATTTGCCGCGCGCGATCAGGGCGGGATCGGCAGCTTCGGGCAAGCTGTGCCCCAGTTCCGGCACGGGCGGCGGAGTGATGATCCACCAGGAAATCCCTGCGGCTACGATGATCGCCGCCAGTACGCCATAGCGATTCCAGATCGGTCTGCGTTGGACCGGATGATTGCCGTTCATGAAACTGTCTCCTTGCCGGGTGCGTGACTCGCGTTGAGCCTCAGGGACAAGAGGGATGTCGCCACTGCTCCGATAGCTTATTGGTTCGACTTTCAAATAGTGTCAGGCAACACGCTTGGTATGCGGCGTGCAAAGAAACACATTGTTCAGGCTTTTTTATAGTCTGAAGCTATTGGCAAGATGGCAGAGGCCGTTGTTTTTGATGCAAATCAAAAACAATCCCGGATGAGACGCGGGCGAGTAATCGTCATCCCCTTGATGAGCGGAAATTCAGAATGTAGGCACTTGAATCAAAACCGCTCTCGATCACCCGCGCCGCGCGTCCAGCACGCCCTTCACTTCCCGAATCTGCGTAATCGCCCGCTGCAACTGAGAGATGCTGCCGACTTCCAGGGTGAAGCGCATGTTTGCGATGTTTTTCTTGGTCTGGGTGTTGACCGCCGTCAGGTTGAG
>Ga0209737_10001026_pt1 | contig 20970 bp, 20 predicted proteins | sample TergutCu122P3_FD_187284 | JGI IMG/M metagenome (GOLD analysis project Ga0209737, IMG submission 187284) | Cubitermes ugandensis P3 segment gut microbial communities from Kakamega Forest, Kenya - Cu122 P3 (SPAdes) (version 2) | ecosystem: Host-associated > Arthropoda: Insects > Digestive system...
CTTTGTTTCGACGGTTGGGTTGGACGAGAACATTGTACGAGCGTACATCCGCAATCAGGAAGAAGAGGATGCTCGCTACGAGCAGATGAAGTTGGAAATAGGGTAGCCGCCAAGGGCGGCTCACGGTTTCATGAGCGCCTTTGAGGCGCTCACAATTTCAAGCCACCGGCTTTGCCGGTGGTTCCTGACAAGATTTGCGAGACCGCGTTTTAGGTGCGCTGGAGCGCGGAGAGCGCCCCAGCGACATTGCACGGCGTTTTGAAGTCAGCCGCGTCTGGGTCTACGATGTCAGGAACCGTTTTCGTGATCGGGGTGAGCGTTGCAGCTACCGGGTTGGGGGATATCGCCAGTCACGTATCGCCGACCTGGAGATGCGCATTCGATGCTGATTGGCAACGCGCCAATTGGTGGAGGCACGACAGCGGCGACGCCCGTTCCTGTGAACGGCGCTTGGGGTATGGCTGCGATGATCCTGTTGGTGGCCGGTTTGGGCGCGGCAGGGTGGTCGAGGCGTCATCGCCGAACGTTGGGTTGAAAAAGGAACGGTAAAAAGGGGGGCGAAAGCCCCTTTTTTCATGCTTGAACACACGATCTCGCGCCATGAAGTTTACCCGATAGGCTCCTGCCCCGTTATAATTCGCAGGCTATGGGTTTGCTTTATACACTTGGTCTGAACCACACGACGGCGCCGTTGGAGGTCCGCGAGAGGGTTGCGTTTTCGCCGGATGCGATCAGCACGGCGTTGCGTGATCTGCTGGGTCGGCGTCAGGTCAAGGAGGCGGCGATTCTGTCCACCTGCAACCGCACGGAGGTGTATTGCCGTGGCGGCGCACCGGAGGAGGTGGCGCACTGGCTCGAGGATGTTCACCGGCTTCCTCAGCGGACGTTGGAGCCGCATCTTTATACGCTGAAGAAGGACGAAGCGGTGACGCATGCGTTCCGGGTGGCGTGCGGATTGGATTCGATGGTGCTGGGCGAACCGCAGATTCTGGGGCAGATGAAGCAGGCTGTTCGCTCTGCCGAGGCCGCCGGAACGCTGGGGCTGGTGCTCAACCGGCTGTTTCAGCATACGTTCGCGGTGGCCAAAGACGTTCGCACACATACCGATATCGGCAGCGCGTCGATTTCGATGGCGGCGGCGGCAGTGAAGTTGGCCGAACGGATTTTTCCGTCGATTTCCGAACAGAATTTGTTGCTGATCGGCGCCGGCGAGATGATCGAACTGGCGGCGGCGCATTTCGCGGCGCGTAAACCCAAGTCGATCATGGTGGCGAACCGGACGATCGAGCGTGGCCGCGAATTGGCGGCGCGGCTCAACGCCGATGCGATCACGTTGAACGAAATTCCTGATCGTCTGGCGCAGTTCGACATGATCGTCACCTGTACGGCGTCGCCGTTGCCGATTCTCGGCAAGGGATTGGTCGAGCGGGTCATCAAGGCGCGGCGACATGCGCCGATTTTCATGGTCGATCTGGCGGTGCCGCGCGATATTGAAAAAGAAGTCGGTCGTCTCGACGATGTTTTTCTTTACAGCCTCGATGATTTGTCCGAGATCATCCAGAGCAATTTGCAGGTGCGGCGCGAAGCGATTGTTCAGGCCGAGGAGATGGTGTCGGCGCAGGCGCTGGAATTTTTGCGTTGGCTGGAAGGCCGTTCGGTCGTGCCGACGATCAATGCGTTGCAAAATTACCACGAGACCTTGCGCCAGAAAGAACTGGAACGGGCGCGTCGGTTGCTGGCCAACGGCACGCCGCCCGAAGAAGTGATGGAAGCGTTGACCCGTGGTCTTGTGAACAAGTGTCTGCATGCGCCGTTGCAAATGCTGAACCGCGCCAAAGACGATGAACGTACCGATCTGGCGGCGCTTTATCAGCGGATTTATCAGCTTCCTGAACAGGACGCGTCGTTGGGGTGAGTGGCCTTTTGCCAGGAGCGAAGCCTGGCGGGAACCCCAACGGGTCTGTCTTACGCGAAGGCGCGAAAGAAACCCCATCCCCACAGCCCTCTCCCCCGCCCCTCTCCCGCAAGCGGGAGAGGGGAGAATAGTGAAGGGGAGGGGGCTTTCAGTTTCTTCGCGGCTTTGCGCCTTCGCGTGAGATATTCTTTGCGCTCTATGCGTTCTTTGCGGTTAAAATGTTTTTTCTGAGACACACTATGAAAACCTCGCTGAAACAAAAATTACAACAACTGGAAAACCGCCTGACGGAGATCGATGCATTGTTGTCACAACCCGATGCGGCGGGCGATATGAACCGTTTTCGCGAGTTGTCGAAAGAGCGTTCCGATATTGAGCCGGTGGTGGCGTTGTACCGCGATTATCGCCGCGCCGAAGACGATTGGCGCACAGCGCGCGACGCGATGGACGATCCGGCGATGCGCGAATTCATGGAAGAAGAATCGCAGCAGGCGCAAAGCCGGATGGAGGCCTTAGCGGATGCGCTGCAAGTCGCGTTATTACCGAAAGACGCCAGCGATGAGCGCAACGTCTTTCTTGAAATCCGTGCGGGCACCGGCGGCGACGAATCAGCGTTGTTCGCCGGCAGTCTTTTCAGAATGTACACGCGCTACGCCGAGCGGCAGCGCTGGAATGTGGAACTGGTGTCGGTGTCGGAATCGGAATTGGGCGGTTATAAAGAAGTGATCGCCCGTATCGAGGGCAGCGGTGCTTATGCGCGTCTGAAATTTGAATCCGGCGGACACCGCGTTCAGCGCGTGCCGGAAACTGAAGCGCAAGGGCGTATTCACACCTCGGCGTGTACGGTGGCGGTGATGCCGGAGGCCGACCCGATTGCCGATATCGAAATCAATCCTGCCGATCTGCGCATCGACACGTTTCGCGCGTCCGGCGCGGGCGGGCAGCACGTCAATAAAACCGATTCGGCAGTACGTATCACCCATTTACCGACCGGGCTGGTTGTTGAATGTCAGGACGACCGTTCGCAGCATCGCAATCGGGCGCAGGCGATGGCGGTGTTGGCGTCGCGTTTGCTGGAACGCGAGCGGCAAGCGCGTAACCAGAAAGAGGCAAGCATGCGCAAGAGCCTGATCGGTTCGGGCGACCGTAGCGAACGCATCCGCACGTACAATTTTCCGCAAGGCCGCGTGACCGACCATCGGATCAATCTGACGCTGTACAAAATCGAAGCGATCATGGACGGCGACCTCGATGAAATGATCGACGTGCTGACGCAGGAATTCCAGGCGGAGCAACTGGCTTCGCTCGGCGAGGAAAGCTGATTTTGGTTTTTTAACCACGAAAGTCACGAAAGGCTCTTTTGAAATATGAGTGGGTTGTGTGGCTGGACATCTCACGCGAAGGCGCGAAGCCGCGAAGGGAGGCTCCCTCCCCTTCAAGGGGAGGGTTGGGGTGGGGATGGGGTTGTCAGATAGCAGGTCTCAGAGGCCGGGAGCGAAAAGCGTGAAGAAAAGATTTCGTGCTTTTCATGGTTAAAAGCTTTTTTGATGCAAATGGGAAATGAAACGGTGTCGCTGTCGCAATGGAGCCGGGCTTCGGGATTGCCGCCTTCGGAAGCGCGGGCGCTTTTGAGCCATGTTTTGCAGGTGACGCCGGCGTGGATTATTGCGCACGATGAAGTCACGCTCGATGAAGCATCGAAACATTGCCTCGATGCGCTCGCAGATCGGCGACGACGGGGTGAACCGATGGCTTATCTCGTCGGTGAGAAAGAGTTTTGGGGCATGATGTTCAAAGTGACGCCGGATGTTTTGATTCCGCGCCCCGAGACGGAAACGCTGGTCGAAACCGCGTTGCGATACCTTCCAGCAGGCGTTCCAAATGAGCAAGAAACGCGCGTACTCGATCTCGGCACAGGTTCCGGCGCGATCGCCATCGCCATCGCGCATGAGCGGTCATACGCTCACATCTGCGCGGCGGATGTTTCGGCAGCGGCGTTGCGTCTGGCCGGGGAAAACGCGGCGCGTTTGTTGCGAGAGGACGCTGCTCGTATCACCTGGTGTTTGTCGGACTGGTTCGCGGCGATTCCTGAACCGCGACAGGATGCGGAACGGTTTTCCGTGATTGTCAGCAACCCGCCCTACGTTGCGGCGGGGGACACGCATCTGGATGAGGGCGATCTTCGCTTCGAGCCGTATGGCGCATTGGTCGGCGGTGTTTCGGGCTGGGAGGCGTTGCAAACCATCACGCAACAAGCGCCGACGTATTTACGACCGGGCGGCGTTTTGCTGATGGAGCACGGCTACGATCAGAGCGATGTGGTGAAAACGTTGCTGCGCGACGCCGGATTCACGCAATGCGAAACAGTGTGTGATCTCGCCGGTGTACCGAGGGTGACGTTGGGACGGTTGTAAGCCGATTATTGAGCAGACTCAATATAAAAGTTCTTGACCCATATCACTTCGCAAGCGCCTTCGCCAGTGTCGTCGCGTGTCAACGAGCTTTGAATGTTCCAGCCGTTGGATCGTTCGATTCTGACAAGATAACCATCGATATTGATAATCTGACCCCGCCGAGCCTCTTTTATGGACGAAGCGATGGATTCGCTGGCGGGAACCAGATGCATGTTGGCGCTGTGTGTTTCGATGTCCCGGTGCGGAATGGGATATTCGTTAACAACCCAAAAGTAGAAGCGGTTTCTTTGCGAAATACGTATTTTGTCGAGGACGGCGCTGTCCGACATTGGTCCCCATCCAAGCGCAAGATCGACAGGTATCAGATCGCCGTTTGCTTCACTATGATAATCGCGGCGACTCAATACCCTGGCGCGAATTTTGAAGGTTGCCAGCGGGGTGATTACAGCATCGCCTTTCTGGAAGGCGGCGGCGGCAGTTTCTTCTTGACGTGGCGCCTCGGCGACAAGAACGCCCGGAGCATGAGACAGTGAGCGTTTGTTCCATGCGTTATATCCTTGCCAGGCGACAAGGATAAGCAAAGCCAGAAAGAACAGCCGCCGTATCAATACCGCCCCTGCTGCTTATAGAGGTAGTTGGTCAATTCGGCCTGCTGCATGGACAGCCGGTACTGAACCTGATGGGCAACGCGCAGGATCGCCCGCATCACGTTATAGACGATACGAGGGTCTTTATCCAGCAAGGTTTCCAGTTTGGTGCGGCTTAACGTGAAGGTTTGTGTCGGCGCCAACGCGACCAACGAAGCATAGCGTGCGGCATTGTCCATGAAGCCCAGTTCACCGGCGAAGTTGCCGACGGTGATCGTGTTGAGCAGTTCCTGATCGGGCGTGCCGAAATTCTTGATAATGCCGAGCGAACCTTTGACGACGACTTGCAGGTTTTCGTCAGACGTTCGTTCACGAACCAGAACGTCTCCCTCCTGATAATCGTGCATCTCAATGAGGGAGGCCAATATTTTGCACTGCTCGGGGTTGAGTTCGGTCGCCAGTTTGCTTTGGCTGAGAACTTCAAAACGCACATCGTTCATGATCAACACCTTTTGAAAAAGAAAGCGAAAAATGTATCAGCGCGCGAGCGCAAAAAGTGATCATACCTGAGAATCAGGCAATATTGAAATAACAAAATGAAGGCAGTAAACCGCAATGAAAAAAGGGTTATAGCGGGTCACATGAACCTTTATGCTTCGTTGACTTCGCCTTACCGCACGGCTTGTACCGTCTTCGGCTCGCCGCCTCGTCTAAAAATGGATGCGGTTCGCTGTGATGGAAAAACAAAACGGCGTCAACCATGAGGTGACGCCGTAAAGTGATCGCTTGAAGAATTGCCCGCACAGTGAACATGGGCAATGAGTGGGCAATGAGTGGGCAATGAGCGGCATCCGTTTTTTCAGATTCCGCCATGCCGGACTCAATAGAGTTTCGGCGGCAGTTGCTGGCTGCGCAGGCGCTTGTGATGGCGCTTGGCGGCAGCGGCTTTTTTGCGTTTGCGTTCGGAGGTCGGCTTTTCGTAGAACTCACGGGCGCGCAGCTCGGTGAGCAGGCCGGTTTTTTCGATGGTGCGCTTGAAGCGGCGCAAAGCGGCTTCGAACGGTTCGTTTTCGCGGACGCGGACGTTAGGCATGTGAATCAGAATCCTTTGTAAAAAATGGGCTTAGCCCGAAATTGGCGGAAATATAAAATTATAACGTCTTTACGGCGGAAGAGTAAAGCGGCGCAACCGTCCGGCAGCGGGAAGTTGTGCTGACGCAACACAAAGGGCGACACAAAGGGCGATTAAACCCATTTGGCATGGCAGCGAGACACCTGCGCTTCCAAGCGAGACCATTCCCCTAAACCCGGGAGGGGCATACAATGCGATGCAGCCGATGATGCAACTGACGACGCAACCAACAAGGCAACTGACGTTGCAGCCAACTGAGGAGAAAGGGAAATCATGACACGTAGAATAATAGGGGTAGAGGAGCGGCCACCGTTGCTGGAAATGCTGCCGCTGAGTTGTCAGCACTTGTTCGCGATGTTTGGGGCGACGGTTCTGGTGCCGATTCTGTTCGGGGTCAATCCGGCGACGGTGTTGTTGTTCAACGGTATCGGGACGATTCTGTATCTGATCATCTGCAAAGGGCGGATTCCGGCGTATCTGGGGTCGAGTTTCGCGTTTTTGTCGCCGGTGCTTTTGATTCTGCCGGTTTACGGTTACGAGGCGGCGCTGGGCGGGTTCATCGTGGTCGGCGCGGTGTTTTGTCTGGTATCGCTGATTGTCGCCAAGGTCGGTATCGGCTGGATCAAGGTGGTGTTTCCGCCGGCGGCGATGGGCGCGATTGTGGCGGTGATCGGGCTTGAACTGGCGGGGGTGGCCGCCGAAATGGCAGGGCTGCTGCCGAAAGCGGGCGAGGTCGCCGATCCGGCGGTGGTGACGATTTCATTGTTTACGCTGGCGGTGACGGTGCTGGTATCGGTCGTGTTTCGCGGTTTTCTGGCGATTATTCCGGTGCTGATCGGTGTGCTGGCCGGTTACACGCTGGCGTTTTTCATGGGCAAGGTGGATTTCACGCCGGTCGCCAATGCGGCCTGGTTTGCGTTGCCGACGTTTTATACGCCGAAGTTTGAATGGATCGTGATTCTCACGATTTTGCCGGCGGCGCTGGTGGTGGTCGCCGAACATATCGGGCACTTGATCGTGACCGCCAATATCGTCGGCAAGGATTTGATGCGTGAGCCGGGGCTGCACCGTTCGATGCTCGGCAACGGGCTGTCAACCATGCTGTCCGGCTTTTTCGGCTCGTCGCCGAATACGACGTACGGCGAAAACATCGGCGTGCTGGCGATTTCCAAAGTCTATAGCACCTGGGTGATCGGCGGCGCGGCGGTGCTGGCGATCATGTTGTCGTGCGCCGGCAAACTGGCGGCGGTGATTCAGGTGATTCCGGTGCCGGTGATGGGCGGCGTGTCGCTGCTGCTGTTCGGCATCATCGGCGCTTCGGGCATTCGGGTGCTGGTCGATGCCAAAGTCGATTACAGCAAGGCGCAAAACCTGATCCTGACTTCGGTGGTGCTGATCGTCGGCGTCTCCGGCGCCAAATTGCACATGGGCGCGGTCGAGTTGAAGGGGATGGCGCTGGCGACGGTGATCGGCGTCGGCATGAGCCTGATTTTCAAGGGGATTGAAAAGCTGCGCGGCGAGGAAGCGGCCGCGGCAGATTAAGCGTACTTCATGCGATAATCGCATTCTCGAAAGTTTAAATGGGTTACACGATGGCAAACGAAAAAAGCAAGGCGGACGAAAAAGGCAGGGCGGAAGAAAAAAGCGGCGGCGAGAAGGTCAAAGCTCTGGCGGCGGCGCTTGCGCAGATCGAAAAGCAGTTCGGCAAAGGCTCGATCATGAAAATGGGCGAGTCGCAGATTCAGTCCGATTTGCAGGTGATCCCGACCGGTTCGCTGGGGCTGGACATCGCGCTCGGCGCCGGCGGTTTGCCGCGCGGTCGCGTGGTGGAGGTCTATGGACCGGAAGCGTCGGGCAAGACGACGTTATGCTTGCAGGTGGTCGCCGAGGCGCAAAAACTGGGCGGAACGGCGGCATATATCGACGCCGAAAACGCGCTCGACCCGGTTTATGCCGGCAAGCTCGGCGTCAACGTCGGCGAACTGCTGATTTCGCAGCCGGACACCGGCGAACAGGCGCTCGAAATTGCCGACATGCTGGTGCGTTCAGGCGGTGTTGACCTCATCGTGGTCGACTCGGTGGCGGCGCTGGTGCCGAAGGCCGAGATCGAGGGCGAGATGGGCGATCAGTTGCCGGGTTTGCAGGCGCGGCTGATGAGCCAGGCCTTGCGCAAGCTGACCGGCAACATCAAGCGCGCCAATGTGCTGGTGATCTTCATCAACCAGATTCGGATGAAGATCGGCGTGATGTTCGGCAATCCGGAGACGACCACGGGCGGCAATGCGTTGAAGTTCTACGCTTCGGTGCGTCTGGACATTCGTCGCATCGGCGGGATCAAGAAGGGCGACGAAGTGATCGGCAACGAAACCCGCGTCAAAGTCGTCAAAAACAAGATCGCGCCGCCGTTCAAGGAGGCCTTGTTCGACATCCTCTACGGCGAAGGCATTTCGCATGAGGGCGAACTGATCGAGCTGGGCGTTCAGCATAAAATCGTCGATAAGTCCGGCGCCTGGTACGCTTACAACGGCGACAAGATCGGGCAGGGCAAGGACAACGCGCGCGATTACCTGAAAGCCAATCCGGTGGTGGCGCAGGAGATCGAGGCCAAAGTGCGGGAGGCGGCCAGGGCGCGTGCGCCGGTTGCGGCCAAACCCGGAGCCAAACCCGAGGCCGGGGAGGAAGACGCCTAATCGGCAGAATTGCCACAGGGCGAAAAGCCGCGCGGAAAAGCGCGGCTTTTTTGTTGAACTGGAGAGCGATAATGCTAGAATGCGCGATCCGTCAGAACCAGAGGAAGCGATGCGTTTATCTGCGCATCCAGGAGACAAAACACGATGAGCGACATCCAAACGCAAAAAGAGGCCGAAACGCTGGACAAAACCCTGGAAGCAGAGGCCCTTTATTATCACAGCCACCCGAAACCCGGCAAAATCGAGGTCATTCCCAGCAAGCCCCTGACCACGCAGCGTGAATTGGCGCTGGCCTATACGCCGGGCGTCGCCTCGGCCTGCGAGGCCATCGCCCAATCGCCGGGCGATGCGATGCTCTACACCTCGCGCGGCAATCTGGTCGCTGTGATCTCGAACGGCACCGCCGTACTGGGGCTGGGTTCCATCGGCGCACTGGCGAGCAAGCCAGTGATGGAAGGCAAAGGCGTCCTGTTCAAAAAATTCGGCGGCGTCAACGTGTTCGACATCGAAATCGACGAAAAAGACCCGCAGAAACTGATCGACATCATCGCCAGTCTGGAGCCGACCTTCGGCGGCATCAACCTTGAGGACATCAAAGCGCCGGAATGCTTCTTCATCGAAGACGAATTGAAGAAGCGGATGAAAATACCGGTGTTTCACGACGACCAGCACGGAACGGCGATCGTCGCAGCGGCGGCCATCCTCAACGCGCTGAAAGTGGTCGATAAAAAAATCGAAGAAGTGCGTCTCGTTTGCTCGGGCGCCGGCGCGGCGGCCATCGCCTGCATGAACTTGCTGGTGTATCTGGGGCTCAAAAAAGAGAACATCCTCGTTTGCGATTCCAAAGGCGTGGTTCATACCGGGCGCGAGAATCTCGATCCGACCAAGCAAAAGTACGCAGCAAAGACAGAATGCCGGACGCTGGCGGAAGCCATTTCCGGCGCAGACTTGTTCCTCGGCGTTTCCGGTCCGAAAACGATGGACACCCAGATGGTTCGGAACATGGCCGCCAAACCGATCATTCTGGCGCTTGCCAACCCTGAGCCGGAAATTCGCCCCGAACTGGTGCGCACGGTGCGCGACGATGCGGTGATTGCGACCGGGCGTTCGGACTACCCGAACCAGGTGAACAACGTGCTTTGCTTCCCGTACATCTTCCGTGGGGCGCTGGATGTTGGCGCGACCGCCATCAACAAAGAAATGAAATCCGCCTGCGCTCTCGCGCTGGCGGCGCTGGCGCACAACAACCCGGCGCAGCCGTTTGGCGCCGATTACCTGATTCCGTCGCCGTTCGATACCCGCTTGCGCTCTGAATTGCCGCTGGCCGTCGCCAAAGCGGCGATGGAAAGCGGTATCGCTACCCGACCGATCGACGACCTCGAAAAATACCGGGCAACGTTGTCGTTGAGTCTTTGATTCAGGGATCAGAGGTCAGAAGGCAGATCTTCAAAGGGCGGGTTTCAAACCCGCCCTTTTTGTTGTCCCACGGGAAGGCACGAAGAAAAAAAGCGATTTTCTCTGCAAGTGGGGGAAGGGGGTTGCGCGCTTTGCGGTAAAAAGCTGTTCACATCACAGAAACAAAGCCACGCTGACGTTAAACCGTCGCGCCAATTTCTTGGCTGTTTCTTTGCTGATGTCGCGCCGACCGTTGAGAATGTCGGAAATACGGCTTTGCGGCGCGCAGTCGGCAAGGTCGTCCTGCTTCAAGCCATGCTGATCCATCAGGAAGCGCAGCACTTCTCTGGGTTCGGCTTCGGGAATCGGGCAGCGTTCTTCCTCATAAACCACGACCTGATCGGCCAGATAGCCGAGCACATCGGTCAGAGGATGGTTTTCGTTGTCGCCGATTTCATCGAGAAGCACTTCGATGGTGGCCTGCGCTCGTGCGTAGTCCTCCTCAGTATGAACCGACGTCACACCAATCAATTCCTTGAACGGCATCCAAGCCCGAAGAAGGGCTTTCGGTTCGGGCACCGCTTTGTGGACATGAGCCATCAGCTTCTCCTTTTGCGCTTCCATTCGCCCCGGTCGTACTCGTCATGGGTCAGCACGTTGCGGATATAAACTTTGTGTTGGTTATAGTGAATTGAGGCAATCAGTCGATACTTGTTGCCACCGATATTGAACACGGTGAAGCCGTCCACGTTATCGGCGCTGGCAAACGTTGCTCGCAAGCTGTTGAAGTCCACGAAAGCCGTCGTCTTCATGATGCGATACCAGGCCGCCAACGGATGTTCAGCATCCGGGTGCTTTGCCCAAAACGCGACAAGAACAGGCTTTGCGATGACATGCATGAACAGGAGTATATACCGAAACGGTATGTCTTGGCAAAAATGATCCTGAAAACCTCAGTTGGACGTGCTTGCCAGTGCTGCGCTCACCGTGCCAGACAAGGCGCGACGACGACGCGGGCTGCCACCCCGCGAGGAGGAGCAACGCAGTATGGCGCGGTGAGCGTAGTGCTGGAGAGCGCGTAGCGCACTCACCCAATGGGTGAGCAATGAGAAAGACTCCAAAGCAAGCGACTGCGCGGTTTTCCATAGGTTTACGAGCGATCAACTGAGGTTTTTAGGATGATCACGCCCAAGAAAAAGCCCGCCGAAGCGGGCTTGAGTTCCAAACTTTTTTATCCTGGTCGGGAGACCGATCAAGAAGCAGCTTGAATATTTGATGCTTGTTTTCCCTTCGGTCCTTGCGTGACTTCAAAGCTGACGCGCTGTCCTTCTTTGAGCGTCTTGAAGCCCTGCATGGTGATGGCCGAAAAGTGCGCAAACAGGTCTTCCCCGCCATCATCAGGAGTGATGAAGCCGAAGCCTTTTGCATCGTTGAACCATTTGACGGTCCCGGTTGCCATAAAACTATCCTCTTAAAATTACGAACAGGTGTTTGGTCGGGGACTTCCAGCAGGCGGGGCACTACGACGGCGTACGAGATGGTACAACGGCAAAAGCACACAGGAACAGCAGGAACCACATCCAAACAGTACCGTTTTACGCACAAAAGGCCAAAGGGTCAAGGTGGCGACGCATTCGGAATGAAACTGTGATGAAGTTTGTTGCAATTGTAAAACAAACTAACAGTACAACAATGGTCATACGATCATGCCGCCGATCCTAAAAAGATGTCAAACACGATCTTTTGGGGTATGTTAGCAACTTGAGGGCAACGATTATTTCCGCTTTATGTCATTAAGTTATCAACATGCTCCTGAGGTGATTTCCGAGCAGGAGGTCAAAGAGCCGCCTTTGTTTCAGGTGATTTTGCTCAATGACGACTTCACGCCGCAGGATTTTGTGGTGAATTTGCTACAACAGGTGTTTTCGATGCCTTTGCCGCGGGCGATGACGGTGATGTTACAGGTGCATCATCGCGGCTCCGGCGTGTGCGGCGTCTATACGGGGGAGATTGCCAGGATCAAGGTCGAGCAGGTCGAATCGCTGGCGCAGCAACACGAGCATCCGTTGCGCTGCATCATGCAGGAAATTGAGGTTTGAGTGGCCTGGATCGGAAAATCGCGGTATTGTGAAGGAATGAAGTTTTTGACTTCGGACGAGGGGGCACCATGATCGCCCAGGAACTGGAACTTTCGTTGCACATGACGCTGGTCGAGGCGCGGCAGAAGCGCTACGAATTTGTGACGGCGGAGCATTTGTTGCTGGCGCTGCTCGACAATCCGTCGGCGGTGGCGGCGTTGCGCGCCTGCCGGATCGATGTCGAGGAAGTCCGGGAAGAATTGAGCGCGTTCGTCGAAGCGCATACGCCGCGATTTCAGGAAGATGCCGACGCCGACACGCAACCGGCGCCGAGTTTTCAGCGGGTGTTGCAGCGGGCGGTGTTGCAAGTGCAATCGTCCGGCCAGAAGGAAGTGACTGGCGCGCATGTGTTGGTGGCGCTGTTCGGTGAAAAAGATACGCATGCGTTGCACTTTCTGAGAAAACGCGGCTTGACCCGTTTCAATCTCGTCAATTATGTGGCGCACGGTCTGAAAGGCGAGCCGGAACCGGCGACCGGCGGCAGCAAGGGGAGCGAAGAAGCGGCAGGGAAAGAAACAGCGTTGTCGTCGTACACGACCGACCTGACGCAGCGCGCCCAGGACGGCAAACTCGATCCGCTGATTGGCCGCGAACACGAGTTGGATCGCGTGGTGCAGGTCTTGTGTCGCCGTCACAAAAGCAATCCGTTGTTGGTCGGCGAGGCCGGTGTCGGCAAGACCGCGATTGCCGAAGGGCTGGCCACGCGCATCGTCGAAGGGCGGGTGCCGGAATTGCTAGCGCAAAGCCGCGTCTATGCGCTCGATATGGCGTCGCTGCTGGCGGGAACCAAATACCGTGGCGATTTTGAGCAACGGTTGAAAGACGTGCTGCGCGAGTTGAAAACACAGTCGAAGGCGGTGTTGTTGATCGACGAGATTCATACGCTGATCGGCGCTGGTTCGACATCGGGCAGCACGATGGATGCGTCCAATTTGTTGAAACCGGTGCTGTCCGCCGGTGAATTGCGCTGCATCGGCGCGACGACGTACAACGAATTTCGGCAGATCTTCGAGAAAGATCACGCGCTATCGCGGCGCTTCCAGAAAATCGACGTGCCGGAACCATCGATTCCCGAAACCGTGGCGATTCTCAAAGGACTCAAATCGCGCTTTGAAGCGCACCACGAAATCCGCTACACCAACGCGGCGATCACCGGCGCGGCAGAGTTGTCTGCGCGTTACATCAACGACCGTTTTCTTCCCGACAAAGCGATTGACGTGATCGACGAAGCGGGCGCCGCGCAGAAAATGCTTCCGAAAAGCCGCAGGAAAAAACAAATCGGCCGCGCCGACATCGAGGAAGTCGTCGCCAAAATCGCGCGGATACCATCGCGCGCGATATCAACCGATGACCGGCAAGTTCTGAAACACCTCGACCGCGATCTGAAAAACATCGTGTTCGGTCAGGATGCGGCGATCAACGCGCTGACGGCGGCGATTCGGATGTCGCGTTCGGGATTGGGCAATGCCCGCAAACCCATCGGCAGTTTCCTCTTTTCCGGCCCGACCGGCGTCGGCAAAACCGAAGTGACGCGGCAACTGGCGTACTGTCTCGGCGTGGAACTGATCCGCTTCGACATGTCCGAATACATGGAGCGGCACGCCGTCTCGCGCCTGATCGGCGCGCCGCCCGGCTACGTCGGTTTCGATCAGGGCGGGCAGTTGACCGAAGCGATCGTCAAAGCGCCGCACAGCGTGCTGCTTCTCGACGAAATCGAAAAAGCACACCCGGACATCTTCAACGTGCTGTTGCAAGTGATGGACAACGGCACGCTGACCGACAACAACGGGCGTAAAGCCGACTTCAGAAACGTCATCATCGTGATGACGACCAACGCCGGTGCGGCGGAACTGGCGCGGTTGTCCATCGGCTTTTCAGAAACGGCGCAGGTCGGCGATGAAATGGGCGAAATCAAACGGCTGTTCACGCCGGAATTCCGTAACCGGCTCGACGCGATCGTTTCATTCAAACAACTCGACCGCGAAGTCATCCTGAAAGTGGTTGACAAAATGCTGGTCGAACTTGAAACGCAGTTGTTTGAAAAGAAAGTGGAAGCGACCTTCAGCCCGGCGCTGCGGCAATACCTCGCCGACAAAGGCTTCGACCCGCAGATGGGCGCGCGCCCGATGATGCGGCTGATACAAGACACCGTGCGCCGCGCACTGGCCGAAGAACTGCTGTTCGGAAAACTGACCGACGGCGGCAAAGTGCTGGTCGATTACGACGAGAAAACGGGCGTCCAACTGGTGATCGAAGAACAAGCCGAACTGGAAGAGGCATTTCCGTAGGCCGCTCATCGCCAGCCTACGTGCTGACTTCTGACATCTGATATCTGACCTCTGATCCCTGACAGCCTTACGCACTCAAAAAGCACGACAGCAGCGGCGCTGGCGACATTGAGTGATTCCATGTTGCCCGGCATCGGGATGGTGACGGCGGTATCGACGTGTTGTGTCAAGGTGTCGCTCAGTCCGGCGCCTTCGTTGCCGAACACCAGCGCCAGAGGGCGGTGTTGAAGTGACGGGGACGCAAACACGTTTTGTCCATGAGCGGCGAGGGTGCCGACGATGAGACCGCCATCGGCGCGAAAGTCGCGCGCCCATTCGCAGGCATCCGCGTCCTCAACGATCTCCAGCAGAAAATGCGCGCCCTGCGCGGCGCGCAACACTTTCGGCGACCAGACGCTGGCGCAATGTTTCGACAAGACGGCGTGGGTCACTCCGGCGGCTGCCGCCGTGCGCAGGATGGCGCCGACGTTGCCGGGGTCTTGAACGTCTTCGAGCAGGACGCAGAAAGCGCCTGATGTGGTGGTGGAAGAGGGCTGGTCGATCATGGCCAGCATGCCGACCGCAGGCGGCAGCGAGGCAATGCTTTTGAACAGCGCGTCGGGGACACACAGCAAACGGTGTTCATCGCGTTGCGACGCCAGTGTTTTGAGGAGTGGCGTTTCGCGCTTTGCTCCCCTCTCCCCTTGTGGGAGAGGGGTTGGGGGAGAGGGGGGAAATGGAACCCCATCCCCACCCAAACCCTCCCCTTGAAGGGGAGGGCTTTCATTCTCCCCGCCTTCGGGGCGCCCTCTCCCGCGAGGGGAGAGGGCGGGGAATGTGTGCGCTTGAAACGCAGTTTCTCTGGCATACGACTCGGTGACGATCAGCGTGTCCGGCAGGCCGTGGCGCGCGATATACATTTCGATCAGGTGTTCGCCTTCAAGCACGCAACGCCGACTTTTGCGCCGTTCGTGCGCAGAGGCGATGAGACGCGCGGCGTCTTTGAGGCGGGGATTGTGCGGCGAAGTGATGGGTTGCATTTCAGAAGTCAGAGGTCAGGTATCAGAGGTCAGGCATCAGAGGTCAGGCATCAGAGGTCAGGTATCAGAGGTCAGGTATCAGAGGTCAGGTATCAGAGGTCAGGTATCAGAGGTCAGAGGTCGGGATTCTGTCATTCTGCGCGGAGCGAAGCGACGTCGCAGAATCCAACCCTCTCCCCTCGTGGGAGAGGGTGGCCGAAGGCAGGGAGAGGGGGAAAAGCCATCGTTTCGCTATTCTCCACAAAAGAAAGCAAACCCCCGTCGGCTTCGCCGACACCCCCTTTGAAAAGGGGGCTTGGGACAGAGGGCAGATACATGGATCCTGCGACTTCGCTTCGCTCGCAATGACGCATTGCTGATTTCTGACATCTGTTCTCTGACCTCTGATAACCCCATCCCCACCGCCCTCTCCCCCACCCCTCTCCCGCAAGCGGGAGAGGGGAGAATGGTGAAGGGGAGGGAGCTTTCGTTCCTTCGCGGCTTCGCGCCTTCGCGTGAGGCAAGGGCGGGTTTGAAACCCGCCCCTACACGCATAGAATGATGTGTTTCTGATCCCTAATTCCTGACCTCTGATTCCCGATGCGCCTGAAACTGGAAAAAAATCTCGTCTTTCTTGACCATTCCCAGTTCGGCGCGCGCCCGTTCTTCGACAGCTTCCAGCCCTGACTTGAGGTCTGTCACTTCGGCGGCAAGCGCGTCGTTGCGCGCTTTCAGCAGCACGTTGGTCGCCTGTTGTTTGTCGATTTCCTGTTGCAGCGCGCGCACTTGCAGCCAGCCGCCTTTACCCAGCCAGATCGGGTATTGCAGGGCTGCGATCAGCAGCAGAAAAAGGAAGGCGAGAATTTTCATGGCCGACCGCAGGTGAAAAAATCAGGCGCGATTCTGGGCTCCGGTTATCGCTTGACGTTGAAGAACGCCTCACGACCGGCGTAACGCGCAGCGTCGCCGAGGTCTTCTTCAATGCGCAGCAGTTGGTTGTATTTGGCGATACGGTCGGAACGCGACAGTGAGCCGGTTTTGATTTGTCCTGCGTTCGATCCGACGGCGATGTCGGCGATCATGCTGTCTTCGGTTTCGCCCGAACGGTGCGAGACGACGGCGGTGTAACGCGCGCGATGCGCCATCGAGATGGCCGCGAAGGTTTCGGTCAATGTGCCGATCTGATTGATCTTGATCAGGATCGAATTGGCGACGCCTTGCTGGATGCCTTCTTTCAGGACGCGGGTGTTGGTGACGAAAAGATCGTCGCCGACCAGTTGCACTTTGTCGCCGAGCCGTTGCGTCAACAATTTCCAGCCTTCCCAGTCGTGTTCGGACATGGCGTCCTCGATGCTGAGGATCGGGTATTTGTTGCACCAGTCGGCGAGCAGATCGACCATTTGCACGGCGTTGTAGCGGCGGTCTTCGCCTTCCAGGTGGTACATACCGTCTTTGAAGTATTCGCTGGCGGCGCAGTCGAGCGCGATGCCGATGTCGGCGCCCGGACGATAACCGGCGAGTTCGATGGCTTCGAGCAGCAGCGTCAACGCGGTTTCATTCGACGGAAGGTTGGGTGCGAAACCGCCTTCGTCGCCGACGGTGGTCGGCATGCCGCGACCGTCGATCAATTTTTTCAGCGCGTGAAACACTTCGGCGCCATAACGCAAGGCTTCGCGGAAATTACCGGCGCCGAGCGGAACGATCATGAATTCCTGAAGGTCGATTTTGTTGTTGGCGTGTGCGCCGCCGTTGATGACGTTCATCATCGGCACCGGCAACGCTGTTTCGCCGATACCGCCGAGGTAGCGGTACAGCGGCAAGCCGGTTTCTTCCGCCGCTGCTTTGGCGATGGCGCAGGAGACGGCGAGGATGGCGTTGGCGCCGAGCCGCGATTTGTTTTCGGTGCCGTCGAGTTCGATTAGCGTGTGGTCGATAAACGCTTGCTCGCTGGCGTCAAGCCCGATGATGGCTTCGCAGATTTCGGTGTTGATGTGGTTGACGGCGTTCAGCACGCCTTTTCCGCCATAACGCTGGGTATCGCCGTCGCGCAATTCGACGGCTTCTTTGGTTCCGGTCGAAGCGCCGGACGGCACGGCGGCGCGACCGGAAACGCCGGATTCGAGAACGACGTCGGCTTCGACGGTGGGATTGCCGCGCGAGTCGAGAATTTCGCGGGCGATGATGTCAACAATAGCACTCATGAGAAAGCTCCTGTCCAGGGTTTTGGGTTGAAAGCAAGGTAAAGAAAAACAATATAAAAGAATCCACAGTTCAGTCGTTACGGCATCACATCATTTTCGGCGAAAGGCGTGCGCTTGACAATCTCGTCCAGCGCCTTCAGTGTTTCGAGCAGCACCGCCATTTTCGGCAACGGCCAGGCATTGGGGCCATCGGACAAAGCTTTTTCCGGCATCGGGTGCGTTTCCATGAACAAACCGGCGACACCAACGGCGATGGCCGCTCGCGCCAGCACCGGCACGAATTCGCGCTGACCGCCGCTCGAGGTTCCTTGTCCGCCCGGCAGTTGCACCGAATGCGTCGCGTCGAATACGACCGGACAGCCGGTTTCCCGCATGATCGCCAGACTGCGCATGTCGGACACCAGATTGTGATAGCCGAACGAAACGCCGCGCTCGCACACCAGAATCGTATCCGCGCCGCTGGCGGCGCGCGCTTTGGCGACGACGTGTTTCATGTCGTCGGGCGCCAGAAATTGCCCCTTCTTGATGTTGACCGGAAGACCGGCAGCAGCGACGGCCTGAATGAAATCGGTTTGTCTGCACAGGAAAGCGGGCGTCTGCAACATATCGACGACTTGCGCAACGGTCGAAATTTCGTCGATGGTGTGAACGTCGGTCAGCACCGGCACGCCGAGTTGGCGTTTGACTTCGGCAAGAATGTGCAGACCTTCGTCGAGGCCGGGGCCGCGAAAGCTGGCGTGCGAACTGCGGTTCGCTTTATCGTACGACGATTTGAAAATGAACGGGATGCCCAGTTGGCCGGTCATCTCTTTCAGTTGTCCGGCCACGTCGATTTGCAGCGCCAACGATTCGACCACGCACGGACCGGCGATCAGAAAAAAGGGACGGTCGAGGCCGACATCGAAACCGCAAAGCTTCATGCGGAGGCTCCTGCCGAAACGTTCTGATTCCGGATATTTTTGCGAGCCAGCGCGGCGCGAACGAACGATAAAAACAGCGGATGCGCGCGTTGCGGGTTCGACGTGAATTCAGGATGGAATTGGCACGCGAAAAACCAGGGATGGTTCGGCAACTCGATCACTTCACACAAGCCGCCGCCGACGCGGTCGCTGGCAGCGCGGGCGCTGACGACGAGCCCCGCTTGTTCGATGCGCGACAGGTAATGGTTGTTGACTTCGTAGCGATGACGGTGACGCTCGACAATGGATTCACCGTAGATCGTGCGCGCCAGCGAGTCGGGCTGGGTGCGGCAGGTTTGCGCGCCGAGCCGCATGGTGCCGCCGAGATCGGACTCGGACGTGCGGTGTTCAATCTTGCCATCGTGGTTCTGCCATTCGGTGATCAGCGCGACCACCGGATTGGGCGTATCGGCATCGAACTCGGTGCTGTTGGCGTGCGCGATACCGGCCTGGTGACGAGCAAATTCGATCAGCGCCAACTGCATGCCGAGGCAAATGCCGAGATAGGGAACATTGTTTTCGCGTGCATGGCGAATCGCGGCAATTTTTCCTTCGACCCCGCGTTTGCCGAAACCGCCCGGCACCAGCACGGCGTCGGCTTTCTCAAGCGAGGTCACGTCTCCGCTGGTTTCAAATTCTTCGGAATCGAAATACTCGATATTGACTTTGGTGCGCGTGTGAATACCGGCGTGGATCAGCGCTTCGGTCAGCGACTTGTACGATTCGGTCAGATCGACGTATTTGCCGACCATCGCGATGGTGATTTCATTCTGCGGATTTTCGAGCGCGTCGATCAGATTGCGCCATATCGACAGATCGGCGGGCGGCGTGTTGAGCGCCAGCTTTCTGCAGACGATCTCGTCGAGTTTTTCGTGGTGCAGATTGAGCGGAATCTTGTAAATCGAATCGGCGTCCAGCATCGGAATGACCGCTTCCGGCGCGACGTTGGTAAAGAGCGCGATCTTGCGACGGTCGCCTTCCGGCAGCGGACGATCAGCGCGACACAGAACGATGTCCGGTTGAATCCCGATGCTGCGCAACTCCTTGACCGAGTGCTGCGTCGGTTTGGTTTTCATCTCGCCGGCGGTGGCGATGAACGGCACCAGCGTCAAATGGATATAGCAGCAGTTGTCGTGACCGAGCGTGATGCCCATTTGCCGCACCGCTTCGAGGAAGGGCAGCGATTCGATGTCGCCGACCGTTCCGCCGACTTCGACGATGGCGACTTCGGCATCGCCTGCGCCGCGCATGACCCATTCCTTGATCTCGTCGGTGATGTGCGGAATCACCTGCACCGTGCCGCCCAGATAAGCGCCGCGCCGTTCTTTGCGCAGCACGCTTTCGTAAATCTGGCCAGAGGTGAAATTGTTGCGCTTGTGCATCCGCACATCGGTGAAGCGCTCATAGTGACCGAGATCGAGATCGGTTTCAGCACCGTCCTCGGTGACGAACACTTCACCGTGCTGGAAAGGGCTCATCGTGCCCGGATCCACATTGATGTAGGGATCAAGCTTCATGTTGGTGACACGGATACCGCGCGAAGCAAGAATGGCGGCGAGAGAAGCGGCGGCGATACCTTTCCCCAGCGAGGAAACGACACCTCCGGAAACAAAGACGAACTTTGTCATGGCGACCGTTCAGAGAAAACCATATTCTATCAGAGGTCAGATGTCAGAGGTCAGATGTCAGATGTCAGATGTCAGAGGTCAGATGTCAGAGGTCAGATGTCAGAGGTCAGAGGTCAGAGGTCAGAGGTCAGAGGTCAGAGGCTTGATGCCGTCATTCCCGCGAAAGCGGGAATCCAGTTCATAGGTCGTGGTGAGCACAGCGAAGCGTGGCGGGAACCGCGACGTTTTGGCTTCTGCGAAGGCGCGAAGAAGAAAAGCCCCCTTTTTCAAAGGGGGTGTCGGCGAAGCCGACGGGGGTTTGTGGTGCAACGCCGTAGGTCGTGGTGAGCACAGCGAACCGCGACGGGTCGGTCTCACGCGGAGACGCGGAGAATGAAAGCCTTTTCTTTGCGCTCTATGCGTTCTTTGCGGTTAATTGTTGCGGGCGGGACGCCCGCGCTCCGATCCCGGATGGCGCTTCGCTTATCCGGGCTACGCTTTCTCCCCTCTCCCGCAAGGGGCTAGTGTATGCACACAACTCCGAATGCATATAATATTTGTTGTTGCAACAGCTTTGGGAGGTGCTCAGGCATGAGAATTGAATGCGGAGATCGCAGACTCGACCTTGCGGGGTATGATCTGCATG
>Ga0209737_10001027_pt1 | contig 20952 bp, 16 predicted proteins | sample TergutCu122P3_FD_187284 | JGI IMG/M metagenome (GOLD analysis project Ga0209737, IMG submission 187284) | Cubitermes ugandensis P3 segment gut microbial communities from Kakamega Forest, Kenya - Cu122 P3 (SPAdes) (version 2) | ecosystem: Host-associated > Arthropoda: Insects > Digestive system...
CATCTCTTTCATTTTCCAAATCATTTTTTGGATTTATTTCAAAGACATCTTTTAACCTACACCACACCCACCCCTCCGGCACCTCAAACGGCAAGTTCTGATAATGGGATGTAGCACCTGTCTTTTCTTTCTTATCTTTTCTGATTTTACCTCCTCTTATCAAACGTTCTTTTTCTTCACGAATGCGCTCCAATAAAACAGATGCCGGTTCATCGTTCGGGTCTTGAGGAACAAGTTTCCCGCGAATGGCAAGGTCTAAAATCTTTTGACGGAATTTTTTTGTATCCATTATTCAATCCCTCCAATCAGTTTTTGTAATTCAGATACAGCAGAAGAAATGTTATTACTTTTCTCTTCCATCATCGCCATTAATTCAGGTAGGCTATAATCAACCGTATCTTCTCCCGATTTAATCCAAGTAATATCAAGGCTCGTTTTGTCGCGGGCAATGATTTCTTCGTATGTATATTTCCGCCAGCGACCGGTAGGATTTTCAGGCGTCCATATTTCTTGGCGGTTGAAACGATTTTCGGAGTTGTAGCATTTTACGAAATCATCTAAATGGTGGCGTTGAATTGGGTTAGTTGCCAAGGTGTGTTTAACGCTTGTGCGATAATCGTAATACCATATTTCTTTGGTTTTGTTGCCTTTAGTAAAAAACAACACATTTGCTTTTACGCCATTAGCGTAAAAAATACCTGTAGGCAAACGTAATATGGTATGTAAATCAAAATCTTCTAACAGTTTTTTGCGAATGGTTTCCCCTGCGCCGCCTTCAAACAAAACGTTATCAGGAAGCACTACTGCTGCACGTCCACCATTTTTGAGCATCAACATAATATGTTGTAAAAAATTCAATTGGTTGTTGCTGGTAGAAACGTACAAATCGCCCCGCATTGCCGAAATATCAATTGAGCCTGCAGGACGAGTTCCAAAGGGTGGGTTAGCTAAGATGACATCTACTAATTTTTCGGGAGATTTTTCAAGCGAGTCGCAACACGTAATCGGACTTTTAATTGCTCCTATTTCGTGTAAATACATATTCATTGAGGCAAGCGTTACCACAATCGAAGCAATATCGTTGCCCGAAAGCGCTTCGTGTTTTAAAAACCGGAGTTTCTCCTTGTCATTACTTTGCTTTTTCATGTGGTCAAAAGCTGAAAGTAGAAATCCACCTGTGCCGCAAGCCGGGTCGGCAACTGTTTCTGTAATTAGCGGATTCGTAACATCTACCATGGCATTAATAAGTGCCCGCGGTGTAAAATATTGACCTGCACCGCTTTTCTTATCTTGCCCTGTTTTTTCCATAATGCTTTCGTATATAGAGCCTTTCAAATCGCCATCCATAGAGAGCCAGTTTTCTGCATCAATCAACGAAATTGCCTTTTTTAGCAAAACAGGCTGTGCTATTTTGTTTTGCGCTTTGGTAAAAATTGTACCAATAAGATTATCTTGACGACTTAGCGCTCTAAGGGTTGCTTCGTAATGGTTAAGCAAGTCAAGACCATCAAGTTTTATCAAACTTTTCCAATTTAACCCCTCAGGAACTGAGGTTGAAAGCCCATAGTTCACTCTCTCATTATCCATTTTTAGGAATAGTAGATATGTTAGTTGAATTATATAATCTATTTGCCCCACGCTTGCTGCCGCCATAACATCGGCTAAGTTCCATACTTTTTTGGTGAGGGATTGTTCGTTGGAATTATTGTTTGTTTTTGCCATACTTCGTCAATTACGAATTACATTTTTTTTGGTTATTGATTCTCATTGTTTTCTTTATTCAATTCCCTTTCTATTTCTTCGATAGAGGGTAAGGAAGATTTGAAATTTTCCGGTAAAAATTTAGAAAGCGTATATTCGGAAATTCCTATCGGTTGGGCGCTACTTTCTAAAGAGTATTGCGCCTCAATGTTATCTTTATTTTTTACGATTAGTAAACCAATGGTAGGATTATCCACGTTTTTCTTCAATTGGTGATTAATTGCGGTTACATAGAATCCGAGCTTTCCGGTATGTTCGGGTTCAAAATCTTTGGTTTTCAATTCTATGACAATATAACAACGTAATTCTAAATGATAGAATAGCAAATCAATGTTCCGTTCTCTTTCTCCCACTTTTATTGGATATTGCTTGCCAACGTATGCAAACCCTTGTCCCAATTCCAATAAAAATTTGGTAATATTGTCTATCAAAGCATCTTCCAACTCTTTTTCTTTATAATTATTCGTTAATACCAACCAATCAAAATTATAAGGGTCTTTCATTATTTCTTTTGCCAAATCACTCTGAACATCAGGCAATAAACGGTCAAAATTGTTAATAGCCTTGCCTTGCCGTTGATACAGATCCGTTTCCATGCAATTCATCAGCATAGCCCGACTCCACCCATTTTGGATAGTCTTTTGGACGTAAAACAAGGCTTCGGATACGGATTTACATTTGGTAAATATTTGAACGTGATGAAACCAAGGAATCTGAAATATGGGATGATTCTCAAATTTTTCAGCAACTTGCTGGGAAATTGTATTATTCTTATTATAAGATATTTGTAATTCGTCAGCAGGTTGCTGACGAATTACAGTTTCAACTATTTGCATTTCGTCCACAACTTGCGGACTAATTTCATCAGCAAGTTGCTGACGAATTTGTTCTTCTTGCGAATAAAATTGATAAAAATATTTGCAGTATTTTAGATTTGTAGCGGAAAATCCTTGCATATCCGGAAATTCAGCTTTTAATTCTTTGCTCAAATTTTCAAAGAATTTGCCGCCCCAAACGGCATCCATTTGTCGAATAACAATATCGCGCCCCAAATCCCAATACAGGCGCAACATTTCATCGTTTACTTTTATCATTGCCTTAATTTGGCTTTGACGGATGCGGGCTTTTAAATCGGTAAGCCACTGCTTTAGTTCGGAGTTTTTTATTACTTCTGTGTTCATATTTTTAATTTTTAAAGTGTTGGTTTCGATCTATTATCATCAAATTCCTTTTGATATTTTTTCCTTGCTTTATTCCTACAAAATGCCCCTTGAATATAAGAATGATTTATAAATCGAACGATTGCAAATCCAGCAATAAATAATACAAATGCAATTATTGAAGCCCATGTCGTTGACAAAGAATCTACACATAATTTATTTACAAACCATAATAATGAAATCACTAATATAAATCCAATGTAAGAAAACACATTTTTTTTATCTTTATTTATTTTTGACTTAACATATTTTTCTTTTTCTCTCTCGTAATCTTTCTTTTCAATTATTGTGATCCTACTTTCTAATTGGTTAATTGTAGATTTTTGTTGTTCTATAGTTAGTTTTTGCTGCTCTAAAAAAATATCTTTTTGATTATTCGAGTCTGTTAATTTATTTATTGATAAATCTTTTTCTTTATTTTGATTAGCAAGTTTTTTGATTTGTTTTTCTTTTGAATTTGAAAACTCTTTAAATTTTAAAGCAAATGCGTCATCGGAGATTGTTTCAATATTTTCAACATCTTCATTTGTAATTTGCCCCTCTGTCATCCGTAAACAGGTGTTAAAAATATCTTTTTCAGTAATTTGTCCAAGTTCTATGGCTTTATCCGCTCTATTTTTTATTACCTTCAAAATTTCTTTGGAAGGCATTTTACATCTTCGATATTTTGTAACATATGATGATAATGTTCCTTGGGCAATAACTTTATCTTGTATTGCACTCATTTGAGAAGGATTAGACAACCAAAGCAATACTAATAGTTCATTTGCACCCAGCGAACATCTATCAGAAATTTTTTGATTTTGGTTAAAATAATGACTATGGACAGAATTGTGTAAAAACCAACATTTTACATCGGAAAATTCTTGGATATTAGTTCCTCTTCTATTTTTTACATACAAATCAGCAACTGCATCATTTAATGCACTCAGTTCATAATCTCTTTTTTCTAACAAATCTTTATAAATTTTGCTTCTTTTTGCTTTATCAATTATATCTCTGATTTGTGCATCTTGAATAATAATAATTTCCAATTCTTGTAATTTGAAAAGTACGTTGTCTTTAATTTTTTCAAGATGAGTTTTATCAATATTTTTTCTAATACATGCATTAAAAATATCTGCACTTCTTATTGAACCAATAAAATCTCGACTTTTAAAATCTGTAATTCTATTATTTAATAAAATTTTTATTTGCTCTACTGTTGTATTCAATATTGTGAAACGAAATCCCATTTTTTTGCACAAATTAAATAACTGATGGCAGGTATGAAAAGAGTCTTCTGTATTGAGGTCCATCAAACTAATGTAGAAATTTGTATCAATCAATAATTCTGCCTCTGTTACTTTTTTGGTTATTGTGAGAGTTAAATATGAAGAAATTATACCTCCCAAATAAATATTGGTAATAATATTGAAAATTTCTTCATCTTTAAATTTTTGGTTGATATATTTGGGAATTAAATAATTCAAATCAAGATAGGAAGATTTTTTATTTGAAAATAAATCTATTTCTTGCGCTAAAATAAACTCTTTTAAATCAGAAAAGTTAAATTGTGCATTTGTTTGTTTACAGAACCTCTCATAATCATTCTCCAAAAGTATAATATTGTTTTTTTCTTTACTAATTTGATCTTCAATATCCTCAAAAACATAACTCTTAATAATAAATGAATTGTCTGAAAATAATTGAAAGGTTTGTTCATCATCAATGTCCTGTTCTATTGATTTTAAAATAACTCTTAATATGGGGATAGGGATTTCTAATTCAAAGATATCTTTTATTTTGCTTTGTATTTCAACCAAAGAACGTCCTTTAATTTCAATCAAGTTATTTTCTTTGGAATAATCAGACAAGGCTTTTTTTGCTATAGGTATAAAAATCTCAGTGATACTTCCAGTTGGATTTTTACTAGTTTCTTTCAAATATCCTAAAAGAGAATAGGTAAGTAATAAATTGTCTTTCATATAGTTTCATTTATTAATTGCAATATTCTATCCTGCCTTCAACATCCATCCACTCAACGACCCCAACATCTCATCCACCACATCTGTCGAACCGAAATTTTGCACCAACTGCGCAAAAACCGTAATATTTTCCTCTCGCAATTCCTCATTGGTGTATGTACCGTTAGAAACAATGTAACCTACGATCTGCTTCATAATTCCTTTCTGTACTTCAGTCAGTGGGCGTTGATTCTGTCCACACCATAACTCAAAACGTTGAGCAGCAAGAGAAGGAAGTGATTTTAATTCGGGAATAGTATGGAAAGCATAGCGAACTAACTGTATCAAATTGGTAAGGGCGTCTTTTTCGTTACTGCTTTTCAACGGAGCTACATCTTTGGGGTTGGTTATAGCATACGCATTCCACAAGAACCGTGCGTTGAAACGTGAATTGGCAGCATGCAATTTTTCTTCCAAGTCTTTCAACAAGGCGTATGTTATCGGTTCGCCTTGATTGTTATAGATGATACGCAACGCTTCTATTTCGTCCTTATGATTTTCTACATATTCTTCAAATGCTTTGGTGGATGAGCGGGCTTCTTCTTGCGAGAATCCTCTCATAATCAATGTGTCTTCGCCCGGAACAAGTATTTTTACAAAACCGGCATTGAGTACAAGTAAGTATTTTCGCGCTTGAGGGTTATTTGCCAATAATCTAACCAAGATTTTACGTTCTTCGTTCGCTTCATTTGCGTTGTTGAACGGCGGTAATGTATCTTTTTCGAGTGTATCAAAAACTGCCACCGCTAAATCATACATGGTTGTATGAGCCATACCGGCAAATTCACTTCGTTGCTTTTCATTGCTTTTATGATTGATGCGCGAAAGTCTGCTTGCTAACAGGCGTAAATGATCGTCGGGAAGATGTCCATGAGTAATTTGTTCCAACAGGTTTTCGAGAGAAAGTATAGATGTTTGTGTTTCATCTCCCAAAGGCGGTAAACTTTTATCATGTTCCGTAACTCCCACTGCATCTACTAAATAAAAAAGGTCTTTGCTAATCGCATTTGGCGTAACATTACGCAACTGTTCATCACCAATGGTTCGCACGCCGCGCCCGCGCATTTGTGTGTATAAAATTTCCGATTCCACATCGCGCATAAAAAGTAACACTTCAATCGGTGGAATATCGGTGCCTGTGGCAACAAGTGTTACCGTAACGGCAATACGAAAGGTTTTATCGTTGTTAAATTTCCGAATCAATTCCACGCTATTTCCGGCAGAATAGGTTATTTTTTGTACAAAATCGTCGGTTTGATTGGGAAATATTTCCTTTTTTATAATGTTTACAATGTTGGTAGCATGGGCATCGCTTTTAGCAAAGATTAAAGTTTTGGGAATGTATTGCCAAAGTGGTTCACGGTCGGAGTATAATTCTGTATAAATAGCATTTTTGTAATGCTCCAACACCAATTTTATTTGTGTTGGATTAATTACCGAACGGTCTAACTCTCTAACTTGATATGGAATGTCATTTTCCGACACCACCCAAGAGGATTCGCCTGTATATTTGGTAATTTCCTTTAGTTTTTCATCTTTACTAATAGTTCCGCCATAAGTGGTTGCCTCAGTTTGGATGCGATAAGTGCGATAATCCAAATTCACACCATCAGCAATAGATTTTTCAAGTGTATAGTTTACCACTAAATTGTTATTGAAAAATGCCAATGTTTCAGGAATGGGCGTTGCTGTGAGCCCTATAATTTTCGCTTTATTGAAATAGGTTAATACTTTTTGCCAACGTCCATAGATTGACCGATGGCACTCATCAACAATGATAACATCAAAAAAATCAGGTGGAAGCGTAATGTTATCACCTAATTCTACAATATTTTCATTTTCGGTGTCACGTCCTTCTTCGTTATCATCATCTTCTGTTACCTCTTGCCCAGTCAGTACAGCGAAAAGTCGTTGGATAGTAGAAATCACGACATTGGATTCAGGTGGAATAGCTGCCGATTTTAATCGTTCCGTTACAAAGATAGTGTTGAAAGGGTCGCCTGTTTCGGTTAACCGGAATTGTCCGAAAGCTCCTTCTGCTTGTTTGCCTAAATTATTTCTGTCAACCAAAAACAAAACTCTTCGTACTGGCGTGTAAGACAGTAAACGGTAAGCAGACATGCAAGCGGTATAGGTTTTTCCTGCTCCTGTTGCCAACACCATTAAAGCGCGTTGTTCTCCGCGTCGTAAACTATTTTCCAATTCGGTAATGGCTTCAAACTGACAAACCCGTAATCCCTTTGGTGATAAAAAGGGTAACCCTGCGTATTCACTTGGTAAATTTGCCATTTTAGCCAACTCTTTGGGAGTGTGCATTTTTTGTAATGGCACGTAATCCGATGTTGCTCTAATATCCCGAAATAACAACTCACGTCCATTAGAAAGATAAACAAATGGCAAAGGATTTTCCCAACATTGATACCATTTCAATAATTTTTTAGTGTAATTTTCAGCCTGTTGAGCAACAATGTCAGACAAATTATAGTCTTCTTTCTTTGCTTCCAACACGCCTATAGCCTTGCCATCCAGAAACAACAAGTAATCAGCCTCCAAGTTTCCATCTAATATACCTTCTTCAACAGCCACAGCAGAAACTACAGGTGAATAATCATCTCTAAAAACAATTTTCCAACCGGAATCTTCCAATTTCTGATTAATTATTTGACGGGCTTTTTCTTCGGGCTTCATGAACAATTACGAATTATAAATCGCGAACTTCCTATGATTCTTGATTATCAGAAGTTGTCGGCAAAAATACAGGAAATAACGATTTTTTCACCACGACACATCTCGTCGTAGTGTTTTGCTATTTTTGCCGAAAATTTGAAACATGACACAACGCGAAGCCACCACTCGGCACCATTTAATTATAAAAAAATTACGCACAACTAAGCGCGTTACGTTTGTCGAAATTGCCGATTACTTGTCGCGAGAATCTGAAATTCAGGGATATGATTTTAATATTTCCAAACGCACTTTTCAGCGCGATGTTAAGGATATTGGTTCCATTTATGGCATTTATATCGAATATGATTTTTCCGGAAAGTTCTATTTTATTGAAGAAGAGTTTGAACCGGAAATATATAACCGTTTATTTGAAGCCTTAGACGTGTACAATGCCTTGAAAGTGAACGAACAAAATAAGCAGCACATTTGTTTTGAGAAAAGACAGGCACAAGGTACTGAGCATTTATACGGTTTGTTGCATGCCATAAAAAATCATTTCATCATATCATTTGCCTATCAGAAATATTACAGCGACCATGTTTCACAACGCACCGTAATGCCGCTTGCACTGAAAGAATTTAAGTACCGTTGGTATCTCGCGGCTTGCGACACTTATGATAACCTTGTAAAAATCTACGCTTTAGACCGTATGTTGGAGTTGGAAATTTCAAAAAAGCATTTTCCTTCAAAACCCGAGTTCAACCTTAATAATATGCTAAATCATTGTTTCGGCATCATTATTCCAAACGATGAGAAACCGCAAAAAGTGGTGTTATCTTTTGACTCGTTTCAAGGCAAATATATCAAGTCGCTACCACTGCACGAAACACAGAAAATATTGATTGATAATGATAAAGAATTGCGTGTCAGTTTGAATATTTTTCTTACGCATGATTTTAAGATGGAGGTTTTATCTTATGGTGAAACAGTGAAAGTGTTGGAACCGAAAAGTTTTGTGGAAGAAATAAAGGAGAATTACCAAAAAGCGATGAGACATTATGTCTGAACTGTTTTTTAACAACGACATCTTTTGACATATCTACACTATATCTTTGCCGTCAAAATTAATCAAAACCCAAATTATGCAAAAAGTAATTTCTACCGAAAAAGTCCCTATAAAAATGTGGCTTGATGAACCTGAAGAAGGGGCACTGCAACAGGCGTTTAACCTTGCAAACCTTCCTTTTGTATTCAGTCATATTTGTTTGATGCCCGACACACATCAAGGATACGGAATGCCTATTGGCGGCGTGATGGCTGCCGATAATGTGATTGTACCTAATGCAGTGGGCGTGGATATTGGTTGCGGAATGTGCGCTGTGAAAACAAATATGGAAGCAGATGGATTGGAACGCAAACAATTAACGCAAATCATGGCGGGTATTAGAGAATTGGTTCCGCTGGGCTTCGACCACCACAAAACACGACAAAACGAATCGCTGATGCCACAAGGTTACAATATAGACGAAATGGTTATTGTAAAACGTCAGTATCTTGCAGCATTAAAGCAACTTGGTACGCTCGGGGGCGGCAACCACTTTATTGAGTTGCAACGCTCCGAAGATGGTTTCCTATGGTTTATGATACACTCCGGCAGCCGCAATTTTGGATTGCAAGTAGCTGAGCATTACAATAAAAAAGCGAAGAAGTTAAATGAAATCTATTACTCGTCGGTGAGTCCCAAAGCAGATTTGGCTTTTTTGCCATTTGAAACCGACGAGGCGCATCTTTATTACGAGGAGATGAAATATTGCACCGAATTTGCATTAGCCAACCGAAAATTGATGATGGAACGCATTCAACAGGTGGCTTCTACTGTACTCAGTAATGCGGCTTACGAACCGATTATCAATATTGCGCACAATTACGCTGCTTGGGAAACGCATTTTGAAAAGAAAGTGATTATTCACCGCAAAGGCGCCACGAGCGCAAAGTTGGGCGAAGTAGGTATTATTCCCGGCTCACAAGGCACAAAATCGTATATAGTTGAAGGTTTGGGCAATCCAGAAAGCTTTATGAGTTGCTCTCACGGCGCCGGTCGTGTAATGAGTCGTGCTGCTGCCATCCGCAATTTGAACATTGAAGAAGAGAAGAGCAAATTGGATGCGCTCGGCATTTTGCACTCCATACGAGGAAAATCGGATTTGGAAGAAGCATCATCTGCCTACAAGGACATTTCGCAAGTGATAGCGTTTCAGAGGGATTTGGTGAAGATTAAGGTGGAATTGAGTCCGTTAGCGGTGATAAAAGGATGAAATTATGTTAAATTTTGCTGCTATTGATTTTGAAACCGCAAACTACCACAATTCCAGCATTTGTAGTGTTGGAATTGTCATTGTTCGCAACGGAATAATTGTTGATAAAATCTACCATTTAATCCGTCCGGAGCCGGAATGGTATTGGTGGCGTTTTACAGAAATTCATGGGCTGACTGCTGAAGATACTGCAAATGAGAAAGTTTTCCCTTTTGTGTGGCAGGACATTGCACCACTCATTGCCGATTTACCATTAGTAGCGCACAACAGTCGTTTTGATGAAGGTTGTTTACGTGCTGTCCACCGAGTTTATCAAATGGATTATCCTGATTATGAATTTTATTGCACTTGTCAGGCATCGCGCAGAGTATTCGGAAAATTGTTACCCGACCACCAACTTCATACAGTTGCCGCACATTGCGGGTTTGATTTAATGAATCATCATCATGCTTTGGCGGATGCGGAGGCTTGTGCGGCGATAGCGGTAAAGATTTTGACTTAAATAAATATTATATTTATCTCATCCAATAATTTTTCAACCTCTTGGAACTCATTTGAAGAAAAATACTGTTCCCATTTATTATTTTCAGAATTTAAGAACATTGTATCAATCTGTGTATTAAAATTTGAACTCACAACATAACCTTTATAAGGAATAAATTTCACAGAAAATTTTCTACTTGCGTCCCGAAGGAAAACAGAAGAAAAGGGATGTGTTTCATTTCGTGAATCATTATAATCTTTATCATTTTGTTGTTTGTATTTTAAGTGCCAGTAATATGTTCTTAGTTCTTTATGTACCGAAGACCATCTTGTTTTGCTCAATAGACATATTTCACGATTACCCCAATCCCAGTAACTAACTTTTTTGTCATATAATTGGTCATATATTTCCGGTTTTTCGATAAAACATTTTCGCCAATCATTAGGAGTGTTCTCTTTAATGTATTGCTTACAAAAATCCACAAAAGATATCGTTTCTGTATTTGTCCATTTATCTAGTAGGTTTTTAACATTCTTTGATTTATTTTTTTCTCTTAAATATTGCTTCCAACTCCAATCACGATTTTTTCCAGTTTCATACATAAAACAACTTTCACGCAAATACCATTCGTCATTAACTAGCATTACATTATAGAATATATGTTCATTACACAAATCATCCCTTAATCCGTTTGTATCAAATACTGAACAAATCTTTTGAGTATACATTGAAAATGCTTGTAGATTATTCTCCACATTATCTTCTTTCGACCATTCCAACAGAAATCGTATTTGCCCTAAAAAATATTCACGTTCTTCTATAGATTTAATTGCAGTTATCCATTTTTGTGCTTGCTCTCTGTCTGGATTTGTCATCAAAACAGCCTTTTCTCTTTCTTCTTTTAATTGCCCTCCTTCAAATCCTGCAAGAGTATTTTCCTTATTGGCTAAATAGTCTAATATAGTTTCTGATTTTTTCTCAGAATAAATATCTTTTGTCCATTTCGTTATTTCAACTAAAGAGTTTTGAAATTCTTTGTAAGTATTATAGTAAAAAGTGTTTGTGTTTACTGTCAAATTACGAACAACGCGCATCCAAAAATTTAACTCATTTTGCAAAGTTTCATTTTTCGCGACGAACTCGGCATGATTATATTCAAAGAATTTCAGTAAAGCATAAAATTGTAGTCTTGTGTCGTAATCAATGTTTTTGTCAATGAACGTCAAAAATAAACTATCAATATTTAACCCAAAATTAACATTACTAATTAAATCTGTTCCATCATGTTTAATAGAGTTTTCGCTATAAATCAATGATTTGAAAGATAATATCACAAACTCAAAAAACATTTGCCTAAAAAATGATGCTTTAATAAAAAATGGCATTAACAGTAAAACATCATTACGAACTGAAAACTCCCTTACTTTGCTTATAATATCGTCTTTTTCATCTAATTCAAGTTCAGAAGGAAGAGCTCCATTAAGTTTATCATAATCAATTTCATTAGGATTTTCTTTTTGAAATTCTTTAACATCAACACACTTATCATTTGCGAATAGATAAAAGACCATCATTCTTTTGAGAAAACGTAAGTAACTTTCTTCTACCGATTCTACACATTTTAATTGCTCGTCTTCTTTTATATTTTCTTCTAATTTCGGTTTTGCTAATTTGTTCCAAAAAATATCAATCCAATTGCTGTCAACATTCTTTCGCCATTCATTTTGAACATCTTCTTCAACTTTGTTTTTCCGCATTTCTTCTTCCAAAGTCGATTTAAATATGTCAAATGATGATAGTTCTTTGCCGCGAGCATTCATTTTTACATAAAGTTCATCGGTAAGATTAAATTGCTCCAATGGCAATAGGTGAAAAACGATTTGTCCACTTTTCAGATTTTCCCACATTGTGTATAATTTACCATCTGTTTTGAATTTTAGCTTTTTTTCTATCGCATCAAGCATCACAAGCATTGCACTTACCGTTGGGTCTTTATGCCATATCCACATAAACCACGGTTCATTTTTCATCCATTTTGATAATGTCCACGATTTTAATTCTGTTTCACAATGACCTTTTTCTTGGATAAGCTGTTGTTTTTCTTGCTCTTGAGCGTTTTTTAATTTGTCATTAATCTCCTGTATTTTATCTTCCAAGGATTGTTTTAATGAATTGAACTTGTCTTTTGCTGATTGAAATGGATAAAAAACCAACTTCTTACAGAAATCCTTTGACGAAATTCTTGTTTCATAGGTCAATTTTGAGACATCTTCTTGTTGCAATAGCATTAATTCTTCTTTAGGGCATAGATACCAATGTAATAAGAATAAGGTTGTCAAACGTTGCTGCCCATCTAAAGGAATAAATTTCCCTTCTTTTGATGAACCATATATAAAATCCAAAATCAATGGTTTGCCGGATTTTTCAAGAGCATTAATCAGTGCTGGCAAGAAGCTTTCTCGAATTTCTTTTGCTTTTTCATTGTTACGCCCTTGTGCATAATCACGCTGAATTTGAGGTATTTGTATTTGTTTTTCTTTTATTAAGTTTAAAAAAGTCTTACTTTCCATAATTATTTATTATTTTTCAAAAATCCAATCTATTGTTTTGTGAATTGCTTTTAAATAAGATTTTGCGTCATCATTTGTCCAAGTATTTTTCCATTGAGAAGTTTCTGTGTCTTTTTGAGTATAGAACTTCATAAATAGATTTTTGGTACAAATAGGAATAAAAACACCCGCTTGTTCTCTTTCTATAATCTTTTGTCTCTTTGTTGGGAATAAAGCATTCCCATATCCACGGTTTGTTCCGGAATCAAGCAAAGCTAAATTCATGATTGTATCTTTATTTATGTTATGTTTTTTTTCATCTTCAGTGTCTTCTTTTTTTTCTTTAGACTGAAATAAAGCCAATATTTTATCATAAATCTTTTCAAACTCACTATTTTTATCTTCGTTTGTATCCTCAAGTTTTTTCAATAGCAAAAGTCCTTCTATTTTTAAATTATTCCAATCGCAATGGTTTGAAGTTAGATTTTTTAAGTAACTTAACCATTTAATTTTATCACTTACTTTTATTAATGGATTTTTGGTTTGTGAATCAACGTGTTCAATATCCCAATTACAATTCTTGTATTTATCAAACGAAAAACGATAATCCGAAGTTATCTGTTTTGCACAAGTCTCAATATTGAATAATAAAAGTAATTTTTCAATTTCGTTTCGATTGTCGGTATATGTCAATTCGTTGATTTCTTCAGCATTACTAATAAGACGAGACCCATTACTATCTTTAATTCGGATATAATCTATTATTTCCGCAATCATTCTACGAAGTTCAAACACTACTTCATCTTTAGGTTTTTCTTTGCATCTTGAATATATCGTTTTAATATCCCAACCAATATTGATTAAATATCCAATATAGTGGTAAATAATATGGTCTTCATACCAATACACAAAAGTTTGATATACTGTTTTTACTTTGTCCCATGCTTCGGTAAAAGTTTTTATATTTTCTTTTTGCCAAAAATCGTCTTTTTCGCCATCATAAAGTTTCTGAAATTTTCGATAAGAGAAATCATCTTCATTTTTTTCTATTTTTCCTGTAAGGAAATCGAATATAATATCAATTCGAGTAGCCGGATTATAATTTTTATTTGCTAAAAAATACCAAAAACGATTGTTATGTAAATGGTTTTCTATTTCATTCCATTCATATACTAACTCTTTTAAATCCAACTCTTCATTTTTATTGTTTTCGTTTTTTTTGTCTGCTTTTAGTATAAAAAGGGCTTTTATTAGTTCGGCATTCGTTAGTCTTATTTTTCCTTTGTTTAAGTTGTTGAATATTTTAATAGTTTCAATTTCATCTTCATTTTCTGCTACATACCAAATGAATTTGACTTGTCGAGGTGTATTTTTTGCGTCAGGATTATTTTTTCTAAAAAGTGATTCTCTTGGAAAACCTTTGCCATAAATTCCTTCACCAAACCAATCTTGAATCAGTTTTTCCGCATTTTTGATATGAAAACTATCAATATCATGTTTTTTATCTACATTATTAAAATCTATTTTTCCTCTTGTCTCATATTCTAAAGAATATAATTGAGCCTCCCTAATATATTTTTCATCTGCATCTTTTTGAAGATACTTGCACAAAAGAAATAATGTTGTTAGTCGTTGCTGTCCATCTATAACAATCCATTGTTTGTCATTCTGAGGATTTTTCTTCACAACTATTGGTTGAAGACAATAAAATTCTCCTCCATTTGGATTTTCTGCAAAATCACAAATGTCTTTTAATAAATCTTCAATTTGTTTTTTATCCCAACGATAGCCTCGCTGATAAGACGGAATATAAAAATGATGTTTCCCGTCTAAAAATTCAGCAATAGGTTTTAATCTGAAACTTGGATTTTCATTGGAAGATGATTGATTTTCTGCATGTTTCGTACTGAATTCCATAAATGTTAAAATGTAATGATACGTTTTTTAATTAGCCTGTAAAAATAAAATATTTCAAAAAGTGAGTATTAATGTGGGGTGTTTATTCATATTTAACATGTTCTGAATCTATTTTGAATAATACTATAACTATGCTCTACCCTGCATCCAATAGAAACAATCCCCAAAATATCCTGCAAACTCATGCAACTGTCATGGTAAAGTTTGTAAAAAGCAAATCCAATATTCCCGCCAACCAACTGACTAAAGGCTTTCATTGCTTGTTCGGTACGGTACGTTAGGATCTTGTCGGCGTAGTTTCTGTTGAAGTCGAAAATTGGCAATAGGTTTATAGTTGTCATGTCGTCAAGCCCGTTTAAAGCAAGAAACAATAGACTGTCATCCATTACCGAAATTGCGCAATCTAAAAACGAATCGCTACCGCCAATATCTATTTTGCAGGTTAGTGAAAAAAAGAAATTGTTTGGGTCGGCTCTCCTTCGCTCTAATAAACGGCTAAATTCTGTTTCTGCTTCATGTTTCAATTGCCGGCAACCATCCGTCAATTGCTGATTAATCTGCACAATAGCATTGATATTTTTTTGATTGAAAACAAATTGCTCGTTCATTTTTCTTTTTCTGCGCAGTATAAATATTTCGTATAATTCTTCGCCAATCTGGTCGCTCCATCCAAAACTTGCCAACGTTTCTAATTCTTCAACGGTGTATTGGTCTAATTCTTCGTAGGTAAAGCCGTACCTTCCGCAACGGAGATAGTCCAAATAATTTTCATAAGCCTGAGATAATTCTTCTGTACTTTTCATTAAGCAGTATTATTTTTCTTTTAGTACAGTAAAAAATTCATTCACTTCATCCCAAGAAATATCCTCCAAAGCGTTGCATTCATCAAATGCATTATCTCCAACTTTTACTGTTAAATTAGCAATAGTCAATGTAGTTAAACCGGTACAACCATGAAACGCTCGTTCACCAATTTCAATTACTGATTGTGGAATGGAAACAGTTGATAATTTTATACAGTGGCGAAAAGCAGAGTTCCCAATTTTTGTTACGGAATTGGGAATTGTTACTGAGGTTAAACCGGCACAACTATAAAAAGACCAATCACCAATTTCTGTTACCGAATTTGGAATTTCATAATTGCCTTGACAATCAGGATAAAAAACCAACATGGTTTTGTCTTTATTGAATAGGACTCCATTTTCACTTGAAAAAGCAGGATTGTCGGGATCTACTGTAATTGAAGTTACATCGCCTAATGCACAATTCCCAATTTTAGCTACCGATTTTGGAATATGAATTGTTTCGATATTTGTGTATGTAAATACTTCATCTTCAATTTCAATAAGTGAATCCGGAAGGTTAATGGTAGTCAATTTTTCACATTCTTCAAAAGCACATTCTCCAATTTTGGTTACGGAATTAGGAATTGAGACATTTTTAAGATTGTAGCATTGGCTAAAAGCATGACTATCAATTTCTATAACTGCATTGGAGATAATTATGGAAGTAAGTTTAGTATTGCCATTGAAAGCGTGTTTTCCTAAAGAAACAACCGAATTGGGAAGCACATAATCGCCTTCTCTACCTTCAGGATAACAGACCAACACTGTTTTGTCTTTATTAAATAACACACCCTGCTCGCTTGCGAAAAAGAGATTATCCGGTTCTACATTAATTGAAGTGAGGCTGTCGCAGCGAAAAAATGCATCCTCGTGAATTTTTTCTACCGAAATAGGTATAGTAAATTCACCCTGCCATGCTCTTGGACATAAGAGCAATACCGTTTTATCTTTATTAAATAAAATGCCTTTTTCGCTGGCATAAACAGGATTTTCGGGAGATACCGTAATGGCAGTCAAAGAAAGTGCACCTAAAAATGCACCCTCCCAATCGTTTATTTCTATTTTAATTACAGAGGCTGGAATAATTACTGAAGTCAAATTAGAACATCCATAAAAATTGTCTTCAATTTCAATGAGTGAGTTGGGGAAAACAATAGAACTTAAGCCATCGCAAAAGTAAAAAGCCCATCTTTTTATTTTACTCACCGATGCAGGAATTTCGTAATCACCCTCTTTACCCATCGGATAAAATAAGAGTTCCGTTTTCTTTTTATTGAATAATACCCCATTTTCAGATGAGAAATAAGGATTGTCAGGGTGTACATTAATAGTTGTTAATGCAGTACAACTGGAAAATGGGAAATCCTCGATTTCACTAACCGTATCTGAAATATAAATTTGAACCAATCCCGTGCAATCTCTGAAATCGTCAGATGTAATTCTATTCCATTTAATTGAAGCCATGCTCATATCCAATATTTTGAGTGTATTGCTCATGTTTTTACAGATATAATCAAAATCTTCACTTTGGATATTTCCGGTAATGGTTAATTTAGTAATTAATGTTGGATCTTTTACCCCTGCATTTATCAACGCCTGTTTTAATCTGATTTTGAAAATGAGGTTTACGGTGATGCTGGTATCTTGTGTCATAATATCAGGATTAATTTTCTGCAAAAATATAATGTAGCTACGCCAAAACATGGCGTTGTTGAATAATAATAATATTTTTGCGCTTAAAACGATAGTGTAAAGGTATATTCAACAAAATAAAATAATCATGGGACTCAGTTTTTATTTTAGCGGCAGTTTGCGCAACGCAGAAGATTTACCATCATTGATTGAAGAAATAGTAGATATTTCAAGGGTTTATGGGTGGAAGTATCATATTTATAATCCAAATTTCCCTAATGATGCGTTTGAAAATAATGATTCATTTGAAAATGTTTACGGAATTAGTTTTACTCCGACGAATTGTGAAACTGTTTCTTTAGCGTTCCTTTCTAACGGCAGAATGATTTCTCCTGCGAGTATTTCATTCCTTGCTCATTCGGAAGATGAAACAGAACGCTCTTATATTTACTATGTTTCAGTAAAAACTCAATTTGCCGGTATTTTTATACATCAATTGCTTGTTCGACTATTAAAACATTTGAACGACAAATATTTTAAAGATTTTGAACTTAGCGATGAAAGTTATTATTGGGAAACGGACGATGAAAATTTGATGAAAGAAAGGTTTAAACTCTACGATAGTCTGTTGGATAATTTTGTATTATCCATGGAAACTTTTCCAATGGAAAAAGACGAAGATATGGTTGCCTACTTTGAGCGGCTGATGAAGCACATACAGGATTTGAAAACCGCCAAATAATTTACCATTATGAATAAAACCCTCAAACGCACCCTCTATTTCATCGTCGTCATTATTTGCCTTTTAAGTTATTATACGGCGGTTGCCGTTGAAGATAAAGAGGTATATAAATCTGAAAGATTGACAATTCGGCAAATTTCAGAACTTGTGTATCAACACATTTCATATCTTGAAACAAAAGATTTTGGGAAAACTTCATGCAATGGAGTGGTTATAACCAACAAAAATGAAGCTGTTGTTTTCGATACTCCTGTTGATGATGGGGCTTCTTCCGAACTGATTGATTGGATAACAAAATCGCTAAAAAGTAAAATAATAGCCGTGATTCCAACACATTATCATGTTGATAATTTAGGAGGATTGAATGAGTTTCACAAACAGGGAATCCCGTCATACGCCTATAAAAAAACGATACAGATTGCAAAAGAAAGTGAACTTCCTATGCCACAAAATAGTTTTGATGATTTTATGGAATTAAAAATTGGCAACGAAATAGTTAATATCGATTTTTTGGGTGAGGGGCATACTTGCGATAATATTATTGGATATTTTCCTTTAGAGGATTTTATGTTTGGTGGCTGCTTGATAAAAGAACTTGGCGCAGGAAAAGGAAATCTCGAAGAAGCGAATGTTGCGGAATGGTCGGAAACCGTTAAAAAAGTAAAGAAGAAATATCCAAATGTAAAAATAATTATTCCGGGACACGGAAAAGTAGGCGACATTGAACTTTTGGATTATACGATTGCTTTATTTGAATAACTATGACCATATTATCAGCCGAACAAATTCGAGAATTAGACCATTTTACTATCGAAAATGAACCCATCAGCTCAATAGATTTAATGGAGAGGGCAGCCTCCTCATGCGTTGATTATTTACTTAAAAATGAAAAACTTATTGCAGGTAAAGCCATCAAAATTTTTGCCGGACAAGGCAATAACGGTGGCGACGGTTTGGTAATAGCACGCCATCTTGCCGAAAAAGGATATGAGGTTTGTGTTTACTGTGTTCAAACGGCAAACAAACCTACGGATGATTTTTTGCAAAATCTGAAAAGATTACAAAATCAAAGAAAAGTATCAATCACTAACATTGTTCATTCCAACAGTTTTCCAAATATATACGAAAGCGATGCAGTTATTGATACGCTGTTCGGTTCAGGTCTCACTCGAAAAGTAGAAGGAGTTATGGCAGAACTTATTGCATTCATCAATAAGCAATCGGGAATGACCATTGCTATTGATATTCCATCGGGGTTGTTTTGTGATAAAACAAGTGAAGAGAACGAAAATGCTATCATTAAAGCCCATCTTACGTTGTCGTTTTTGCCTGTAAAACGGGCATTTTTATTTCAAAAAAACAAATCCTTTTACGGAGAAATTGTTTATTTGGATATTGGACTTTTATTAGATGATTATCTCAAGCAAAAAATAGGCTAAAACTTTTTTTATAGCACTAAAAAAATTAGCTATTTCCAGAAGTTGTTTTCCCCCTAATTCTCGCTTTAGCAGGAATTGTATTGTAAATGTTTCAAAAAATAGTGAAAAATTTTGTGCACAAAATGAGTGTGAGAATCACACCGGAAGCACCCAGCGCCTCTTTTCGGTATTTTTTACCGATTGCCGACGCATGGCGTCGGCGCGCCGAAAATTGGCGAAACAGACAACAAAAAAACGAACTTAAATAAGCCCGTTTTCGAGAAAAGAAAAATAATTAAAAGATGATATTATTAAGCTATCAATCAGTTGAATATCAAGCAAGTTTACAGCATCTTTTACCATTGCTGTAATTTGGCGGTCTTGCCGTGATGGCTTGGTGTCCGCACTCGGATGATTATGACAAATAAATAAACCCGTTGCATTTTGCAGTAATGCGCCTTGCAAAATTTGGCGGATGTTTGCTTGGCAACATGTTGCTGTGCCCTCAGCTACTTTTCCAACGGATAAAACCCTGCCGCCTTGATTTACATATATAGCGTAAAAAACTTCTTTATAATCAATGTTTTTCTGCATATTTTCAACGCTTCGCATGATATCTACAACATCGGTTGTTTGTGCGATTTTCGGGCGTTGTAATAAATCAGGATGGTTTTTGTAGGTTATTTCAACTTCTCTGACCTGTAGTAAATTTGGTATGCTCATGAGTTTAAAATTAGTTAGTGTGATTTGTTGTTAGTGATTAGATTTGTAAAGTCTATAAATAAAATCCGTTTCCATTCATTTCTAAACTGTTTTTCCGATAGCCAAAAGTGGTTATTACCAAATCCGTATCTAATCCCTTTTTCTTCCAAGTGCTTAAAAGAGCCAAACTCTTCTAAAACACGGAGTTCGTTTCTCAGTTCATTTTCGTTTTGTACCATTGTGCAAATTGTTAGAAAGTGATTTAACGCTATTAAATTGTCTTCGCTAAAGATGCTATTTTCTATTATTATGTTTATTTTTTTATTCATTTTTTTAGTGTATTTTTTGAAGTGGTTAAGTTTGTGATTTTTAGATTTTTAATCTCGTTTTTTTAGCAAAAAAACGAGATTATTTAACCTGTTAGCCGCCTCTCGCCCTACCCAAAAAGGTTATAACCAACATTATTTTTTAAGGAAATATGAATGTAAGTTATAACCTCTCGCGGTGTGAGTAGTGGTGGCAAACTGTGATAATTAGTCAAAATATACGCTATCTAATTTTATGCCTCTTTCTGTACGTTGAAAGTACAAAGGGCTTTTTTGTAACGTTTTAACGCTTCGTTTTGCGGCTTCCTGTACGATTGCCCCAAACTGTGCGCCTGTGTATGTAATGCCGATTTCTAATAAATGGCTGT
>Ga0209737_10001028_pt1 | contig 20952 bp, 23 predicted proteins | sample TergutCu122P3_FD_187284 | JGI IMG/M metagenome (GOLD analysis project Ga0209737, IMG submission 187284) | Cubitermes ugandensis P3 segment gut microbial communities from Kakamega Forest, Kenya - Cu122 P3 (SPAdes) (version 2) | ecosystem: Host-associated > Arthropoda: Insects > Digestive system...
TTAAGAGTTTTAGACGGAAAAATTGCTGAAATCGGCAATTTGCAGCAAGTTAATAATGAAGAAGTTATTGATTTGTCGGGAAAAATTCTTTTAGCGGGTTTTGTTGATGCGCACGTTCATTTTCGTGAGCCGGGTTTTGAGTATAAGGAAACAATAGAAAGCGGCTCAATGGCTGCGGCTGCGGGCGGTTATACTGCCGTTTGCACAATGCCAAACCTCAACCCTGCGCCCGATTGTTTGAAAAACATTGAAATTCATAAAGATATAATCAAAAAAACGGCAAAAATAAAGGTTTTTCCGCTTGCCACAATCACAAAAGGGCAAAAAGGTGAAGGCGAAATTGTTGATTTTGCAGAACTTGCGCAGCAAATTGGCTTTTCTGATGACGGAAAAGGTGTTCAGAGCGAGGAATTAATGAAAAAAGCGATGATTGAGGCAGCAAAGTTTGACCAAATTATCGTTGCCCACTGTGAAGTTGAAGAACTTGTAAAAGGCAGTTATATTCACGCTGGTGAATATTGTAAAACGCACAACCACAAGGGAATATGCTCCCAAAGCGAATGGCAGGCAGTTGAACGAGATGTGCGTTTGGCAAAGAAAACGGGCTGCCGACTGCATATTTGCCACGTTTCCACAAAAGAGAGCGTTGAGATTATCCGCCGAGCAAAAGTGGACGGCGTGCGCGTAACCTGCGAAACAGCACCGCATTATCTTTTGCTATGTGACGAAGATTTGCAGGAAGACGGACGTTTTAAAATGAATCCACCCTTGCGTTCAAAAGCCGACCAAACGGCTCTAATTCAAGGAATTATAGACGGCACAATTGACATAATCGCTACCGACCACGCACCGCACTCGGCAGAAGAAAAATCGCTCGGACTTGCAGGTAGTGCATTCGGAATTGTGGGTTTGGAAACGGCGTTTGCGTTGCTTTATACTTATTTGGTAAAAGAAAATATTATCTCTTTTGAAAAATTGATTGAATTAATGAGCATCAACCCTCGCAAAATTTTCGGTATTGAAGGTGGTTTAGAAGTTGGGCAACCTGCTGATTTAACGATAATTGACCTTGAAAAAAGTTATAAAATCAATTCCAAAAATTTCCTTTCAAAAGGCAAAAGCACTCCGTTTGAAAATTGGAATGCTTTCGGAAAAATCGAAAAGATGTTTATAAATGGCTTGGTCGTGTAGATAGTTTTACTTTTCAAAACTATCGATTAAAAACATAATAATGCAAAAAGCCCATTGTTTCCATTGTTAGCGCAACACCTATATGTGCAATTACTCCGCCCCAAATATGTTTTGTTTGATATGCCAAAACTCCAAGTAAGTAGCCGCCAAACATTGACGAAATGGTCTCGCCGATTGGTTTTCCAAAATGTATTGCGACGTAGAATGCAACCATAGGCAACACAGCACGAGGTCCCAAAATCGCTGTCATTCCTATAACCAGTGCGCCACGAAAAAAAAGTTCGACGGTAATAAAATCTATTGCGTAAAAAAACTCAAAAATTGGAGTAAAAACTATAGCGTGTACTCCAAAAATTTCATCATAAAGCCACGGCTTAAATTGCGGGTAGGCAATTAAAAAATCAGATGTGAATGATGTTGCAATCAAAAATGGTAACATTACGCAAAATGCCAAAAAGTAAGTTTTTAGATGCTGAGTATTTTTAGCCAAACCGTAAATGCCATTGATTTTTTTATCAAAAAATATTTTAAAAATAATCAATGGTAGCATTATAAAAACACAACCTTTTAGTTCAGAAAACAGACGAAGGACAAAAGCACGCTCGTCTGAAGTAAGTGAAGGCATCTGCCAGTTGTAATAAGAGTAAAAACCGATTGAAATTGCATACAGCGCAATAAAAAACAGCGATTTTAAGTAGAATTTAGGTTGTTTTAACTTAGAAAATTCTTTGCGCAAACAGAGAGTTGGCACAGCAACCGCAAAATATACAAAAATGTACATAAAAAAAAGCGCTATTTGAGATTTTCCTGTGAAAAAAGTCTGGTTAATTACCTTTGCATAAAAACCAAAATGATAATTAATAAAAATTATTACGGCTATAAAAATTAGGGTATAAAGATATGCACCAAAGTGAAAATCGTTTTTCACAAACGTTTTTAATTCGTTATAAAGTGCTGAGAATGACTTTTTTAAATTACTTTTTGCAACGATTTTTTTCTTTTTCATCATTAATATTTTTTTTCAAATATAATTTCTTTTAATTTTTAATTGTCACCACTCCAACACTTCGCAATAAATTTATCAGAAAAACCCATTTTTTTGGCATCTTTTAATACCTCAATATCCATTGGGTTTTCTTTTAAAACACGCTCAAATTCGACAATGTTTTTGATTTTTTCGAGGAAAAACATATCTATTTTGGTGGCGTTGTAAATCATTCCCAAGTCAATGCCGTTGCGAATAAGTTGTGCGATAGCAAAAAGTCGGTCGTCTGTGGCTTGACGTATATAGTTGATTAAGAAGTCGTTATCTTTGTTGTCAAACTTTTTGTGCCAAATATGACACACGCCTGTTTCCAAGCCTCTGACCGCTTTTAGCAAACTCTCTTCCATTGTTCTGCCGATTGACATTACCTCGCCTGTGGCTTTCATCTGCGTGCCGAGAACGTTTGATGCCTCCGAAAATTTGTCAAACGGGAAACGCGCAATTTTTGTAACGATATAGTCCAAAGTCGGCTCGAAACTTGCGGGCGTGTTGGCAATTCTGATTTCGTCAAGTGTCATTCCTATCGCAATTTTTGCGCTAACACGAGCAATCGGGTAGCCACTCGCTTTTGATGCCAACGCAGAACTGCGGCTCACACGCGGATTTACCTCAATCAAATAGTAGTTGAAACTCAGCGGGTCGAGCGCAAATTGCACATTGCAACCGCCCTCAATTTTCAATTTGCGAATGATTTTTAACGCGCTATCACGCAAAAGTTGATACTCTTTGTTGGTCAGCGTTTGCGAGGGACACACCACCATTGAATCGCCCGTATGAACGCCCACAGGGTCAATATTTTCCATATTGCAAATGGTAATTGCGGTGTCGTTTTTGTCGCGCATCACCTCATATTCAATCTCTTTGAAACCCTTTATCGACTTCTCCACAAGCACCTGACGAGTAGGCGAAAGTGCAAGAGCATTCCGCATAACTTCGCGAAATTCCTCCTCGTTGTCGGCAAAACCGCCGCCTGTACCGCCGAGCGTAAAAGCGGGTCGCAGCACCACAGGGTAACCGATTTTCTCCGCCGCCTCAACGCCTTCATTCATCGTGTTGGCAATGAAAGAGGGCAAAACAGGTTCGCCCAAATCCTGACAAAGTTTCTTGAAAAGTTGACGGTCTTCCGCCTGCTCGATGCTCTGAAACGATGTTCCGAGAATTTCCACATCGCACTCCTCGAGAATGCCTTTTTTGGCGAGTTGCACAGCAAGATTAAGCCCTGTTTGTCCGCCCAAGCCCGGCACGATAGCATCGGGGCGCTCGTAGCGAATGATTTTCGCAACATATTCGAGCGTGAGCGGCTCCATATACACCTTGTCGGCGATGTTGGTGTCGGTCATAATGGTAGCGGGGTTTGAGTTCGCCAGAATCACCTCGTAGCCCTCTTCTTTGAGAGCGAGGCACGCCTGCGTTCCTGCGTAGTCAAATTCGGCTGCCTGCCCAATCACAATCGGTCCCGAGCCGATTACCATAATTTTTTTTAAGTCTGTACGTTTCATTTATTTTTTAGCAAAAAAAAGGCACAAATTAAAACACTTGCGCCAAAATGGTGTTATGAATAAAAATTAATTTTTACCAAATCAAAATAATCGTCTTTTATTTTATTTTTCAAAGGGTTGTTTTTATTAACCAACAGCATTGATATTAACTGCAAATCATCTGTTTGACAAATTGCCTCAATTTTCTCAACATCAACATTTTTGCTTTGTAAAAACCACTTGTCAAAAAGGCGTTTTCTGATAAATTGCCTATCATCAAAAGAGTCCAAAATTACAACAATCGCATTAAAATTTTCTTTAAAAAATAGTTGCAAAACATATTCAATGGTCAATCGTATTCTTTCGTCTTTGTTTGATTTTCCTTTTCTAACCTGTTCAATATTAAACATATACATACAATATTCCTCACTCGTATTTATGAGCGGGTAAAAAAGGAAAGTCAATTGATACACAGAGCCGAAATCTGTTTCAAACTGATAACCACTTTCAATTTCCGTTATGTTATAATGGTTTTGCAAACTCAAAATTTTTAGATTTAAAACCTTCTAACGAGCCAAAATTGCTCATATATTCACGCATTTGGCGTTTGTCGTCTAATACAATTTTAAAAAAATTTGATTTTTGAATTGCACCACCTAATGTTTTTGTCTTTTCCATAAAAAATCATTTTTAAAATTTTCCTTACGGCTTTTCAAGTTGCAAAGATACAATATTTTTATAAACTACACAAAAATAGCACCGAACCGATTACCATAATTTTTTTTAGGTCTGTACGTTTCATTATTTTTGAACTATGATTTTATTGATTTATTAAAGTTTATAGATTAGAAAAAACTATTCATAATACGTTATTTTTCTTTCTATTAAGCAAAAGTTATAATCGTCATCATTTACAAACATTTTTACCCAATTACCATATTTGTCTAATTCATAAGTTATTGAAACTTTATTATATGGCTCTGTTTCATTATTGTCAAGTGTTTGTTTTTTTATTAAAAAATCATTTTTATCATAAAAATAAAAAGTTTTTTCAATGTCATTTCCATTGTGATATTCAAAATGAGTTTCTTCTATAAGTTTATTATTTTTGTATTTAAAAATAGATTCTCGCAACATTTTTTCGTCAGCAAACTTTTGATATTTAATAACTCTATTTTTCTTGTTGTATAAAGCAATATCTTTGTAAATAGTTTTATCACCTATACTACACATAATTTTATATTCATAAATTGTTTTTCTTTCTTTTTTATCATAAATATAACTAACAGGACTTGCTAAGAGCCAAACATTATTAGGTATTCCATTTATAAGTCGATAGTGTTTATCATACTCATTTGTTTGTATTAAACTATCTTTTTTATAAATACTTTCGATAATATTTTTTTTGTTGTATGTATATAAATATTTTCTTGAAACATTAAAAATAGAGTCATACCATAATTGTTGAACAATTTTTTTTCTTTTATTATTTGAATATATTTTCTTTATTATAGGTCTATATTCGTTATTTGATTCTTCAATAATAATATTTTTGTCATATGTGTATCTATAATGTTCTGCCGTATCATTATCATTATCATTTTCGCTATGTCTATCAAAAAAAACAACATCAATAATATTACCATTTATATCAAATTCTAAATAATAGGTTTGATTATTAAAGTACTCTACGTGTCGTTTTAAAGACTCTATAATATTATAAACAGAATCTGTTTCATATTTGAAAGTCCTAATTGATTTAATTTTTCCATAAATAATAGGTTTTTCAAATTCTGAAAATGGGGCATATTCTGAAATATCTTTGCCGTTTTGCGCAAAAATATTTCCACAAAACAAACTCAAAATTCCTATTAATATTATTTTATTCATATTTTTAAAAAATTATTTCTCAATCATTTCAATAAATCTATCAAAAAGATATACGCTATCATTCGGTCCGGGGGCGGACTCTGGGTGAAACTGCAAGGCAAAAACTTTGTCTTTTTTGCTCTCAACGCCTTCGGTGGTGTTGTCCAAAATATTGATGTGCGTAACCTCTAAATCGGTGTTTTTCAACGAATTAACATCAATCGCATAACTATGATTTTGACTTGTAATATGTATCTTGTTGGTTTTCAAATCTTTAACAGGGTGGTTGCCGCCTCTGTGTCCGAACTTCATTTTGTAACTCTCTGCACCATACGCCAATGCAATTACCTGCAAGCCCAAACAGATGCCGAAAATCGGCACTTTGCCTTTGAGTTTTTGAATTGTTTCAACCACAGAGGGAATATATGTCGGATTGCCCGGCCCGTTGGAAAGGAACACGCCGTCAGGGTTGAACGCCAAAATTTCTTCCGCAGTAGTGTTATACGGCACGATTGTTACGTTGCAGTCCCTTTGGTTCATCAGCCGAATGATGTTGTATTTGATGCCGCAATCTATTGCCACGATGTCAAATTTGTGGTTTGCGGTGCGGCTAAACCAACGTTTTTTGCAACTCACGCGAGCCACCATATCGGTTGGGTGTTGATACGCTTTGAGTTTTTCCATTGCCTCGCTAAGCGGCGTTTCGGGATTGGTTATCAGCACTTTTTGCGCACCTTCGTCTCGAAGTATCCGCGTGATTTTCCGCGTATCAACGCCCGAAATTGCGGGAATACTGTGCTCTTCAAGCACTTCGGAAAGGGTTTTTGTGTAACGGAAATTCGAGGGCAGGTCGTTGTATTCTCGCACCACCATTCCGCCGAGCGTAGGGAATTTGGTTTCGTAGTCCTCGTCTGTGATGCCGTAGTTGCCAATCAGCGGGTAGGTCATTACAACCATTTGGTCGGTGTAAGACGGGTCGGACAAAACTTCCTGATAACCCACCATTGCGGTGTTGAAAACGAGTTCGTTGATTGCCTCACGATTTGCGCCAAAGCCGTAGCCGTAGAACTCGCTGCCGTTTTCCAAAACGATTTTTTTAGTGAAAGGTTTCATTATATTTTTGATTTATTTTTTTCAAAAAAAAGAGTAACAATTAGAAATAGTTACTCCTGTGAATAGATAAAATTTGAGGTCAAAGTTCTGTTGTTTAGCGAATTATGCAAAACAAGCGACAAAAATTTATGACTTTCAAAGAATATCATTTTATATCAAATTTTGCGTGCAAAGGTACAAAATTTTTTTCAATTTTTAGTTGTCAAAAAATCATTTATTTAACTCCCGAATCTACCACAATACTTTCGGGCGGTGTAAGCAAAACAGACGGATTAAGCAAAATTTTATTCAACATTCGCATAGAAGAGGCGTAGTAAAAACCATCGCAAATGCGCTCGTCAAGTACAAATTTAAGTACAATACTTTTTTGTTCGGAGATGTCGCCGTCTTTTTCCAAAATATTTTCGCGCGATTTTTTACCCATTGCCGCAAACATTGAACAAGTGCCAAACTCGTAAAGATGATGATAGATTGACTCCACACCGATTGAGCCGATATTCGTCAAGAAAATGCTGCAATGCCAAGGGCTTGCGCGGTAAATAAATTTCGGCAAAAGTCCAATTTTATCAAGCCAAAAGAGGCACCAAACAACAAAACGCAACATAAAATCTGGCATTAGTCCCATTGCTTTCGATATTTGGTCGGAATTGTTTTGTTGTCCAACTTGCTGATTGTTATCAAGTTCGATTTGAACTTTTTTTACCACATCGGCAATTGTGTCAGTCAAATCAAATTCGGGTTTGATAAGCGTCTCCTCGCCTTCGTCCGTTAGAGAACGCTTTACCACAATCGCAAAATTTAGGTGTTTGCGGGCAAAAATTTTGTTCCAAACCACAAAACGATTTATTGATGGACGTTGCGAAACAAGCCGTACCAAAGCCGCAATAATGATGTGCATAATCGAAAGTCCGGGAATTTGCTCTTTATTATCTTTTACAAATTGTTCGAGATGGTCGATAGGCACACGCTCTTCAAAAAAATTCTGCGCATCAATTCTTGTCCGCAAAAAATAGGGAATAACCCTAAAAACAGCATCAACTTTGGTAACGCGCCAACCATCGTAGCGGTCTTGCCACCAACGATTTTTAAAGTAGAAAAATCTTTGTATTTTCATTGTTTTTGGAAATTAGAAGTTGTTTTAATTGTCAATTATTAATTCCTTACGGCTTTTCAAGTGTTAATTGATGCCCCATTTTTTCTTTTTTTGTTTTCAGATAATTTTTGTTGAATGGGGTGGGGGCGATTTCGAGAGGTATGATTTCCGAAATTTCCAAGCCGTATGCTTCCAAGCCGATACGTTTTATAGGATTGTTGGTAATCAGGCGCATTTTTGAAATGTTTAAAGCGCGCAAAATCGATGCGCCAACACCATAATCGCGTTCGTCTGCATTGAACCCGAGATGCAGGTTTGCCTCAACGGTGTCTAAACCCTCTTCCTGCAATTTGTACGCCTTAATTTTGTTCATCAAGCCAATTCCGCGTCCTTCTTGATTCATATAAATCACTACGCCTTTGCCCTCATTTTCAATCATTTGCATTGCTTTATGAAGTTGCTCGCCGCAGTCACAACGCTGCGAGCCGAAAATATCACCTGTTGCGCAACTCGAATGTACGCGCACTAAAATCGGGTCGTTGGGCTGCCATTCACCTTTTATCAGCGCGACGTGCTCCAAGCCGTTGGACTTTTGAAGAAATGGTAAAACTTTGAAATTGCCGTAGATTGTAGGCATCTCCGCCTCACTTCCGCGCTCAATTAATGATTCATTTTGCAAACGATAAGCGATTAAATCTTTTATAGAAATAATTTTTATTCCGAATTTTTTTGACACTTCCCAAAGTTCTGGCAAGCGCGCCATTGAGCCGTCTTCGTTCATAATTTCAATTAGAGCGGCAGCAGGAAAAAGTCCTGCCAAACGCGCCAAATCTACCGATGCTTCGGTGTGTCCTGCGCGGCGCAAAACGCCTTTTTCACGCGCATAAAGCGGGTTGATATGCCCCGGACGTCCGAAAGTTTCTGGCGTGGAAGTTGGGTCTGCCAAAGCGCGAATTGTCGCCGCCCTGTCCTCCGCGCTAACGCCTGTGGTACAACCGTCAAGTTTATCAACGGTAACGGTAAATGGCGTGCTATAAATAGAGGTGTTATCAGAAACCTGCTTGGGCAAGTTCAATTCCTCGCAGCGACTTTCAGTGATAGGCACACAAAGTACGCCACGACCGTGTGTTAGCATAAAATTAACATCTTGCGGCGTAATTTTTTCTGCGGCAATTATAAAATCGCCCTCATTTTCTCTGTCTTCATCATCTACAACAATCAAAAATTTTCCTTCTCGAAAATCTTCAATCGCCTCTTGAATAGTGTTTAATTGCATTATTTTAATAGTATCAAGTAGTGAGTATTAAACTTACAAAATGTCTTTTTTCATTGTTCTTTGCTCTTTGTTCTAAAATTATCTTCTTTGAGTCAAAATCCACGCATCGGGAAATTTATATTTTATTGAATTAACTAATTCATCTCTTGCCACATTATAACTATCAAACGAGGCGATAATTACTCTGAACATACCTTTTTCGTTGATAACGATAATTGGGTGATAATCTGGCTGTAGCGATTTTGTTAATCTTTGTGCGTTTTCCTGAACCGAGAAACTGCCTATAACAATATTATACACTTTTAAACGCGGCGCGTCAGAAATCGAAACCATACTAAAAACTTCCTCGCGCGTCACATAATTTTGCTGCGATATTTGCTGCTGCTGCTGAGGTTGAGTTTGCGCTTGATTTTGTGTTTGTTGTGTTTGTTGTGTTGTCTGCTGTTGTTGTGCTTGTGGCTGATTGGACGTATTTTGCGTTCCTGCCTCTATGTAAGGTCCCATCATTCGCGGTATAGAACCGCACGAAAAAAGTACTGTAGAAAGCAACAAAAGGGACAAAATTTTAAAATTCTTTTTCATTTTTATGGTGATTAAAATTCAATGCAAAATTAGATAAAAAAAATGAATTAGCAAAACAAAAATAGCCCCAAATCTCTTGGAACTATTTTTTCATTATGAATTATGAAACAAAAATTTTTATTCTGCAACAACTTCAAGGTTGATTGTAGCGGCAACTTCTTTGTGAGGTTTCACAATAGCCGTATAACTGCCCACCTCTTTGATAGCGTCTTTGATAACGATTGTTTTTCTATCAATTTCATAGCCCTGTGCTGCCAACGCTTCCGCAACGATAATGTTGCTTACCGAGCCGAAAATTGTACCTGTTGAACTTGCTTTTACACCGATTGTGAGCGTAATTCCATCAAGTTTTGCTGCCAACTCTTCGGCAGTGCCTTTGATTTTCGCAATTTTGTGCGCACGTTGTTTGAGGTTTTCAGCCAAAACTTTTTTTGCCGATTCCGAAGCGATAACCGCTTTGCCTGTTGGTATCAAGAAGTTACGTCCGTAACCATCTTTTACTTTTACCACATCGTCTTTGTAGCCCAAATTAGCCACGTCTTCTCTTAAAATAATTTCCATACTTTTTCCTCCTCAATTTTTATTTAAACAAATCGGTTACATAAGGCAGCAAAGCCAAGTGGCGAGACCTTTTTACCGCCTGAGCCACTTTGCGCTGATATTTCAACGAAGTACCCGTGAGGCGTCTTGGTAAAATTTTCCCCTGTTCATTGAGAAATTTTTTCAAAAACTCAGGGTCTTTATAATCAATGTATTTGATTCCGCTCTTTTTGAAACGGCAATACTTTTTTCTGTTTTTATCTACTGCCTGCGGCGTGAGATAACGAACTTCCTGTTGATTGTTGTAAGCCATAATTTAGTCCTCCATTTCATTTACAGCGTCTTCCACAACAATTTCTTGTTTTTTCTCTACGCTTTTGGGTTCAACACTCTTTTCTACGCCTTTTTTGCTGATACGTTTTTCAGCATATTCCAAAGCGTATTTGTCTAAACGGAACGTCAAGAAACGCAAAACGCGCTCATCGCGGCGGTATTGCACTTCGAGTTTTTCAATCAGAGTCGGCTCGCCTGCAAATTGCAGAATTACATAAAAGCCGTTTGATAATTTTTTAATCGGGTAAGCAAGTTTGCGCAAACCCCACAACTCCTCATTCTCAATCTTTGCGCCGTTTTCAACGAGCAAATTTTTGAACTTTTCTACTGCCTCCTTCATCTGTGGTTCAGACAAAACGGGAGTTAAAATGAAGGCAGTTTCATAATGGTTTAGCATAATTAAACTTTAATGATTTAATAATAAATGATTTAACAACTTTTTTTTTCCTAAAAAAGCGGGTGCAAAGGTACAACTTTTTTTTGAATTGACAATGCTTTTTTACAAAAAAATATAAAAAACAAGCACCGCGATTTTTGCGGTGCTTTGTTTTTTTATTGCGCTCTTTGGTAATGAATGATAAAATCTTCTTCCAAAGGCGAAAAATCTATAACAAGTTTTGTTGCTGTTAATTCAACAACATAGCAAAGAAAATATTCACTTGCATCTTCAGGGTTTGAAAGTTTCAATACTCCGTCAGAATAGGTGTAATTTGCCTCAACATCATCGTCTTCAAAACCTTCGATGTTAAACACACAAGTATTGTTTTCATTAAACTTAATAAAAACAAACTCCAGACCTTCGGTGTAGATATCGCCGTCCTCAACAATTTTGACAGCGTTCCATTTGCCGACTAATTCCTGCGATGGAGCAGGCGGATTGTTTGGTTTGCAGGCGTTTAATAAAACAACAGCAACCGCTAAAAATAGAAAATTTAATTTTCGCATAATAATTAAAATATTAAATTGTTAAAAAATAAAATTATTTTGTTAAAACAAACACCGCAAAAATTGCGGTGCTTGAAAAATCAATCCCATACTTCCCAAGTTTCCATATAAACATAACATTGATACTTGAACTTGCCGTTTTTAACGTGAATTTTGTCTAACGGATTTTCTCTATTTACCATTACAAACTCAAATGTGCCGTGCGCCTTATTTCCGTTTAGATTAGGACCCCACGCTTTATCAAAATCTGTATTGTTTATCATCTGAATATAACCGCTAATAGCATCATACACTACTCCATCAATTTCAATCCAAAAATAAGAATTAAAATAATCATAGTGTGGGTATGGGGTAGAATAAGGATAAAACGTAGTAGGAATATTAAACACCGTCTCTTTCCTAAGGGTTGTATCTATAAATTCACCGCCATAAGCACAATTCTCACGAGTAGTTACATTGTATCCCATAAAATAATAGAATAAAAAATTCACAGGCGTATTTTCTCTGTATTTAACCGCAGTAACACCAAATTCATTAGAATTAGCGGGTGCTCCTTCGCGTGTTGTGCTAAGGCTGTTAAGTTCATAATACACGCCATCTATATAAAAACTTAATTCGTTGATAAATAAATGGTCCTTATTACAACCAAAAATAATAAATGGCAAAAGAAATAAAATAAAATATTTTTTCATAATAATATATTTTCTGTCATTTCGACTGAAAGGAGAAATCTGCTGTTGTTTAAGCGATTGCGGGTCAAGCCCGCAATGACATTTATCTCACGAGATTTCTCCCTGCGGTCGAAATGACTATTTAATTTATTGTTTTTACTCTCCAATTGAATAAACTATAGCTGTCTTCATAAGGACGGCTGTTTTCATCAATGTCAATCCACCACCACATAAAAGTTCTATGGGTATAATTATCAACCGCACCGAAAGGAGGAATATGAATTGCGTCATTAATAAATATAAAATCATTTTTATATACATCTATTACCTTTTGAACTGGTGTTTGAAATACGTCAGATATAAGTTGATAACTGTAATGGCTTATATCACGCACTCTATAATGGTCTTCATAGGCAGTTGTTGCATTTAGAGGCTTGCTGCCTCTCTTGTTGTCTTCTTCCCACAAAACAAAAGAGACCATACTGCCCAAATCATTTACTTCATTTGCCTTTAAAAAAGTTACATTTACAGGTACCCAACTTTGATAAAAATCTTTGCGACTTTTTCCTTTTTTATCAACCACTATAAGTAAATTTTTTACAAGCGTATTATTTTTGTTGCTTATGCAACACCTGAATCTCATATCCGGCTTACCTCTTACCCAACATTCTACTTTTTGTAAAGCTTCCTTATCTTTAAACTTGCACTCTTTAATTTGTACTTTTTGGCTTTTACTTCTATGTGAAACCTGAGAGTATGCAAAATTACTCGATATGGTGGGAGAAGAAGTTGTAACTTGATACTTATATAAATAACCCTTGCTTAAATTGGTGGCGTTGTCAATATAAGAATTTGATGTTGTAGAGCCAATATGCACACGATTATTTGGTTGGTCAGACCTCCACCTGTAAACATTATAAATGATACCCACTACTGGAGGACCACCGCTCCATTTTAACTCCAAAAAGTTAGAAATATGATAATATATCTTCAAATTTATATTAGGGATAGGGAGTGGGTCGCCACGAGTAATATTGGATGAAGCGGAATACAAAATCTTGGGATTTTGCACCAAAGTATATATATCACTTTTTGTAATAATAAAACTGCCTGTGGTATGGTTGCCGGTGGCTACCACATAATAATCATACTTTTCCTCAATAGCATTAGCATCTACATCTACAAAAGAGTAGGCGTTGTTTACAGATTTTGAAGATGTCAAACTTGCAATCTGTACATACTCTGCATCAGAGTTGCCTTTTCTGTAAATATCATACCCGATTACATTTTCGTTGGAATATTGCTGCCATTCGAGCACTATTCCGTCTTCGGTACCATTAGCGGTTAGATTTTGAGGAACTTCTGGTTCTGTCGGTAATCTGTCTAAAACTTTCGTTCTTTCGTTTTCACTTATTACTACAACTGGAAACTCTGGCTCTTCTTCTGTGCTAAAAGACACATTTTTACCATTTACATCATAACCATCTACAAACTCTGTTTTGCTTTCATCAAACTCATACGTAACAAATACCACAGGCAATCCTCCTTGTCCGTCCCACTGTTCATACTCCACAGGTATTGCAATCTGTATCAAAGGATACCTCTCTACAATGCTGAGAATATCAACCTCGTGCAGCGCAAACAACTCAACAACAATGTTGTGATTTACAATCAACTGGCTTATTAAGACGTTGTAATCGTCGTCAAACTCCTTGCCCACTTCGATATGGACAATTGTTCGGAACTCTTGGCTTCCTTCCAAGAGCCGATTGACCGCAAAAGCGACTTGGTCGAAATCGGCGTTATACTCTGCCGCCAACTTATCGTCATAACTTGGGGCTTTCATTCTGGAACTTTCTCCAGACAACTCTTCGGATTTTTCACAGGCGATAAATCCAAGCGCAAATAAGATAATTGCACTAAACACCATAGTGTACTTCTTCATAAATAATTAGAATTAAGAAGTTAAACAATGAATTTAATTACTTGGTTTTACGCTGTCAAAAACGCTATTTACTTAAACGCATTACGTCTGCAACGGCGTAGAAACCAAAAATATCTTATCTCTTTAAAAGGTATAGCCAAACACCCAACATACAAACAAGCGTAGTTTCTACGCTTTTGCAAACGTAGAAATTCCGTATGTTGAAAAAAACTGGCTATTTTTTTAAAGAGAATAAATAAAATTTCAAAGAACTTGTTATTTGTTGGCAAAACTGCCACAAATAATTGCGCTGCAAATGTATAAACATTTTTTTGAATTTACAAGTGTTTTTATGAAATTTTTGCAAAAATATTAACAAATCAACTTATCAACTTTTTTTGTACCTTTGCACTCTGAAAAAACAGTTATATAGTTTAGACAAAATGATAGAAAAACAAAAAAATAACATTAAATTTTTGCCTCGTACCGATTTGATTTTACCGGAATATGGGCGGAATATTCAGCAAATGGTGGAACACGCCATTGCTATTGAGTGTATAGTAGAGCGTACAAAATGCGCCAATACTATAATCAACATTATGGGAAATATGTTTCCGTATTTGCGTGATGTTGAGGGTTTTAAGTTCAAACTTTGGGACCATCTGGCAATAATGTCGCAGTTTAAACTTGATATTGATTATCCTTTTGATATTCTCAGAAAAGAAAATTTGGGAGACAAACCAAGCAAAATGAGTTACAGCACAAAGAAATTTCACTATATGCACTACGGCGCGCTTATCGAAAAATTTATTGACAAAGCGAGCCAAATTGAGAACGAAGAAGAGAAAAACGCGCTAATAATGATTATTGCTAACTATATGAAAAAGAGTTTGTTAGCGTGGAACAACAAAGATATTGACATTGACGACAGAAAAATTTTCAATGACCTGCGGGAACTCTCCAAAGGCAAAATTTCGATAAACGCAGACGATTGCCACCTAATTTCTTCCGACAATTTGCGCCAAAAAAGAAGAAATAACAATCAAAACAACAACAATAATTACAGCAACAACAACAATAACCGCAAACGCAGAAGGAACTAAAACTTTTAACTCTCTGTTTTTTGATGTTAAAACTTCTCGATATATACATAATTAAAAAATATCTTGGTACATTTTTTTTATCTATTGTATTGATAATCAGTGTGTCAATTGTTTTTGACTTGGCGGAAAAAATGGACGATTTTATCTCAAACAAAGCGCCTTTAAAGGAGATTGTTTTTCATTATTACGCTAATTTTATTCCCTTTTTTGCTAATCTTTTATCACCGCTGTTTGCATTTATTTCGGTAATATTTTTTACGTCAAAATTGGCGTACAACACCGAAATTATCGCTATACTTTCCACAGGAATGAGTTTTAAACGACTACTTGTCCCTTATTTTATTGCCGCCTCGTTGATTGGTTTAATGTCCTTTGGCTTAGGCGGTTATGTTATTCCTGCGTCAAACAAAGTGCGTCTTGATTTTGAGGATAAATACATAAAAAAAATCAAGTCCGAGATGTCAATAAATATTCAACTCGAACTTGAACCGGGCATAATTGCATACATTGAGCGTTACGAAAAGAGTCAAAATCGCGGATACCATTTTTCGCTTGAAAAATTTGATGGCAAACGTCTTGTGTCGCGTCTCACGGCAAAATATATAATTATGGATTCGTTAAATCATTGGCACATAACGAATTATCGCCATAGAGAATTTGACGGAATGTATGAAAAATTGACAGAAGGCGAGCGGCTTGACACGGTTATAAAAATGAATCCTGAGGACTTTTTTATTTCTACTTACGAAGCGCCACAAATGACAATTACCGAACTTCGTCAATATCTCAAACGACAAAAAGAGCGCGGTGTTGGAGGAATAACAGCATTTGAAAACGAGTATAACAATCGTTTTGCTATGCCTTTTGCAGCATTGATTTTAACGCTAATTGGCGTATCGCTTTCGTCTCGCAAAGTGCGCGGCGGCACAGGGCTGCATCTCGGCTTGGGCTTGTTAATGAGCGCATTATACATACTTTTTTCAACCGTTTCATCAACTTTTGCAGTTAATGGCAATTTGCCTTCGATTGTTGCAGTTTGGTTACCGAATGCTATCTTTACTTTAATAGGAATTTATCTGTATCATAAAGCACCAAAATAAATTTTTAAAATAAAAAAAAGTCGGAAGAAATTTTCCGACTTTTTTTATTAAACTTTATTTTTTTATCGTCTGTTACCGCTGCCAGAACTACCAGAACCTCTGTTTGAACTGCTGCCAGAACTACCGCTTGATGTTCCTGAGCCTCTGCTGCTCGAACCTGAACCGCCGCTCATAGTTCCCGAGCCTCTATTGCTCGAACCTGAACTTTGACTTGATGTAGTAGTTCCTGAGCCTCTGTTGTTTGAACCTGAACTTGGGCTTGTTGTTGTTCCTGAACCTCTGTTGTTTGAGCCTGAACTTGGGCCTGTTGTTGTTCCAGAACCTCTGTTATTTGAACCTGAACTTGGACTTGTTGTAGTTCCAGAACCGCGATTAGTGTTAGAACCACCTGTTCCTACGTTTGTGCCTGCTCTGTTGTTATCGTTTCCTCCGCGTGCACTACCAGTATTAACAGTTGTACCTCTACCGTCTGAACGATTATTATTTACAGTTGCGCCTCCTCTGTTGTTTGTTGCAGTGCCTCTGCCGCTATCATTGATTCTTTGGGTACTTTGTGCTCTGTCAATATCTCGGCGATTTGTTACTGCACCGCCTGATGCTGTTGTTCTATTAGCATTTCTTTGACTAAAACTTCTGTCAGGATAGCGTGTAGAAAAATCTCTTCTCGACATTGAGTTAAATGATGGGCTTCTGCGAAAATCATAGCGTAAATGATGCATATGATGGAACCTAACGTGATGGTGTGTTCTCCAAAAACCAGACATAAACATATAGTGGTGGTGAAAACTTACCCAATGCCAAGGTCTAAAAAATGGAGGAAAATGACCCCAATACCAAGGTGACCACCAACGAACGTGGAACGGACTCCAAAGCCAAGTAAACATAATAGGCGTGTGAATAAATACTGGCTGTATAATGTAATTATTGCCGTAAATAAACGGGTCGCCAACAATCTCAACTACGGGTTTGTTGTTGTCTCTTGTAACAATCAATGTTGCAACATCTTGGAAAATATCTCTTCCCAAAACTGCCTGAATAACAATGATACGTGCATCTCCTTCTGAAGATTCCAAAACTCTAAGGTAATCAACATATCCATCGTTATTTAAGTCAAGGTTTGAAACAGGATTTTCCCAATCGTTCAACATTCTCTCAAATTCTTCCAAGTTGTTTGCTTGTCCGAATAGAATACCAACTGCCCTTAAGTCAAGGTTATCGCTGATATCGCTTGTGTTCGCTTGCACAGTAATTGTTTGTTGTGCAAAAGTCTGCATTGCCGACATCAATAATGCCATTGCAATAATTGTAAAACGTGTTTTCATAATCAATGTAATTTTAATATGTTATTAATTAAATTTATTTTATATTCGATTAGATATATTTTTTTTTCTAAGGTTTAAAATAAATTTCAAAAAATATTAAAAAACCAAGAAAAAATTGTTAAACCCTCTTTTTTATTTTCCTAACGGCTTTGTCAAGTCATTTATTAGTTGTAATTTTGCTAAAAATTATTTTTTGCAAATTTATAATAAAGTTTTGATATATTTATGGAAAAAAGCGTTAAAATTTATTCCCTTTCACTTTTTAATGTGAAGACCTATCTTTTTGCAGCACTTTTTGTTGCTGGTAATCTTCTTTTGCCCTTTGTGATACACTATTTGCCGCCTCTTTATGCAGGTGCGCCAAACAACGGCTTAATGTGGCTTCCAATTTATTTTTTCACATTGATTGCAGCCTATAAATACGGTTTTCAAGTTGGTTTGCTCACAGCGATTTTGTCGCCAACTTTCAACTATTTGTTTTTTGGAATGCCTGTGGCTGCAATGCTACCTGCAATTTTGACAAAATCTATACTCTTGGCAGGCGCAGCGGCGTTTTTTGCGCACAAAGCGGGTAAGGTTTCACTTTTGGCAATAATTTTTACAATACTTGCATACCAAATTATCGGTACAGGTATTGAAGTAATTATCAATAACTTTAATGTGCAAGCATCTTTGAGTGATTTCCGTTTCGGTGTTCCCGGAATGTTGGTACAACTTTTTGGCGGATATTTTGTTTTAAAAACACTTCGTTAGTTAGTAAGTTAATAAAGTTAGAAAGTTGATTATTTGCAATTTTCTAACCTTTGCCTTAAAAAACTTATTAACTTGCTAACTTATTAACTTATGAGTGGTAAATTTCGATATTTTGTACTTTTTGCTGTGCTGATTATTGTTGGCGCATCAATTTTTTTTACCAATCGAATTTCGAACAAGCTTGCTGACGAAGAGCGTAAAAAAATGGAACTTTGGACGGAGGCAATGCAGCGTTTCAACTATATCGGCGAAAATGACAACACAAATTTTGAACTGATTTGGAAAATTATCGAAAATAACACAAATATTCCTGTCATCATTGCAGATAAAGATGGAAATATTATCAATGCGTTGAATATCAGCAAAATAAAAGACGACACGACTATTTTTTACGCTAAAAAAATTGCATCGTTCAAAAATGCAAACGAACCGATAGAGTTAAAAATTTCCGATGAAGAAACACAATTTATTTACTACGATAATTCGTTATTACTCAAACAATTAGATTATTTTCCATACGTTCAACTTTCGATAATTACTATTTTTCTGATTATATGTTTTTGGGCATTTACCACAGACAAAAAATCGGAACAAAATCGAATATGGGTCGGGCTTTCGAAGGAAACAGCGCACCAACTCGGCACACCGATTTCTTCGCTTTTGGCTTGGGAGGAAATTTTGAAAAACAGCAACACAGACACCAAAATTATTAGTGAAATGGGCAAAGATATTGAGCGTTTGCGCACAATTGCCGACAGATTTTCAAAGGTCGGCTCGCAACCCGTTTTGAAAGATGAAAATATAAAAGTTGTTTTGGAAAATTCGGTCAATTATATGAAAGACCGAACCTCGCAAAAAGTTGATTATCAAATATATATTAGAAAAGAAAATATTTTTGCTAAAATAAATATTCCGCTTTTTGAGTGGGTAATCGAAAATCTTTGCAAAAATGCCGTTGATGCAATGGAGGGTTGCGGCAAACTAACTTTCAATGTTTTTGAACACGGCAAAAATGTGATTATAGACGTTTCAGACACAGGTAAAGGTATTGAGAAAAAGTATTTTAAGGACATTTTTCGTCCGGGATATACAACAAAACAGCGCGGTTGGGGTTTAGGCTTGTCTCTCGCAAAGCGCATTATCGAAGAGTATCACAAAGGCAAAATTTTTGTCAAACACTCAGAACTCGGCAAAGGCACAATGTTTAGAATTGTTTTAAAAAACAGATAATTTTATGTTTCCAAAACTAAATCTTCCCGATTATAATTTTAATATTCGTTTGGAAAATGAAAACTACAAGATTTTTGACCAGATAAGGAATATTTTTGTTGCGCTAACGCCAGAGGAATGGGTGCGGCAAAATGTTGTTAATCACTTAATTACAGACTTAAATTTTCCTAAAAACAGAATTGCAAACGAAAGTTCGATTTCTTACAACAATCTATCAAAACGTTGCGACACAATAATATATGATGAAAATTTTGAGCCGTTTGTAATTTGCGAATACAAATCACACAAAATTGAAATTACACAAAAGGTTTTTGACCAAATTGCCATTTACAACTGCAAATTAAATGTGCCTTATTTGTTAGTTAGCAATGGCTTAAATCATTTTTTTTGCAAAGTTGATGAAAATGCAAAACGTTATGTTTTTGCAGAAAAAATACCTAATTATATTGAATTAAAAACTACCGACTATAAACTATAAACTACCAACTATTCCACCGTTACTGATTTCGCCAAATTTCTTGGTTGGTCAACGTTTTTACCTTTGCAAACCGCAACGTGATATGCCAAAAGTTGCAGCGGAATGGTAGTAATTAATGGTTCAAGACATTCGAGTGTCTGTGGAATTTCTATGCAGTAATCAGCAATATCTTTTAGTTTTTCATCGCCTTCGGAAATTAGCGCGATAATTCTTCCCTTGCGTGCTTTTACCTCCTGCATATTACTTACAACTTTCTCATACAGAGCATTTTGCGTGGCAATAAACACCACAGGCATTTCGTCATCAATCAGCGCAATAGGTCCGTGTTTCATCTCCGCGGCAGGATAACCTTCGGCGTGAATATAGGAAATTTCTTTTAATTTCAATGCGCCTTCCAGAGCCACAGGGAAGCAATAACCGCGTCCCAGATAGATAAAGTTGCGTGAATATGTGAAAATTTTTGATAAATCGGCAATTTTATCATTCAATTGTAAAACTTTTTCCATTTTTTGTGGAATAGTGCCAAGTTCGCCGATTATTTCCAAATAATCACTTTCGGAAATGGTATTTTTGCTCTTTGCCAAAGCCATTGTCAGCATCACAAGCACTGTAACCTGCCCTGTAAATGCCTTTGTGGAAGCAACGCCGATTTCGGGACCAACGTGAATATACGCGCCAGTGTGCGTGGCTCTTGGAATTGACGAGCCGACAGAGTTACAAATACCAAACACAAACGCCCCCTTTTCTTTCGCCAATCCCACCGCTGCCAAAGTATCCGCCGTTTCGCCGCTCTGCGAAATAGCAATCACCACATCGTCCGCACTAACAACATTGTGTCTGTAACGAAATTCAGATGCGTATTCCACATCAACGGGAATTTTGCAGTAGGTCTCCTAAAGATATTTT
>Ga0209737_10001029_pt1 | contig 20941 bp, 21 predicted proteins | sample TergutCu122P3_FD_187284 | JGI IMG/M metagenome (GOLD analysis project Ga0209737, IMG submission 187284) | Cubitermes ugandensis P3 segment gut microbial communities from Kakamega Forest, Kenya - Cu122 P3 (SPAdes) (version 2) | ecosystem: Host-associated > Arthropoda: Insects > Digestive system...
GTGTGACATCGGTATCGACAACAAATCCCGGAACCGTTCTGTTGCCAAACGGCACCTCGACCAGATGCCCGATTTCAAGATGAGAGAATTCATCACCTGCGGGCACCTCATAGGAGAATGGTTTGTCTATGGCGCGCGACGCGACGTTTACTATGACATCTACGTATCTCATGCTCTCACTATACCTGAGAGGTGGGACACTAAGAGTTGATCGCTGCTATTAGATCTTCTGTTCTGTCAGTTCGCTCCCACGTAAAGCCTTCCACCTCATCGCGCCCGAAATGCCCATACGCGCTCGTCTTGGAATAGATGGGTTTGCGCAGATCGAGATCGCGATGAATCGCGCCGGGACGCAGGTCAAACACCTTCTCGACCGCTTCCTCAATCTTTTCGATCGCGACTTTTTCCGTCCCAAACGTATCGATCATGATCGAGAACGGCTTGGCGACTCCAATGGCGTACGCGAGCTGCACTTCGGCGCGATCGGCCAGTCCGGCGGCCACGATGTTTTTCGCAACCCAGCGCGCCGCATACGCGGCGGAGCGGTCCACCTTCGTGCAATCCTTTCCGCTGAACGCGCCGCCTCCATGACGACCCATGCCACCATACGTGTCGACCACGATCTTGCGACCCGTGACACCGGTGTCTCCCATTGGCCCACCGATAACGAACCGTCCGGTCGGATTGACGAGTATGTCTTCTGCTGCCGGTACCGCAATACCTTCTTTTTCAAACACCGGCTTGATGATGTGCTCGATGAAATCTGGTTTCATCTGCGCCTCTATATCCACATCCTCAGCATGCTGACTTGAGATCAGCACCTTCTCGACCGCGGTGGGTTTACCGTCAAGGTAGCGCACCGACACCTGCGTTTTCCCGTCCGGACGTAGATACGGCAACGTTGCGTCCTTGCGAACCTTTGTCAGTTGCTCGGCAAGGCGGTGTGCCAGATGAATGGGCATAGGCAACAGGGAGGATGTCTCGTTGCATGCGTAGCCAAACATCATGCCCTGATCACCCGCTCCGATCAAATCGATCGGGTCGACTCCCACACCATGCTGAACTTCAAAGCTCTCATCGACTCCACGAGCGATATCGGGGCTTTGAGAGTGAATCGTGCTCATGACACCACACGTTTTCGCATCGAATCCGTATTCAGCGTTGTTGTATCCAATTTTGTCGATGGTGGAGCGCACGATCGAATCGACGTCGATGTATCCGTTGGTACGGATCTCTCCGCCGACCACGACCAGACCGGTGGTGATGAACGTCTCACAGGCACAGCGCGCATCTTCGACGCTGCCCTTACCCTCCGCTTCAAGTTCCGCCTCACGCGTCAGGATCGCGTCAAGGACCGCATCGCTTATCGCGTCACATATCTTATCGGGGTGTCCTTCGGTCACCGACTCTGAGGTGAACAAGTAGCTTCGTGCCATAACGCTTCCTTTCGCTCATAAAAAATGCCCGCTGGTCGGGCATACGGCTCTGTTCTGTTCCCGCATCTACCAGACCTCTGTCTGCCGAGATTTGGCACCGTGCGAAACTGTTGCCGGTTGCCGGGGTGTCATCGGGCTCGGTCCCTCGACCCTAAGCGACTCAAACGAGTCACCTCTTGATGGTGGTATTACCATAGCATAATTTACGAGTGCATAGTAGTATGCATATATGGAGAAAATCAACAGCATTTTCGATATCGTCGGTCCGATTATGATTGGTCCCAGCTCAAGCCATACCGCAGGAGCGGTACGATTGGGAGCGCTCGCGCGCAATATCTACGGAAAAGAGCCAACACGCGCACGTATCGAGTTGCACGGTTCATTTCATGCGACGAGCGAAGGACATGGGACGAAGCTCGCGCTTGTCGCGGGGCTTTTGGGCATGTTGGTCGATGATGTCGATATCGTCAACTCGATCGATATCGCAAAACAGCGGGGGTATACGTACGAATTCACGGATGTCGATCTGGTCGATGCACACCCCAATACCGCGGTATTTCACTTAGGTGAGGGCGAGAACACCACCGTGGTCCAGGGATCTTCGGTAGGAGGCGGCGGCATAAAGATTACCCACATCAACGGCTACGAGGTCAGGGCATCGGGCACCCTCCCCGCTATCCTGGTGCTTCATCAAGATCAACCGGGCGCGGTCAGTGCAGTTACCTCTACGCTTGCCGCCCATAACGTAAACATCGCGAACATGCGGCTCTCGCGCGAGAAGCGTGGCCACACCGCATTAATGCTTATCAAGACCGATTCGGTCCCCGTGCCCTCACTGATCGACGAACTGCGAGAGATCGACCTCGTCTCCTCGGTCACATTCGTCCCAACCGTCTAGGAGCAGACTATGGCGTACACCTCTTTTGTCCAACTTGTCGATGATGCAGCGAAGCACGCAACGCTTGCGGATGCCATCGCCTCCCACGAGGCCGAGGTCGCCGACACCTCACCCGAAGCGATTCGCCTGCGTATGCGAGAGATGCTCGATGCGATGAGGAGTACTATCGACGACGCGCACTGTAGCGACGCGCGTTCACGTACCGGCCTTATCGGTGGAGATGCGAAAAAACTACATGATGCGCTCAGGGATGATTGTGTACCGATTGTGGTTGACCCCCTTTTCATCGACGTATTGACCGGTGCACTGGCAACCGCTGAGGTCAATGCACGGATGGGGAGAATCGTCGCTGCCCCGACCGCCGGTGCCTCCGGTGTGTTGCCCGGCGTTGTTCTGGCTGTCGCTGATAGACATGATCTCAGTGACGAGCAGCTCGTCGATGGACTGTTGGTAGCGGGTGCCATCGGTGAAATATTCGCCGCAAGTTCGACGCTCAGTGGGGCGGCAGGTGGGTGCCAGGCTGAGATCGGTACTGCGGCGGCGATGACGGCAGGCGCGCTGTGCTCTTTGTTGGGAGGATCGATCGAGCAGGTCGGCCATGCGGCAACACTAGCGATACAGGGACTTCTTGGACTGGTATGCGATCCGGTCGGCGGACTGGTGGAAATACCCTGTGTTATGCGCAATGCGACCGGCGCATCGGTTGCGCTGGCAGCCGCGCAGATGGCTCTTGCCGGAATCGAGTTTCCTATTCCCCTTGATGAGGTGGTAAGCGCCTCATCACGCGTAGGAGCACTCATCGATCCGACGCTTCGCGAAACTGCTCAGGCTGGACTTGCGACAACCCCAACCGCGCGCAAGCTTGCCGAAGAGCTAGAGAAGTGACGCGATGAGCAGACCGGCGAAGATTCCCACGATAAGCGTCGCGGTCGTCATGCGGTCTTTTCGCAGCAAAATGGTTTGAGGCATAATCTCTCCGAATACCGCGTAAAGCATCGCACCAGCTGCCACACTCAGCGCCAGACCAATCATAAAGGATGAGATTCCTCCGATAATGACCCCGATAAATGCCCCCACTACGGTTGTAGCCCCCGCCAAGAAGGTGAGCGTAACGGCTTTAATTCGCGTAACCCCTCCCCCAATTAACGGACACGCGATCGCCATGCCTTCGGGAATATTGTGAAGCGCGATCATAATCGCAAGCATGATTCCCAGCTGCTCACTTGCGATTCCACCAGCACCGATAGCGATGCCCTCGGGAACATTGTGTAGTCCGATTGCGATAAACATCAAGACTCCCGCACGAAACAGGCTGGACTCGTGTGAGCGTGCCAGAAACTCGGTTTCGTGAAAGAGTTCTCCGGGAGTGGTGTGTACCGACATCTTATCCTCAAAGCGACCCGCCGAAAGAAGGTCGACGAGATATCCCAGTATGAGAAACAACCCGATGCCCAGTCCGAGTCCGATGAACACCGCCCATTTACCTGAAAGCGCGTACGCCTCAGGAATCAGTCCCTCGAAAACGATGCTGATCATGACACCGGCGGCAAAAGACAGGAAGATACTGCTGGTTCGCGCGGAACTGTTGCCGAAAACGGCGGCGATAATACCACCGAGTCCCATGCCGAGCGTCCCCGCGATCAAGCTATAAAGAATCATTTGCATGAACCGTAGTGTAGCAGATAATTGTAGGCGCTATTGATATCTCAACGCCTCATCATGTCATCGGCTATACTAGCAACTGATAAAACAGAAGGAGTTACCATGTCAGAAATTCGCGTTCGTTTTGCCCCCTCGCCCACCGGTGAACTGCATCTGGGCGGAGCACGTACCGCTATCTATAATTGGGCGTTTGCACGCCGTCACAACGGCACGTTCATGCTGCGCATTGAAGACACCGATGTTGAGCGTTCAACACCCGAGAACACCGAGCAGATTCTGCGCTCGATGCGCTGGCTGGGTCTTGATTGGGATGAGGGACCTGAAGCTGGTGGCGAATATGGTCCCTACTTCCAGATGCAGCGTATGGGCAATTATCAAGCGGCTCTTGAGAAACTCAAATCCAATGGGGGAATCTATCCCTGTTTCTGTACCCCCGATCAGCTCGCCGAGAAACGTGATGCGGCGCGAAAAGCGGGCGGTTACAGTGGATACGACCGGACGTGTCGGGCACTTTCAAAAGCGGAATCTCAGGCGCGCAGGGATGCGGGCGAGCCTCATGTATGGCGTCTTGCGGTCCCCCTTGATCGAGACGAGGTCGTCATCCATGACCTCGTGCATGGCGATACCACGTTTCCCACCTCTGCGCTCGATGATTACATCGTCGCACGTACCGATGGGACGCCCACGTACAATTTCGCCGCATCGGTCGATGATACCGACATGTCGATAAGCCATGTTATCCGAGGCGATGACCACATCAGCAATACCCCGAAACAGATTCTGACGATCGAGGCACTGGGCGCACCGATACCGCACTACGCGCACCTGCCGATGATCTGGGGACCGGACGGCAAAAAGCTCTCAAAGCGACACGGCGCAACCAGCGTTGAAGCGTTTCAGGATGAGGGGATTATCCCTGAGGCGCTGCTGAACTATCTCGCGCTTTTGGGGTGGTCGCTTGATGGCGAGACGACCGTTATCGACGCCGAGATGCTCACCGCCAATTTCTCGCTCGATCGCATCAGCAAAAATCCGGCGATCTTTGATGCCGCAAAACTCGAATGGCTCAACGGGGTCTACCTGCGCGATATGGATGTAGAGGATTTCGCAAAGAGGATGGTTGATGTTCTTGAGGCGGAGGGGTTAGCGTCCGCCGATGATTATGCGGCGCGCAAGCAATGGTATCACGAGCTTGCTCCACTGGTAAAGGAGCGCATCAAGCTCACTACTGAGATCGCTTCGATGGTACGTTTTCTTTTTGTGGATGCGATCGAGGTCGATGAAGCCGCGCGTGTGAAAGTGCTTGAAAAAGAGGGGGCGCTTGAGGCGATCGGTGCGGCGCACGATGCGTTGAGCGCCTTGAGCAATGAGAGTTGGACGCTTGAGCATATCGAGTCGGCACTTCAAGCGCTACCCGAGATGCTTGATGCAAAACCGCGCCTGGTTTTCCAGCCGTTGCGCGTTGCAATCACGGGAACGACCGTCTCGCCACCCCTGTTCGAGTCGATTGAGCTATTGGGCCGTGAAAAAACGCTGGCACGTCTAGACGCGCCCAAATAATTACGCTACTATTGTTTCTCGTGTTCAAGTGCCCCGTTCGTCTAGCGGTTTAGGACACCGCCCTCTCAAGGCGGAGGTCACGGGTTCGAATCCCGTACGGGGTACCACTCTTTCTTTTACAAACTGGGGGATGGTCTAACGGCAGGACACTGGTTTCTGGTACCAGCAGGTCGGGGTTCGAATCCCTGTCCCCCAGCCAAAAAGGAAACATGGTCCCGCAGGGGCCATTTTGCTTTTTCGGGGGCGGGGATTCGAACCCGTGAGGGCGCGCAGCGAATCGTTGAGCTGCGCGTAAGGAGCGCAACTGCGTTGCGCGACGTATGCGGATTGCGGCAGGCAATACGCGCGAATCCCTGTCCCCCAGCCATAAGCACACCAGACTTCGTTTGGGTGTGTCGCACTGCACAACAATTCCTCGGACACGACCGCAGGGTCGCTTACCTCTCAATTGGCTTGTGCTCCTGCCCAAACTATGTCTGGCGCACTTATGATTACTCTGATGTAAATGGCGGGGCTGCGAATCCCTGTCCCCCAGCCAAAAAGGAGAGCTACTCTGACAACGAGTGCATTCGTGCCGCTTGCGCAAAGTGCATGAAGTAATGCTCGATACCCTCTGCGCCCTCGTAACTCCAACTATCAAAAAAGAGCGAGAGGAACTGCTCTTTAGCGCGAAGTACTTCGCGAGTTTTTGGCGACCGCTGTAAAGCCCACACCTCTGCAGTAGCATCAAAAAGATCAATAGCCCGATCTATCGCACCGTCCATTCTTGTGATTTTGCCATTCCGCTTGGCAGCAATCGCCCGACCAACTTCGGAGCCGATATTGCCCATTTGCTCGAAAATGGTCAGCTGGACCCATCGATCTCGATCCACTCCACGGCTATTCATGCACAATGCTCTCAACAAGCTTGAGAATCGCCTCTTGAATCGAAGGATCTTCCACAGAGCGACTTCGGTTTCTTTGCCCAGGCCTGATATTGATCATCGAGTCGAACTCGACAAAATCCTCAGTTCCAAAATCAGCAGGATACAGGTTTATCCCCCACAAATCCGTTTGCACTGATCCGGTTTCTAGTAAGAGGGCTTCCTCATCCGCATACATCTCAGCATCGACAACCATGCGACCTTGCTCAATGTCTACAACCGCCTTAACCAGCTCGCCATACATACGCTCGGCAAGGTCAGTAAGCTCGGCGACCGATATAGAAGTTACCTCTACCACATTGACTCCTTAGGGAAATAAGCCATCGAGTCAAGTATACCAATCTGTCAGCTTCTCTATCCTGAAAGAGGCAGCTCCTCACTTGAGATGGTGTACGAGTCGTCGATGACCACCTCTTGATAATTGCCGAGAAAGACGAGCTGTCTCGATTTTTCTTCAAGGCGCTCAAGAAGCGCGCGTAGAGCGGGATCTCCGACCGTTGCCTCGATATCAAAGTAGAACATGAACTCGAAGTCGGTATCAGCTATCGGTCGCGACTCAAGCTTCAACAGATTGAAGCCCGACTCCGCAAACTCCTTGATAACCTGATAGAGCGATCCCGCCTTGTGCTCTAACGTAAGCATCAGCCCTACCCTATCCGCTCCATCATAGATCTCGCACTCCTTCGAGATACAAATAAAGCGCGTGTAATTGTTCTTGCTGTTCTGGATATTCCTTTTCAAGACGGTCAGGTTGTACAGGTCAGCGCAACTCTCAGAAGCGATTGCTCCTATGCCGGGATCGTCGCTTTGGGCAACGAGCTCTGCCGCTTTCGCGGTATTTGCGCACTCCCGTATCTCGATGTGAGGGTGCTTTTCTAAAAAGTCCCCGCACTGCTTGATCGCCTGCTCATGAGTATAAACCTTCACCAAATCAGCAACTGCGATTCTTTGTCGCGCAAGAAGCGTGTGCGATATAGGCATCTTCACACTGCGCGCGATAAAGAACCGATACTGCTTCATCAAATCGTACACGCCGGTAACCGAACCTGCGCTTGAGTTCTCAATAGGCAGTATGCCGTAGCGCGCGAGTCCGGATTCGACCGCACGAAAGACGCCGTCGAACGTCCTCATGTACATGATCTCCGAATCTGAGAACAGGTGATCTGCGGCCATCTGGGAGTATGCCCCCTCCACCCCCTGGCAGGCGATAGTCGCGCCTTGGACAAACTCGTCTTTTCGGCATTCATCATAATCAAACATATCACTGCTCCTGTCTCACGGGCACTTTATCCATGGCGTGAAGAATCCTGTTTACCCCGGCAACCGTATCCTCAAAGATGTCGGGCGTGAGCGATTGCGCCCCGTCACAAAGCGCAAGCGGAGGATTGTTGTGTACTTCGATTACTAGTCCGTCAGCCCCTGCCGCAACAGCAGCAAGCGACATCGGCTTAACGAGCCGCGCTATTCCGGTCGCATGGCTGGGGTCGACGACAACGGGCAGATGGGTGAGCTCTTTAAGCAGGGGAACCGCCGCCAGATCGAGCGTATTGCGCGTATACGTCTCAAACGTGCGGATACCCCGCTCGCAGAGAATCACGCTGTCGTTGCCACCCGCCATAAGATACTCCGCGCTCATCAAAAGCTCCTCAAGCGTGTTGGCCAGTCCTCGCTTCAAAAGAATCGGTTTGTCGGTCTCGCCCAACTCTTTGAGGAGTTCGAAGTTCTGCATATTGCGTGCCCCCACCTGGATGACATCGACTTCCGCGAACAGGTCGAGGTGATTGACGTTCATAATCTCGGAAACGATCGGCAGACCCGTTTCCCGCTTTGCCTCAAGCAGCGCCTCGATACCTTCGGCGCGCATTCCCTGAAACGCATAGGGTGATGTGCGGGGCTTGAACGCGCCACCACGAAGCATCGTCGCTCCGGCTTTTTTGACCTGTTGTGCGACCTCTACGATCTGCTCGCGCGATTCGACGGAGCAGGGACCGGCGATAATAGTGAAATCGCTTCCGCCGACCCTTCGCCCCAAAACCTCCACCACAGTATCAGATGGGTGGAATTTTCGATTCGCTGCCTTAAACGGCTCCTGAATGCGCTTCACGCTCTCGACGATATCGATCGCCCCAATCATGTCGATGTCGATGATAGAGGTATCACCGATGAGTCCCAGAATCGAGGAGTGCTCCCCCTCCACGAGTGTGGTGTCGATACCAAACTCTTTCAGCCATTCCAAAAGTCTACTGAGCTGCTTTTCTTTGTAATCTTGCTTAAGTACGATAACCATCCTTATTCCTCTCCCTCGCTTTTCCCTATACAAAAACCAACCCCTTGTAGAGGGGCTGGTTGTGTAAACGTAATCTAATTATGAAACGTTAATCTATACGCAACCGCTCCCCCTCATCGGGAATGTAAATGCACCAGCAAGGTGCGCTGGAAAGATGAAGGTGTTGGCAGATGCGAATAGCATTTATCCCTCACGTCTTTTCGAAGCGGTAAGACCGGCGGCGGAAAGAGCCGAGGCGATACCGACGCTTAACCAAAGAGCGATTTGAGCGGTATCGCCGGTTGGTGGTGTCTTGGTTGGTAGCCCCGTATCATCCGGATCAGGGTTATCTGACGCAGGGATTTTTACCCATACGGTCGAGAAGCTATCGTCAGGCGCGTTGGTGTACGTACGATACCCCGCCTTCGTGGTCGGCTCCGTAAAGTCTTCCGGGCTATAGAGATACGCCTCCCCATCCGAGTCGAGGATAACGATATAGTCGTCTGAAACGATTTTTCCATCGACCGTGACCTCAGAGGAGTTGTACGCCCAAACCCCATCCGTAGCCGCGGTCACGTTACCGCCGACCTGTACCTTTCCGCCATCGCCAGCCTCAACTCCGATAGCGGCTGAGGTTACATTGCCATCAACGACAACGAGCGTATCGCTGTATGCACAAATTGCTGGAACGGCTTCCATCATCTGCGACTCCGGTTCTGTGCTGATCACATTTCCGCCGATGTATACCTCTGATTCACTTAAGGCATACACCCCTTCGTGGACGCTGTGTACATTACCGCCGATGGAGGCCGATGCTTGATAAACGTACATTCCCGCTTTCTCGGAGGATGTGACATTACCCACAACATCTACCGTCGCACCTGTTAATGCCCACAAGCCATCAAAAACGGCGTTTACGGAGCCATGTACCTTAACGATTGAACCCTCACCTTCGACAATAATTGCAAAGCCAAAGACTCGGTGAGGTTCCACGTGCGCGTTGATATCACCAAAAACCGTTATCTGACCCCCTCTATCAGCAGCAGCTCCGGTACCGGAAGAAACAATCGAGGCGGAAGCGACGGGCGAGCCAATCTGAATATGGCTAGGATTTCCCGTCAAATCGCTGATGCCAGATGCACAGACGCCATCACCGTCTACCTGTACGCCACCTTCGATAAGCACGCCCCCACCACCGGAGACATATACACCGTCACCACTGGAAACCACTTTCCCTAAAACGGTGACAGCGATACCCGCCTGATCGAGAGCTACGTGTATTTCCGAAATCAAATCAGGTGCGATAAGGTCTCCGCTGATGAGCACGCTATCCCCCGCGTCACCGACAAACTGTAGCCTTTCGGTGCCCTTTCTGATGAAATCTCCATCAACGGAGAGATCGTGTCCGTTGAGATCGATCTTCACATTAATCGAAACGATAATCTCCAGATCTCCCGGCACTTCGATATCGTCAAGCAGGACAATAGCATCTGCCGGATAATCCGCAAACGTCTCAACCGCAGCCTTGAATGAGACGGTGTCTTGCACTGCGCCCGCCAGGCGAAGCTCGACGGTTCCCGGAGCCTCCCAGTCAGCCGCCCCGGCAACTGATGGCACAGCAACGACTAGAATCGCCGTCAGTACCAATAGGCCAAGGAGAATACGTTTTGAGACTTTCATCAACAGGCTTCCTCTCTCGCAAGTATCACACGAAAAAAGTGATTTTATTCACTGGCTGTAGTATAGCGCATATGAAAGCCAGGCGGTCAGCCTTTCTTCCCGTGTTTCCTTCCCGCGCGAAACCCAGCTTTTCCCCTGTGTCATTTCGTATCTTGCATTTGGATAAACGCGATCGAGGCGAGAATAATTCCGCCTCCCATAATAAGCGAGAGCGTTATCTGCTCGCCGAAGAGAAAAGACGCTCCGATGCCTGCCACCACCGGTTCGAGCATAGCGGTAATGGCGGCGTGCGTCGGGGGAATCGTTTGCATTGCGATGAGATACGCACCAAACGCAAGGATCGTGGTAATCGCCATACATACGATACCAAACGTGACGTCCGCGCACCCAAACGCACCCATCAAGCGAAGCGGTCCCAGCACCGTTATCCACATAGCTGAAGCGAAAAGCAGGCCGAAGAACAGTAATACCATCGAGTCGAACCTCTTGTTGCCCCGCGATCCCATCATCGTATAGAGCGCAAAGAACAGTGCCGCGACGATCCCCCAGATAAGACCTGCCGTCGAGATGAGCAGTCCACCGGGGCGAAACGCGCCAACCGCTATCGCGCAGCCAAGTATCGCGCAAAAAACACCGGCAACCGATTGCCAGCGCAACTTTTGCTTGAAGAGGATGACGCTTGTTGCAAGTGTAAATATCGGCGCCAGATATTCCAGAAGAATCGCGGTAGCGACGTTAGTTAGCGATATCGTCTTGAAGTAGGTGTACTGCATACCGGCGATAGCGACCGCACCGAATACAATGAGGAAGAGCACCGTCTTTGCCGACTGTTTTGCAAAAAGCTGCTCCCTCTTACATGCCAGAAGCCAGACACCCAGGATGAGCGCTGCCACACAGGCGCGAACACCGGCCAACACCTCAGGCGTTACCGCATCATTCAGAAAGATCCATTTACTAATAAGCCCCCCGCTCGCCCACCCGAACGCCGCAAAGAGCGCGAGCGCATATCCGCGCCACGCCTTCTTCTTGTTGTCCATGAAACTAGATCCTTGCCCTATACAATGCGCCCAACGCGTGGCCGAAGACCTCAAGGTTGCGCAGATCGGTGTAGGTGATGTCGCGCGTCTCGATGACCCCGTGCGGAGGGTTCTTGTCAAAGGTCAGCCCCAAATCGTCAGCTTGATCCCACAGCGTCGTCCCCGGCAACACATGAAGCGTGGAGGCCTGCACGATACCGGGATCGGTCCCAAGAGTGAACCGCATACTCTCAAGCACCGTTTCAACGCTGTCTCCCGGAAGTCCGATAATCAGATCCGCCTCGACCCGAATCCCCGCGCGCTTGCACGCTTCGACGCCGCGCATGTACGCCTCCCTGTCCAGTGTGCGGTTGCTCAACTCAAGAGCTTTCTCGCCGATTGTCTGCGGTCCGGTTTCCACGCTAACGACACCAGCGCGCTTGAGAAGAAGGGCTTGCTCGTCATCGATCTGTTCGATATCGACCTCGATGGTATGAAGCCGGAGCCCTCGCTCTGCATACGGGGCAAGGATGTCGGAGAGTTTTTGCAGGCGATCCTTCGTAAGGTTGAACACGCTGTCGACGAAGCTGAAGGATTGCATGCCCGGAGTCGTTGCCATACGCTCGATATCTTGAGCGATGCGCTCCCAACTGAAAGATCGTATCCGTGATACTCCCTTGCCCTCATAGCAGTACGAGCATTTGTGCGGGCAGCCCCGGTACGTCTCGATATAGGCTGAGCCGTCCGTTGCCGGAGGATACGCCTCACTGTAAGGGAAGGGGATGTCGTCGAGATTCTCGATGGGGTCGCGCTGCGGAAGAAGCGAGAGATCGCCACCGCGCAGAATCGCATGGACCACGTCACCGATCGCGCGCTCGCCTTCCCCTCGTACGATATGCGTGATGTGGGGGAAGCGCTCATAGAGCTCATCGGCGATCGGACCGACCTCGGGACCGCCTAAGACGATCTTTTGATCGGGTCTTATCTCTTTCAGGATACCGAGTACCGTATAGATCGTCGCCGCATTCCAGCAATACACCGAAAAACAGATCAGATCGGGCGCGTACTGCAGCTCAAGCACATCGTAGACGATCCACCAGGCATCGACAGTGGTGTCGAACTCAAGGGTCGCGATTGCCAGCGAGGGAAGTCGCGTGTCCCGCTTGAGCGACTCGCGCAAATACGCGTTCGCCAGACACGCATACCCTGGTTGGGAGATGCCCACAAAAGCTACTGCGTAGGGGGTAGCCGTCATGCTGTTACCTCATAGAGTTGTGCTCCATTGATGAATTTTTCGCAACCGTCACCGAAAAAGGCGACGCTTGCCCGCGTGGCAAGCGTGTGGGACATCGTCAGCGCATCGCGATCAAGGTAACGTGCGTCACTGCACTCGATCCGTATCGCCTGCGCGCCCGCGCGTAGCGCCTCTTGCGTTGCGCCGATCAGTTGATTCGCATTGTGCGAGCATAGCGGTATGACCGCGCAGACGAACGTGCTTAGCTTGAGGTCTGCTGCGCTTGCGTTGATCTGCTTAATGCCCTGTATCGCTCGATCATGAAGACCCGATATCGCGCTCATCCTGTCGGACTTATCGACGGTACCTGCAAGAATCGGAATCTCGAATACACGCACGCCGGTTTCGATGCATCCTTGCGCGTCACGAGGATTGCCCAGCGCTGCTCCGTTCGTTCTAATGCCGATCTGACGTGTGCCTGCTCGCATGAGTTTTGAGATGATTTCAACCAGATGCGGATGGCTGAAGGGCTCGAACCCTCGCATCATGACCGATGCGAAGTGGTCAGCGTTGATTCGTGTTTCGATATCGGAATAGGGCGCAGGTCCCGCAGGTGAGCCATTGCTTGTGCCGCACAACGTGCACGCACGCTCCGCGCCGATTCCTATGCGCAATTCTTTGAACGTAATCATGCTCTCGATTGTAGCACGCGAGAATGTGGTGGGAAATCTCGCTTACTCAGCAGCAGAAGATACCGCATCCGCATAATCTCTGCGCCCATCAAATACACGATGCAGCGTAACTACCTGCCCCTGTTCGTCAATATGGTAAAACACGAGGTTCTTCTTCTGGACAATAAGATAGCGATAATAAGGATTTCGCGGATACTCTCTCCCCAGATATGGATGCGTGGCAAGCGAGAGACAATCAGCGTGGATTCTCTGGACGACGGCTATCGCCAAAGCGATATCAAAATTGCCTTCGATATACTCTTTGATCTCATCGAGGTCATCAAAGAAAGTAGGCTTGTATTGAATATTCACTGCTATGAAAGATCTAGGCGCGCAAGCCGATTGGCTGCTTCTTCGTCGCTGAGCGTTAGGGATTTCTCTGACTCCTCGAGTTTAACGTCCACAATTCTCAGCAAAGCCTCATCGCGCCTCCGCTTCAAAATGTCCCAAAGGTAATCAACCTCCAGCTCTGTCAAGGTCTGTATTTGGTCTGCGATATTTAAGGCCTGTGATGTCATCTCAAAACCTCCACCCACTTAGCTTTACTTACTAAACTATGGTGTCGGAGGAGGGATTGATAGAATCCCGTCTCCACACCCAAAGCCAAAAACGGACCCACTACGTTGGCCTCTTTTCAACTTTTGGTGTCGGAGGAGGGATTTGAACCCTCACACCCGTACGGGCACTAGCCCCTCAAGCTAGCGCGTCTGCCGTTCCGCCACTCCGACACATGTAGTAGAAACCAATGGTAACAGAAAACCTACTCGTCTTCCCCATCGTCAATAGAATCATCATCACCTGCATCGACATCTTCATCTGAAGCGTCACCTTCCGCGAAGTTATCCTCGGTAGTGCCCTCCCCGATATCCAGGGTCTGCTCAATCGCAGGTATATCCATATCGTCTGCTTCGGGAGCCACAACCTCTGCCGATGGCCAGACGAATATCATCAGGATAAGGGTCGCGGTGAAGATGCTCGCGCAGATAATAGTGATGCGATTGAGGTTCTTCTCTATCAGTCCGGTTCCCAAATTGGGATCCACCGATCCGCCAAAAACCTCTGCGAGTCCCGCGCCTTTACCGCTATGCATAAGAACAAGCACAATCAGTCCTATCGCAGAAACCGCCCAGATAACAAGAGCTATAATAAACAGTGGGTTCACTGTCCCTACCTTTCATTTCACGTTAAATTACTGCGCAAAGCGCGGGTACTAGTATACCAATAAGTTCATGCCTGTCCATACCCCTGGAACAGGTACACCTAAGATTCCTAACATTGTGGGTGCGATATCGCTCAACCTTCCGTCCCTGACCGTCCGCGCACCTGAATTCACCACGATAAGAGGTACGTCGTTGCACGTGTGCGCGGTAAAGGGCGTGATGCCGTCCTCGTCGATCATCTGCTCGGCATTCCCATGATCGGCGGTAATCAGAGTGATGCCACCTTGTGCCTCAATCGCCTCTATCACACGTCCCACTTGGGTATCAACCGTCTCAACCGCCTCGCGCGTAGCATCGAATACACCGGTATGTCCCACCATATCCCCATTCGCAAAGTTGCAGATATACACATCAGCACTCTTCGCTTCAATCGCCTCAACCAGCGCATCGGCTACCTCGATCGCGCTCATCTCAGGCTGCAGATCGTACGTCGCGACTTTCGGGCTGGGTATCAGGTGATGCCTTTCATTCGACTGCGGGGCTGCCTCTCCCCCGTTGAGAAAGTACGTGACGTGAGCGTACTTCTCGGTTTCCGCGATCCTGAGCTGCCTCAGGCCGCTTCTCTCCAAAACTTCGGACAGAACATCATCAAGCGCAACCTCCGGAAAAGCAAGCGGCACCTCCAGCGCGCTGTCGTATGCGGTCATGCACACAAAGTGAATACGAGGAGTCCGTATGCGCTCAAAACCCTTGAAGTCATCATCGAGAAACGCATGGGTGATCTGACGTGCGCGATCGGGTCGGAAGTTAAAGAAGATGACACTGTCGCCATCTGCGATAGGCTTAAAGCCCGTCTTGAGTATCGCAGGGTTGACGAACTCATCGGTGATATCGGCCGCGTAACTGGCTTTGATCGCAGCTTCTGCCGTCGAATATCGTGCGCCCGCGCCTATCGTGAGCGCCTCATATGCGCTCTTGACGCGCTCCCACCGCATGTCGCGATCCATCGCCCAGTATCGGCCTATAATAGACGCAATCCGCCCTACGCCGATTGCGTTGCATTGATTCTCAAGCTGCTCAAGGTACTCGACCGCGCTTTGGGGAGGAGTATCCCGTCCATCGAGAAACGCATGTATCAAGACGTCACCGATGCCCCGTTCTTTCGCTAGCGTCAAGAGCGCGTAGAGATGCTCGTTGCTGCTGTGTACCCCTCCGTCTGAGAGAAGCCCTATGAGGTGGATCGTTCCTCCCGCATCAGCCGCATCGCGCATTGCGCGGATAAGAATCTCGTTCTCATAAAACGACCCATCGGCGATCGCATTGTCGATGCGCGACAGATCCTGATATACGATTCGTCCCGCACCGATGTTGAGGTGCCCGACCTCGCTGTTGCCCATCTGTCCTTCAGGAAGTCCGACGCCGGTGCCCGATGCCTCAAGCATCGAGTGGGGGCAGCTCTCCCACAGAGAGTCGAGTATCGGCGTATGCGCCGCCTCCACCGCGTTACCTACCTTGCCGACGGTCTGCGTGCCGTACGCGAGACCATCCATGATGATAAGGCACAGCGGTGTGGTCACCTTAGCACGCTGCTTCGATAATCTTTGCGAAGGACTCGTCCGAGAGCGACGCTCCACCCACAAGCGCACCATCGATATCATATTCGGCAAAGAACGCGTGAGCGTTGTGCTCCGTTACCGATCCGCCGTAGAGGATACGCACTTTGCGCGCGACGCTCTCCTCATACATATCCGCAACGATTGCGCGAATCATCTCGCACGTATCTTGCGCCATCTGCGGAGTCGCGGTCTTTCCGGTGCCGATTGCCCAGATAGGTTCGTACGCAATGACGAGTCTCTCGACATCCTCTGCCATCATATCGGCAAGACCCTCAGTAATCTGATTGGAGATCCACGCGCCGGTTTCATCATCTTCGCGGACTTCCAGCGGCTCCCCGCAGCACAGAATGGGGATCATTCCGCTGCTGAATACCGCCTTCGCCTTTTCGTTAACAACCTGGTCGGTCTCGCCAAAGCATTCGCGGCGCTCACTGTGACCAACGATCACGTAGGCGACCCCTTCGGCGAGAAGCATCCGCGCGGAAACCTCTCCGGTAAACGCTCCTTCTGCCTCAGGATGCATATCCTGAGCTGCCAGCCGGATCGCCATCTTTTCAATATTGATGACCGTGGAGACGGCGCGAATCGCAGTGTGCGGCGGAGCTACGACGATGTCGATGCTCTTGCCACAGGTTCGTGCAGCCTGCTTAAGCTTTTGGATGAGTGCAACCCCCTCGACCGATGTCTTATTCATCTTCCAGTTGCCTGCCACCATCATTGTTCTTGCCATCGACATACCTTTCTTATCGGTAATACTCTATGCGTTGAGAAGCGCATCGACGCCTGGGAGCGGTGCCCCCTCGACAAGTCGCATGCTTGCTCCGCCACCGGTCGAGATGAACGTCACGTGGTTCTCTAGACCGAACTTCTTGAGTGCGGCGACGCTATCACCACCCCCGATAACGGAAGTCGCGCCGGTGTTGCGCGCGACCGCTTCCGCGACCTCTTTGGTGCCGGTCTCAAAGGCGTGCATCTCGAATACGCCCATCGGACCGTTCCAAAATATTGTTTTCGCCAAGGCGACTTCAGCCTTAAACATCTCTGAGGTTGCCGGACCGATGTCAAGTCCCATCATGCCTTCGGGGATCTCATCGCGCCCGACGATACGCGTATTGGCATCTTCGGCAAACGCATCGGCCACCACAAAGTCGATGGGCAGAATCAGTTTGCAGCCTTGACGCTCCGCTTTTTCAAGCATCTCTTTCGCCGGCTCGACCCAATCAGCCTCCAGAATGGAGGAGCCTACCCCGCAGCCTTTTGCGACAAGAAAGGTGAACGCCATACCTCCCCCGATGAGTAGGGCATCGACCTCATCGATGAGACGATCGATGACCCCGAATTTGTCCGATACCTTCGATCCGCCCAGTATCGCCACAAAGGGAGCGGGCGCATCCTTAAGCATCGAGGTAAGTGTATCGACCTCTCGGGAGAGGAGAAGCCCCGCATACGCGGGCAGATACTCCGCGACACCAGCGGTTGAAGCGTGTGCGCGATGCGCTGTTCCAAACGCGTCGTTGACGTACAGATCACCCAATGAGGCGAGTTTGCGCGCAAATCCGGGATCGTTCGCCTTCTCCTCAGGGTAGAAGCGAATGTTTTCAAGCAACACGATATCGCCGTCGCTCATCGCATCGATCGCTTCTGCAACACGCTCGTCAGTTTCGAGATTTCCTCCCAAAAGCGTGACGTGACGCCCGATCAACCTCTCAAGCGAGCGCTGAACGGGCGCAAGGGAATATTCTGGCTGGAACACCCCTCCCTTTGGGCGCCCGAGGTGACTCATCAAAATCACCCGTGCGCCGTGATCCACAAGATAGCGGATCGTCGGCAACGCGCCACGAATACGCGTGTCATCGGTGACGGTCGCGCCATCCAACGGCACGTTGAAGTCAACGCGAACCAGTACCCGCTTTCCGGCAATGTCCGCGTCTTTGACGGACTTCTTTGCAAACATAGTGTCTTCCTTTACGCGAAGAGCAGTTTAGCAAGACCGAGAACCCGGTTGCTGTATCCCCACTCGTTGTCGTACCAGCTGACGACTTTGACAAACGTTCCTTCGCCGCCCATGACCATCGTCTGCTTTGAGTCGAAGACCGATGACGCCGGATTGCCGACCACGTCGATGGAGACGATCGGATCCTCACAATACTCGAGAATGCCCTTCATGGGACCTTCTGCTGCCTCTTTCATCGCGGCGTTGATCTTTTCTGCTGTGGCGGGATTCTCCAGCTGCACTACCAGGTCGACAACTGATCCGTTCGGCGTCGGAACGCGCATCGACATACCGTCAAGCTTGCCCTTCATATCGGGCATGACCAGACCGATTGCCTTAGCGGCACCGGTCGAAGTCGGGATGATAGACATCGCGGCCGCACGGCTTCTCCGCAGATCCTTGTGCGGCAGGTCGAGAATGTTCTGATCGTTCGTATAGCTGTGGATGGTGTTCATGAATCCACTCTTGATACCGAAGGTGTCGTTGAGCACCTTTGCGAATGGTGCCAGACAGTTGGTGGTGCAGGATGCGTTGGAGATAACGAAGTGCTTCTCCGGATCAAGGTCCGCGTCGTTTACGCCCAGCACGATCGTTGCGTCCTCATTGGTGGCGGGAGCCGAGATGATGACTCGCTTCGCACCTGCCCGATCGATGTGCGCCCGCGCCTTGTTGGCATCGGTAAAGAATCCGGTTGATTCGACGACGAGGTCTACATCCCACTCGCCCCACTTCAGGTTTGCGGGATCGCGCTCCGCGGTCACCGCAATACGGTTTCCATCGACAACGATGAAGTCGCCATCCGCTTCTACGACACCGTCATACTTTCCGTGCACCGAATCGTACTTCAGAAGATGCGCGAGCGTTTTTGCATCTGTCAGATCGTTGATCGCGACAACCGCAAAGGCCGGGTCTTTCGCCATCGCGCGAAACACCAAACGCCCAATACGTCCGAACCCATTGATACCAGTCTTGATTGCCATCGCAATCTCCCCTTTCATCTCTGTGGCGAGCAGACACCCGCCCTCTATAAACGTATAATCCAAGTGTACCCCAAATCGGGCACTCTCAAGATATCGTCATATTTGTCTAATCCAGCAATGCCTGCAACCGTCGCATGCGGTGATTGACCGCGGATTTTGAGAGCGGGGGTTCAGCCAGTTCGCCCAACTCGCGCAGTGACACGCCGGGATGAGCGCGCCGAAGACGTGCGAACGATGCGAGCGCCGGCGGCAATGAGTCCAGTCCGCGTTGCGCCTCGATCTTCCTGATGACCTCGATCTGCTCGATCGAAGCATAGATCGCCTTGTTCTGGTTCGCGATCTCGGCGTTTACCATCCGATTAACGGTATTGCGCATATGGCGGGCTTCACGTTCTTGCCTATCCACGCAATACCTCCTTAGTTATCCTTGTGCAATAAGCCGAATATGTCTAACGCAAGCGCATCGTTGACACCCTTGACCTGCGCTATCTCTTCTGCGGTTGCATCTTTCAGCTTCTTAAACGAACCAAAATGCTTAATCAGTTGCTTACGCTTCTTCGGTCCGATGCCCACGACCTCATCAAGAATCGATGCCGTCATTGCCTTTGACCGAAGAAGACGATGATATTCTATCGCGAACCGGTGCGCTTCGTCGCGAACCCGCTTCATCAGGTAGAGAGAGGGCGCGCCACTCGCCAGTACCACCGGTGTATCCTGCCAGGTCACCCATACCTCCTCCTCGCGTTTTGCCAATCCAACGACATCCACTTCGATGCCGAGCTCTTCGAGCACCTGTCGCGCAGCATTGAGCTGGGGCAACCCTCCGTCAATAACGATTAGATCGGGCATGTGTCCAAAGCGCTCGTCCCCTTTATTGCGCGATGAGAACCGTCGTCCGAGCATCTCGCGCATCATCGCGACATCGTTTGATTGATCGGAGTACATCCGAATGCGGAATCGGCGGTATGATGCGGGATCCTTCTTCCCGCCCGCAAAGACGACGAGAGAACCGACTGAGTGGGTCCCGTGCAGTGTCGAGATATCGTAACACTCGATGCGATACGGCGAGGTATTGAGCGCGAGCGCTGATTCAAGCTGAAGAAGCGCCGTATTGATGAGCTCGTCCTCGTAGTGGGTGCGCATCATCCACCGCATGAGCGCATGGCGCGCGTTGAGCGTTGCCATAGCAATAAGTTCGTGCTTCACCCCTCGCTGTGGCACAATCAGCTTGACCTGGCTGGCGCGCGGATCGAACTCGCGGCGCCTTGATGAAAGCCACTCCTCGATCAAGCACGCATCCTCAAGCGGAGACTCCAACGCTATGGCTGAGGGGATCTGGGTCACCTGACCGTAGTGTCGTGTGAGAAAACCGCTCAGGAGCATCTCAGAGGGCACGTCGAGTCCTTTATCAAGAATGAACTCGTTACTGTTGAGTACGCGTCCTCCCCGCACCACCAACACGTAGACTCCAGCGACCGTCTCCTCGCGATACGTGCCGATTACATCGAGATCGAGCTTTGAATCAGAGACAACCGTTTGTTTGTCTTTGAGCGCATCGATCGCTTCGATCCGGTTTCGATAGCGTGCCGCCGCCTCAAAATCGAGGTTCTCAGACGCGCGATGCATCCACGCGCGGAGTTCTTTTTCCAAAGGTCCGTACTGTCCGCCAAGAAAGTGCACGACGGTGTTGATGCGCGCGCGGTACTCACCGGCATCGACGCTGCCCTCGCACACACCGGGACCAAGCCCGATATGGCTGTCGAAGCAGGGGCGCGCGGTGGGGCGA
>Ga0209737_10001030_pt1 | contig 20902 bp, 17 predicted proteins | sample TergutCu122P3_FD_187284 | JGI IMG/M metagenome (GOLD analysis project Ga0209737, IMG submission 187284) | Cubitermes ugandensis P3 segment gut microbial communities from Kakamega Forest, Kenya - Cu122 P3 (SPAdes) (version 2) | ecosystem: Host-associated > Arthropoda: Insects > Digestive system...
CCCGACTGCAATTATGTGCGGGATATGGCTGATTACCGCAGCGATTTTATCGTGTGTTTCGGGAGCAATAAATTTTGTTTTGCAGCCCAAATATTTTTCTAAAAACAAGCCGAAATTTCGTGCGTCCTGCGGATTTTTTGAGTGCAAAACCCAAACCGCATTCTGAAACAAAAACGGGTCGGCTGATTTCGCGCCGTTTTTTTCGCTCCCCGCCATCGGGTGTCCTGCAATGAACCTCACATTTGCCGGCAAAAACTTTTCGGCGGTCTCAAAAATTTCTTTTTTGGTGCTTCCGACATCGGTAATTATTGCGCCGTCTTTGAATTTTTTATCTTTAAGTTTTTCGATAGTCGCTTTTATGGTTTCAATCGGCGAACACAAAAACAGAATATCGCAACTGCTCAAAATTCCGTCTTTATCCGACAAAAATTCTTCGTATGTAAAGCCCTTATCTATCGACTGACGAGAAATTGCGTCTTCAAGATTTTTTTCGTTCGAAATGCCGATTACCTCGCCGTCAAAGCCATTTTTTTTAAGAGCAGCGCCGATACTCGCACCCAAAAGTCCGACGCTGTAAATTACTATTTTTTGTTTTATCATAGTTTTTTTCCTCGTTCGTCGTAGTTTGTTATACTTTGCACTTTACCTCGTTTATATTCGATTTTCATTCGCAAAACGCCCGTATCGTAATAAAAAAGCGCCGTGCCGTGCTCCCGTCCGTTTCTGAACCTTATCTGTGATTTCAAAATTCCGTTTTCGTAAAATTCTCTGCAAATTCCGTCTCGGCGGTTGTCGTTATATTCGCATTCGCTTTCGACATTTCCGTTTTCGTGGTGCGTTTGGCGGACTTCCCGGTCTCGTTTAAGGAATATAATCGAAATCGGCTGGTCGGGAATATATGTGCGGAAAACCTGCGCCTCGCAAAAAAATACGAGCGCTAAAATTATTGCTATTTTCTTAAAAGCACTTTCCAAAATTAAAACTCCGCAAATTGTTCCGCAAAGCGCAAATCGCCGCTGTGAATATGGCGAATGTCGTCTATTTTGTAGCGCATCATCACAAGGCGGTCAAGCCCCAGCCCGAACGCAAATCCGTTGTATTTTTCGGTATCGACCCCGCCGTATTTAAGCACATTCGGATGAACCATTCCGCAGGGCAAAAGTTCGAGCCAGCCGGATTGTTTGCAGACGGAACAGCCCTTCCCGCCGCAGTTCAGGCAGCGAATATCGAGTTCAAATCCGGGTTCAACGAAGGGAAAAAATCCGGGACGCAAACGGACTTCAACATCTTTTTTGAAGATTTCCGAGAGCAGTGTTTTCATAAAATAAATTAAATTTGCCACGCTCACATTTTCGCCAACAAGCATTCCTTCGAGTTGGTGAAACGCCATTTCGTGCGAAGCGTCGGTCGCCTCACAGCGGAAAACTTTGCCGAATGCCACAAATTTGAACGGCGCTTTGTGCGTTTCCATTCCACGGACTTGAATGCAGGAAGTGTGCGTGCGGAGCAAATTTTTCATATTGCTGAACCAAAAAGTATCCTGCATATCACGTGCGGGGTGGGTTGCCGGAATGTTGAGCGCCTCGAAGTTGTGATAGTCGTCTTCGATGTGCGGTCCGTCCAAAATTTCAAAGCCCATCGAAATAAAAATGTCCTCAATTTCACGCTGAACTATTGAAACGGGGTGATAGCCCGCCGCCGTCAAGCCCAAGTCCTTTTTGCTGTCGGTTAAGGTAATATCGACCCAATTTTTCGCCAAATTTTCGTTTATCTCGTCAATTTCAATTTTCGCCAATTTTGCATCAATTTTTTCGCCCATCTCAATTTTCATTTCGTTGGATTTCGCTCCGACGCTTTTTTTGACTTCAATCGAAGCATCACGCATTTTGCTCAAAATGTCGTTCATTTTCCCCGTTTTGCCGATGTATTGCGATTTCACGTTCAAAAGTGTGTTTTTATCGGCAGCAGCAGCCAAATCTGCGTCAAATTCCTTTTTCAAAATTTCAAGTTGTTCCAGCATTTTTTTGTTCCTTTTTAGTTATTTCCCGTCAAAAATAGTTTTTGCCTAAAATCAAAAAGTATTTTCCGCTAAAATCAGTCAAGGAAATGAAAAAAATGGAAAAAGAAGAAACTATAAACAAAGAACTTACCGTATCACAAACGCAAATAGAAAACCGAATATTCACAATGGGATTTTTTAACATCACAAATTGTGACCTTGGAGGATAATCGTGGTAAGCATCGCAAATATTTACCATTTTTTGATAATTGACGACACAAAAGAAGTATATCATTTAGGCGCAAGTTTGAAAGATTTAGGCAGAAAATGGTTTGCTTTTTCCAAGATGGATAAAAATTCGGTTGAAAGTATTGTTAATGCTGTAAAATTGTAACAAAATCAAAGAAATTTTACCGAAACATTGCTCTTGCGAAAAAACATGGGAAAGTTCTGTGCAATTTGCAGCACACTTTCCTAAGCACGGGAAACCTCCGTGCAAATTGCAGTGTGTTTTCCCGAAATTTTTTTACACCTCTCCCACAAGGCGTTGCCGTTGGGCTATGTTGTAATGCCCTTACAGGGCGTTTATCTGTGCGCAAATTTATAAATTATCGTCAAATACAGCAAGGTTGAAGACCTTGCAATAATCCAGCCCAATGCAACGGGTTGGGGAATTATGAAACAGAATTTTCAAGAAAATCAAAGAAATTTTACCGTAACATCGTTTTCGCGCAAAAATAAAAATTATTTTAGAATTGCAGAAATTATGAATTGTAGGGATTTATCCCTGCTTTTCGACTTACTATAGTTTATAAATGCACAGGAGAACCGCCTCTGTTGGTTGTTCTGCCTATTTTTGCCTGTGCACTTATTAAATTAAGAAAAGCAACAAATTCATAATTTCTGCAAAAACTATGATTATGGCAGAACAGCCTTTTCGGTTTTACCGCAGAAGTTTCTTCTTTCCGTAATCCATAATTTTTTTAGTTTGGCAATTAACGAGGTGTTTTTAACTTTAACTTTAACTTTTTTTTGAAGGGTGGTTTGTATGAGCGAAGGAATTTTGACAGAAACAGAATTTGACGGGAAATTAAAAGAATGTGAGATTTACCAAAAACACCCGCAATTATTGCCGTTTATTGGTAAAAATTACGGAAACGGAAAGTTTAATAAACTTTTGATAATTGGAGAAAGCCATTATATTTCTAATACATATTTGGCTGGTGAAAACAAAGGCAATGACAGAAAAAAAGAGGAATTGAAATATATTTTTGAAAATTGGTATGAAATATCTAATTCCGATTTGAACAATGAAGAATGCAATGATATTGGTTGGACAACTACTCGTAAAACAATAACTGGAAGTGAGGCGCGATTTAATAAAAGAGTTCGTTCTGCTTTGAACAATTTAAGTGAAGATTTGTTTTCTTGTATTTCGTTTATGAATTTTTTTCAAAGACCTGCTTCCTTAAAAACAAGTATTAATAGTGATGAAAAAGATATTAAAATTGCAAATGAAACACTGCAATTTGTCTGTGATATTATTCGCCCCGATTGCTTGTTGTTTTTGAGTAAAAAATCTAAAGATAATTTTGTCGGAAAATCAGAAAATTTTCCAGACAAAGAAAAAATTGCTGTTGTTTATCACCCTACTGCTTGGAGGTGGAAAAAAAATCACCCTGTGTATGGTAAGCAAGTGTTTATTGATTTTATTAAAAACAATGTAATAAAAGAGGCGCAAAAATGAAACTAAACAAAATTCTCAAAGCATTAGCAATAATGGCGATTATTGCGACAACGGCAATGGCGACAACTCAACAGACCGTAAATATCAGCGGAAAAACAACTGTCGCAATTCGAACAGAAATTCAGGGACATCTCGATAATGGACGTGATGTTTTGGTAATAGGAGGACATAATGAGACAGCCAATGGTATGATGATATTGAATATTCCTGCTGGCGTGCGTGTTGTGTGGAATGCAGATTTTAATATGGGGTTTTGGTTAGAAAACACAGGCACATTTGATATGATTGGCGGAACCATAACACCAAGTAATAGTTGGGTAATATTCTATACTTTGGACGCTAATGTAAATATTTGGGGCGGTAAAATAATTAATCCCCAAGCAATCAGCGCAGTTGGAAACGCCCGTGTGTTTATTGCTGACAGAACGATTATTACGGGTGGTAACATACACGCAATACACGCAGGTGGAAACGCTATAATCATTGAACGAACAGGAACGAGAGCGTATTATGAAATATATTCCCAAACAGATATAAATACAACGCCTAGTGGTTGGCAAGTGTCTGCTTATTGGAATGTAGTAAACGGCAAAAGCGGTATTTCTTACGCTAATGGCGCAAATGCTGGTTTTATTGAAGTGCCGGGAGTAGTTGTGATTGACGGAACAACTTATGATTGTGAATTGTGCAATGACAAGGGCTGCGAAGTTTGCGACCCTTGCGGACACGATATTCACGACGAAAGCGGTGCGGCGGCAACTTGCACTACGCCGAAAATCTGCAATAGAAACGACTGTGAGCATATTTTAGAGAATGCTTTGGGGCATATCCACCAAAACTATGTGTTAGATTTCGCGGCAACTTGCTTGGCTGTCGGAGAAGAAACTGCAATTTGTGAAAGAGACGACTGTGAAATTCCACATACAAGAAACATTGCGATTGACCCGAACGCTCATGATTGGATTGATAACTGGGTAATCACAAAGGAGCCGACTTGTATTTCCAAAGGTAACAGAAAAAGAGAGTGTAATATCGTAGGTTGCTCAGTAGAAGAACACGACAACAACACAGACGTATTACCGATTAACGCAAATGCTCATGATTGGGGAAATTGGGCAAACAAAACACCCGCAACTTGCACAGAAAAAGCAACAGAAGAAAGAATTTGCCGGCATAGTAGCGAACATAAAGAAACGCAAGATGTAGGCGAAGTATTAGGGCATGATATGCCGTTAAATTGGTCGGTAGTCAAATCGGCAACCTGCGCCGAAGCAGGTGAGCGTGAAAGAGTGTGTAACAGAACAAACTGCACACACAGAATAACGGATAATCCGCCTGCATTAGGGCATATTTTACCTGATTGGTCGATTGTTAGAAATCCAACCTGCACGGAAACTGGCGAACGCCAAAGAGTGTGTGATAGAACGGGTTGCACACATAGAGTTGTTGATAATCCACCAGCGTTAGGACACATTTGGAGTGAAAAAATAACAATACCTGCAACTTGTGAAGCAGAGGGAAGTGAAACGCGAAATTGTAATCGTTACGGTTGTGATGTAAGTGATGTGCAAACATTGCCAAAACTTCAAGGCGCGGAATGTGCAACTTCGATTGTTGATACGGAGAAATCTAATGATAAATACGGTATAAGATTTGCAGTAAATCCCGTCTCCGACAAAGCCGAGATAAGCATTGTTCTTCCAAACAACGAACGAGCAACCGAAACAAAAATCGTAGTTTACGACATAACAGGCAACGCCGTATTTTCAACAACGGCGCGTGATAATGTATCGTGGGACTTACGAAACACCGCCGGACGCTTCGTCGCTAACGGCACGTATTTGGTAATCGCGGAAGTGAAAACTCGAAACGGAGAGATTTATACCTATTCGGCAAGGTTGGGAGTAAAACGGTAACGATTTTATTGTTTTTTTACAAAGGCGAGTTGAAAAACTCGCCTTTTTTATTGGAGCAAATGGTATTTTATTCTAAAAAGGTTAGGAAAAATGAATGAACTATTAAACAAACAAGAAAATTTAGTTCCCGAACTAATAGGCACTATAAGCAATATAATCGTCGAAGCACGGAAGCGGGTTGTTCACACAATAAACAGCGAACTTATTCTTACTTATTGGACAATAGGCAGGGAAATTGTTGAAAAAGAGCAGAAAAATAATATCGACAATCAAACTTCACGGCAAATTATTTTGCAACTTTCAAAAGAACTCACAAAACAACTCGGAAGCGGATTTTCCCGCTCTAACTTGTTTAATATGAGAAAGTTATACATTGAATTTCCGAGTGTCCAGACACTGTCTGGACACTTTTCTTGGTCGCATATTTGTGAGCTTTTGGTTATGGACAACAAGCCGAAAAGAGATTTTTATCTCAACAAAACACGAGAAAATAAATTGTCTGTGAGGGAATTAAGAAAACAAATAGAACGCCAAGTTTATGAAAGAACTTTGTCAAACCAAACCGCAAAAATCGGCGAAGTGATTTCTACGGCTATCACAAAATATAATCCCGCCGACATTGTGAAAGACCCGTATGTTCTTGACTTTCTCGGCATTCCCGAAAATACGCATATCGAAGAAAACGAATTGGAAAACCGCTTAATTCTTCACATCGAAAAATTTCTTTTGGAACTCGGGCACGGATTTATGTTTGTCGGACGGCAACAGCGAATTACCATAAATAACACTCACTATTATGTGGATTTGGTTTTTTACAACAAAATTCTCCGAAGTTTCGTTTTAATCGAACTGAAAACAAGAAAACTGCAAATTGAAGACGGCGGGCAGGTAAATACTTATCTGAATTACTACAAAACCGAGGTCAATGACGAATACGACAATCCGCCGATAGGAATAATTCTTTGCGCCGAAAAAGACGAAATTGCTGCGGAATATATTCTTTCGGGCTTTGAAAACAGTGTGTTTGCTTCAAAATATACCACCATTTTGCCCGACAAACATTTGCTGGAAGAACAAGTTAAATTGATAGTTGAGGCATAGTATTTTACCCTCACAATATGATGGCATAACGGACTTCCCGATTACGAAAGTGGCGCAGATTGGGAGTAAAACGATAAATACGAACGGCATTTTATTACGAAAGACAGAGAAATCTGTCTTTCTTTTTTTGCAAATAGTATTTTATCGCTAAAAAGGAGCGAAATATGAGGAAATTAACCGTTTTGTTTTTGTGTGTATTGGTGTCGGCGAGTTTTGCGGGGAAGAAAAGCAGGCAGATGCAGCAGGAAATTGCTACGTTGAAAAAATCTTCGATGGCACAGAGCGTTGTCATCGCCGATATTCAAAAGACGATTGCCGATATTCAGAAGACGCAGCATGAAATTGTGCTGAATCAGGAGCGATTTGCGGTGATGCTGGACGATATTTCGCCGACGCGCCTTGAAGAACTTGAAATACAACTTGCGTATCTCACCGAAGCGTTTCGCGATTTGTTTACGCAGGTGCGGGGTATTCAGTTGATACCGATTGTTCAGCAGGCGCAGAGAACCGCGCCACGTCCGGCGGGATTTGCCGTGTCAAAGGCGTCGGGGGTTCTTGGCGGAGACGAATATGCGCTTTACAGCAGAGCGCTGGACTCATTTCGCAAGAGGTTTTTTGACGAGTCGCGACAGGTTTTGCGCGAATTGATAATGAATTTTCCCGACGGACAATACTCCGACCGCGCGCACTTCTGGATAGCGGAGAGTTATTTCCAGCAGAAAAATTATTCGTCGGCTTTGGAATATTACCAGAAGACACTTAACTTTGCCGGAAGTTCCAAGGAGGACGACGCACAGTATCGCATCGCGATTTGCTATTTGCTTTCGGGCGAGAACGACAAGGCGTTTGAGGAATTTACAAGATTGGTGCAAAGATACCCCGCAAGCACGTTTGTCCCCAGAGCAAATGATGCACTGAGAAGAATTACCGAGCAGCGAAACAGAGCAACAGCGCAGCAGGAGGAAGAATAGTTTAGATATTATGACTACGCCCCTCTGGACAAAAACGTATATTTTCGCACTCATCGGAAACCTGTTCAACAGTTTCGGATTCTTTGCGTTGCTTCCCATATTGCCCATATTTCTCATTGAAAAGTATGGCATATCGCAGATGCAAACGGGGATTATCCTCTCGTCATACGCATTTTCCATGATGATTTCGCGCCCGATTTCGGCGTATTTTGCCGATTTATACAATCGAAAAACCATACTCTGCATAATTTTGCTTTTATATACACTGCTGTTTTTGTCGTATCCCTTTCTTGCTACTATGGGGGCATTTTTGCTTGCGCGGGCGCTTCACGGATTTTTTTACGGAGGGGCTGCGGTTTGCGCCAATTCGCTTATTATAGACGTGATAGACGAAAAGCGGCGCGGCGAAGGGCTTGGTTTCTTCGGTATTTCCAACAGTGTTGCTATGGCGGTGGGACCTATGGTGGGACTGTTTATTCTTGAAATTACCGGCGGATTTATGTGGGTTTTCGTGGCGGCGTTTTTGTTTTGCGCGGCGGGATTATTCTGTGTCCTCGAAGTTCGTGTGCCGAAAGAGAAGAGGATTACCGCCGGTAAAAATCCGGAGAACAAGAAACTTTCGCTCGACAAATTCTTCCAGCCCAAGGGAATTTTTGCGGGAATTGCCTTGCTCCTGCTTGCTTATCCGTATGGACTAATAACTTCCTTTACGGCGCTCTACGGAAGAGAACTCGGCATATCCGGCACGGGGATATTTTTTGCGTTTATGTCCGCAGGACTTATCATCTCGCGTGCTTTATCCGGGAAAATGGTCGATAAGGGCAAACTCACCTCGGTCATAAAAATTGCTTCGTTTGCGGCTTCGATTAGTTTTGCGTTATTTGCGGCTATCGGGATTATTGACATTCAGAGCGCGGCGCTTGTGAAAACGCTTTTCTACACGGTCGGGCTTTCCGTGGGAATGTGTTATGGAATGATGTTCCCCGCGTTCAGCGTGCTCTTTGTTGATTTATCGCCCGACAACAGACGCGCATCGGCAAACTCTACCTTCCTCACGAGTTGGGACATCGGGATTGGTTGCGGACTGCTTTTCGGCGGCGTGGTTATGGGAAAATGGGGGATTTCGGGCGCATATCTGGCGGGCGCGGTTATTACTTTCATCGCGGCGGTGTATTTCACAACGTTTGTGGCGGGGCATTTCAAGCAGAACAAACTTCGCTGAAACAATCGCGGTTTTTGCTTTACGGCATTTATTATTTTCTTGGCGAAATATAACTTTTTTTCTTTTTTGGAGGAATTATGATAGGCGCATTAAAGATTTTTTCCGGCAATGCGAACGTGCCGCTTGCTGAGGCAATTGCTAAGAAAGCGGGCGTGGAGTTGGGCAAAGTGGACATCATGAAATTCAGCAACGAAAACATAAAAGTTGCTTACAGAGACAGCGTCCGCGGGCGAGACGTTTACATCATTCAACCCTCCTGCATACCGGTTAATGACGGGCTTATGGAACTTTTGATTATGATTCACGCAGCCCGACACGCAAGCGCCGCACGTATCACCGCGGTAACGCCGTATTATCCGTACGTGCGCAGCGACAAGAAAGACGAAAAGCGCATATCCATAACGGCAAAGTTGGTGGCAGACCTTTTGGAAGCAGCCGGTGCCGACCGCGTAATGGCAATTAACTTTCACTCGCCGCAGATTCAGGGCTTTTTCAACATACCCTGCGACCACCTGCTGGCAGGAAAAATAATGTGCGACAGTTGCATTCGCATCAACAAGAACGATTTAAGCGACGGCGTTGTAATAGCCCCCGACGCAGGAAGCGCAAAACACGCGCGCCACTACGCAAAATCGCTCGGACTTCCTCTCGCAATTCTCGACAAACGAAGAACCGACGACAGCGAAACAGCCGAAATGGACAACATAATAGGCGACGTAAAAGGCAAACGCGCCTTCATATTCGACGACGAAGTTGCAAGCGGCGGCTCGCTAATAGAGGCGGCGGCACTCCTGGAGAAAAACGGCGTAAAAGACATTCAGGCGTATTGCGTTCACGGAGTACTATCCGGCAAAGCAATGGAGCGAATCGCAAACTCCCCGATAAAAAAATTAGTAGTAACCGACACGGTTTTCATTCCGGAGGAAAAAAAACACAGCAAACTCGAAGTGGTCTCAGTCGCAGAGTTATTCGCAAATGCGATAATGTACACCAACTCAGACCGTTCAATAAGCGGGTTATACGAAAGGTTTTAATCCATAAGGGCGACCGGGGACGGTCGCCCCGCAGCATTTCAATTACCGTTTTACGTCCAACCTTGCCGAATAGGCGTTAAAATATTATTTGGACGAGACAGATAGAGTTTTTAATATTATTTGAATTGCGATTTTTGTTGTAAGGGCGTATTTAATACACCCTTTCCATCGGGTATTATACCCCCAAATAATTTATGCCGCTTCCTGCCGAAACCTTTTTGCCGTTTTACGAAAAAACCTGCCGAGCGCAGATTTTGCTTTACCATTCCCGCTGCGGTAAAGGTTGCGAGCGTTGTGCCTGCTTTGCTTTTTTCAAAAAGTAATTTGCAAACCTTTTCACTCCACATTTCGGGATTTTTTTCGGGAGCGTGTCCGTCCAAATACCAGCAGTCAATCGGCGTGTCAAGTTCGCTCAAAAAATCAAGCACATCGCCGAAATATAAATATATTTTTACTTTTACCGCTCCGAAATGCCAAATTTGAAAATTAAATCCGCTTTTAACATCACGAAACAATCTGCCGTAATTTTCCAAAAAAACCGAATAAATTTCAGGGTAATTCCGCATATATTCAAAAAGTATTTCGTCTATTCTTTCCCTGCTCAAAGGATATTTTTCGACCGAATAATAAGAAATTTCCACACCCGTTTTGCTTTTCGGCAAGCAGCACAGGGTAGTAAGCAAATTCAACCCCGTTCCAAAACCCAATTCGCCAATCGTCAAACTTGCGTTTGCGCTTATTTTCTCCGCAACCCCGTTAGGCAAAACAAAAACAGACTTAGATTCCTCAAAGCCGTTTTCGTCTATAAAATAGCAATCGTCGTAAATCGGGTTTGTAATCATTTTATTTTCCTTTTTATAGCACAAACCGGCGTCCGGTTTGGCGGTTTTTTTACAATAATGTTAAAGTTGCTGCGCTATCCCTAACTTCTTCGCAAATCTCTTTTGCTTTGGTTTCCGAAATTCCATTTTTCTTTGCAAGTGCTAAAATATCTTTAATGCCCGGATTTTTCCCGACGCCATTAACCATTGTTGCGTGTTCGCCGTTCATTCCTTCGCTGAAAGTTAAATCATACGCAGGCGAAACTTGCCATTTGTCATTTTTATACAAAAAAGAGAAATTTTTAGCGTGGTCATCACGATTTTTCGCAAAAACATTGAAGCACATCAAGCGAAACATTTTTTCAACTTCGCCAAAATCTTTTGTTAATTGAAGCGTTGCCGAAAGCAAATCGTTGTAATCTAAAATCGGGTATCTGTGGCTTGTCTCCAAAAGTCCGCTTGCCGAAAGCAAATGAAATTTTTCGCCGTTTTCTCTGTCAAACCGCTTTGTTCCGAAAAACTTTCCTTCAAAAAGCCGTGTCTCGCTCATTTCAATTTTTGCTTTTTTTGCCGCCAACGAATACAAATATTCCTGTTCGCCGATATTTTTCGGGTCATAAGACGAGCGAAATTTAACAATCCAATCTTCGCCGTCAATTTTCACAAGCACTTTTGGTCTTGCCCCGCCCGAACTTCCGCCTTTTTTTACGAGAAGTTCCAAATTTCCCGTCTCATAATCATCGTTTGCCAAAATTTTTTCACATTCATTCGCTAATTCGTCAAACGAAATGGGTAAATCATCTGTTTCAAAACCTTCCGACGGCTCATATTCTAACGCTCCCGCTCCGTTTTTCCCAACAATTGCAAGGCGGTCGAGAAAATTCACGCTTCTTGGCAAAATCCCCTGCTTTTTCAGCATTCTGTCGATTAAAAGCCGTCCCCATCCGTCGGGCAAACTATCGTTGAAAACGCCAAAAATTCCGTCAAACGGCTCTCTGTCGGCAATAAATACTTTTTTGACAAGCGGAAGTGAAAACGGCGAAATTGAAAAGCCGTCAGCAAGCCAGTCGCTGCCGTATTCAAACGCACAGCAGTAATTTTTCATCAAAGCCAGTCGACCAACATTTTTGCCGTGAATTTTGACATTTATCACTTTATTGTTCATTTATGACCTCATCAAGCGAAGAGTATGTTTTTTTTGCAAAAAGTTCATTAAAATCCTTTTCACAACCAAGCACAAACGCAATTTTAATCAGCGAATTAAGCGAAATTTCACCGCTCGTTTCAAATCTTTTTACAGAACCAAGCGACACCTGCGATTTTTCAGCAAGAGTTGTCTGCGAGATTTTCTGCTCTTTCCTCCGCTGTTTTACTCGACTTATCAAACCACTTTTAACAGATAATATATTAACCATTCCGCCTCGCTTTACAAGTTTTCGGATAAAATACTATCTGCGCAGGACTGATTTTAGTTTTTTTGGGTTTTTCATTGAATTTTTTGACAAAAAAAGGGCAGCCACAAGGACTGCCCTACTAATAATTACTTATTATTTTTACCCCATCACCACTTCTACATTGACGCTTCCGCCGGTTGCGAAGGAGAGGGGGATTATGGTTCCGTCAATTTTCTGCCCATTGACTTCAATTGACTTCACGCCTTTTTGAACGCCGTTGGGGTTTGAATAATTGATGTTGAACGTCGTGTTTCTGAAAGTTCTCACTGCTGAGAATTTTTTCCATTCAGGCGCTACACAAGGGTCAATCAAAAGTCCGTTGTATTTTCTGCGGACACCGAAAATCCAGTCGATAAGGACGTTCAATCTCGTCGGCGCAGTTCCCGTGAGCCAGGTGTGTCCTGCTTTTCCGTGGTCGTTTGACGCAGGTCCAGACACGTATTCAGGATAAACAAAGCGCTCTGCCGCATACAAATACGGGTCGTCTTTACTTGCTACCGCAGGAAGCGTTTTCATATAAACGTCGTGCGCTTCTTTTCCGTAGCCGAAAATGCAAAGCGACGCAATATACCAACTTTCAAGGTGTCTGAACTCGCCGCCGTTTTCTTTTTTACCCGGTGCGTTTCTCTTCCAGCCCTGATTGTCAATCGGCAATTTTCCGAGCGTCATTGTTTTGTCGCCCTGGCAAATCGCAATTCCGTATTTGTCGTCAAGGTCTCGCTCGCAAACTTTTTTGCAGGCGTCAAATCTTGCTTTGTCAGCAACGCCTGAGAAGCCCGCCCACGCAATCGGCTCAAAGAATGTGAAGCCGTCGGTTTTTGAGCAGCCCAAATCAACAGGTGCGCCGCCTTCGTCGATTTCCTGATAAACTGCGCTTCTTTCAAGTCCTGTGCTGGTTGTGAAATCAGGCATGCTTTCAAGGGTTTTCTTCCAGTCTTTCGACGCAAGCGCACGGATATAGTTTCCGTCTCTGTCGATACATTTTTTCTCAATTTCTTCTTTGACGATTGCCGCTTTTTTAGCGTAATCAGCCGCCAAATCACTTTCAATTCCTTTTGCACCGAACAATTCAATCATATCGTTAAGCGCTTTGTAAAGTTGCTGCGCTGCCATCGTCGAAACGCTTGTGAAGTTGCCCGACAAGTCGTCGTTCCAGTCAGCCATAAACATATACGGCAAGCCGTTGTCGCTGAAATTCCATACTTTTTGGATTGCCACTTTCAAGTGTTCAAGCATTGTGCCTTCTTTTGCCGGCAACTCTTCTTTAGCGTCGCAATACGGAACTACTTCGTCCAAAATTGCGAAATCGCCGCTTTCCTTAATATATTCGCAGGTTGCGTAAATGAGCCACAGCGGGTCATCGCAGCAGACAAAACTCTTGTTTCCAGCCGCTTTCACGTAGAAGTTGTGATATACAAATCCGTCCGAGAACATTTGCTGAGCCGTGAATTTAATCAAATCCTTCGCCGGTTTCGGGTCGTAGGGCAAAAGCGCCAGAATATCCTGCAAAATGTCTCTAAATCCATAACCATACTCAAAGCCGGAGTGGAAACGTGATTTCATTCTGTTAAGAAGCGCAACCATAGCGCACTGATATTGAAGCCATTTGTATGACGGATTGATAACTTCGTCGTTTCCTTCAACTTTAATCGACAATTTGCCGAGTTCTTTCGCCCATTCCGCTTTTACTTCTTCAAGCATTTTGTTTGCGTTTGCGGGAACAAGAACTTTCGCCAAAAACTCTTTCACGCTTTTTTTGCCGTTGCAGTAATAATCTTCGGTCGAAGAAGTTACGCTTACGATAACAAGTTCCCTGGTTTCACCCGCTTTAATTTCAAACGAATTTTTAAGCGACGACAAAGAAGAGCAGTTTTCGTGCGCATCTCTGTTCGGCAAATCCCAATTTTCAACAACCGCCGCAGGATTACCCATCGTGTTTGAGTGGTGTCCTACAAATTCGTCGTAGCGTGTTGCGAACTGATTGTTCGGGAGCGAGTTCGTATGAACCAAAACTTTTCCGAACATATACTTTACTTTTTCCTCGTTGCTGTCGAAATCACGTCCGAAGCCGTATCTCCAAACCACCGCATTAAGTTCCCTGTCGCAAAGCGCTCCGCCCATCATGAGCGTATTAAATCCGCTGAACTGAATTTCACGTGCGTCCCCTATATTTACGGGATTTACGTTGAACATCGTAACCTTGCGGTCTTTGCTGTCGTTGTTTTTGATTTTGATAATCTGCACCATCGCGTCATATTCGTTGGGAACAAAATCAATTGTCTCAACGTCAAAGTTGTTGTAAGAGGTTTTGAATTTTGCGTAGCCAAAGCCGAAAGTCGTTTCCAACTCCTGGTCTTTGTGGTTGGTCGGATACCAGCTGTTCGCAAAATACTTGCCGTCTTCCGTGCGGAAATACGCATAAGTTCCGAGCATTCTTGTTTTGTAAGGGTCTTCGTGAACAAATCCGTTAAGAATGTCGCCTTCCTGCGTCCCAATTCTTGCAAACGATGTTCCGTTGTTGGTTACACCCCAGCAAAGAGTGTCAATAGGTCTTTTGTTTCTTCTTGCCAAGAGCATAAGCCACGGTTCACGGGTCATATCCCCGTATTTCTCTTTAATAACAACTTCGTTCTGTGAGTTGAAACTAAACTGCCCGTTGTTCTTCAAATTAGCCATAGAAAACCCTTTCGATTTATAGTTTTAAGTTTTTAATTTCCAAAACTCTGCGAAAAACATACATAAAATACAATATGCAAAACCCATAAAGCGAAACATTGTTCATAAAAAATTATTTATTTTCCGCACTCCGTTATAAAAATAATGTATTTTCTGTCCAGGACGCAGATTTTACGGCAAAAAAGCAGGAGCGAATGCTCGGTAAAAATGGCTAAACCGCAAGGTTTGTCTCTGCTTGGAAGCGAAATTTGCGTGTATTAACAATTTATTTAACTTTTTGGAGGTTTTATGTTTGGTTTGGAGAGTTCAATCGGCGATGTAATGGCTTACATCGGTCTTGGTCTGATGATTGGTCTTGCAGGTGTCGGCGGTTCTATCGGCACAGGATTTACAGGTCCCGCAGCGGTCGGCTTGTTGAAAAAACGCCCGGAGTCCTTCGGTAATGCGCTTGTTTTGGCTTGCGTTCCGACGTCTCAGGTTCTTTACGGCTTTGTTGCGTTCATCATTTTCCAGGGTGCGTTAGCCGGCAAGGAAATCACAATTCTGCAAGGCGCAATAACTTTGGGCGCAGGTATCGGAACCGGTTTGGTTTGTATGATTTCCTGTATCCACCAGGCAAGAGTTTGCGCAAACGGAATTTCAGTAATGGCAGGCGGCGAAGACGACGTCCTCGGAAAAACGCTGATTTTAGCGGCTATCCCGGAATTTTTCGCAATTCTGTCATTGGTTTCAGCAATCTTGCTCTCGCAGTTGCTTGGGTAATTTCAAAAAACACAAAAAAAGCGGAGCGATTTTTTCGTTCCGCTTTTTTTACACACTGGCTTTCCCCGCCTTAGGAAAGCGGCTTTCCCTGTTGCATTATCGTCTTACGCCCAATTTTGCTGAGTATTGATATGTTTTTCCATTGCGGTCTTTGACTTCGGCGATTACGAGATATGTGCCGTTGGCGACGAATCGTCCTGCGGTGTTGCGTAAATCCCACGAAGCATTATCACGCGCCGTTGTTGAAAATACGACGTTGCCTATCATGTCGTAAATTGCGATTTTTGTTTCGCTTACTCGTTCGTTATTCTGGAGAATTACGCTGATTTCGGCTTTGTCGGAAGCGGGATTTATCGCAAATTTTATGCCTTGGCGATTGTCGGATTTTTGAATGTTTTTGATTGAGTTTTGGTTGTTTTGTTGTGTGCCGAAAATGAAATTTTCTTCGTCAAAATTTGCAATCCCTGTTATCGCATTTTTTGACGCAAATTTGTTGCCGCTCACATTAAGATACTTCAACGCCGTATTATTCGACAAATCTAATCCCGTTAAACGATTGTCGCTAACATTAAGGTAAACGAGCGAAGTAAAGTTTTCGATGCCGTTCAAATTTTCGATGCCTCTGTTCGACAAATCCAAATGAGTAACATCACTAATTTCACCGGAAACAAGTAAAACGTTTTCTCCTGTCGCCTCTATTCGCTGCTCGGCTATGTTCCAACGGGACGGTGTTATATACCCGAAGTTAATTTGTTCAGCCAATGCCGCCATAAAATTAGTGTCGGTAATATCGTCTAGAGTTTTAATCCATTTGTCGGATATGCCTTGTTCCCACGGCACTGGAATAAACTTTCTATCTTTGAACACTGTCGGATTGCCTTTCAATTGGGACTCAATAAGCATCGTATAAATTCCCGCTTCGACATCTCTTCCCTGCACATTTTTGTTGTTCCACGCAGCAGTCATAACAACCTTACCGCCCGGCATTCTCGCGGCAACCGCACCCATGTTTTCGCTTTGTCCTTTGTCATCGGTTTGCACGACTATGTTTCCGACCGGGTCAATAATAACAGCATGGATTCTCTTGATTTCGTCGCTCACACATCCCTCGATATCGCCATCTCTAAATCCGAGATCGATTATGATTATGGTGCCATCGCCATCGTCGTTAATAATATCATGAACTATCGAAGTTCCCGGAGGAAGAGTAATAATATCTTTCAAAGGAATCGAAAGTCCGTTCGTTGTCAGCATTCTTCCGCCGGGAATAACCGTTATGGTCATATTTATCGGGAAAGCGCCCAACGCCAACGGTCTTTTCGGATTGTCCTCTTCAACGTAATTGCTCCAACGGTCGCGAACTTCTGCGATGTGGTTTATATTAACCGAATCGCTGCTTACCGGTCTGTAATTGCCTTCGATAGGTTCAACTACAAACTTCCAAAGGTCTCTTCCGTCGCCGCTTTGTCCCAGAATCGGCGTCAAAGTCATTATATACAACTTCCCGTCTTTATTCCAAAGATTTATCAAATGCGTGCTTCTGTTTTCCCACCAAATCGGCTCGTCAAATTTCACCGTTAAAGTGTCTTTATCTCTCGTTCCGTTAGACAAGTATCCGCCAAATGCGAAGTGTGCACTTTCAATTTTCGGCGCATCATGGTCGGTGTTGTTTGTAATAGTGAACGGAATTGTCGGAGAATCCACAAAGCCGGGTTCGCGAGCAAATACCGATACATTCAAATTAGTAACCGGCGGCAGGTCTTCAAACGGAATTCTTACATTACCGAAATCATCGGTTTTGCGTGTTTCCTGTCTGCCGTTTATGGTTATCAAAACATCGGCATTTGGTCGAATGTTGCCTTGGTTATCTCTAACGTTTATTATTAATACATCGCCGTTTGCTCCCGTTGTAGTGCCGCCACTGCCCACAGGTCTGTCGTTTACTCTCACATCAACCACAAGTCGGCTGAGGTTGAAAGTTGCCGTTGTTGTTTCGCTTTGTCCAAAGAACGTTTCCAGGTTAGGATTCACCCAGCCGGCAACAGTGATTGTTGTTGCAGCCGCGTTTTCCGAGTTTATTTTGCCGGTCAAATCAAATGTAATTATAGTTTCATTGCCGGTTGTATTAGTTTTTACGCTGCTTCTCTCTATTTCTCTGCCGCCGTAAGTCAATGTCGCTATGAGGTCATGCGCTTTGCTCTTCATTTCTTCGCTTGTAATGTTACTATAGTCAAGCACCACTATTATTTTCCCGTTAGTCGGAACACTCGCCTGATTTGCGGGTATTCTCTGACCGTTCGGGTCTAAATAGAAGATGCTCGGCGGCAGAAGACGAAGTGACGGGTTGTTGAATTCATGTGTTCCCTTACCGTCAACAAAATCATCTTTCCGAGCGATTACGTCAATCAACAAATTACCTTCGGGCAGTTGGTTAAGCGGAATTGTTACCGTTCCGTCGGGACGAGTAATTACAACTATCGGCTGATTCAATTCGGGGATAGTTATAGTAACGGTCGTGCCGCCTTGTCCTGTGCCGCCGCCATCGGTTATGGTTATTCTGAGCGAATCACCATCTCCGATAATATTGACATTAAGTCGATTCAGGTTGATTATCCGCGTTACGCTGGACGGCGTTATATCGTGCAAGGTGCTTGTGTTCGGAGTAGCCGTCGCCGCTACCGTAATCTGCCTGATGTCATGTTCGCTGTTTACTATGTCGCTCAAATTGAACGGTATTACAATTTCACCGGTTGCGCCTGCCGTTATCAGACTGGTTTCCGGCGTTCTCGGAAGTCCGTATTCGTTCCAAACAGCGTTTGTCTGCGCTGTTGTCATTGTCGCGACAATACATATCGCCGCTAATACTCTTTCAAGCATAAATGCCCCCTTTGTTAAAATTTGTCAATCACAAACTCCACAAGGCGAACGAGCCGAAAAGGCTGTTCTGCCAATAATCGTATTTTACCACAAATAACGGATTATTCGCCTACATTTTGATTTTATTATAGCAGACAGAAGGACAGAACAACCTATACAGGAAGTTTGTCTGCTATAAAAGCGTAAAAAAATGTTTAACGAAAAGTCGTAAAATTCCGACAATCCGTTACTTGTGGTATCGTTAAAATACTTTTTGTTTTTGTAAGGAAACGGTGTTTTGGTGAAATATCTTTGATTTTCCTACAAATCTCCAATCTTCTCAAGCAAAGAAAACCCATCTTCCATTTTTTGAAAGGCGAACCATTTTCTGCCTAAATCTTTCAAACTTGCGCCTAAATGGTAGATTTCTTTGTTGTCGATTATTAAAAATCTGTCGTGGCTGAGGTTAAATATTTTTGCTATGGTATTTTTATATTGCTCGTTGAATTTTTCAATGGCTAAACTTAATTTCGGCTTAATTTCTTTCGTGAGTATCACGACTTTCACATCTTCGGATTTTTCGCTAAACATTTTCAAAACGGACTCGTCGATGTAATTGTCAATTAAAACGATGGATTTATTAGCGGATTTGATAATATTATCAACAAAAACATAAGCATCGAAGATTTGTCCGTCGAAGAAAATTCCTTGCGTGGGAACGAGATTAGTGTTTATTTGCAGGTCGATTTCGCTCACTTTGTTTTTCAGTGTTGCAACATCGTCTTCTAATCGGTTCATACGATTATTTATGGCATAACCTTTTAAGAGATAATCCTTCAATATTTTATTAGCCCAAATACGAAATTGTGTGCCTTGCTTGGATTTTACACGATAGCCAACGGAAATTATGACATCAAGATTGTAATATTCAACATTAATTGTTTGCGTTTTCCCTTTGATAGCACCGTGTTGAGTGGTTGTCGCAAAATTTGCGACAACCACTTTTTCTTCAAGTTCGCCCTCTGAAAAAACATTGTTGATGTGTTTGCCGATAGTTTTTATATCTCTGCCAAAAAGCAATGCAATCTGATGGCGATTAAGCCAAACAGTTTCTTCGTCAACCCTTACTTCTATATGTTCGTTAAGTTCATTAGGACTATATAGAATGATTTCATTTTTCATACCTGAAAACTTTCTCCTTAGATTCAACGGGAAAATACTTTTTATTTCTGCGCAAAATCGACGTTTCGGTTAAATATCTTAAAATTTTCTTAAAAACACCTGTAAAAACCAAGCAAACCGGACGCCGGTTTGCTTGGTTTTCTTGTTTTTGCACAAAAAACAACGCCTTACTCTTTCCCCCCACCCAAAATTCTGCCGGAATATGTCATTGCAAGCGTGACGTACAAATCGTCGTTGCTTACAAACGAGCCGCCGAAACCAAGTGAAACGGTGTGTGTTTTCCGCGAGAAAATTTTGTGTCCCAGACCTACCTGCCAATGCGGTTTTTTAGCGTCTTTTTCCATAAAACCGGCGGACTTTCCGTAAATTTCCGCGCCGACGAACAGATTGTTTATCGGTTGAACTATGGAATATGCCCAGGCAAAAACGTTTTCTTCCGCGCCGTCAGACACAAATCCCAAGTCAAGATTAAGTTCCGTTTGTATTTCTTTCAGTTTAAGGGTATATAGCATCAGCGCGCCAAATTCTTCCGCGTTAAGAGCCGAGTGCGCTTTAATCGCGACAAAATCGGGACGTATCAAAAATTTCATCGACAAATCGGGAATCTCAAACCCGCGGTCGGAGCGAACGTCCTTGTTTGCATACCACGCGCTGCCCATTCCGATTTGAAACCTGTCGCCGATTCCGTAGCCCAAACTAAAGCCCACACCGCCGTAACCTTCTTTGACGAAATCGGTTCTTGCCGAAAGTTCGACCTCCGTTTCGTTGTCGCCCAAAACACTTGCGCCGTTAGTTAAAAACGGATGCCCCACTGCGAAAAACATGTTTCCCGCACACGCCAAAGCGATAAACGCTTTTACCGCATTTCTCATAAAACCCCCTTAATTATGTAAAATTAGTTATCTTCCAACTCCCCATCGACGCCTATTGCTCGCAGACCTTGCTGTCCTACTGACATTGCTTCGAGTTCTATTTCGTCTTCTTCGGTTTCGTCTTGGAAATACATTGATTTCAGGAATAAATCACGCTCTTCCATTGTCTCTTGCGGGAGATTTCTGCCGGTTTTTTCCTGTTTTTCAAACATTTCTGCAATGTTTATCAGGGGGATTTCTGCTATTTCCAAGCGTTTTTCTGCGCCGCTTACGCAGCCGTAGTTTGAGT
>Ga0209737_10001031_pt1 | contig 20894 bp, 14 predicted proteins | sample TergutCu122P3_FD_187284 | JGI IMG/M metagenome (GOLD analysis project Ga0209737, IMG submission 187284) | Cubitermes ugandensis P3 segment gut microbial communities from Kakamega Forest, Kenya - Cu122 P3 (SPAdes) (version 2) | ecosystem: Host-associated > Arthropoda: Insects > Digestive system...
GGTTACTACAGCAGGATCGAATACTTACGCTATAAGCGTATCGCCAACAACGTTACCGTTTGGTTCGCTGCAAACGCCCTACACGCAACCAGCGGCGCAGACCGTTACGATTACCAACACCGGAACAGGAACAGTAACGCTCAACGCACTGCCAGCGGTAGCCAATTATACCCTTGGCGCACTCTCAACAAATACGCTTGCGGCAGGCGCACAGGCTACATTTACCGTACAACCGAATGCAGGTTTGGCGGTGGGGACGTACAATGCAGACATTATTGTTACCGGATCGAACGGCGCAAGCGCAACGGTAAGCGTTAGTTTTGAGGTTACAGAAGGATCGAGTACTTACGCTATCAGCGCATCGCCAACAACGTTACAGTTTGGCACGCTGCAATCGCCCTATACACAACCGGCAGCGCAAACCGTTACGATTACCAACACCGGAACGGGAACGGTTACGCTCAACGCACTGCCAGCGGTAACCAATTACACCCTTGGCGCACTCTCATCAAACACGCTTGCTGCAGGCGCACAGGCAACCTTTACCGTTCGTCCGAATGCAGGCTTGGCTGCAGGTACGTATAACCGGGAGATTACCATAACAGGGTCGAATGGCGCAAGCGCAACAGTAAGAGCAAATTTTGAAGTAATGTCAGGAGAACCTGATCCAGCCGGCGATGGCTCACGGGAAAATCCCTTTAAGGTGGCCAACTATGATGATTTGCAAAAGGTAGGAAGAGGATATTATGGATGGTCAAGGTATGATCACTATGAGCAAACCGCAAATATTATTATACCTTCAGGCACAGACTGGTGGCCTATAGATGGGGAATTCAACGGATCATACGACGGCGGTGGCTTTTCTATCTCAAACCTCGTATCAGAGAGCAATGGTTTGTTCATTTGGATTGGTCTAGGGGGAGAAGTTAGAAATGTTGCTTTGTTAAATGTAAATATCAATAATGTTGATGATTTTTATCAGGTCGGCGGCGTGGCAGGATATAACAACGGCATCATCCAAAACTGTTATGTCACCGGTAGCGTTAGTGGATTATCTATTGTAGGCGGAGTGGCTGGTTGGAGTGGCGGCACGGTAGAAAACTGTTACACCACTTGTAAAGTTAATGGACAATATGTAGGCGGTATTGTGGGATATATATCAAGTAAAAGTGTTGTGCAAAATTGTTACGCTACCGGTAATATTAGCAGTCACAATTATGACGGTGGCGGCTATAATGATGCCGGCGGTGTGGTTGGTACCGACGAGAGCTGTACAATAAAAAACTGTGTGGCGTTGAATAAAGAAATTAAGTTGACAACAAATGATCCCCATGTAAATATGATTGGGCGTGTTGTTGGATATTTAGGATATGGATCGGCAATATTGTACGCCCGTACATCCGGTATGATTTTAACGAAAAACAACGTTAATGTGACACTTGAACCATACTTTTGCGTTATTGACGAAAGACACGGCGCAAATGTATCACAGGCGGACTATAACGGCAACACAAGCGGTACATGGTGGAGAGTCACAGCAGGCTTCAGCCCCGACTATTGGGATATGGCCAACAACCGCCTGCCACGTTTGAAAACGACAGACGGGAAAGCATTTAGCCAGGCGCAAAACCCGACGGTAACGCCGTAGGCAATCAACAATTAACAATGAATAATTAATAATGAAAACCTCATTTTTGCCTCATTTGAAAAACGAAACCACCGCAGTAGAGACGCGGCATGCCACGTCTCTACAGACCTCATTACCTAATTCAAAAAATGAGGTAATGAGGTTAATGATGGTGGGAAATGCACCTGCTACTGCGATTGTTTTGTTGGAAAAATTAGGTGGGAATGAGGTATCAAATTCGAAAAAATTCGTGAAAATTAGTGAAATTCGTGGACAAAAAAATTCACCGAAAACATGTAAATAATTAACAATGAATAATAATCGCCTCGAAAGGGGCATAAAACAGAAAAGAAAATGAAAAAGTACATTTTATTTTTTACAGTAGCCGCGCTGATAGTAGCAGCGGCAGCCTTTACGTCCTGCAAAAAGGACGAAAAGCCCAAAACCGTAACCGTAGCCACACAAACAGGCACGATGACGGCGGGCGCAGCGGAAACGGTAACTTTTGCCGTTACCACCGAAAACATCGCCAACGGATCGTATGATGCTGCCATGGCTAACCTTCCCACTGGCGTAAACGTGCAGGGAAAAGTAACGATTACGGGTAACAGCGGCACATTAACGCTGACCGGTAGCGTCGCCACAGTTGCAGGAACGTACAACTCGCTCACGCTGACCATTGACCGAACGACCTCCAATGCGTTTTTGCTGACTATAGCGCCGGCGCAAACTTATACCATCAGCGCATTGCCCGTAACGCTGCTGTTTGGATCGCTGCAAACGCCCTATACACAACCGTCAGCGCAAACCGTTGTTGTTACCAACACCGGAACGGGAACAGTTACGCTCAACGCACTGCCAACGGTACCCAATTATACACTGGGGGCGCTCTCGGCTACCACCCTTGCGGCTGGCGCACAGGCTACCTTTACCGTACAACCAAATGCAGGTTTGGCAGCAGGTACATACAATCCAACCATCACCGTAACCGGTTCAGGAGGTGTAAACGCAACGGTAAGCGTAAGTTTTGAGGTTACTACAGCAGGATCGAATACTTACGCTATAAGCGCATCGCCAACAACGTTACCGTTTGGTTCGCTGCAATCGCCCTATACGCAACCGGCGGCACAAACCGTTACAATAACCAACACCGGAACGGAAACGGTTACGCTCAACACACTGCCAACAGTAGCCAATTACACCCTTGGCGCACTCTCGACCAACTCTATTGCGGCAGGTGCAACGGCAACCTTTACCGTACAACCGAATGCAGGTTTGGCGGAGGGGACGTATAACCGGGACATTATCATAACAGGAACGAACGGAACAAGCGCAACGGTGGCGGCAAACTTTACGGTAACAGCAAGCAACAGTGGCAATGGTACGCCAGGAAATCCCTTTAAGGTAGCCAATTATGACGATTTGCAAAAGGTAGGCACCGAAACGGACGGTTGGACAAACTCGGCGCACTATCAACAAACCGCCAATATCATTGTACCCGCCGGCACAAACTGGACGAAGGTTGGAGGGGGAAAGTATTATTTCACCGGATCGTATGACGGCGGCGGATTTTCTATTTCAAACCTCGCTATTGACCGCCCGACTGAAAACAGCGCCTTGTTCAGTTTGATTGGCGAAGGCGGAGTAGTTAAAAACGTTGCTTTGCTGAATGTAAACATCAAAGGTGATAGTAATGTCGGTGGCGTAGCAGTATTTAACTCGGGACGTATCCAAAATTGCTCTGTTAGCGGCAGCATTATCAGTAGCACCAGCAGCGGCTATGGTACCGGCGTCGGCAGCGTGGTGGCCAGTAACGATGGCACTGTGGAAAACTGTTACACTACCTGCAATCTGAGCGGCTACAGAAATGTCGGCGGCGTGGCAGGATCGAATAATGGAATGATACAAAACTGTTACGCTACTGGAAATGTAAGCGGAGATGAATATATAGGCGGCGTGGTAGGAACTAATCACGGCACAATGGCAATGTTTAATAACGGCACAGTGCAAAACTGCTTCGCTACAGGTAATGTTTCCGGCAAAAACTATGTCGGCGGCATTGCGGGCTCTAACACTATGGAAGATTTTTTCGGCCCGGGAGGTATTATAAAAAACTGTGTTGCGTTGAACAAAGAAGTTAAGGCAACAAATACCACCCTTAACATTGGGCGAGTCGTTGGTGGTTGGGGTACCGTTACAGGTTTGACCAACAATTACGCCCGCTCAGCCGGCATGATCATAACGGGAAGTAGCGGCGCTGTATCCGTCTCCCCAAGTGCAACCGGCTTCCACGGCGCCAATGTAACGCAGGCAAACTATGACGGCAGTACCAGCGGTACATGGTGGAGCAGCACAGCAGGCTTCAGCAGCGCCAACTGGGAATTCGCCAATAACCGCCTTCCTCATTTGAAACCGACAGGCGGGGGGAGTTTTAGCCAGGCGCAAAACCCGACGGTAACGCCGTAGGCAGTGAATAATGAATAATGAAAACCTCATTCTCACCTTATTTGGAAAACGAAACAACCGCAGGGAGTCAATGCATTAGCTACTGAGGTTGTTTTGTTGGAAAAATTATGTGGAAATGAGGTTGTCATCCACGAATAACACGGATTTTCACGAACTTTCTCACCGAAGGTAATTGGGTTTGCGTGGCAATTAGTGAAATTCGTGGCAAAAAAAAATGCACCGAATATAAATTTTCACCCTTTAGGGTGATTGACAGGTTTTTTTTAGTATGTAATTTTGCAGCGGATTAGTTTAACCAAAAAAAATGTAAACAACTAAAAAATAGTAATAACCGCTCCGGAAGGGGCACAAAACAAGTAATAAAATGAAACAGAACTGGTTTAAAGCAGCGACTTTATCAACCGCATTAACGATGGTTGGATTTGCAGGCGCAAACGCGCAGGAAGCAGGCGACAAGGCTGTGGGTGCAAATATTGTGGCGGGTATGGGAAATGGTTTTTCCCACACCGGGCTTGGTGCAAAGTTTCAGTACAATGTAATCAAACCCGTCAGAGGCGAAGGGTCTTTTACGTATTTTTTCGCAAAAGACGAGATCAGCGCATGGGATTTATCCGTAAATGCGCACATTTTACTTTCTTCGGAAAAGGTAAATGTGTATCCATTGGCAGGCATTAGCCTTTTGGGTTACAAAGACGCCGGCGGCAGAAAATATAAACTTGAGAGTGGCGCTGTGATTCAGTCAACCGATGGAAGTTACAGTCATTCCTATTTAGGTGTAAACCTTGGAGGCGGGCTTGACATTAAAATAACAGACCGCTTCTATCTGAATGGGGAACTCAAATACAGAATCGGATTTGATAAGGAAGAGACCTATACTTTTGTTTTCCTCGGCAACCGGACAAAAAATTATTATGATTTTTTCGGCAACAGGTTGATGATATCAGTAGGGGCGGCAATAAAATTCTAAATGAGTATAAATAATTAAAAATAAGTAATAACCGCTCCGGAAGGGGCAAAAAACAGTAAATATCATGAACAAGAAAAATTTGATTGCAATAGTAGCAAGCGTTGGATTGACGCTATTTTTTGCGTGTAACCAATCCTTGCCAGAAGATGTCTTTCCCTCGCCCAAGAAAAATGAAAAAACTGGGAAATGGGGATTTGTGTATGAAGGAAAGACGATCATCAAGTATAAATTTGATGATGCTGATGATTTTTCATCTGGTTTGGCGCGTGTCGGATTAGGTGAAAAATGGGGTTATATTGATAAGAAAGGAAAGGAAATTATTCCTTTAAAGTATGATTTTGCCAGTATTTTTTCTGACGATGTTGCAAAAGTAGGGTTAGATGGAAAATACGGCTTTATTGACAAAACAGGTAAAGAAATCATCCAATTGATTTATGAAGAAATCTACGATTTTAAAGAAGGTTTGGCAAAAGTTCTTTTGAACGGGAAATACGGGTTTATTGATAAAACGGGAGAAGAAATCATTCCATTGAAATATGACGATGTAGGCGACTTTACAAATGGATTGATAAAAGTTAAAGAAAGCGGGACATATAGTTATGTAGATAAAACTGGTAAAACGAATATTCCAAATAATGGAATTTTTGGAATTATCAATTTTAGCAATAAAAACGTGAGATTTAAGGCCATTTCTGAAACATCATTTCACTCAGTTGCATTGACAGACGGACAAAATACTTATGAAGCCTGGTTGATGGATATGCTTGCCATATTTTCACTTACCAAAGGTACTGAACTAGCGCTTTCTTTTAACGTCCCTACAGACTTCAGTCCGACTAAAATAAGGTTTAAAACTACATATGATAGAAAATCCGAGGTGTATTTTAATATCATGACTTCTGAATGGGAAAACAAAGAATAAACTGCTTCGTTAGGAGCGTGCCTCATCCACAAAAAAACAACCTCAGTAGCATGAACGAATATCAATATAAACCGACCTCATTCCCTTCAGCCTTCCCTTGTGGGAGGGCTGGGGCGGGGAATAGTGATGTAATCAGAAATGAGGTACTCCAACCGAATTTTCACGGACGATATTGCGTACCTTCCGGAACGCTTGCGGTTACGAGGGAGCATCTGTTTCTACCCACATTTCATCCCTGACGGGATGCAGGGTGAGAGGTATTCGGAATCCCGGATGCATTTTTACTCGTTTGGGGGATTGAAAAGTGAATGTAGAGGGTATAATTTTACGGGAAATTTTAATCAAATAATAATAACCGCTCCGGAAGGGACACAAAAAAAGTAAATATCATGCTAAAAAAAGTATCATTAATTATTATGGCAGACAACAGCAAAGCATTAAAGACGTATAACAGCGGGCAAGCGCTTGGGTCGGTTGGAACTGTATTTGCTTGTGTTGGCGGCGTATTTGTTGGATGGGACTTGGGAACACGCCTTGGTGGAGGCAAAGGCAACGGGTCGCTTTTAGCGACTGGTGCAATTGGTATTGGTGTCGGATTGGGTTTTGCATTAATCGGTGACGCGAAAGTAAAAAAATCGGTGACACTGTACAATTCAAAATTAAATACCAATTCGGTTTCCTATCAGGTAAACTTTGGTTTCACGCAAACAGGTGTTGGTTTTAGTATGCGTTTTTAAAAAATCAAAAAAAATTATTAATCGCTCCGAAAGGAGCAAAAAAAATTAAGTATCATGAATTTAGAAAAATTATTAATAAAAAAAGTAGCATCAAGTATGGTAATTTCAGTCGCGACGTGCTTCACATTCATGTCGTCGCTTTATGCACAAACCACAGGAATGGAACTTTTAGAAAAATACAGCGCCTGCATGCCAGTGAAGCCTGAAGATAATAAAATTGGATTTGCTATTGACAGCATATCCAAAGAAGAGGGAAACAGTTTTTTCGTTCAATGGAGTTGTACTTCGGAGCTTATCATGAAAAACCCACTAGCACAAGAATTAGTTGCAGTGTCTCTAAATTTTATTGACCCGGATGATACCGACAATAAGAAAAACGGTATTGCATCACAATTTAGAGGAAATATAGGTGATCTTGACAAAATGGTTGTAACCTTGAACAAACCTGCAAAATTCCTTATTATCTATTTTGAAGGAATCGATTCATCCATACCAAACAGTGAAGTTCTTCGCACATCGCCATTGTTTTTTATTGTCGAATTGGGAGATAATCCAAAACTGTTGGATAAGTCGCCACGATATGCAGGTGATTTGTATAATGATGTGCTAAAGACTACCAAGTTCGGGCAAGCTAAACGCTACGGTATTGAAAACGTTGTCTTGAAAAAGAGGCACTTTCTAATGAATAAAACGACAATGGATGAAACCACTTATATTGCCGATTATGGATGTAAAGAGTCCTCAGAATGTAAGATGAGCCATCCTGGAGGATTATCGACCACCTTATTTTCCATGTATAAGGAAGGTTTCGTTTATATGATCGTTGAAGTTTTCGACAGACGTAACAGGTCTCAATTAAAGCAATATACCAAAACCGATATATCTCAAGCGGGGGAGAATATGAGAGATGTAAATTTTCTTGACTTAACTGATGAGATAAAGGAAAAATTTCAAATCGAAGAAAAAGGCATTGAACAGTTTTTAGGAAAGGAGTGTACAAAGTATGAGATGAATATCCCTAATCAAGGTCAGGACAATAAGCTTACAGTATTGGTTTGGCAGGGATTGATACTCAAAATGACCGATGGTTCTACAGTTAGAGAAGTTACCGAGATACAGGAAAATGCTGTTATTGCAAGTGAAAAGTTTCAATTGCCCGAAGGCGTCTATTTCGAGGAACAGATTTTAAAAAACAAATAAATGTATAAACCGCTCCGTTAGGGGAATAAAATTTTAAGAAAATGAAATATTCAACAATTAGAAAAACAGAAAATCTTAAACCTTTTTATGTTATGAATAAAAGTTTACTGTCGGCGGTGTGTTTTATCGCCCTTTCCTGTGCATGTTTTGCACAGGATGTTATTGCCACGAAGGATTCGACAAACATTGAACCCAAGCTGAAAGAGATGAACGAGGATAGCGTTAAAGTCAATGCAATTCCTTTTGAATCAATAATTATGCAAAAAAGAGCAGCGCAGAATGCAGGTTCAGTATCAAGCGTAGCTAAAACCTCTTTTGGTCCAGGAGGAGAAATACAAATTTCGACGGCGGCCGAATTGGCCGCCATTAACTATTCTTCGACCTCTAAAAGAAGCTATATGTTGATGAACGATCTTACTGTAGAAAACTGGACGCCAATTGGATCGCAGATACGTCCATTTCTTGGAACCTTTGATGGCAACGGGTATACAATAACTATCATGAGTTTCAGAATACAAGCGCCCTTGTCGTATAATGACTACACTACCGTAAGTATTGGTTTGTTTGGCGTTACGGGAGAAGGATCGATTATTGAAAATCTGCGGGTTGCAGGTAATCTTACGTATGACGCAGAAGCTTTGACACTTTATATGGGAGCCATTGCAGGTGAAAACGGAGGCGTTATCCGGCGTTGTATTTCAACGGCTAACATCGATGCTCGCGGAGGACGCTATAAGACCGGAAAAGCATTCGGACAGATACTTGCCTCCGGAATCGCTACCGGTGGCGGTGGCACAGCCTATCAAAACGAAGTATGCGGAGGAGGTATCACTGGTTTGAATAAAAAAATCATAAAAAATTGTTATACTACGGGTCAAATAACTGTCAGTGGCGAAGGCTTTAAAAATGCAGGCGGCATTGTAGGGAAAAACGGATTTGGCGATCTGAACCGTGGAACGATATCAAAATGCTATGCGACAGGAAATATTCTGGCAAAGGAAGATGTAGCTGCAAGAATAGCATGTGGAATTGCCGCAGCGTGTATTCCGGGAGAAATTATCAATTGCGTGGCGTTAAACGAAAGAGTAGAAGCAATAGGAAAAAGCAAAGGAGCAGCAGTGGGTAGTTTAGGATTATATCTTGCTAATAATGTTCGCGGCATCACAGCCACAGTCTACAATCCTCAATACAACAGAATCAATGCTTTTTATCGCAGCGATATGCTTATGTATATGGAAAAAGATGAAAAAAATAATAGCGAAAATACAGATAGAAAAAACCACTATGGAAAAGAAATCGCATACTACATTATGCAATCTCAAACCTGGTGGACAGACGAAAAATCGGGCGTAGTTTTTTCGTTTGGTTCAAATCAATATGCACCCTGGATATGGAACGACGATCTGAAACGCCCTGTTCTGTTCTGGGAAACACCCGAAGGCAGAGAATCATTAGATTCATTGCGTACGTTTCAGCTTTTCAAAGGCACTTTTACTTCGATGGATGGAAAAACAAAAATAATGTTTGAAGGAGACCAATTCCGTATTCTTGCGCCGTTGAAGAAAGGTAAGGGAAACTCCGAACATGAAGGTACTTTTTCACATGATGAAGAAAAAATCATTTTAACTGTCAAAAAACTAAATGGAACCGAAATCCGTATTTTCGCAGAAGAGCTGTACTTTAAATTGTCGCAAGACATTTTTGTTTTATCACCAAAATACAGGTCTAAATTACCTCCAACCATCAATGGACAATATAGTAAAAAGTAAATATCATGAATAAAAAAATTTTAATTTCAATTGCAGCATGTGCCTGTTTTACAAGCGACGCCGGTAGAACCGAAGGACAACCTGATCGGGCTGTCAATTACATCAGTAAAAAAATCAGGGAACGATTACATCATCCGATGGGATAGTTCCAATGCGATGATCAGTAACGTAATCCAAAATCAAACTCAGGTATTTTCGCTTATTTATTATATCGATCCGGAAAAATATGAAAATCACTACCAGCCTTTTACCATTGGTGAAGATGGGTGGTTAACACTGATTTCCGACCCGGGAGATGAAATTTCGAGACAAGTTTCCCGCATAAAATTAGAACCATCTTCGAAAGTGATGTACGTTTATTTCAAAGGAGTGAAAGAGCCAGCTCCGGCGGCGTTGCGCACTGCACCTCTCTTTTTTACCATCGTTCTCGGCGATGAACCCTTTGTGCTTGAACAGACGCCCCGCTATGCAGGAACAATGTTCGACGAAGCCTTGAAATAATAATTGAGTATCGTGTAAATTAAATTGCAGTACATGGTGGAGCAGCGCGGCAGGCTTCAGCAGCGCCAACTGGGATTTTGCCAATAACCGCCTTCCTCATTTGAAACCGACAGGCGGGGGGAGTTTTAGCCAGGCGCAAAACCCTATGGTAACGCCGTAGACAGTGAATAATGAATAATGATCATAGGGAAGACAGTAACAGTCGTTGGACTTTAGACTGATTCATCTATACAAAATACTCGCCGCAAAATATCCAGTATCCTCAAAAAAACTTTTGTTGGACAGTTGGCTGTCATGTTTTTTTATATTTTTGTAATTTCAAAAATGAAAAATTTTGAAACGTAATGAAATATTTTATTTTGTGGTTTGTTTTATGCCTCGCCATGCCCGTAAAAGCCTACCGGATAGAAATATCCAATCAGGTTGTTGCCAATACCTCTGTTTTTCTTGCAGCCTGTTACGGCGATCAGGTGTCGGTGATTGATTCGGTTGCGGCAGATGCCCATGGCAAAGCTGTTTTCATGCGCAATTATGACTTGTGCGCCGGGATGTACACAATAATAGCGCCCGGAAAACTTGTATACGATCTATTGCTCGACGCAGGACAACAACTGCGAGTGGAATGGTCATCAACCGGTAATGTCCGTATCGAAGGCGACGAGCAGGCGGCTGCATGGGCGGTTTACCAAAATTTTGCAGAAACTCACCCCGGCAAAAAACCACTTGAAGAACGTCAAAAACAAATCATTACACAATTTCCCGGTACGTTTCTGGCGGCTTATCTTAAGGCGTTGCAACCTGTTGAACCGCCAAACACAGAAGTAACCGGAAATGCTGACCATCTGTTGCAGACCTACCAATATCGCCGGCGCTATTTTTTCAACAATATGCCGCTTTCGGATGTTCGTTTGTTGCACACACCGCTGTATCACGAAACGATAAAGTATTATCTTACCCAATTCGTTACCCAGCAAACCGATACATTGATACATATTGCCTACCGTATGTTGGAACAGGCTTCGGGCCATTACGAAACGTTCTTTTATGTATCCGATTTTCTGATTGATTTCAGCCTGCGCTATCCAATACCAAACATCAGCAGGCTCCACAATTTCTTGATCCGCAACCGCGATATGCTGGGTTCAAAAGGCCACGCTATGCTACCTGCCAGAACAAACGCAAATTATTTCAAAATTCCAGACGAAAAATCGTTGCAAAAAAGATTAGAAGTCATGACGGTAACCGGAATCGACGGAAATGTATTTGATCTTCAAACAGTACGTAACAGGTACCGCATGTTTTTTTTCTGGCAAAACGATTATCCCCGCTGTATTGCCGATGTTTCGCGTTGGCAGGCGGTGCTTAACAGGTTCCCGGACAAATCATGTTCCGGTATTGCCGTCAATGTAAAGTATGATGTGCAACAGCCTGAAAACAGAATTCTGGCTTATGAGCCGTTGTGCACCAATGTTTCAACAGTCAACACACCCTGGTGTAAAACTATTTTTTTCGCCCTCCTGTATTCTAAAATCGTAGTAACTGATATTGATGGAAATATCATTGGGATTTTTGCATCTTCGGCCTCATTGACTAATTTTTTGAAGATAGTACAATAAAATGCTGATCACAATGACGATACCATTTGTTTATCCCTATCATACAGTAATTTTGGCCAATGGAACATTTCCCGGTCATCCAGTTTCATTATCGTTTCTGTATGAAGCCTTACGAATCATTAGTTGTGACGGGGCTACAGAATATTTACTCGAATACGGTCTCGAACCCGATTTTATTGCAGGCGATCTGGACAGCCTGTCACCAACGTTGCAGCAACGATTCAACCATTGCCTGCATCATGATTCCGACCAGAATACCAATGATTTGACCAAAGCCGTCAATTTCTGCATACAAAGGCAATGGAATGAAATCACGATATTGGGCGCCACCGGAAAACGCGAAGACCACAGCATTGGGAACATAGCGCTACTGGCCGATTATGCGGCGAACGCTAAAGTGCAATTAATCACAGATTATGGCGTGTTCATGCCTTTGTTGAAATCAGAGCGTTTCGAAAGTTTTGCCGGTCAACAGGTTTCGATATTCAGTCTTACCCCTGATACGGTTTTTACTTTTCGTGGGTTGAAATACCCGCTCATGAAGGAAAATATTTCGTTGTGGTGGCAAGGGACATTGAACGAAGCGACTGGCGCAGAATTTTATATTGATATGGATAAGGGGAAAGCATTGGTATTTCGTCAGCATCAGCAAATTCAGTCGGGGTGACAAGACTCGAACTTGCGGCCTCTACGTCCCGAACGTAGCGCGCTACCAACTGCGCCACACCCCGAGTGAAATTGCCGGCAAAAGTACATGTTTTTTTGATTTGTAACAACGTTTTGAATAAAAAAACGTATGATATAATAAAACTTAATAGTTATACGTTTCTATGATGTTCTTTTTCGGATAATATGCCAAAAAAACTTTTTTTATTTTTCTGGTTAGTTTTTCTGACCGTACATGCTTTCTCGCAGAAAGCAAAGTTGTTTGATGATGATATTGATAGATATCCGGAGGTTGTTGCCGAAATGTTTTCGGCAAACGTTTCAAACGACGACAAGGCTTTGAACTCACAATTTGCCGGCGAATGGAACAGCGGCGCTTTCTCTGGCAATGAAAAAATCGCAATCATCCGTATTTCAAATGTTTTTCTTGAAAAGAAAGCGCGTAACATTCATTACTGGATGTTTTGGCGATGCCTGCTGTCGTTCAAAAAGGCTGAAAATTATGGAAAAGGTTATGACGCATGGATGAAAGCATTGGATGCAACCTGTCAGGACAGACGGACAACACCTACCTCGCTGCAAACATTGATGACCGCTACACTCGATTTGTTGAACAAACGTCTGATTTATTCATCAGCGGGAAACAACTGGAAATGTTCCAATGACGATTATCGTTTCGATTTCACAAACGACCGTTTATCGGTAATCGTCGGCAGTTGCGACCTTTATTGCAATTCGAAGGGCGACAGCATCATGATCGGACAGACTGCAGGCCGTTTTTCTTTGAACGACCAGCAGTGGAACGGCAAAGGTGGAATAGTAACCTGGGAACGCGCCGGATATGCTTCAGACGCTGTTTCGGCAAGATTGGGCGATTACTCTATCAATATGAAACAATCGCAATATGAGGCTGATTCGGTTTGGCTGACGCATTCCACCTATTTTTCAACGCCGGTGTTGGGAAAACTGATTGATAAAGTGCGAAACAACTCGAATCCGGAAATGGCTCAATATCCTGAATTTATTACTTACAACAAAAAATTTCTTTTTAACAATCTTTATCCTGATATTACCTACGAAGGCGGTTTTTCGATACAGGGCGCCCGGATCATTGGCGCCGGTAGCGACGAGGAAAAAGCAACAATCCGGATACAGAAGGGCGACAGTCTGCTGATGAATATCAAATCGAAAAGTTTTGTGTTCAGAAAAGACCGCATTAATGCAAGCCCTGTTTCACTAAATATACATTTAGACGGGGATTCCATTTTCCACAACAACTTGTCATTTGCATACGTTGTTGATGCCGGTATCGTAAATTTCACCCGTTCGAGCGCTGCTTCGTCGAAAGCGCCTTACAGTAACTCGTACCACAAGGTGAACATGGACTTCGAACAATTGATCTGGCGAACGAACGAGCCATTGATGAGTCTATCTATGACCATAGGTTCAGCTGGCGGACGGGCGCAATTCCGTTCGCAAAACTATTTTGACCGGGGTTATTTCGAAAATCTGCAATATTTTGACGCCGTACATCCACTAATATCGATCAGAAACTGTGTTGCTAACTGGGGTAAGGAAAACTTCCCTTCCGAGGCTTATGCACGTCAAATTGGAAGATCGGCGCCAGATGCGCGCGTACAGTTGATAGAAATTGCCAAACAGGGTTTCATACTTTTCGATAGCGACAGAGACGAGGCCACGGTACTGCCTCATTTGTACGAGTTTCTGGCGGCGGCGGCAAAGAAAACGGATTACGACGTGATTGATCTTCGTTCATTAGTGAATGCACCCACCAAAAATGCCACATTTGATGTGCGAAATCGGGATTTGAACATCAATGGGATCAACAGTTTTACGGTCAGCAATTCGCAACGGGTCAACATCACTCCGAAAAACCAGCAGGTGGTGATGAAAAAAAACCGTGCGATGAATATCAACGGACGTATTGAAGTCGGTCAAACTGAATTGTATGGTGATTCGCTGTATTTTGACTATGATGCTTTCAAGTTCAACCTTTACCGGGTAGACTCCCTGTATTTTTATGTTCCTGTGAATGAAAGAGATATGGTGGGACGACCAAGAGAACAGCGACTGAAATCGGCAATTGAAAAGATTTCAGGCACCATTCTAATCGACATGCCTGACAATAAATCGGGAAGAGTAAACATAAAGGAATATCCCATCCTCATCAGCGACAGCGCATCATACGTATTCTATGGTTCACCCAATATTGCCGATGGAGCCTACGACGCCGAAAGATTTTATTTCGAACTTGATCCTTTTGTAATTGACAGTATCGACAGTTTTTCGAAAGAGTCGCTTGCATTAAACGGTAAATTTGTTTCCGCCGACATTTTCAACGACATGCGGCACACTTTGCGAGTGATGCCCGATTACTCCTTCGGGTTTACATACAACAGTACCGATTCAGCCCTCAGCGCCTACGGGAGTGGAAAACTTTATGCTCAGATGCGCCTGAGCAATCAGGGACTTATCGCCAGCGGACAACTCGACTATCTTACAGCATCCATTCATACGGATGATATCAAGTTGTATCCCGATTCGATGAATATTCCTTCTGCCAAAGAATTGATCATTCGAAAGCAAACTGACGGCACGGAATATCCTGACGTAAACTCAAGAGGAAACCGTATTCACTGGGAACCAAAAAACGATAAAATGTTCATTAAAAAAGGAGATAAAAATTTTACTATTTACAACCCCGATACACAACTTGACGGATCGCTACTACTCACTTCAACAGGCTTGTCGGGAAAAGGGCGCATGGATTTGGGCGCGGCAGACATCCGGTCGGACAACATCACTCTCAAAGCCAATACGTTCAGATCGGATACTTCTGTTTTTCGAATAAGAACAGTGAAAGGTGGACCGGTACAGTTAGCGACGGTTGACTCGCTCCGTTCAGAAATAGATTTCAATACCAACACAGGATATTTCTTTCCCGGAGAAAATAAGGATTATTCACTGATACATTTTCCATCCAACAGGTTTGCCGCTCATGTAGAGGGGATGGTCTGGAAACTGGACAGCGCCAAAGTACACATCGGGCCGGTAGACACGATGATGCGCCCGAAAAAAAAACCCGTCGATTTCAAATACCAATATCCCGGCGAAGGCAAGGGGGCACGTTATTATTCTACTGCCAGAAATGCCGATTCGCTAAGTTTTGTTGCGTCGAAAGCAACATTCGATCTCGTTCTGGGCAATCTAAAAGCCGAAGGCGTCAATCTGGTGAAAACAGCCGATGCCATCGTATATCCGGGCGACGGCCGTTTGACGCTAACTCCGGAAGGTATGCTGGATCAAATTCGCAACGCGCGGATATTATTCAACGACAGCCTCAAGCAACATTTGATCTATGGAGCCGACATTAGAATTCGCGGACGAAATCAATACAGCGGATTCGGCAAATACGACTATGTTGATGAAGCAGAGAGAGTATTTGTAGTAGATATTCCCAAAATAGAAACGGACAGATCAGGTAAAACGACAGCCACCGGCGTTATTCCTCCTGAAAGCGAGTTCATGCTTAGCCCATTTTTCCGTTACCGTGGCAATATGACGCTTTTGTCCGGTGATCCGTTCCCTGTATTCGATGGCGCCGCGCAGATTGTGGAAGAATGTGGAATAATTCGCCCCGACTGGGTTAAGTTCAAATCGTCCATTAATCCGTCAAACGTCAGGATTGAAGTGGATGACGCTCCGGTAAACATTAGCAACAGCAAGATATACAACGGATTATTCCTTACAAACGATTCCAGTCACATTTATCCCGCGTTTTTTTCCCAGCGGAAAACCTATTCGGACAACCAGCTGATCCGGGCGTCAGGAGTACTGAAGTATGACAGGGATTCGATGATCTATTTTTTAGCGCCTGACAGTAAATTGAAAAACCGCGATACCACAGGTAATCTTTTAGCCTATAATCGCGACAAATGTCTGCTCAGCGGCGAGGGCAGGCTGACGCTTGGAATCAACCTCGGCAGAATTAAGACAGACGTTCTGGGACGCATCACACACAACCTGATCAGCCGCGAAACCACATTAGATGTGATGATGTCGCTCGATTTCTTTTTCGATAATGGTCTGGCAGCGTTGATGGCCGGCAGAATAGACAGTTTCCCGACGCTCACCGGCGTGAACATGCAGCGACCGACCTTTATCAGGGGAATGAATGAATGGCTGGGCGTTAGAAAATCCGAGACATATCGAAGGGAAGCATTGATGGGAAAAGTGCGGAATTTCCCTGAAGAGTTAAACAAAACATTGGTGCTGACGCAACTGCGATTGTACTGGAGCCAAAGCACCCGTTCCTACCGTTCGACTGGAAAAATAGGTGTAGGCAATCTTTTTGGCCATCAGGTCAATCGTTTAGTCGATGGTATAGTAGAGATCAGAAAACTTCGCGGAGGCGACGAAATGGATATTTACCTGAAATTAGACGATCGCAACTGGTTTTATTTTAGTTACACACGCGAAATGATGCAGGTAATTTCGTCCTATCAATCGTTTAATGACCGCTTAATGAGATTACCCGAAAAGCAACGCATATTGGACGACAAGCAGCGTCCAGGATTCAGGTACATGATTGCTACGGGCGACAAATTAAACCAGTTCCTGCGACAGTACCAGCAGACAGAAACGCCAACCGACCAGTTGCCGCCGCCGCCAACCATAATACAGGATGCAGGCAGACCGGTTACAATACCAACGCCCGTCACACCGCCTGTGAGGAATGAGGAGGAGGATGTTCCTATTATAGAGGTGGAATAGGATTTATTGTTAGACTAATAATGATTAGTTTTCTCACACCAAAAACGAGAAATCCCCCGCTGAATCTATTTCCTGCGGTTCGATACCCTTTTTGAAAATACGCGCCGGTTTCTTCCCTATCAGGCGAAGTTGCTGATTTTCGAGCCAAAACATGGTGCCTTCTCTTAATCCTACTACATACACATCGGGATTGATCTCGATGAACTCGCAGATACGGTCTTCGCGTGTTTCGCCGCCGTGTCCTTCGGGGTGGGCGTCCAAATAATGCGGATTGATCTGAAACGGAACTAAATGGAGCGTATCGAAACTTGCCGGCTGTATGATCGGCATGTCGTTGGTGGTACGCAGGGTGGGGCATGCCACGTTGCTGCCGGCGCTCCATCCCACAAAAGGCATTCCTGCCAGTACCTTATTACGGATGACCTCTATCAGTTGGTTCTGGTGGAGCATCTGTACCAACTTCCATGTATTCCCGCCGCCAATCACAATGGCTTCGGCTTCTTCCACTGCTTTTACGGGATCGTCAAAACGATGGATACCCGTCACATGGTGTCCGATTTCCGAAAACCGTTCCTCTACTTTCTTTTCGTAAGCATCATACGAAAACATAATACCTGCATACGGCACAAACAGCGCATTTACAGGTTTTTCACCTAAAAAATCCCTAATCTGATATTTTGGATAATCAAGGTACGCCTCGCCAACATTGGTTGAATTACTGATCAATAATAATTTCATTTTTTATTTTTTTAGACACTAATTATACTAATTTAACACGAATTTAAACTATATACTTCAAACTTCCGGTATACACTCTCCATTTTCGAATCACCTCCGCCATATCCTGTGGCAAATCCGATTCGAAATACATTCGTTTTCCCGATACGGGGTGAACGAATTCCAGCGAACGCGCATGAAGCGCCTGACGTGGAAGTATTTCAAAACAATTGTTCACAAACTGCTTGTATTTGGTGAAGGTCGTTCCGCGCAGTATCTGATCGCCGCCATAACGACTGTCGTTGAAAAGCGGATGCCCAATGTGCCTGAAATGCACTCTGATCTGGTGCGTGCGTCCGGTCTCGAGTTGACATTCAACAAGGGCAACATATCCCAGACGTTCTACAACCTGATAATGCGTTACGGCATGTTTCCCATCCGAGCCATCCTCAAAAACCCACATCTGCTGCCGGTCTTTCGGGTTGCGGCCAATATTTCCAGTAATGGTGCCTGCATCTTCGATCGGGTTGCCCCACACTAATGCCAGATATTTTCGTTCAATGCTGTGTTCGTAGAATTGCCGCGCCAGATGGTTGAGTGCATGTTCGGTTTTGGCTACCACGAGTATGCCCGATGTATCCTTGTCAATACGGTGCACTAATCCGGGACGCATTTCGCCGCTTTGAAACAGCGGAAGGTCAAGAAAATAGTAAGTAAGCGCGTTGACTAAAGTACCGGTATAGTTGCCATGTCCCGGATGAACCACCATCCCTGCTTCCTTGTCTATAACAATCAAATCATCATCTTCATAAACAATTTGAAATGGAATATCTTCAGGTATGATGGTTAGCTCATATTTGGGATGCGACAAAACCACCGAAATATCATCCAATGGTTTTACCTTGTAATTCGACTTTACCGCCAGCCGGTTCACTAAAATACAACCTGCCCCGGCGGCAGCCTGAACTTTAGAACGCGATATGCCTTCAATCCTGTGAGTCAAAAACTTATCAATGCGTAAAGGAGTTTGCCCCCTGTCTACTATCCAGTGATGGTGTTCGTACAAACCGGTATTTTCATCCTGCAAATCAGCATCGGATAAGGTTTCCTGAAATTCTGCGGTTTCATTTTGATTCATCTGGCAAAAATATAAAATAAAATGATAACTTTGCAGCAAATTTAAATGAAGATAATGAAGATCATGGAAAATAAGCGGTTAAAATTGCCCATAGGGATACAAACCTTCGAAACCATCCGAACCGGTGGTTTTGTATATGTTGATAAAACAAAATATCTCGTTGATATGATAGATAGCGGTAATCTTCATTTTTTTGCCCGTCCTCGCAGATTCGGGAAATCGGTTACTGTATCTACTTTATACGCTTTATTTTCAGGTAAAAAAAATCTTTTCAAGGGATTATACGCCGAAGAATTTTTGAACAGACCGGATTTTGAACCAAGTCCGGTTATTTGGTTGAATTTAAGTAAAGTGACAACAAGTTGTGGACTTGATTCTTTGAAAGAATCACTTAAAGATGTAACCATTGAAGTTGCTGAAGAGTTAGGTGTTGATGTACCGAAAGATTTGCCGGCAAGCGATATTTTCAGAAGAATAATTATCAGCGCTGCAAACAAATACAAACAAAAGGTTGTCCTTTTGATTGATGAATACGACGCGCCGTATACCGATTTTTTCAACGACCCCGGTATGGCGATAAAGGTACGCGATCTGTTGAGAGATTATTATGTGCAAATAAAATCCAACGAAAAGCATATTCGTTTTGTGTTCATCACCGGGATTTCAAAATTTGCTAAAATTGGCGTTTTTTCCACATTGAATATTACAAGCGATTTATCAATGAATCCGAAATATGCGGAAATGTGCGGATATACAGAAGACGAAATACTACAATATTTTCCTGATTATATGGAAGATACCGCAAAAGATATGGGCATTACGCCAAATGAATTATTAGAAAAAATGCGGTATTATTACAACGGTTTTTCATTCGACCGCGAAGCAAAAGCAAGGCTTTACAACCCGTTCTCTACTTTAGAGTTTTTCCGGGAAAAGGAATTTTTTAATTTCTGGATGGATACAGGCAGGTCGAAAGTGATTGCCGATTACATGAAAAACCACAATTTAACCGTCGAGCAATTTCGTATGTATCCCATTTCAAGAGATTTTGCCAAAAGCCCTGGCGATGTGGATACCGCTACTCCCGAAGCATTCCTGTATCAATGCGGATATCTGACTTTACGTAAGGGAACAACCGATAATCTTTCTTTAGATTACCCCAATACAGAAGTCTTAAATTCAATGTCGGCATTAGTGGTGCAAAATATCTTTGCCGAAAAAGCGAATGTAATCAATAGCGAGATGCTTGCCGCATTATTTTATAATGATATTGACAAGATAGTAGAAGTGTTTAACCGTTTGCTGTCAGGTATTCCCTACGATGATTATGAAAGTGCGGCAAAACAAAGTATTTACTTCAACCGTTATCAATTTTCGGTTCAGGAATGGCTTTACCGTTCAACGATTCTTGCTTTTCTTCGTGGCTGCGGTATTGCTACAGTCGCTGAAATGCACACCAACCTTGGACGAGCCGATCTGGTGATTTCCCACAAAGGCAAAACCTGGATTATAGAAATCAAAGTAGCGTACAAAGGCGAAAATCCGGAGAAAAAAGCTGGAGAAGCAATGCAGCAAATCATTGACAAAAATTATGCAAAGCAATTTCCCGGCGCTGTTGGTATCGCTATGGCCATTGACGACACACTGAGGCAGATAACAGAAGTGAAGACCGTAAGACCGTAAGATCGTAAGACCGTAAGATTTATGTATTTAATAATAAATTTAAACAGATGAAAAAGATTGGATTTTATATGATGGCAGCCGCAATAGTTTT
>Ga0209737_10001032_pt1 | contig 20873 bp, 20 predicted proteins | sample TergutCu122P3_FD_187284 | JGI IMG/M metagenome (GOLD analysis project Ga0209737, IMG submission 187284) | Cubitermes ugandensis P3 segment gut microbial communities from Kakamega Forest, Kenya - Cu122 P3 (SPAdes) (version 2) | ecosystem: Host-associated > Arthropoda: Insects > Digestive system...
CTTTGTTTTTCGTTTAATAGTGGGAGTACTTTTTCTATTCGATGTTTTGTTGCGCTATCCACGGTACTTCAACTATGAATAGTACAACACACTATTAAACATTACAAGTTATTTTCTTACAATTCCTTAGCCCACATTGAACTTTAAAAGAATAGACCACACTTAGTCTTGTTATGACATACTAAAAATAATGTGCAAAACTGAACTATTGTTTTTCACTTTACATTTTATTAATGCAGTTTCTTGTTTTCTTGGCGTTTAAACTTCTTGCTTTCAGCAGCTGTTTTGATTTTTTGCAGCGAAGACTAAATATGTTTGTTGAACAAATTTTTCTGTAGTGAATAACTATGACATATTGTCCAGAATGCGGCGGAGAAATGCAGTATATGGCTGTAACTAAACTTTATGTTTGTAAAAGCTGTGGCTTATCAGTTACTGGACAGGAACTTGAAGAAATACGAGATCGAAACAGGCCAAGCGATGAAACTGAAGATGAAATAAAAGAAAACCGCCGCAAAGAATACCTCAAATGGTACTTAAGTAAAAAATAAAAACATGCTAACATAGCATGATATACGGTTCCATAGCGAACACTATAGTTATGTATACTCTGGCTATCTTATAACTGGAATACTATTTTAGCCTGTTTAAGTTATAGACTATCACTTGGAATGTTGCCAAAAGATTATTACCTTCTGCTGAACCAGTTATTTGATATAGTGAAATTTATGCCTCTTACATTTATCATTGGAACAGCGGGTTCGGGAAAAAGTTTTTTCACAGCAGCTTTTAGTGAATGGTTAAAAATGTCAAAACAAGATGTTGCAGTGGTTAACCTTGACCCTGGAGCATTAAAACTACCTTACTCCCCTGATGTTGATGTGCGTAATTATGTTGATGTCGGCGATTTAATGGAAAAATATGGTTTAGGGCCAAATGGCGCGTTGATTATGGCTGCTGATTTGATAGCTGATCAAGTTGAAAATTTGACACGAGATATTGAATTGGTAAATGCTGATTTTGTACTTGTAGATACACCTGGTCAAATGGAGTTGTTTGCTTTTCGGGCTAGTGGTCCCTACATTGTAAATGAGCTTACCCGTGAGCCTAAAACGTTAATCTATATGTTTGACGCAGTTTTTTCTATTAATCCTTTAAATTATGTTTCAAACATGTTTTTATCTGCCGCTGTTTACAATCGTTTCTTGCAGTCTCAATTACATGTACTGTCAAAATGCGATTTAGTGCCAAAAAAAGATGCTAAAGCCATAACTGACTGGTCAGCTAACCCCATAGTGCTTGAAGATGCTATTGAGGCAAAACTTGAAGGAACAAAACGTGTTTTTAGCCGTAACATGATGAAAGTCATAAACCAGTTAGGTATGAAATTCCCACTCATGCCGGTCTCTTCAAAAACAAATGAGGGTATGACTAACGTTAACACAGTGCTTGAACGCATATTTATGAGCGGCGAAAAATACACAACATAACCATTATTTTTTAATTGACAATTAAAAAGACCGAGCAGCTGTAAACGCTCCTGTTTTGACCTTTAACGATGTTTTACTACTGGCAATAATGATTGCGTCTTTAATTATGAATTCAAGTTTTTATAATTATTGAAAAATTACGATATAAACAGCTTAGACTACAACACTTTTTCAGACTGCTGTTTCACAGAGGAACATAATTTTGTTTACTCAACCTTAATGTGTACCACTTCGAAAACTGAAATTTTTTAAGCCTCTTTTTGCTATACTTATGTTTGAACTTACTACTTTTTGTCTAATATGTTGAAGTGCTTAACTTTTTATAAAGTTTCTAGTAATACGTATAACTATTTCAAACTGGTCGTTTTATGAAAAAATATTTTACATATTTGTCATTATTTTTTTAAAAAAATGTTTGCTGTACAATACTGCTGTTTGTTTTACTGTTTATTCATGCTTGAGTGAATATTTTTTAACTGAGAACTTCAGAAAGGCTTTTAAGAAAAACATCTGATAAATTACCATAATATAAGTAAGAGAAAGTGTTTCCAATGAAAATGAATGGAAAATATCTGTTTACATCTGAATCTGTTGGAGAAGGTCATCCAGATAAAGTTGCTGACCAAATTTCTGATAGCGTTTTAGACGCAATACTTACCCAGGATCCTAAGGCAAGAGTTGACTGTGAGACACTTGTCATGCAAGGAACTGTACTAATTACAGGTCAAATTACTACCAGTGCATCTGTTAATATACCATCGATTGTTCGCCAAACTTTAAAAGAAATCGGGTTTGATAATGCTAAAGACGGACTTGATGGGGAAACTTGTGGTATTCTTGTTTCGTTAACTGAGCAATCACCCGATATTGCTATGGGTATTGATGAATCAGTTGATCATGAACAAGGTGCAGGTGACCAAGGTATGGTCTTTGGCTATGCTTCAAATGAAACAAAAGAGCTTATGCCTCTGCCAATTTTGTTATCCCATAAAATTGTTAAACGTTTAGCTGAAGTGCGTAAAAACGGTGAAATGCCCTATTTACGTCCAGACTGTAAATCACAAGTTACTATTGAATATGAAAATGGCAAACCAAAATGCGTTAAAACAGTTGTTATTGCTGCACAAAACAATGGATCTGTAGAAGATGCCGTTTTAAAGCAACAAATAATTGAAAAAGTAATAAAACACGTTATCCCTGCAAATCTAATACCTGAAGACATAAAATATGTCATCAACGGCACCGGCAGATTCGTCATCGGCGGAACACTAGCAGACTCAGGGTTAACAGGTAGAAAAATTATTGTCGACACTTATGGCGGTGTAGGAAGCCACGGTGGCGGATGTTTCAGCGGAAAAGACCCCTCCAAAGTTGACAGAAGCGGTTGCTACATGGCACGCTACATCGCAAAAAACATTGTTGCAGCAGGCTTAGCCGACCAATGTCAAGTTCAAATAAGTTATGCCATAGGCGTAGCACAACCAATATCTGTACTAGTCAACACATTTGAGACAGGCAAAATCCCAGACTCAAAAATTCTAGAATATGTACTGAAAAATTTCGACATGCGTCCACGTGCAATCATAGATCAACTCAACCTACAACAACCCATATACAAAAAAACCGCTGCGTTTGGACACTTCGGAAGAGACGACATAATTTTTCCATGGGAAAAATGTGACAAAACATCTGCTCTATGCAAAGCTTTAGAAGAAACTTAGTTTATCCTTTCTCTTTCTTACTAATTTTTATCTATTTTTTTTACTTTTACAGTTAAATTTTTTGATATTTTTCGGAAATGAAAACTACTATAACAAACTCTAACTAAAGAAAATAGTACCTTATACTATATGGTGGTTCATTATTTGGGAAGATGATTTATACAATTTATAGTGACAATTAATCCCACTCGGATTAATCGGTAGACGCACAAGTTACGTGAATGTTATTCTCTATTTATGTGGCAAGAGGAACTCTTATTTCTCTTGTCCATTTTATCTCCTACTTGTTAGTTCAAAAAATGGTATATAGTGAATGTTTATATGTGATGAATTAAATATGAAAAAACAGTATTAAGCATTATTAAGTGTTTGGAAAAATGCGTTGGCTGAATTTGATGAAATGCAAATGCGCTGAGACTACTTCTTTGAAAAAACACAAATTTATGTGTTATAGTAGTGGTGTTTTTATTTTTTTTGTGTTTTTTTGTTCGCTTTTTTCTTTTCAGTTTATTGTAATGAACATGAAGCAAACTATTGGTAAAAGTTTGTGTGGGTATGACATTTCATGTTTTAATGCTAATTTAAATGAAACAAGAGTGTGATGTGACAATGCAATTAAACGTAACGACTGACTATGGTTTAAGGGTTGTACTGTATTTAGCACAGAAAAAAGCTGTGGCAAGCAGTAATGAAATTTGCGAGGCAATGGGGATATCTCCCTCGTACATGTATAAAATTACTAAAAACTTGAAAAAAATTGGGGCATTGCGTGAAATACGCGGTACAGCTGGCGGTTTTGAGTTAATAAAAGACCCAAAATGTGTTACTCTTTTATCCGTTGTGAAAGCTTTTGAAAAAACAATGAATGTAAACAGGTGCCTAGAGGAGGACAAGTTTTGTAGCCGTGGTGCTGTGTCATACTGTAAAGTCAGAGAATTTTACGATGAAACGCAAACAGAATTGCATAAAAAATTGGATGTGCCCTTATCAACATTTTTAACTGAATGAGAGTTTTTACGTAATTCTAAATATGTTTTAATGCGTTATGGTCTCTGAGTATTTGACTTGTCCTTTTTTATCTATAATTGTTGCTTCAGTTGGATAGAAAACTGTTTTCTATTTTTTTACATGTTTTGAGTGCTAACGGATAACCTTCCATTTTTTTTAGTTTTAGAATATGCAACTTTTTATGTTGTGTGTTATTTACGTTACAAGTTGGTGTGACTACGTTTCTTCAAATTCTACAGTCGGTTAATTATTGATCTATAATTTAATCAACATGAATTTGTAATTTTTCCGATATTTTTAGTAAATGTTAAATATATGCTCTAAATACAACCTTCTTTTGAAGGTAGAGATTATAGTGAACATGCACACTGTAAATATTACTTCCAAATTTTGGTCACAAAAATTCCATCATAAAAATACCGTTTTAAGACATGAACGACATTATGTCCATAGTGGACAAATGGTGTCCATAGCAAATGTTGCCCTCTTCATAATGGAAATCATGGTTATAATGCCCTTGTTTAAGAACACAAAAAACTTGACACGCTACCAAACCGAACACTACACTCACAAAAACACAATGATAATGTTGATGTAAATAATTTTTCAAATTTTTTTGATGAAGAGTTGAAAGTGTATGATATCTTGTAAGAGATGTGATTCAGAAAATATTGCTAAAAGTGGTATAGTTCGTGCTAAACAACGGTTTCGCTGTAAAAAATGCGGATACAATTTCCGTTTTGGTGATAGTCGTACAAATGAAAAAATAATTGCGAAAAAAGCTTTGTGTATTTTGTGGTATTCGATGGATAACTGTTCTTTTCGAATGATGGGTAAACTTTTACAAATAGACCACACTTTGGTTTATCGTTGGATTCAAAGTTTTGGGGAAAGTTTACCTGAACCCAAGAGTTCTTATGATATAAAACAGTTAGAATTTGATGAGCTGTGGTGTTTTGTGGATTTGAAAAAAGAAACCTTTGAATCCTTAAAACAGTTGATTATGAAACACGAAAAACTGTTACCCGAGTTTTTGGTAAACGAGATATTGCAACGTTTAGATGATTCTATGATAAAGTTAAGCATTTGAATAGTTTATGCCGATGTTTGAGATGTGTTTGCGCAAGTGTTTCCGCATAAAGTCACATTGTTGGCAAAGCACACATGTTGATGTTGAGTGGGGTAATGTAATACACGTTTACCATGTTGACTGATTTATCAATCGTACAAAAGATTATTTCTCCCAGTTCATACGTATGGCTGATACAACTTTGTGAATGTGGTGTGCTGTAACAACTGTGCACCTGTTTTACCAACCACGAAACACAATACTGTATACACATATTTGAGTAAACAGCGAGCAGTGAAACAAGCCTAAAAACAAAGGACATTGTTTTTATGAACATTTTTTCAGTGGGTATACCTAAGACACTTTTTAGAGCTGTGTTATATTTCAAATATTCTAAGACCGTAATGATGATTAAGCTTGTATTAAGCAAAATCATTATCTCTAACAACAACAATGTATCTAGAGAAGTAAATATCTATGCCAAAAAACTACACATATGATGATGCAGGAGTAAACCGTAAACAAAGAATAGAATCAAAAAAACAACTTTGCCTTCTGCAAGAAACATATAAACAAAGCATTTTTGGAGAAGTTCTCAAATTACCTTATGGTAATATATTCCCTGCAGGACAAAATCAATACCTTGACCTCGTTATTGAGGGTGTAGGCACAAAAGTGCTAATTGCACAATTAACCAAAAAATATGACACCATTGGTATAGACGCTGTTGCAATGGCTGTAAATGACGTTATACGTTCTGGTGCAAAACCACTTGCAATTGCAGATAATATTCATGCGCAGGAGAGTAATCCTGACTTAGTTAAAGACTGGTTAACAGGTGTTGCAAAAGGCGCAGTAGAATCAGGTTGCCCGGTTACTGGCGGGGAAATCGGGGATGTAGCAGAAATAATCAACGGATTAAGCCAAAATGCCGGTTTTGATATGATCGTTGCTTCTGTTGGAGTAGTAGACAAAGAGAACATAATTACCGGTGAAAATATTACTTCTGGTGACCAGATTATTGGATTTGCTAGCAGTGGGCTTCATAGTAATGGTATTACACTTGCTCGTAAAATTCTTTTCAAACAATGGGGTGGAAAATTCGAACCAACAGACATCCCCAATGGGTTAGATCGTGAAATAGGTATAGAAGCACTTGAACCAACAAAAATTTATGTTAATCAGCTTCTTAAACTAGCTTCTAAAATAAAAATCAAAGCTGCTGTACATATTACAGGTGATGCCTACACAAAATTTAACAACCTTACACGGGCTTCACCCGGCATTGGTTTTAGATTTGACAATTTTCATCCTCAGCCAATTTTTACTTTAATGCAGCGAACTGCTACTGAATTAGGCTATTCTATTTCAGATGAAGAAATGTTCAAAACTTTTAACATGGGCTGGGGCTTTGGCATAGTTATAGACCGAGCGGACATCGATACAGCAATGGGATACATTTCGCAGATGGACTTTGAAGCTGATGTTATCGGGGAAATTACAGATAAGCAGGCAGTTGAAATTGTCTATAATAACAAACAAATTATTTTGACCTAAACATTTGCTTTTATTTAAAAAAATGAAAACAAGGGTAAATGCCTGTTTACAAATAAGCTTCCTCAAAACAAAATTTTTAAATTCCCAATAGCACATGGAGACGGACGTTTCATATTTCCAGTTGAAAAAGAAAAGCAATTATTGGAAAGACTAATTGATAATAGACTTCTTGCAAAACTAAGTAGTTACAGTGTTTTTAGTTGTTACTGTATCGCAGAGAATGTTTTTAACCACTCTTAGACACTGACAGTTTTGAAAAAAAGAACAGTTTTACAAGAAGTCTAATGATATGCTTGTTTTCCGTTACTGTGACGAAAACGGCGTATCCGCAAACGGCATTTATCCCACTAATCCCAACGGGGCATATCACGATATTGCAGGTATATGCAACAAAAAAGGTACGATTCTTGGGTTAATGCCACACCCAGAACGCACAATGTACTGGTGGCAAGAACCCGACTGGACAAGCCAAACATACACAAACCCATGCGGCGACGGCAGACTCATCTTTGAAAACATCATAAACAACATAAACAAAAAACAATAACATTTCCATAGATACTGCAAAATCATAGTGAATGCAATTGTAAATTAGAGTTTTACACTTCACATCTGGTTTGGTACACCACTAAAAAGTTAGTATTGATTATCTTAAAGTATTCAATACCCTAATTTTTATGAAAAAACATTAAGCTTAAATCAATTAACCAACGTTTAACAGGTTAAGGAAGTATAAGACATGAAAATTGCGGCCTCATGGAGTGGTGGTAAAGATAGTGCTTTTGCTTTGTATTTAGCAAAGCAGCAAGGGCATGAAGTTGTCAACATTTTAACTATGATGTTGAGTGACGAAAAATCAGTTTTTCATCTTATACGTTCTGCTATGCTAGATGCTCAGGCAGATGCTATGGGTGTTTCTTTAATTAAAAAACAGGTTGGCAATGAAACATATGAATATGACTTCAAAAAAGTTCTCGCTGAACTAAAAGCTAAGGGTGTTGAGGGCTTAGTTACAGGAGACATTTGCGAGGCTACTGGTCATGAGGCTGGTTGGTTGAATCGCGTCTGTGGTGAAATGGGTTTAAAACCCATAAGGCCTTTGTGGATGGGTGATACAAAACAAATTTTTCTTGATTATATACATGCAGGGTTTAAAGCTACAGTTGTTCGTGCCAATTTTGGTAAGCTTGGTATAGAATGGCTTGGGCGTGTGCTTGATCGACAGTTTTATGATGAAATTCTCAAACTGGATAGCGTTGATCCATGTGGTGAGGGTGGGGAATATCATACTGTAGTAACCGATGGACCATACTTTAAGAAAAAAATTGAAATTCTAGAAACCCAGAAGCATATGTTTGATAACAATTTTGGTTATTTAGAAGTTAAAAACTTTGTAGTTAAACCCAAGTGAGGCTAATTTATGAAAACAAATCTTGATGTCATAATAGCGCATAATAAACAAAAAGCAGAAGAGTTCTTATCAAAAATTGAAGGAAAAAATCCTCTTTTTATCACAACTATTGCCACTACAGAAACAGGAAAAATACCTGGTGTATCAGCTGCGGGGCAGAATCCTGATTTTACCGATTTTACACCAGCTGCAGATGCTGAACTACTTCTTTTAGGTAAATGCAAATCCATACAGGGTGTTCCCATAACACCTGATGGCATTCCGACTCCTGGATTAATATCCCTCTCAGCGTTAAAACTTGCTGATATCCCTGTAGTAATAGTAAATGCAGGTTGCAAAGTTAAACCTCAAGTGCCATTCATCGATTTAGGCGGTAACTCGGGTCGTGACATTCGTGTTGGTAATTCAGTTGATAATGTCCAAGAAGTTATTGAACGTGCCAAAGTTGCCGGTGAACAATTTGCCAAAACTTCAGATTACCTTGTAATTGGTGAGAGCATTCCAGGTGGAACTACAACAGCACTTGGCTTACTTTCCGCTTTAGGCGTAAATGCAGATGGTAAAGTAAGCAGTACTCTACCTTTAAATCCACACAATCTGAAAACCGATGTTGTCCAAACAGGCTTACGTGCTGCTGGAGAAAAATTTGGCAGCCTAAATAATAATCCTATAAAAGCAGTTAGTTGTGTGGGTGATCCAATGATGCCTGCTTTAGCTGGGCTAGTTATCGGTGCAGCAAAACATGTGCCTGTTCTTATGGCTGGCGGAACTCAGATGACTGCTGTTTTAGCATTAATTAACGCTCTAAATCCTGAAGCTCTTTGCAATGTTGCAATTGGTACAACACGTTGGGTAATTGACGATGAAACATCCGATATTAGAGGTATTGTTAGTCAATTCTGTGATGTTCCCATTTTAGCAGCTGACCTAAATTTTAGCAAATCTCAATTTTCCGGCCTTCAAATATATGAAACTGGACTTGTTAAGGAAGGTGTCGGAGCTGGCGGGGCTTCAATTGCGGCTATGGCAAAAATGTGTGGATCGGTAAATAAGGATTTGCTTCTTAAAGCGATTGAACGTAATTATTCAGTATTAATGGCAATGAAGTGATTAATGTTTGGTAGTTAAAGCGTTTAAAAATCTTCTTTCTTTCCTTACGGTATTACCAATTAAAATGGACAACAACTTACTATCTGACTGCGCTAGGTACATGTTTGTTTTCCCATTAATTGGTGCCTTTATTGGTTTGTTAGCTGGCGTTTTTGGTTGGGCTGTTTCCATAGTTTTGCCCGGTATTGTGGTTGGTGGTCTGGTTACTGCTGTGTTGTTATGGCTTACGGGTCTTCATCATACTGACGGGTTGCTTGATTTTGGTGACGGTGTTATGGTTCATGGTACTCCAGAACGCAAGATTGAAGTTATGCATGATCAACTTACAGGCGCAGGCGGGTTATCTCTTGGCATTTTAATAATATTAATTACTGCTTTAGCAATTGGACAACTTGCCTCAAATATTCTTCTGCCAGCAGTAATTGTTGTTGAAGTTTCAGCAAAATTCTCTATGGTTGTCATGGCTAGAGCCGGTAGAGCGGTACATCAAGGGATGAATACTTCTTTTCTCTCATTTATGCATGGATCACACGGTACCGTTCGTCTACTGATAGGTTTACTAATTTCGTTAGCTATAGCATTACCCCTCTTACAGTGGACAGGTGTAATAGTTATCTTTGCAGGAATCTTTACTAGTTTGGTAATGACATTTATTGCACATAGAAACTTTAACGGTGTAACAGGTGACGTTTTTGGTGCTACAAACGAGTTGGCACGACTAGTTTCACTAATTACTCTATTGGCGGTGATTTCATGGGCATAACCGCCATAGTTATGGCCGGCGGCAAAGGCTCTCGCATGGGACTGCCTGTTGAAAAACCAATGCTCCCCTTCTTTGGTAAACCCCTAATTGACTACGCTATAGCAGCAATTAGTCAAGCTAAAAACATTACAGACTTTTACATAGTTACGAGCAATAACACACCTAACACAGAGCAACACTGCAAAAATATGAACTGGAAAACCATACACACCAACGCAAAAGGCTATCATGACGATTTAAAACAAGCTGTCCGTAGCACAAAATTAACCGGACCAATTCTAACAATGCCCTCTGACGTGCCAGCTGTTACAGGTGCATTTCTTGACAAAGTCGTCTGTGAATTTGAACAATGCGGAAAAGACTTTTTAGCAGTTTTTGTACCAATAAAAAAACGTCTTGATTTAGGGCTGTCAATTTCCAGCACAGATGAATATAACGGTACATGGTATGCGGTGTCAGGAATTAACATAATTAATGGAGCAATGATTCAAAAAGACGGAAAAATTGAAACCAGTGCGTTAATCACCGAAGAAACAGATGTACTTTTAAATATCAACACCCAAAAAGACGTAGAAATCGCACAAAAAATCTTTTACAATAATACACCCTGATTACACACGGCTTCTTTTTCTTCTCATAAAACTCTGCATTTTCTACAGCTAATAGCAAATTTTAGAATTTAACGATAGTATTAAATTTTCCAAAACTACATACCCATTGAGAATATTAATGATACCTGTCCTACTAAGTGTTTCTGTACTCATATTAGCCATAATTTTAGACCTAATTATCGGCGACCCTTCACCATGGCGGCCATGGAAACGCATTTACAACTTGCATCCCATAGTATGGTTAGGACAATTAACAAAAAAACTTGAAACTTGTTTTAAAACGCAAAATGCCCCTATAGAAAAATTCAACGGTATAATTCTTGCCTTAATAGTCATAAGTGTAATAACCATTCCCACATACATAGGCATATATTACATCCATGTTCTTTTTGGTGCTATTTATGGGGCTATTGTGTACATAATTGTAGCGTTAATACTTTTCAAACTTACAATATGTATAAAACTTGAAACTGATGGAGCAGTAGCAGTGGTAAAAGCTCTTGAGGCAGATGATCTTGTTGAAGCAAAAAAATATGCACATTTTAGTCGACGTGACGCAACAGATCTTACTGGTCCACAAATCAGTTCAGCTGTTATAGAGTCTATGGTTGAAAATCTAACGGACTTTAAACTATCTCCTTTCATTTATTACGCGATTTTTGGTTTGCCGGGTGCTGTGGCTTTTCGAGCTATAAACACTCTTGATGGTATGGTTGGCTACAAAGATAAAGAACACATTAACACCGGTTGGTTTTCAGCAAATCTTGACAACATTGTTAACTACATCCCCGCACGGTTCACTGCGGTGCTTATGATTGCATCATCTGCAATTTTAGGATATGATTATAAGAATGCTTGGAAAATTGCTAAACGCGATCATGCTCGTGTTCAGAGTCGAAATCATGGTTGGCAAATGGCGGCGATTGCAGGTGCTTTACATATCCAACTAGAAAAACCTGGAAAATATACTCTAGGTGACCCGTTAGAAGTGATAACTCCTGATAAAATTTTGAAATCTCTAAAAGTGCGTAATGTATCTATTATATTGTGTATACTTATGGTGATGCCTATTATAGTTGTAATTGGGCTTTATTTGCCATGGCTTTGGGGGCTGTTTCTATAACTTTCTTATGTGAAGCAATCAGTACGGTTTTAGTGGTTTTTTCGAAAACTTTAAACATTTTGTGTTCTGTATTTGCGATAGACATAGTGTAAAGAAGAGAGAGAAAATGGGTCTTAATGTAACTCTTGTAAATCCGCCTTATCGAACTCGGCTTCACCAGCATCCTCCGTTTCCACCGTTAGGTATAGGTTACTTGGCAGCGGTGCTAGAAAAAAACAGTTTCAACGTGGAAATTATTGATTGTCAAGCCTCTAGATATACGTATGATGACTATAAACGCGAAATATCTAAACGAAAACCTGACATTATAGGTGTAACTGCTCCTACAAGATTGTATAATTCTGCTAAAGAAATTCTTAAAATTAGCAAAGAAGTCCACCCTGATGCGGTAACGATGCTTGGTGGCGCACATGTAACTTTTTGGAACGAAAAAGCCCTCCAAGAATGCCCTCAGCTTGATGTTGTTATACGTAAAGAGGGTGAGTACACACTTTTGGAGCTTGCCCAACGATTAGAGGCAGGTAAAGACATAAGTGATGTAACTGGAACAACTCAGCGCAGAGCTAACAGTTTTATTTTTAACGATGATAGACCATATATTGAAAATTTAGACGAGTTACCTTTCCCAGCCCGACACCTTTGGGATCTTGACGCAATTAGACAACAAGAAGACATGTTCTACCTAATAACCTCCCGCGGCTGTACTGCTTGGTGCAACTTTTGTGCCGCCGTTCGCATGTTTGGACAAAAATACCGCATGCGTAGCATCCTAAATGTTGTTGACGAACTTGAATTTCTAAATAAAACATACAACGCAGAAAACTTTACTTTTTGCGATGACGCTTTCACAGTTGACATGAAGCGCACTGAAGAATTATGTGAAGAAATTAATAGACGTAATTTAAAAATTAAATGGAATATGGGTACCCGGGTTGACAGAGTTAGTAAAGAACTTCTTCAAAAAATGAAGACCGCCGGCTGTGTTTCAATGTGGTGTGGTCTTGAATCCGGAACTCAAGAAGTACTAAATGGCATGCGAAAGGGCATTTCAACTGACCAAACAAGAAAAGCGTTAACATGGGTTAGAGAATTAGGCTTAAAACCAACACCCAATGTGCTTTTAGGTTATCCAGGCGAAACCATGGAGTCAGCACTTAAATCTATAAAATTCGCTGAAGAAGTAAGCCCCGACGAAATCGCCTACTACAACATAGCCACCCCATACCCTGGTACACCAATGTATGATGAAGTAATGGAAAACGGTTGGGTACGAAACACAAACTTTGACGACTACGATGCCACACAACCAATTTTTGAAACCCCGCAACTTAGTATGCAAGACCTACAAACACTGTATGAATACGCATTCAAAAGTTTCTACACACGCCCCCGCTATGTCTTACGCATGTGGCGAAAAGGTTTCAGCGCAGGCTACGCAGCAACAAGGCAGTACATATACTTCAAACGTAAGAAAACTACAATAAAAAAATAAACTCTATTTTTTGTAAAATAAGTTAAAGCAAAAAGCTTTGTTCTATATCTATAAACAAAAAAAGAAAAGTGGTTGGTTTTAGTATTGCTTTCTTGCGGTTAGGCCATACCAAGACATAACTTTTGCAATTATGGGTATGATCACACCTAAGAGAATCATCGGTAAGAATGCAAGAGTGAAGGTGTACAGTGGATCCTGTGCCCAGCCATCTCGAGACATCCAACTTACTAGCGAGTGATTGTAAGCTAAGTATTCACTGATTACTGCGACTGTCAATGAAGCTGTTAGACTTGCGCCTATCATTCGGAAAAAGTTCGATGATCCATTACACAATGCGCCTGCCATGTAGCCAATAATTATTCCGTTAACTAGGTAAAAGAGAATGCTTATGTCACCGAAAAAGTTGTAATCGAACACGCCCCATGCCATATAAGAAGCATTAGCATGAGCTGCAGTAGTTATGTAGTATATTCCTCCCATGATAAAGCCTGCCGCACCGCCTGCCCATTTATTCCATGTAAGACCAAGTACCAATGGTACACCTAGCATGATCATCTTTGTGAAGCCCTGTGTCAGAATTATACCGATCGTTTCGCCGATGCTTCCCTCACCGCCAAGCACGCTATATTTCCCAGTTGGATTAACATAGACTGCAAGCACGAAAATTATTAGCGCAAGAAGCAGTGGTATGATAAAACCGTAGAGAATGTCTGATAGTTTAAATCTTTCTGTTTCCAAAGTTTTCACTTTCTTTAATGTTATTTTTAATAAATATTAACATTTAGACATCCTAATAAATTTAATCCCTTCAATTCAAGCTGACATGGCAATTTACCCTAAAAAAGATATCTCTGAGACATGCTTGTCTATTTTTTAGAACAATTAATAACACCACCAGAAACTGTAAAACATACAGAAATGTCAACTATACCTTTAACAGTCACTGATACTGGATCATTTGACAAAACAACCAAATCAGCAAATTTATCCTGTTCAATAGTTCCTTTATTCACAATTTCTAAAGTTGACTGTGCCGCAAACGAAGTATACATTTGCAAAGTCTCAAAAACAGATATTTTCTGCGTACCCTCACGTTTAACTGCCGCTTCAACACCACACAACGGATTCACAGGCTCCATTGGTCCATCAGAACCTGCGGAAATCAAAACACCCTTGCTAAGGAGTTCTTTAACAGGGAACAAGTACCGGACCCGTTTTTCACCCAAACGCTCCTCAACTAACCAAACAGAAAACTCGGAAGCAATTACACAAGGTTGAACCGATACTGAAACATCTAGCTCTTTTATGCGACGTAACAGTTGTTTATTCAAAACCGCGGCTTGTTCTAAACGTGGGCGCGGAACAGCAGAATTTCTAGTAGTGTGTTGTATTATGTTTAATGCCTCTTGAACTGCTTTATCCCCAACAGCATGAATAATAAGTTGTAAACTGGCTTTTTGAATTTTGTCTGCAAGCATAATTCCCTCATTTTGCTGACAAAATATTTTCCCCTCAGTTGAACTATCACTATACGGTTCAAGTAATGCCGCAGTTCTAGATGCTAAATAACCATCTACAAAAATTATCGCCCCCCCAAGCTTGAAGCGATTATTTTCAAGAGGCTTTAACTTTTGTAGAGCCAAATCCAGTAAATTTGTTGGCACAATTAAATAGACTCTTACAGGTAAAAAGTCTGTTTCAATTAGTTTTTGAATTATCGAGATTTCTATTTCTGAAAGTACAATCCAGTGAACGCTTGTTATACCAGCTTGAACAATTTTTTCTAATGCTACTTCTGTGGCTTTGTAAAGTTCTTGTTGTGTAGGTTCAGGAATAACGTTCCATACAAGATTTGTAGCTTGTTCACGTAGAATTCCTGTGGGTTTACCCAATAGGTCTCTTTCGATGCCTGCATTATTTTGCTGATTTATTCTAGCGATTTTGAGTGCTTTGCTGTTAACAACACATATTTGTCCTGACTGACAATAAAGCACTACAGGATTATCAGGTGCTACGTTGTCTAATTCTTGACAGGTAGGTAAACGTTTTTCCAAAAGTCCATCAGGATTCAGTGCTTTACCTAAAACCCATTTATCCGATGTCAGGTCTTTTGTGCGTTCAGTTAATAGGATTTGAACATCTCTAATCGAAAATGCATTTTGCAGATCTATCCATGTCAACATTCTACCATAATCAACAACATGTATATGTGTATCAATAAAACCTGGCATGACAGTTTTGTCGTCAAGATAAATTACGCGTGTTAGCTCACCTATATACTGCTTAACTTCCTGATTACTGCCAACATAAATAATTCTATCCCCCTTAACAGCTATGGCTTGGGCCGATGGCATTTTAGAATTCATTGTTATGGCGTTTCCGTTAAGTAAAACTAGATCTGCAGTGGTCATACAACATGTCTCCAAAGTTTATTATTAATGATAATTTATTGCTTATCAATATACTTTTTTTAAAAACCGCTTTATTGTAAAAATCTTTTTTAGGAACAGGCTTCTAGGTAAAATCATTAACAAATAAAACTAGAGGATGATTTCAGGTGACAAAAAAAGGCCCTTTAATGATGACTTCTTGGAGAACAACTGGTGCTTGTAATGCACGTTGTAGGTATTGTAACGTAGATGCAACAGGTAAAAAAGCTGCTCAGGAATTAACAACTCAAGAAGCGTTAGATTTAGTTGATAAAGTTTATGATTTTGGGGTTAGCTGGTTTGGTCTTAAAGGTGGTGAGCCGCTTCTTCGAAAGGACATTTTTGAAATAGTTGCTTACGCAAAAAGTAAGGGACTCAATGTGTGTCTTTTGACTAATGGTTGTTTTGTTGATGGAGAAATATATGATAATCTTGTTAAGCATCAGGTTTGGGGGTCTGTAAGTATAGATGGGCCAGAAGAAATTAATGATCAGCTTCGTGGTGTGGGTTCATATCAGAAAGCGTTGGCTGCTATTGAAAAGCTTTCGGCAGGGAAAATTCTTAATGGCCTTGCTGCTGCTATAACTTTGATAAACTATAACAAGTTGGATCATGTTTGTGAGCTTGCTGCAAAATATGGTGCTAATTTTGTTTGGTTTAATCATTTAGTGCCTAGCGGTCGGGCTAAAGATCAAGTAGATGATTTAAGTCCTACACCTGAGCAGCTTGAGGAATCCTTGAATCATATTTGGGATTTATCAGTCAAGTACGAAGGTGTGTTTGATATTCATGTGCATTGTCCTCATTTTGCTAGGGTTGTAAAGCAACGTAATATACCTAATTTCGATGAGTGGTATGAGCATAAATTTCATGGTAAATGTACTTATTTTGCGTTTGGTGGTTACATAAGTATTATTGAAAACGGTAATTTGATTCCATGTTTCTATACCGATCTTCGTCCGATGGAACCTATGAACATAGGTAACATTCGTGATGATAAGTCTCTGTTGCAGGTTTGGGAAGAAATGAAAACCTCGCCATATTATAGCAGTTTTCGTGATAGAAATACTCTCAAGGGTAAATGTAACATTTGTGAGTACCGAGAAATTTGTGGCGGCTGTAGGAATCGGGCATATGCTCTAACAGGTGATATTTACGGTCAAGATGATGCATGTGCATACATACCTCAAAGCATGCGTGAAAATTTTGAACTGCAGCAAAAGAAATAACAACTAACAGTTTACATTCTTTTTTCAGTTTTACATAAATACATTTTTATTTATTTAGTGCCACATTTTGTTGATAGAAAGTGACTGTGCTGTCTCTTGTGTCCCAAAAGTGTTGGATGGACGTATCATGAAAAGAAAAACTTTTTGTTTCCTATTGTTGTTGTTTGTTATTATATTCTCTGTATTTGTCGTCATTTCAACTGTGTCATCTCAAACTCAGATGAATTCTTGGCCAATGTTTCATCAAAACTTGCAACGAACTGGTTACATAGATACTGCTTTGCCATTAACTAATGCGACTTTGTGGAAGTTTAACGCTGGTGGCCAAATGGGTTCTCCTGAAGTTCATGATGGCGTTGTATATGGAGGTGGTTATGACAAAAAACTTTATGCTCTTGACGTTAAAACTGGTGAGGTGATTTGGGCGTACCAAACTGGTGGCATTATAGTTTCAAGGCCTGCCATTGTTGATGGTTTAGTTTATGTAGGTTCAGAGGATAATTTTGTTTATGCGTTAGATGCTAAAACGGGTGATTTAGTTTGGCGTTATGAAACGGGATATTATGTAAATTCTGATCCTGCTGTAAGTCGCGGTGTAGTTTATGTGGGTTCTGTGGATCAAAATGTTTACGCTTTAGATGCTAAAACTGGTGTCAAGCTTTGGAATTACACAACTGGCGGTTCTATAATGCTTTCTTCTCCAATTGTAGCTGATGGGTTTGTGTATGTTGGTGTGTTGGATCATAAACTTTATGCTTTGCATGCGCTGAATGGCAGTTTAGCGTGGACATATAAAACTGGTGATAACATTATTTCAACACCCACAGTTTCCGATGGTGTAGTTTATGTGGGATCATTAGATAACAATGTTTATGCTATAGATGCTTACACTGGCTATAAATTATGGTCTTTTAGCACTGGTGATGAAGTGTTTTCTATTCCTGCCGTTTCAGGAGGTGTGGTGTTTGTGGGTTCGAATGATCATAATCTTTATGCATTAAACGCAAAAGATGGTACACTTGTTTGGAATTATAAGACTGGTGATGCTGTTTCTTCTTCTCCACAAGTGACAGATAATGCTGTTTATGTGGGTTCTAATGATGGCAAAATTTATGCGTTTAATAGTAAAACTGGGGATCTTCTTTGGCAATATCGTACAGAGGATATAGTGATTTCTCAACCTGCCGTTGGAAACGGATATGTTTTTGCCGGTGGATGGGATGGTAAACTTTATGCTCTAAATGCTAATAATGGAAATTTAGTTTGGCTCTTTAGAAGCGGTGGAAAAATAGATTCTTCCCCAACGATTATGGATGGTGTCGTTTACATTGGCGCACATAATGGTAAACTATATGCTTTGAACGCTTCTACTGGTATGGCTGGTTACGATTTGGAATCGCACAATACTCCAATTTGGAGTTTTCAAGCCGATAATATGATTATGTTTTCTTCTCCCGCTGTCCACAACGGACTGGTATATGTTGGTTCATACGATGGTAATGTTTATGCCATAAATATTACAACTGGGCAACAGAAGTGGAGTTTTTTGACTGGGCGTGCTGTTGTTTCTTCACCTGCTATTTGTGAAGGTATCGTTTACATAGGCTCACAAGATAAACAATTTTATGCGTTAAATGCTGATAGTGGTACTCTTGTTTGGAATTACACTTTTGGCGGCATGGTTATTACTTCTTCTCCCGCAATTTCAAATGGCAATGTGTACATAGGTTCAATGGATCACAACATATATGCGCTTAATGCTAAAACTGGTACTCAAATCTGGAGTTATACAACTGGCGGTGTTGTGACATCAACTCCTGCGGTTTCAAATGGTTTAGTTTATGTAGGTTCTTATGATGGTAACATTTATGCTCTGAATGCTAAAGATGGCCGTTTAGTATGGAGCTATACAACAGGTGATAGCATAGCCTCCTCTGTTGCTATAGCAAATGGAGTAGCCTATGTAGGTTCTGATGATGGCAAATTATATGCATTAGACGCCACTTCAGGCAGTTTAAAATGGAATTATCAGACCGGTGGTGAAATAGCTTCTGCGCCTGCAATAGCTAAGGACATAGTGTTTTTTGGTTCATATGACAATAAAATTTATGCTCTGAACACAAAGGATGGCAGTCTTGTCTGGAGCTACCTGACTGACGGTTGGGTAGTTTCTTCTCCCGCAATTGTCAATGGTGTTCTATACATTGGTTCTTATGATCATTATGTGTATGCAATTGGTACAATTCAAAACACGCCAAATCCAACAGGTTATAATATAACAACTATTCTGTTAATACTTGGTTTGATTGCACTCTTTCTTATTGGCCTTTTATATTGGCTTAGACGGTCAGTAGACAAATTTTAACGATGGCACTTGCAAAATCTGTTTATGGTGAATATTGATGAACCGCAAAAGCGTTGTCACAATTTTTTTCTGTATGCTTTTACTAGTAGTACTTTTTGTTGGTACTCAAACTTTTTCAAGCAGGAATCGTACTCTATATACTGTGGATATTTATGTGGGTGTTGATGCCGCTTATGATGATATGGTTGAATTAAAAGCGCGTATTGATCAAGTTAAGGATTATACTAACATCTTTATTTTAGGCAGTACAGGTATCACTCTTGACGAGATAAAACTTAACGAAATGTGTGAGTACATTAGTGTGCGTGGTCTTAATTTTGCTACTTATACCCATACCACTGAAAATACTGACATTAATTTCAATCAATCCGCTTGGACAGTTTATGCTAAGCAGCATTGGGGTGATAACTTTTTGGGTCTGTATAGTTATGATGAACCTGGGGGTCACCAAATAGATATGGACCATCCTTATATGATAGTTACTGAAGCAGACAACTACGCCGATGCAGCTAATAGGTACACAACGAATTTACGCAATTACCTCTCCGAGTTTATAGCCTTAGATTCTCAGCTTTTAACTTCTGATTATGTCCTATATGAATACAACTACCGCGCAGGATATGATGTTGTCATGGCAGAGTATGCATGGAATCACAGTCGACCATTAAACACTGCCTTATGCAGAGGGGCAGCTACGATGCACGGTAAAGAATGGGGCGTAATGTTAACTTACACATATGACCATGCTCCATATCTTGCTTCAGGACCTGAACTGTATCAGGATATGGTAACCGCATATCAAAACGGCGCTAAATACATATTAGTCTTTGACTATGCTGCAGAAACTGGCGATAGACCCGCGCATGGAATACTTCAACAAGAACATTTAGATGCACTCAAACAATTCTGGAAATACGTTAAAACTCACCCTAGACCAAGTAACCCTGTTAATGAACGTGTAGCATATGTACTTCCGCCTGACTTCGGTTATGGTTTCCGTGGTCCAAATGATTGGATTTGGGGTCTATGGAAAGATAGTGCTCTTTCAAACCCCATTTGGACTGATGTAAACACTTATTTACAACAGTATGACCAAAAACTTGACATAATATATGCTGATTCTCCCAACTTTGATAATTGGGGTTACAGCAAAATCATATATTGGAATGGTATAGTAAAAACAAAACCATAACTTTTTGGGTTTTAACAACTTCAGCTATCCGACAAGTTAACTGCTTAAGTGAGTGTTTAGCAGAAACTTTATTATGGTAACAAGGACATTTTAAAAAACAATCGAGGCGAAATAAATGAAAACTCTGGCAACTGGACAATCAGGCGTGTATGACCTAAGGACAAATTGGCCGCCCTACACTTACAGGGATTATCCCGATATCAAACCCGAAACGTACAAAGCGTTTCTAGACTTTTTAGATACAGAGAATACATCAAAACGTTTAATGGAACTACAGCCTTGGGTATCTATATGTGACTCTCG